>Ga0209491_10001425_pt1 | contig 46912 bp, 44 predicted proteins | sample BON02_FD_187213 | JGI IMG/M metagenome (GOLD analysis project Ga0209491, IMG submission 187213) | Freshwater microbial communities from Lake Bonney liftoff mats and glacier meltwater in Antarctica - BON-02 (SPAdes) (version 2) | ecosystem: Environmental > Aquatic > Freshwater > Ice > Glacier...
CTAATCATTAGTTCCTTCTTATTACTTTTTCTTTCAACTTCAATCGATTTATTATCTTCTGTTGTATTAAGTTTATCAGTATTTTATATTTTGTTTTTTATCGATAGCCTTAATAAAGAAATAGCACTAAGACAATTTATTTTATTGGTTTATAGTTTAAATTTTTTATTAGCACCATTTATTATAAATACATATAAAGATGAGGTAAATTTGAGTTTCGATTTTTCACTAGGTTCAGAAAGCAGTTATTTTTATATTGCCATTTCTAGTATTATTTTCTTGCATATTGGTTTATTCACTATTAAAACAAAAATTTTTAACCCAAATTATAATTTGGTTAAAATTGATATGTTTATTAATGAAAGAATTTTAAGATACTTTGTTTATATAGGTATTTTTTCCGATCTAATTACTTTTAATTCATCAAATTGGGTTTCTTATGTTTTGTATTTAATTGGGCTATTGAGATATATTGGTGTTTTTGGATTATTTATCATTAATAAGAAAAAAAGTATCCCCTTTATATTAATTATTTTTGCATATAGTATTTATGACACTATAAGAGGGGGAATGTTTGGCAATACAATTCAATGGATGGCATTCTTCTCATTAATTATTTTTGTAGAAGCAAAGCTCTCTAGTTTTATTAATTTCTTCATTATTTTAATTGGATTTGTATTAATCATATTAGTACAACAAATTAAAACGGATTATAGACAAAAAGTTTGGACTGAATCTAAAGAATCTAGCATAAGTATTTTCAATGAGTCAATAAATGAATCGCAAAATGATTTTTCTTATACTAAACAAGGTCTTATTACTAACTTAGAACGTTTGAATCAGGGTTGGATTTTAAATAAAGTTGTGAACAGAATGGACGCTAGAAAGAATTTTCAAAACTTCGATTTACTAATTCTTTATTTAGAATCAGCATTTTTACCTCGTTTTTTAGCACCAAACAAATTAAATGCAGGAGACAAAGAAATTTTTTCAAAATACACTGGTCATACTCTACATGGAAATACTTCTATGGGTCTAGGAGTTGTAGCTGATGGTTATATATCATTTGGCATGTATGGGTCGATTCTTTTTTCGTTTTTTTTAGGGTTATTTATGGGTGTTATTTTTAAAGTAATTGAAAAATGAAAGTATTAAATAGGCGAAGCCTGCAGCACGGGTAAAAATATGGACATGAATTTAAGTATAATAATGATTGAAACTCTATCTTTGGATTTCTCATTATAATTTATCAAGATCGTTTGGTAATACCCTAATTTTAAGTGGGACAATTAGTTGATAAGGTCAGAAACTTTTCTGAAATTACTCAAAGATTGAAATAACAAAACAGTAATTGTGATAGACTCAAAAGATAATAAACTAATATTTATTTCATCTCACCCAATACAGTATTATACTCCATTGTATCGTGAGCTTCATCTTCTTCTAGGAGATCGGTTTCAAGTCTATTACCTATCTAAGCATGGGTTGAAGGGGGGGATTGATAAGCAGTTTGGCAGAGAAGTCAAATGGGATATTCCACTATTAGAGGGGTACAACTATAAATTTTTAACTGAGAGTTCTAGTAATGCCAATATTTATAAGTTTTTTGGACTTAGCTCTAAAGGAGTATTTAAAGAATTGAAAAATCAGTCCAACGCTACGATCATTTTGACAGGATGGAAATATTCTGCGTACTTGATGATTTGGTTATTGGCTCCTGCAATGGGTCATAAACTTTTTTTACGTGGTGAAACAACCATTGTTAATGAGCTAAAACCTAAAAAACTTAGGTTTATCAGAAATCTATTCTTATCGAAAATATTTCTGCCACGGTTTAATAAAATATTTTATATAGGAAAAAAATCTAAAGAATTCTTCCTTTATCACAAAGTAGCTAAACAGAGACTATTTGAAAGTCTATATTCAGTAGACAATGATTTCTTTATTTCTCGCACTCAAAATATCAATCAAAATGAATCTTTAAGATCTAGTTTAGGTATAGCTCCAGAAAAGACAATATTTGTTTATTGTGGTAAGCTAATAGATATAAAGAGGCCGTTGGATCTTATTAAATCTTTTTCCATTCTTGACGAAAAAATAAGAAACAAGGCTCATTTATTAATCATTGGCGATGGAAACTTGAAACCCCAAATGGAAGAATTGATAAAGGATTCTGACCTTGATAATATTTCTTTTACAGGTTTCCTAAACCAAAGTGAACTACATGCATATTATTCAATGTCAGATTGTTTGTGCTTATCTAGTACATCTGAGACATGGGGGTTAGTGGTAAACGAAGCTATGTGTTTTTCTTGTGCAATTATTGCTTCTGATGGAGTTAGTGCCGCATATGATCTAATTGAAGATGGAAAGAATGGGTTCGTATATGGGATGGGTAACATTAAAGAACTAGCTGATTGTATTGCAAGGTTTACGGTACTATCAGTTTCTAAAAAAAATGAATATAAGGAGTACAGTATGAAAAAAATAAAAGAAGTCACCAATAAAAAAGTAGCAAACGAAATAGTTAAAAATATATGAGTATTTTAATAACAGGAGGAGCAGGAAACATTGGGAGCTCACTGGCAAATAGACTTTCAAAGAGTGGGTATCAAGTGCTTGTAATAGATAACTTGAGTACTGGAGATATAAAAAAGCTAAATATGAAGGAGGGTAATATTGAATTTGTTAAGGCTGATGTTAATGACAATAATCAATTGATGCCAATTATGCTTTCACGGAAAATTGACTTTGTTTACCATTTTGCGGCTACAGTAGGAGTAGCACGAACTCTGGACTACCCAATGTTGGTGTTTGATGACATTGATGGAATAAGAAATATTCTTAATCTCTCTAAAAATATAGGTGTTAAGAGATTCTTTTTCAGCTCATCTTCAGAAGTTTATGGCGAGCCCGTAAGTTTGCCTCAGTTTGAAGATAAGACCCCATTGAATTCAAAATTGCCATATGCAATTGTTAAAAATTTAGGTGAATCTATGATTAAATCTTATAGTCAAGAATTTGATTTAGATTTCACTATATACAGATTTTTCAATACCTATGGTCCAAATCAAAGCACTGATTTTGTCGTTTCTAAATTCATCGAAAAAGCCATGAATAATTTGGATATTACTATATACGGTGATGGTCTTCAAACTAGAACATTTTGTTACATCGATGACAATAATGAAGTTCTACAAAATATCCAAGAAAGTGGCTCGTTTAGAAATGATATCATGAATGTTGGCAGTGATATCGAGATGACCATAGTTCAGTTAGCCAATGAAGTAATAAGAATTACTAGTTCAAAGTCTAAAGTGATTCATTTGCCGAGACTAGAGGAAGGCGATATGACAAGAAGGTGTCCTGATACGACTAAGATGAAAATTGTTCTTGATAGAGATTTGGTTTCATTAGAGGAAGGTATAAAAAAGACAATCCAGTTAAAAAACTTTTAGTGTAATTAGATGTCGATATTAATAGTCGGTAGTGAAAAAAAATTTACACTTGAGAATTTTTATAAAGAAAATTTAATCAAGTGTGGTGAGCAATGTGACATATATCCGATTAAAGATTTAATATCAGATAAATACTTTAAATCTATATTTAGGAAGGTGCTTTTCAAATTGTTTAAAAAAGCAATAATTCTTGCTAATAATAGGAAACTAATAAAAAGGGTTAAGGATTTAAAGCCTTCATTTATTATAATATTTAAGGGTATGTATGTTCTACCACGGACTATACTTAAATTAAAAAATGAATGTTTTATTTCCAATTATAATGCAGATCATCCATTTATTTTTTCGAGCAAAGGAAGCGGTAATAGTAATGTGACTAAATCAATATCCTTATATGACTTACATTTGACCTATCATCCAAAAGTTAAAAAACTAATAGAGAACAAATACGGTATTACGACAGAAATAGTCCCTTTTGGTTATGAATTTGAAATGACGCCGTATGGAGAAAGACAAAGTGAAGATTTTGTGATTGCTAAATTTATTGCAGCAGCTAAAAGGAATGATGATTTAACAATTTTTGGAGATGGATTACAAACTAGGACATTTTGTTATATTAAAGACAATATTGATTTTACTTTGAAAATATTAAAGGATAAAACCTTGATCAATGAAGTTGTAAATGTTGGTCATCATGAGCAGAAAACGTTGCTAGAAACAGCAAATACAATAAAAAGAGTTCTTGGTTCAGAGTCGAAAATTGTGCATTTGCCTGCATTAGAAGATGGAGATATGAAACGTAGACAGCCAGATAATAGCAAAATGTTAAGTGTGTTGGGCAGAGAGCTAACGCCATTTGAAGAAGGTCTAAAAAAACTTTTATAATAAGAGGGTCTATGAAAAAAATCTTGGTAATTGGTTCTAATAATAGAGGTTCTCTTGAACAATCCTATTTTAGAAGTATTAAAAAAGTCTACCCGTCAACTTCCTTTTTTGATTATAAAAAAGAGACTCTTCCATTTATTCGCGGAGGTAAAATTGGTAAACTCATCCATAGCTTTTTACCGGTTGAACAGTGGAATAGAAAAATGAATAAGATATTGATAATTGAGGTTAAGCAACAGCAACCTGATGTGCTATTTTTCTTTGCCAAAGCAAGTATATTATATGGCACTTTAGCCTGTATTAAAACTATTTTCCCTAAAATAAAAATAGTTTGGATTTGGCCAGATACACCAATGAATTTAGAGAATTGCAACCTTCAAAATGCTCCATTTATTGATTATCTTGGCACCTATAGTTCTTCATCTGTTGATGTCTTTAAGAAGTTAGGATATTCGTTGGTTGATTTCCTTCCTTTGGGTAGTGATAAAGGCATGCATTTGATATCAACCCTACCTATCCAATATGATTGGGACATAGGTTTTGTTGGAGGATGGAGACCTGAAAGAGAAGCTGTGATGCAAAAAATAGTGGACAATTTTGGTCACTTAAAAATTGCTATTCATGGGCCAAATTGGAAAAAGATGTTAAAGGGAAGTGTTTTAGTCAGTCGGGTGATATCCAGCGGGTTGTATGAAGATGAACTAGCGTCATTTTTTAATAGAACAAGAATTAATATTAATGTCATAGACGATACTAATTACCCGGCTGCAAATATGAGGTTTTTTGAGATTCCCATTTCTTGCAGCTTGCAGTTAGCTTCAAAATGTCCTGAAATGGAATCTGAATTTGTAGATAATCAGGACATTGTCTATTTTGAAGACACTGATGAACTTTTGGCCAAAGTGGAATACTTAGTGGAGAATCCAAAAATTTGTCAAAACATAGCTTTAAGTGGCTATACTAAAACCTTAGAAAAACATACCTACGATGTGCGTGTGCATCAGGTTTTTTCTTATCTGTAATATGTATTCTTAAGGATGGAAATAAATATTAAATCTCTGGTATTATTGGTAGATCTAATTAAAGAGAACTGCTATGATTATGATCGTGCAATAATTTTTCTTTTTATCAGTTTACTTATCTTATTTATATTGAGAATGACAAAGGAGGTAGCTGTGACTTATCTTATGTGCATTCTATCAACTTTACAATGGCTAATAGGTCCTCTTATTTATTTTTCTGAATATAATCATGGAGTGGCAATTGAAGTGGCTAAAATGCAGGTAGGTAAATTAGAATATTTTGATTTTGCTTTTCCGAGTACCATTGCATTTTGTATAGGATTGTTATTATTCCAGAGCTGCACACTACTAGGACTTTTGAGATTCCGGCGTGGGGATGTATTCTCTTAACTCTTGATAATAAAGAAATAAGAAGGTTTTTTACAGATGAAGATGTAGTCTTTTATAGTTTAAAAGAAGAACTTTTAACCAAGTTGAAATATTTGATAGTAGATAAAAAGGCAGCCGATAGAATAGCGATGAATGGATATAAGAATACAATAAATGGTCCTTATTCTCATTTATCCATTATGAAAGAGATTCTTCAAAAGATTAAAATAGTATGAAGCGTATCGTACCTTTCCTCGTTATTCTTTGTTTTTACTATTGCCAATGGATTGATATAAATCTTGCTATTGGTTTGACACAGATAGTATTACTAATAAAACTTCTTTTATCATCCTCAAAGGAGCTGAGTTTCATGTTGTTACTTTCAAACTTAGCTGTACTCCAATGGTTGGTTGGTCCCGCAGTTTACTATTCTGATTTTAATCCGGGACAAGTTATTGAAATAACGATTATGCAAGTTTCTAGCGAAACGTATTTTAATTACGCATGGCCTGCGACTATATTCTTTGTTATAGGATTAAATTATTCTAATATTAGTTCTCAAATAAATTTAGGTAAAATGTATGAGAATTTAAATCCAACTACCTTTAAATATTTTATAGTAGTCGGAATAGTTTCTGGTCTAATATTACCACTTCTGCCTCTTGCTTTTAAATTTATTTTTGTGGTTTTAATGTATTTTAGTTTTGCTGGAATATTTGGATTAATAGTAGGTAAAAATAAAAGTAGGAGTGATTTTGCTTGGCTAATGGGTTCTATGGTCTTTATTATATTTAACTCATTCAAACATGCAATGTTTGGGGAATTAGTCTTTTTTCTTATCCTTACCACACTGGTGTATTTTCATTTTAACCAAACTAAACTAGGAACTAAGATTATATTGTTTACGAGTCTTGTTCTGCTTGCTGCATTTATTCAATTGGTTAAAATGCCTCTTCGATCATTGAACAGGAAGAATGATACCTCAACGTATACTAATTTCAGTAAGGTTGTAAGTAGTGATGCTTTAAGTATAAAAAACTTTGAATCAGATGGGTTTATGGCATATACTATTGCTCGCTTTAATAATGGAGCCGTAGTTAGTTATGTTCTGGATAGAGTACCTGATAAAATTGACTATGTAAATGGGAACACGATATTATCTGCCATTATCGGATCTTTTGTTCCCCGATTATTATGGCCCAATAAGGAAACTTCTGGATCAGAAATGTATCTAAAATATACAGGTTTGAAATTTGGAGGATCTTCTTATGGGATATCTCAGCTAGGAGAAGGATATGCTAATTTTGGCCGAAATGGAGGTGTAGTTTATATGTTTTTATTGGGTCTTGTCATGTCCTTTATATTAAATTCAATTCTTAAATATTCAATAAAGCATCCCCGATATTTACTTTTTCTTCCTGTACTCTTCTTACACGGTATCAAGGTTGAAACAGAGCTAAATCGATCCTTGGGTTTTATGTTGAGAGTAATCGTAGTATTGTTTTTAATCAATCTTCTTTTAAAATTTTTTTCAAACTCTAAGTATTCACTCTATTGAAAACGATTATCACAGGTATTTCAGGCCAAGACGGTGCCTATTTAGCAAAACAGCTACTTAGCCAAGGACATAGTGTAATAGGTCTGGTACGTGGTAGCATTTCGAGTTTGAATGGATTGAAGTATTTAGATATTTTTGATTCTATTGAATTATGTACGATTGATCTAACGGATAAGGATGGATTAAATGATCTTTTTAAATCTATTCAACCAGATTACTACTATAATCTAGCTGCACAAAGTTCAGTTGGTGCGTCTTTTGTAAATCCTCACGAGTCTATTTTATTTAATCTGCATTCCACCCTAAATGCTCTAGAGGCTATAAGGGTATATTCTAGACACACCAAATTTTATCAGGCAACTAGCAGTGAAATGTTTGGTGATGTAGCTGAGTTGCCTATTACCGAAAAAACCTTACTTCACCCTCAAAGTCCGTATGCCATTTCCAAAGCAGCATGTCACCACCTAGTCAGAAACTATCGAGAATCCTATGATATATCAGCGTGTTCTGGGATATTATTTAATCATGAATCCGTATTAAGAAGAGAAAACTTTTTTATAATGAAAGTGATCAAGACTGCTTTAGATATTAAGTTTAATAGATGTGATGAGCTTAGAGTAGGAAACATAGATATAAAAAGGGATTTTGGATTTGCTCCGAAGTATGTAGAAGCTATGATTTTGATGATGGATCAAGAAGAGCTGGACGACTATATAATTTGTAGCGGAACGTCTATTACTTTACGTTCTATTATTTATCACATTTTTGATTGTCTGAATATTTCAAAGGACAGAGTTGTCATTGACCAACGTTTCTTTAGGCCATCAGAAATTTCAGACATCTATGGAGATAATTCGAAAGCAAAAAGGGAACTAGGCTGGGAATATGATTTTTCATTTTATTCTGTTGTTGAGAATATTTTGGAAGAGTATCAAACTAAATTTTACAATGTATAAGCTCCACTATTATCAGAGAAAAAGAAGGGACGGCAAAAATTTTAGCCTTGAACAAATATTCGAGGATTTGAGGAATAGATTCAAAGGGTCTTATAATGTTCAGAAAATAGAAGCTCCATTTGTTAGCTCAGGTCTCTTTAAGCGATTATATAATGTTATTTATGCTATTTTTCATCAAGGAGATGTGAATCATATAACGGGTGATATTAATTATATGAATTTATTTTTGAGTAAGAAAAGGAACATATTAACTATCCTAGATTGTGGTATTTTGCATAGAACCAAAGGTCTAAGGAGAGTTTTTTTGAAACTGATATGGTTTCAACTGCCGGTTTGGAGGTCAAGATACGTTACTGTAATATCTCAAGCAACCAAAGATGATTTGTTATCTAATATTAATTGTAATTCAGAGAAGGTAAAAGTAATATATGTTCCAATAAGTCAGGATTTTAGTTTTGTATCGAAAGAATTTAATGGTGCGTCTCCAAGAATACTTCAGATTGGAGCAGCTCCAAATAAAAATTTAAGTCGTTTAATAGAAGCTGTTACAGATACACCTTGCGTATTAGTGATTATTGGAGAGATTGATCATACTAATACAACATTATTAGTCGATAATAATATAGACTTTGAAAATTATATTGGAATCCCTTTTGATAAAGTGATAGAGGAATATCAAAAAAGTGATTTGCTATTTTTTGCGTCAACGTTTGAAGGGTTTGGGATGCCCATTTTAGAAGCTCAAGCTACAGGCAGGGCTGTTATTACTTCTAATATATTATCTATGCCAGAAGTAGGTGGAGAGGGGGCTCATTATGTAAACCCTTATGACGTAGGAGAAATAAAAGCGGGAATAGTACGACTTATTTCAGATAGAAGATATAGAGAAGATCTTATTAAGAAAGGTCTAAAGAACGTAGAACGCTTTGATCCAGAGACCATAGCAAATCAATACAATGAGCTGTATAAAGAGATAATACTAGATATTAAAGTTTTGGCATAAGTTCCTATGAAAAATAAAATAGCAATCAAAATTACCCTGACAATTCTTTTATCTTTCTATTTGATTATCATGTATAGTAAATCGAATTTTAATGCTGAGGAATTTGGTTTGGGAGAAGGAACGACATCACATTTTGCGGCAAGCAATGGTTTTCCTATTCATATTAATAAGTTAAATAAAGAACAATGTTCTCCATTTCTAGAAGGCATTAAAAAGAATGCAAAGAAAAAGAACATTACGTTATTCTTGGGAAATTCTCAAACCCATGGTATAAATCAATATGAGATGGAAGATAGCAATTATGTGAGCCTATTACATAATAAGGTGGATTTAGATTATATCATTTCACACAGTATTCAGAATGCAAGTCTGCAGTATTTTTTATTATCCTTAACTTACCTTCATAACAAGACCAATCTTACTCAAGTTATAATTCCACTATTTTATGATGATTTTCGTGAAGATGGAATACGACAGATATTTTTTGAAAATTTAATAGAAGAAGATTTTTATTTGGATTCCAGCATTGGAAGTATGGCCTTAGAACTCAATTCCGAATTGGATTTCTTAAAAAAGAAAAATAATAATGAGGAGACAAATAAAAAGAAATCCACCCAAGAAATTACGGAAGATAATATTGAATCTTTTTTATCTTCTAACTCGAAGTATTGGTCAGCGAGAAAAGACATAAGGAGTAAACTATTTATTGAATTGTATCAATTAAGAAATAGAGCTTTTGGAATTAATGCCCAAACAATAAGAAATAAAATTCCAATGATTTATAATAAAAATATAGACGCGTTAAAGGCTATAATTTACTATTGTCAAGCAAATGGCATTGAATTACATACTTATATCCCACCAATAAGGAATGATGTTACTATACCATATGTTATAAAGGATTATCAAGACTTTAAGTCTGAAGTAGATCTGCTAGTCAGTAATGCAGGGTTTTCGCACTATAATTTTGAAGATATTGTACCCGCAGCGATGTGGGGAGTAAAGAACTCCACAAATGGGAGTAGTGAGAAGGAATATGATTTTATGCATTTTACTGGCGAAGGACATCAATTGTTGTATTCAAGTCTATACTCTAATATTTATAGAGATTCAATAAAAAAATAGGTATGCTTTTTAATTCGCTGACATTTATAGTATTTCTAACGATATGTGTTATTCTTTTTTGGACACTTAAGCCCAAAGCTAGAGTATTAATGTTATTCATATCTAGTCTTGTATTCTATGGGTTTTGGAGATGGGATTTTGTTTTACTAATGTTGTTCTCTACTTTTTTGGATTATTTCATCTCCTTAAAGATTCATAATAGCACTAAAGTTTCAAAGAGACGAGTACTTATTTTAACAACCCTTATACTTAATATTGGATTACTTGTAGTTTTTAAATATCTATTTTTTATTACAGAAAATGTAAATAGTGTATTAGCACTATTTACTTCAAATCTGTCCATTGATTCTCTGAAATTAATTCTCCCATTGGGCATTAGTTTTTATACATTTCAAACTGTTTCGTACTCACTCGATGTATATAGAGGACATTGTAAACCTGAAAGAAATTTCATACTCTACGGTGCTTATGTGACATTTTTTCCGCAGCTAGTTGCAGGTCCAATATTAAGAGCTGATGAGGTAATTGATCAATTGAAAGTAAGAAAGAAATTTAGTCCTAGTTTTATCTTGGAAGGGCTGAAGAGAATCTTATTTGGGCTCTTTCTGAAGGTTGTTCTTGCAGATAATATAGCACCCCTTGTTGATGAAGCCTTTGCATCCAATTTGGATTTGTTTTCGGCCTTTGACGTATTGACGATTTCATTTCTTTTTGGATTTCAAATCTTCTTCGATTTTGCTGGCTATTCACATATAGCTATTGGGTGTGCTAAGCTCATGGGTATCGATTTTCCAGAAAATTTCAACTTCCCCTATATAGCTAGGTCATTCAAAGACTTTTGGAAGCGTTGGCATATATCACTCTCAAGTTGGATTAGAGATTATCTTTATTTACCTATTCTAGGAGTAAAGGTGATAAATAAAAATTCGCTTTCAGAAGGTGGAATTGAGGTTATTGAAAACAAAAAAAAGAGAAATTCTAGTTTGGCTCTATTTCTAACTTGGGCTATAATGGGCTTATGGCATGGGGCAAACTGGACGTTTGTTTTTTGGGGAGTCTACCATTCTTTTTTTATATTTTGTGAAAGATTTATAGTGAAAAGTAAATATGTTAATAAGAGACTACGAGAGAACGTTGGTTGGTTTATCGTATTACCGATAACTATGCTTTCATGGATACCATTTAGAGCGGAAAGCTTATCTGATGCCTTTCAATTGTATGAAAAAATGTTTCATATCAAGAATTACTCATTCTACTCCTTGCGTGAAAATTACTTTCTAATTGCAGCAATATTGCTTTTAGGGTTTCTTCTAGCTTATTATACTTTTCATTGGAAGCCTAGAAAAAATAAATTAAGCATGTCTGTTCGTTTTATAGGAGAAATACTTGTTTATAGTACAATGTTATTTTTAGTTTATGTCTTTTTAAGACCAATTAGTCAATTTATTTATTTTCAGTTTTAACATTTGAAGCAGAAACTTCTCATTTTTTCTGATTGGTTTTCTCCAGCATACAAAGTCGGGGGACCTGTACAGTCTATAGCTCAATTGTGCTTTTTGTTACGAGATACATTTGAAATTTATGTAGTGACTTCTACCCGAGATCTAAATGAAGAATTAAGGCTACCTGAAAATGCCAAAAACAAATTTGTAGATGGCCAAGGAATACGCATTATCTATTTAGATAATGAACATCTAACTTTACGCTCAATCCGCTCCATAGTAAAGGAGGTTAATCCAAGCGTATTTTTTTTCAACGGATTATTCAATACTTATTTTGCCAAAATTGTATTGCTTCTTTTAGTCACTGCTAGAAGAAAAAAGAGAGTGCTGTCGGTAAGAGGAATGTTGAAAGAATCCGCTTTTAGCAGAAAAAAAAGTAAAAAACGTATATATATCTACTTGCTCAAATTATTAGGTGGGCATAAGCAATTCGTTTTTCATTGTACAACAGAAAGTGAGCAAGCCGAAGTAATAAGAGAGTTTGGCAAAAAAACCAAGACACAAGTATTATCCAATGTTCCTTTCATAAATAAGGAAAGAAAAAACAATGAAAAGAACAATATACTTCGATTAGTATATGCCGCCAGAGTACATCCTATAAAAAACCTATTGCAAGTAGTAGGTGCTTTGCAAAAAGTAAAAGAGCCAATAGAGCTTTGTATTATAGGTGTAATTGAGGGTGAGCGATACTGGGAAAAATGCAAGGATCGCATTGAAAAACTGCCGCAAAACATAAAAGTACGTTATTTAGGCAGTATAGAACATGCTCTTTTAATGAAAGAACTAACCCATCATCACGTCTACATCCTTCCAACCTTAGGTGAAAACTTTGGGCACTCTATTTTTGAAGCATTTACCAATGGGTTGCCAGTTATTATTTCTGACCAAACACCATGGAGAGAGTTAGAGGAGAAGAAAATTGGCTTTGACATTCCGTTGAATCAGCCTCAAAAATTTGTGGAGGCCATTGAATTTTTTGCTAGAATGCAGGATTCTGAGTATCATAAATGGTCTCAAAATGCCAATGAATTTGCCTTAGATTATTTTAGCAAGCAAAATTATCTAGCTGGTTATCAATCTTTATTTACCGTTAATAAAAAGGTTGGAATAGTAGCACCTATGCCATTTACGAGATATAAGGGTGGTATTAGTGTTTTTGTAGAAAATATTTTAGCAAAAAAATCGGAATTTAAGTCTGAAGGAATAGACCTCCATTTTATAAATACCTGCATTATTCCAAGAAGTAATAATAGTGCAGGAAAATTAAAATTTGTTAATTTAAAAAATTACATAAAATTTCTAAGGTCCGCTTACCGTAAAATTAAAGAGGACGATATACCTATTGTACATATTCATACATCTACAGGCTTAGCCTTAATAAAGGATGCTTTTTCAGGATGGATATTTAAAACAGTTTTAGGAACTAAGATAATTTTACATCCTAATTATGTAGAGGCTAATTTAACAAGCAAAAAGTGGACACTAAAAATAGCGACTTTTTTAATTAATCGTACTATTGATAAGGTAATTATCTTAAGTGAAAACCTGAAAGAAAAGCTAATCTCATTAGGTATTCCTAGTCATAAAATAGAAGTGGTTATGAATTTTTATGCTAAAGGTTCGAAGTTGCAAGAGATTGTGAAACCAAAGGAATCGACTACCTTATTGTTCATTGGAACTTTAGATGAAAGGAAAGGAATACTGGATCTATTGAAAAGTCTTCGGAGTCTTATACATCTGAATTGGACTATGGATGTAGCAGGTGAATTTATGGAGGAAGAATTTAAAGATATTTTCTTGTCCACTTTAATAGAGTTCAATCTCTCGGATAGGATCAGGTTAAAAGGGTATGTCTCAGGTAAAGATAAATGGCAATTATTTGAATCCTCTGACATCCTAATTTTACCCAGTTATGCGGAGGGTTTTCCCCTAGCTATACTGGAAGCCTTGTCTTATGGCAATGCAATCATAACAACTAATGTAGGTGCAAATAATGAGCAACTGGGGGAAATTTGCAATCTTATTGAACCTGGGAATATAACTCAGCTCACAAGAGAAATTAAATTATTGCTTACAAACAAAGAACTCTTAGACTACAGAAAGCTTCAATCGGGGAATCTTTCAGAGAAGTATACTTTTGAAGTCTTTAAAAAACAAATAATAAAAATTTACGATAAAATTTAAAAAATGTACATTTTAGGACTAAACGCATACCACGGAGATTCTTCAGCAAGTATTCATAAAAATGGAGAGCTACTAGCTGCTACGGAAGAAGAACGAATAAAGAGAATCAAACATTGGGCAGGACTGCCTATTGAAGCCATTCAATTTTGCCTGAGCGAAGCAGGAATATCATTGAATGATGTGGATGTGATTACAGTGAGTAGAGACCCCAAGGCAAAGATTGGAAAAAAAATACTTCAAACACTAAAAAAGGGTATAAGCCTAAAGGCTGTAAAAGATAGAGGGGCTAATTCTTTAAAAATTACAGGAATTAAAAAGGATATTGCAAATGCTTTTGGGTTAGATTCAAAAAGCTTAAAAGCAGAGGTTAAGTTTATAGAGCACCATAGAAGCCATATGGCTTCCTCTTTTCATGTTTCTCCATTCGAAGAATCTGCAATTTTATCTATAGATGGAATGGGAGATTTCAGTTCTACCATGCGGGGTGTTGGGAGAGGAAACAAAATAGAGGTTTTAGACAGTGTTAGCTATCCTCATTCTATTGGCATATTCTATACCTCATTTACACAGTATCTTGGTTTTCCGCATTACGGAGACGAGTACAAAGTAATGGGCTTATCTCCTTATGGAGAAGCCAAGTATACAGACAAAGTGTGGGATGTTATATCAAAAAAAGAGAACGGACAATTTACCTTAAACCCAAAATATTTTAAACATTTTAAAGAAGGTGTTGCTATGAGTTGGGAAAGTGGTTCTCCAGAAGTAGGCCAAATTTTCAGTGCTGCCTTTATCGATCAATTTGGGCCAGCTAGAGGCAAAGACGAAGAGCTAACCCAGTATCATAGAGATTTGGCAAGTAGCGTACAACGAGTAACCGAAGAAATTATATTTTTTATGGCTGAAGATTTGTTTAATAAAACAGGTCTTAAAAATCTTTGCATTACAGGTGGTGTTGCCCAAAACTCAGTTGCAAATGGGAAATTACTGGCAAATACTTCCTTCGAAAACTTATTTGTACCTCCTGCAGGTCACGATGCAGGCACATCGGTAGGATCTGCCTTGTACCATTATCATCACAATTTAAATAACGATAGACTTCCTTTTAAAATACAACCGTATACAGGAGCACAATTTAGTAATGAGGAAATAAAAATCTATTTAGACGAGGAAGGAGTAGCGTATAATTTCATTGAAAATGAAGCTGATTTAATTGACCAGGTAGCTGGTTTGTTACACCAAGGAAAAGTAATTGGTTGGTTTCAGGGGAGAGCAGAATTTGGTCCAAGAGCCTTAGGAAATCGCTCTATTCTTGTAGATCCTAGTAGAAATGATGCGAAAGAGTTACTCAATTCAAAAATAAAGCGAAGAGAAAGTTTCAGACCTTTTGCTCCGTCCATACTTAAAGAAGCCACTGGCGACTACTTTGAGGTAGTAGACGATGTTCCTTTTATGGAAAAGGTGTATCAAGTAAAGAAAGAGAAAAGGGGTGTCATTCCTGCGGTAACCCACGTGGATGGCTCAGGCCGCCTACAAACAGTGACAGAAAAAGACAATGACCGGTATTATAAACTGATAAAGAAGTTTAGTACCTTATCAGGAATTCCAATTCTTTTAAATACCTCGTTTAATGAGAATGAACCAATTGTGAATACACCAAAGCACGCGTATGACTGCTTTGCTCGTACAGATATGGATGTGCTTGTTTTAGGGAACTTTGTGTTAATTCGATAAAGAGTGAAAATTTCCATTATAACTGCGTGTTATAACAACGAAAAAACCATTGCTGCCAGCATGCAAAGTGTGGCAAATCAAGTTGGAGTACACTTAGAGCATATTATAGTAGACGGACTCTCTACGGATAAAACGCTGGATATTGTAAGCTCCTATTCCCATAGTATCAAAGTAATTTCAGAAAAGGATACAGGTATTTATGATGCGTTAAACAAAGGAGTAGCTGCGGCTACTGGCGACATTGTTGGCTTTTTGCATAGTGATGATGTTTTTTATGCGAATGATGTCTTGCAGAATATTCAAAATTTCTTCATTCAATCAGCAGATTTAGAGGGTATATATGGCGATATTCAATTTGTGAATCAAGAAGGCAAAATCATCCGCCATTATTCTTCCAAAAACTTTAAATTTTCTGATTTTGCACGAGGTAAAATGCCTGCCCATACTTCTTTTTTTGCCCGCAAAACAGTGTATGAAGATTTTCAGTTTGATTTAAGCTATAGCATTGCAGCTGATTTTGATCAGATGTTGCGAGTTTTCAAAAGCAACAGTTATACTATTCAATATCGGCCTATACGTACCACCACTATGCTTACTGGTGGTGCAAGCACTAAAAATATACAAGCTAGACTTACCCTAAATCGTGAAATAATGCAAAGCTGTAAGCAAAATGGCATAAAAACGAATGCATTTAAAGTGTATTCTAAATACTTTACCAAAATACTTGAATTTAAGTTTTGAATAAAATCACTCCTTTGGTTTTTATAGATCCTGTGCCAAAGGAAGAAGCATGGAAGTACATAATGGCCTCAGAATTTGGAGCTTCTGTACTTAAAAAAAAGTAGCGTCATGGTATAGTGAACAAATGGGAAAACGTATCTAGATGGAGGAAGAGGTAATACAACTAGCCATACTAGCGGGAAGGTCTATTTTAGAATATTATGATAGGGAGAACTATGATGTAACTTTAAAAAGGGACAACTCTCCTGTGACACAAGCAGATGAGGCATCTCATACTGTTTTAATGAAGGGGTTAGATACGTATGGATGGCCTATTTTGAGTGAAGAGGGAAATATAGCCAGCTACGATATACGTAAAAACTGGACTACATACTGGTGTATAGACCCACTGGACGGCACCAAAGAGTTTATTAATAAAAATGGCGAGTTTACTGTCAATATAGCCCTAATGGAAAGGGGGAGACCCATTTTTGGTGTAGTCTATGTACCCGTGACAGATGAATTATATGTAGGAGGAGTAGGTAATCCAGCTAAAAAAATAGACAAAGGTGTTGCGACTCAGTTGCCGCATTCTAGCCATACCTCTTTAGCATCTATTCAAGCGATACCAGGGACTACGGTGGTTGTGTCTCGGTCTCATTTAGATGCTACTACTGTAGCGTTTTTGTGTGCATGTAACGAACCTATTACTTTGAGTATGGGGAGTTCACTCAAGTTTATGAAAATAGCAGAGGGCTCTGCTCATATTTATCCTCGTTTTGCACCTTGTATGGAGTGGGATACTGCTGCAGCACACGCTATATTAAATAGCCTTGGCTATGCTATATACCAGCTAGATGGCTCATTAGAATTAGAATACAACAAACCAAGTTTGCTTAATCCCTATTTTATATGTTATTAAAGAAGAGAAAGGCTACAAATGAGTATAAAAAAAGAGAGGAAGAAAAACTTTACATTTTCAAGGTCTGAAATTAAATTTAAGGTATGTCTAATAATAAGATATTAATAACGGGAGCTTCTGGGTTTGTTGGGAAGCATACGATTGCAGCCCTCAAGGATAAAACCCATTTGAGTGCAGTGAGCCGATGTGCTCAAGTATCTGGAGTAGAGCAAATGTACTCATGGGAGAATATCACAGATCTAGCGTGTGATTTTGATGTTATCATTCATTTAGCAGGGCTCGCTCATGACACCCATCATTCGTCAGCAGAGCAGGCCTATTTTGATGTAAATGTAGGACTTACAGAGAAATTAGTAACATGGGTTAACAGCACTGCTAAGCAGCCGGTGAAGTTCATCTATTTGAGCTCAGTGAAAGTATTTGGAGAGCAAGAATACTTGAAGTCAGATTCGCCTAAAATTCCATCGAGTGTATATGGGAAATCAAAATTGCTGGCAGAGCAGTTTATTGAGCAAAATTTAGCGAAAGAGCATACCTACCACATCTTGGAGCCTGTAATGATATATGGGAAAGGGAATAAAGGAAATTTACCTAAACTGTATAATGTATTGATGAAGGGTTTTCCCTATCCATTTAGTGGATGGCAGAACAAGCGTTCGTTGTTGGCTATAGATAATCTTCAATTCGTCTTTAATAAGCTTATAGAACAAGAATGTGCTAGTGGTTCTTTTATGGTCTGTGATGATGAACCCATCTCTACCTACGATATGCTTAAGTGTATTTGTAAAGGGAATAAGAGTGACTTTATTCATTTTCCATTACCTCCTTTTTTTGTACGCTTTTTGATGTCTGCTACACGTATGCTTGGTATGCAGTTCTTAGATAAAGTATTGGGCACATTGGTATGTGATAATACTGCATTAAAAGACAACATAGGCATAGAATTGATGCCATTTTCTACCAAGGAAAGACTCCAGAAACTTGATTTTACTTCATGATATTTGATTTTCCGTTCAAACTATTTTTACCCGTGAGTGTATTCATATGCGGGCTACTGCTATTCCTGTATATCAAAATAGCGGGTAAACAAAAGATCCATGATATCCCCAATGAGAGAAGTTCTCATTCCTATAGTGTTATAAGGGGTGGGGGAATTGTTTTATTTTTAGTCAATCTATTTATTTTCAGCTTTGAACCGAGTATGTATACATTGGTGTTTAGTTTGGGGTTAAGTATAGGCGTAATTACTGGTTTTGTGGATGATTTAGGGGGACTAGGAACCAAGCTTAGATTTGTATTATACCTCACAGCAACGTATTTTGTTCTTTTTGGAGCATTGCCATCTATTGGTTTTTCATTGTTAGTTTGGATTTCTCTAGTTGTAGTCTCATTAGGCGTAGTCAATTGCTATAACTTCATGGATGGAATCAATGGAATGACAGCTAGTTATTCTATTGTTTTATTAAGCTCTAGTTTGGCTATTAGTTATGCTATACATGCTCATCAATTTGACCATACTATCCTGCTATATCTTGCCTTTTTTTTAGCATTTCTGTTTTTTAATTTTAGAAAAAAAGCCTTGTTGTTTTTGGGGGATTCTGGTAGTGTTACGATGGGATTGTTTGCTGCTTTTTTAGTCGTTTATTTTGGTGTTCATTTACATACATGGAGTACGGTAATTTTGTTAGGTGTTTACGGAGTAGATAGTGTTGGTACTATAGTGATTCGACTGCTAAAAAGAGAAAATATTTTCGAGGCTCATCGAAGTCATCTCTATCAGGATTTGGTTAATAAAAAGAACTGGGACCATAGAGCAGTTAGTCTGTTGTATGCAGCCTTGCAAGGAGTGCTGAGTATAGGGTATGTTTTACTCATCCACTCCTCCTATTTAGAGATGTATAGTGCTTGTTCTTTAGTGGTATTGACTATACTGTATACTGCTAGTAAGTTGGGTCTATATGGGGACGGGTTGTTAAAGAAGGATGCACAAGAGATAACGGGTTAGTATGGGGCAAACCAAAAAAGCGGGTTTGTTTTTCATTGGGGAGTTTCCAGAAGGAGATGTTCACGCATCCCGAATTAGAAATATTACCGATGGGTTGATAGAAGGAAGTTGGTCATGCGATTTGGTGAGTATGTATCCTACTCGGTTTTCTAGTGATTTTTGTGAAGATCAAGTTTCTGATTATAAAGGGCAATTAATTACTAGAATAGGAAATTGGGGAAAGTATCCAGCTACTAGATTAAGTAGAATAGGGCAACTAATCCGGTGTCACATTCAATTTATTTTGTTCATTTGGAAAAATAGGAGGACTTATGATATTCAGTATTTTTATACGCCTCAATGGATAAGCACACTGCCAGGGCTTATTATTTCTAAAATACTTAGGAATACAATCGTAGTCGATTATACAGATTTGCATTCAACAAGGAATAATGCCATTCTTCACAAAACGGAAGAGTGGATTTTTTTTGGGTTGTCAGATCAAGTTCTAGTTATCTCAAATTATCTTTATGTATTTTTTAATCGTTGGAAAAAGAAAATGACGCTCGTTCCTTTGATGATAGATTTCAACCGATTTGAGAATGATGTAGAAAGAGTTCATTACAGCATTGGATATATTGGTTCGTTTGGAAAAAAAGATGGCTTTCAAACGATACTGGATGCACTTCAATTGGCAGTACAAGAGAATAAGAGCATCCATTTGTATTTGATAGGAGATCTCACAAATAACAGAGATATTCATGCTGCCATTGAGCAGAAAGGTCTAGGTAAAAACATAGTATTAATAGGAAAAGTAAAAGTGGAAGAGATTGCTAAAAGACTGCAATCTTGTTCTGCGTTCATTATGAATAGGGATAAATCAAGCTTTGCTTCTTCTGGATATCCCATAAAGTTGGGTGAGTATCTAGCAAGTGATAGACCTGTACTGATGAGTGACGGTCCTGGGTATTCTGAAGATTTTAGTCATTTACAAGAAGCGATAAAATATAAGGTAGACGATGCTCAGGCATTGGCCGATGCCATTATTTTTCGATATGAAAATGAAATGTTAGCATGGGAGGTTTCTCAGCGTGGCTATGACTATGCGGTAGCACATTTTGAAAGCAAAAAGCAAGTCAAAAAGTTAGTTGAAATTCTAGATGAGTTATAAATGAAAATAGCAGTACTAGGAGCAGCAGAAATTCAAAACTTCACCTTAGCGAGTGGAGTGGAAAAAGTAAAGTCAATGTATTAATGGGTAGCTTACAACGTGTTCAAGTAATTAGCAGCACTAATTCTTGACACCTTTAAATCTTTCTCTACAAATTCGATTTTAGTATACGGATGTTTAAATTTGTTTTTTATTATCTGTTTATTGAACGTAATAAGTACATCTATTAGTAGAATAAAGGTAAATTTTTAGTATATTTACCCTCGTTAAGATTATATGAGTAATATGTACCCTTGTTTAAAATGACAAAATTTAATAGAAATATACCTTACAATAGTTTACCAATATTACCTCCTAGAACAAATTTAGAAACTACTAAAGTGTTACGTAAGACGATTGATGCTAGTAGAGCACTAGCAAAACTTAATGGTATGCTTAGCAATTTACCAAATCCAACGTTGTTTTTGGATACTATTCATTTACAAGAGGCTAAAGCAAGTTCAGAAATAGAGAATATCATCACAACAAATGATGATTTATATAGATCTTTAGTAGCAGACAAAAAGTTTGATAATCCAGCTACGAAAGAAGTCATAAGCTACAAAGAAGCACTTTGGAATGGTTTACAACAAATAGAAACTCGACCTTTTATAAGTACAAACTTATGTGTTGAAATTGTACAGTGCATTAAAAAAAATACTGCTGGTATTAGAACTACGCCGGGAACTGTCTTAAAAAACACGAATGGTGAAACCATTTACACACCACCTTCAGGGGAAGCTATTATAAGAGAAAAGTTGGATGATCTTGAAACTTTTATAAATGGTGAAGATCCTATTGACCCATTAATTAAAATGGCGTTAATGCATTATCAATTTGAAGCGATTCACCCTTTTAGTGATGGTAATGGAAGAACAGGACGCATATTGTTATTATTATATCTAAAACTCGAAAAACTGTTGGATACCCCTGCTATTTATTTAAGTGAATATATCATTAAAAATAAGACGGATTATTATACGAAACTGAGAAAGGTAACTGAAAATAATGATTGGGAAGGGTGGATACTTTATATGCTAGAAATGGTCGAATATACAGCTAATAAAGGATTGGAACGCTTGAAAAATGTTACTACATTAATGGATCAAATGGCAACAGAGATTAAGGAAACATTACCTAAAGTATATACTAAAGAATTGGTTGAAATACTATTTAGATTGCCTTACACGAAACGACAGTTTTTAATTGATGCTAAATTAGGGACACCAAAAACCGTGGGTAATTATTTAATGGAATTAGAAAAATCTGGTTTTTTGATTTCTGAAAAAGTGGGTAAAGAAAAATTATATCTTAACCATAAATTAATGACTATATTGGAAATCCCTTAATTTTCTTAGGTTGCAAGTTTTTGAAAAAAAAGAGTTGAATTAAGGAGTATTTAATTATTCTTATGCTAGAGCTATGAAAATAAGTAATTATGCAGCGAATAATCTCTTATACTTACATTAACTTTTCTGGGTCTGATTCCGATGTTAGTTTGAATTAATTAATTTTGTATTGAATATTAATGGGATTAGAAGTAGCGATATATTTATTAATGTCATTTTTGGCCTAATAGACATTTATTATTCTTCCAATAATTAGAAAACTTTCTTTAAAATACACTTCCCCTGAATCTCTTAATCACAAAAGTTCTAATTCTGAACTAGTTCCTTTTTTTGGACCAGGACAATCTCTCCTCAATTCATATACTGGAGTCCTTAATGTATTTGCTAGTAGGGCGATTTTAAACAAGCCGTTAGATATTTTCGAGGATGGTAAGGGCATTAGAGACTTTATATATATAGATGACGCAGTAGATGCGACTGTATTGGCTATCGAAAATGAGAAGTCATCTAATGAGACCTTTAATGTGGGAACTGGAGTAGGAACAACGATATGGGATGCGGCATTGTCTATTAGTAAGTGTCTAGATAAGGAAGTTATTTGTAACATCACTGGTCATTATCGATATGGAGATATCAGACATAGTTTGGCAGATATGGGTGCTATTTCAAAAGAACTAGGATTTGTTCCTAAGTATTCGTTTGAAAGAGGATTGCACTTGTTTATAGAATGGGTGCAGTCACAGGATGTAAGAGATGAAAGCTCAGATCTTATTTTCAATGAGAACTTGAATAAAGGGGTATTGAGAATAAATAAAGAATAGTTTTATTAATGATATTAAACGGTAAAAAAATAGTTTTTATTTGTATGAAATCCTTCAATATTGAAGGATTTATTGTTTCTGGACTTGTAGAATTAGGGGCAGAAGTAAGGTTTTTTGATGAAAGGCCTGATAATTCTATCGTAGGTAAGGTTGTATTACGAGCGTTTCCTCAGTGGATAAAAAAGAGGATTAAGGCACATTATGAGGCAATTTTGGCAGCAACGGAAACCTACAATACTGACGCTTGGTTTTTTGTAAGAGGGGAGTTGGTTCCTGAGTGGTTTGTACAAGAAATAAGAAATAGAAATCCAAATGCTAAACTTATCTTTTATACGGCTGATAGTGTGGGGAATAATCCAAAAGCGATTGAAAAAATAGGTTGGTTTGATAAGTCGTTTAGTTTTGATCCAAAAGACGCCAAACATCACGGATTTACATATTTACCACTTTTTTATGACCCCTATTTTGAAGAAAATAAAATGGGTTGGAAGGATAGAAAATACGCTATTTCTTTTTTAGGAACACTGCATAGCGATAGACAATGGATAGTATCCAAAATAGTGCAACAATTTCCTAAGGAATCTAAGTATATCTTCTATTTCTCTCATGCCTGGTGGGTAAGTTTATATTTAATGCGTTATGGTTTGAAGTTTACTATGAATCAGCTAAAATATGTTTCGACAAAATCATTAAGTCGGGAACAAATGCGGGAAGTTTTTTTGCAATCAAAAGTGGTTATAGATGTGCATCATCCTGGCCAAACAGGGTTAACCTTAAGAACTATAGAAGCTTTGGCTGCGGGCTGTAAGCTTATTACAACTAATTCGCAGATTAAGAACCATCCGTTTTATAATTCCAATACCATTTGTATTATCGATCGGAAGACGTGCATCATTCCATCTGAATTCTTAGAAACACCTCCAGAATCTATTGCTCGCGAATTGCGATATTTAAAACTCGATAATTGGTTGGAGGAGGTTTTTAGTACGCTGAATTAAATGAGTATTAAACAAGTGCTGTATATCGCAAGTTATGAAAACGTAAGGTTTAAAGGAGGAATCTATACAATAGCAAATGCTTTACTAGCTTCTCCCGATTTATTTCGTCAAGGTGGATATAGGCTACGTTCAGTGAGTAGCTGTCAGTTAAAGTCAAGAAACATAAAAAATATTGGAAGATTTAGACTGGAGAATATTTTAAATGCTTTTAGAGTACTTAAAGAAATTTCTAAATCAGAGAAAAATGCTCCGTCAGATGTAGTGTATTGTATTACCTCTACTGCATTGGGATTTTTAAAAGATTTAGTGCTCATTTTTTTAATAAAGAAGAGATGGAAGCATAAAAAAGTTGTACTCAATATCCAATTTGCTGAATTGGAGATAATTCTGCCTGCTAATAAAGTTTTAAAGGATATTTGTCTGAGTATTTTGGATAAGCAAGTAGATCAAGTCTTAGTGCAGAATGTAGAGGTAAGGGATGACCTGATTGCTCTAGTAGGAAATTTAAGAGTAGCAGTGTTACCTAATTTTTATTGGGTGCACAAGGACTACTTAAAGTATGAAGTAACTAAGAATGTGAATCAATTAAGAGTGTTATACTTGGCTATGATTGATGAACGAAAAGGTTTTGATTTGCTTATAAATCTTATGAATGAATTAAAGCCCTACAACATTATTTTGGATGTTTGTGGAGGTTTTTATAGTGAAGATTTTAAAGACAAATGCCTAGATCAAATAAAAAGAAATAATATAAAGAGTATTACTTTTTATGGCTTTGTTGAAAATGATAAAAAAAGTCAGCTTATACAGGATGCCGATGTAAATGTGCTTTTAAGTAGTGGAGAAGGAATGGCAATGGCACTACTCGAAACTATGGCGTATGGCAAAGCAGTAGTACTCTCAGATATTTCAAGTAATAAGGCAGTTGTTGCTGGTTTTGATATTCCTGTTTTTGACAGAAATGACACAGAAAAACTAAAAGACTATTTTGTAAATTTGCTTGAAGACAGAGACTTATTAGAAAGACAAAAGAAATTGAGCATTGATTGTGTCTCCAAGTTTTCAATAGAAAATCATATTGTTGAATTGTGCAAGTCGTTTGCTTAAAAAAGGGGGGGGAGATAATAAAGTGAAAAAAATAGTCCTTATTATTCCGAATGATTTTCCGAATGGGGAGAAAAATAATGCCAGAATTAAAGCTATTGGTGAAAACTTACAATCTTTGAGTTGGGAGGTTACTTATGTATCCTTAATGCCAACCAGGTTTGTAAAGAATGCGGATGCAAGACAACCAAGTAGTTGGAAAAATGCAACAGTTGTTCATATCCTAAATTGGACTTCATTTCCCAAGTATTTTCCTATTAGAATGGCACAAATCATAGCTTGTCAATTAGGTTTCTTAGTCTACTTAATAAGAAACAGTAGATCATTTGATGTGCTATATTTTTATACTCCTCAATGGTTAGGAACGCTGTCAGGGCTGGTGTTATCCAAAACTCTTGGCCATAAGATTGTAGTGGACCAAACCGATTTGCATTCTGCTTATCGTTTTAGCTGGTGGCATAAATCAGAAGAATTTATAGTTGGAAGGCTTCCTGATTTATTATTGACTATTTCAAGTTTTCTTTATTCTCACTTCCACAATTTTAAAAAGACAGGAGTTGAAAAATTTTCAATTCTGGTTGATTTAGATAGATTCAAACTAGAGATAAATAATGAAAAACATGTGTTAGGGTATGTTGGCTCATTTGCGGATAAGGATGGTATCCAATTAATGTTGGAAGCCGTTTCTATCGCTAGAAGTATCTATCCTGACATACGACTAAGGCTAATTGGTAGGGATCCATTCCCGTTGAAAACGGAGAGTCTAATTATTGAGTATTCTTTAGAAGAGATCGTAGAACGAACAGGAAGTGTGGATTATATGGATATCCCTAAATTATTGTTAGAATGCGATACCTTCATAATGAACCGCAACTCTTCCCAATTTGCCGAAACAGGCTATCCTATAAAATTAGGAGAATATTTTGCTTGTAATAGACCCGTGCTCATGAGCGATGGTCCTGGGTATTCTGAAGATTTTACTCATTTACAAGAAGCGATAAAATATAAGGTAGATGATGCTCAGGCATTGGCCGATGCCATTGTTTTTCGATATGAAAATGATACTTTAGCACGGGAGGTTTCTCAGCGGGGTTATGAATATGCGGTAGCACATTTTGATAGCAAAAAGCAAGTGAAAAAATTAGTTAAAATTCTAAATGAGTTGTAGATGAAAATAGCAGTACTAGGAGCAGGCGGTTTTATTGGTAATCATTTAGTTACAAAACTAAAGTCTGAAGGACACCATGTAGTTGCAGTAGATCTGAAGCTGCCAGAATACAAGGTAAGTTTAGCAGATACGTTTTTGCAAAAAGATCTTCGTGACCAGTTATTTGTAAGTGAGTTTTTTAAGGATACGTATGACGAAGTGTATCAGCTAGCTGCAGATATGGGTGGTGCAGGCTATATTTTTACAGGAGAACATGATGCAGATATCATGTATAACTCGGCTCAGATAAATATGAATGTAGCGGAGGCTCTGAAGAATAGTACAACCCAAGTTTTTTATTCTTCATCCGCTTGCATATATCCAGAAGAAAATCAGCTAGATGCAGCCAATCCAAATTGTGCTGAGGATAGTGCATTTCCAGCCAATCCTGATAGTGAGTATGGATGGGAGAAGCTATTTAGTGAGAGACTCTACCTTAGTTATGCTCGAAACTATGGATTAAATGTTCGTATAGCGAGGTTTCACAATATATTTGGTCCAGATGGGGTATTCTCAGGTGGCAAAGAAAAAGCTCCCGCAGCTATCTGCAGAAAGGTAGCAGAAGCAGCAGACGGAGATTCTATAGAAGTGTGGGGCACCGGTAATCAAACAAGATCATTTCTATACATTGAAGAATGCCTAGAAGGTATTGCTAGATTAATGCAATCTGAAGTACATGGCCCAATCAATATAGGCTCTGCAGAGATGATATCTATCAATGACTTAACCAGAATGGTGATTGCTATTTCTGGTAAAAATCTATATATTACAAATATAGATGGACCTATAGGTGTAAACGGACGATGCTCCGATAATAGGCTCATAGCCAATCTTCTGAATTGGCAACCCGATTACCCATTGCAAAAAGGCATGGTAAATCTGTATAATTGGGTTAAATTTCAAGTTTAATTTTATTCTTTCTTCTTCGTTTTTAGGTATAAATTTGTTACCTATTAATGAAACTTTCTTTCGAAAACACAGAGATAGCATTTGCTCATAAGTCTAATCTAGATTTACATAAAGCGTATCGTCTATTTCAGGCATTTGGGTTTCCTTTTATTGTGAATAAAGGGGCTAAGATTGCCAATGCTGCATTGAGTTTAGGATTACCTATCAAGGGTTTAATAAAGAAGACACTATTTTCACAATTCTGCGGAGGAGAGACTATTGCAGAAAGTTATCCTTCTGCCAAGCAGCTATATGAAAATAGAATAGGTGCTATACTAGACTATAGTGTAGAGGGTGAAGGTACTGGAGAAGATTTTGCAAAAGCTTTTGGTGAGTTACAGAAAGTGATTATTGAGGCTACTGATAAGCCTGAGTATCCTTTTGCTGTTTTTAAATGTTCCGGTATTGGTAATTTTAAGATGCTAATGAATGTAACCAATGCCATGCGTGAAGATCAAAATACGACGTATAGAGATGACTTAGATTTTCAGCATTTCCGTTCTCGATTCGAAGCACTGTGTAAGCTTGCTTATGAGAATAACACTAAACTTTTTGTAGATGCAGAAGAAACGTGGATTCAAGATGCTATAGACGAGATAGCCTACCAAAATATGGCACGCTATAATAAAGAGAAGGCTATAGTGTACAATACTATACAACTGTACAGAAAAGAGCGTATCCCCGAAATGAAGTTTCGTATAGAGGAAGCTAGAATAGGAGAGTATAAGATCGGTTTCAAGTTAGTGCGGGGTGCTTATATGGAAAAAGAAGCGGCGAGGGCGTTGGCCTTAGGCTACGATAATCCTATTCAGAATAGTAAGCAAGAAACAGATGACGACTATGATGAGGCTATTCGTCTTTGTTTTGAGTGTAGAGATGTAGTAAGCTTTTGTGCGGGTACACATAATGAAAAGAGTTCGCTGCTATTAGCACAACTTATAGATGAAGGAAATATAGATGAAAATGATGATCGTTTTTGGTTTGCACAGCTCTATGGAATGAGTGACCACATCAGTTATAACCTAGCTGCAGCTGGGTACAATGTAGCTAAATATCTTCCGTACGGTCCTATAAAAGAAGTGCTTCCCTACCTGAGTAGAAGAGCACAAGAAAATAGTAGCGTAAAGGGACAGGCAAGTAGAGAGCTCAATCTAATACAACAAGAAATAAAACGAAGAAAACTAGCGAAGTAGGGTATAGCTACAATAAAGTTGCTCCAGGATTATTGCTTTTTATATAACCGTGGTCTATTTTTAAATTTCCACCCTCTGCCGCTTGCCTAGCCAGCTGGTCACATATTTCGTTTTCGGTATGTCCACTATGGCCTTTTACCCAGTGAAAATGAACTTTATACTTTGTGTATTCATTCAAAAATCGTTTCCACAGATCTTCGTTTTTTTTGTTCAAAAAACCTTTTTTTACCCATCCAAAAACCCATTTCTTTTCTACAGCATCTATCACATATTTAGAATCTGAATAGATGTGTATTTCTTTGTCACGTGCAGTATCATTTAAAGAGCGTAAAGCCTCTACTACCGCCAATAGCTCCATTCTATTATTCGTAGTAAGTTGGTATCCTTGGCTTATTTTTTTGCCCTTGCCTTTGTACTTCATCACTATACCATAGCCACCAGGGCCAGGATTGCCTAGTGAGCTGCCATCGGTATATATTTCTATTATTTCCAAGGTGTGCTTGCTGTTTTTTGTACTAGCAGAAAATCTGCTACCACAAAGTTACTTCCTCCTATAAATATAACAGAATCATCAGAGGTTTCATTTGCTTTTATGCTTTCATAAACACGATGTATTGCTTCTTGTATTGTGGTATATGAAGAGACTTCTACACCTGCAGCATTAAATTTTTGGGCAGCAAGATCCGTTTCCATCCCTCGGATCACATTTGGTTTTACTAGAGATATACTCAGTGCTTTGGGTAAAAGAGGAATAATGGCCTCCAAGTCTTTGTCTTGTACAAAACCAAGAATTAAATGCAAGCCTTTTTGTAGTGCGATAAGTTGTTCAGCGATGAGGTGCAGCCCCTCCTCATTATGTGCTACATCGCAGATCACTAATGGGTTCTGGTTTACTATTTGCCACCTTCCTTCAAATTGAGTTAGCGAACACACAGAGGCAAGTCCTTCTAGCGTTTTTTCTGTGCTAGTAGGAAAGGAATCTTGTAAAAGTGCTTCACATTGTATCGCACACCCTATGTTCCATCTTTGATGCTTACCTTGTAAATCACAGTACGCATCTGTCTTTTTATAATGATATAGAGGTGCTTGCACCTCTGTTGCTTTGGTTTGTATTATTGCTAGTGGAGATGCTTCTATATGGCCCACTATCACGGGCACATATTCTTTGATGATTCCCGCTTTTTCTGCGGCTATAAGCTCAAGAGTATCGCCGAGCATATCTTTATGATCATATCCTATAGAAGTAATAATACTTGCTAAGGGTGTAATAATATTAGTGCTGTCTAGCCTGCCTCCTAATCCAGTTTCTATAATGGCTATATCTACTTCTTGCTGAGCAAAGTAAGAGAAAGCCATAGCGACTGTAATTTCGAAAAAAGAGGGTTGTATTTGCTCTATATGTTCAGCTATAGATTCCGTAAAATTAATTACAAATTGTTGTGTACACAATTCTCCGTTTACCTTTATCCTTTCTCTGAAATCTACAAGATGAGGAGAGGTGTATAAGCCTACCTTATATCCATTGGCTTGATAGACTGCTGAAAGTATATGAGAAGTAGAGCCTTTGCCGTTAGTGCCCGCTACGTGAATCATCTTTAGATTACGTTGCGGATTACCCAATGCTTCGCAAAGCTTGATAATATTGCCTAAATCTTTTTTGAAAGCTATAGCCCCAACTCTTTGGTACATCGGTAGCTTAGCGTACAGATAATCAAGCGTTTGCTCGTAGGTCAAATTATTTTATTGTAGTTTGAATGTGAAGCTAAAGTACCCACAGCCACCACTAGAATTGCTATTATTAGTAAACTTAAATTGCTTCATTGCGTCAATAGCTTTTTGTCTTAGTTGTAAATCGGTGCTTGTATTTGGATCTCTATCTGGAGAGTATTTAATGCTGGATGGTATCACATCGCCAGAAGCATCTACGCATACTTTTAGGCGAATTACACCTTGTTCTTGCAATCCACCGTCGGGTTGCTTTATCTTGGCCACTTTAAATCCGCTGATATTTCCTTTGATACCACTGCCTATACCATCTCCATCTGAAGGCCCATTACCTCTATCTCCAGTACCGCCATTCCCGTCCGGATTACCGTCTGGTGTGCCATTTGGGTTTCCTTTATATCCTCCTCTTCCGTCTCCACCTGTTCCTTTGCCCGTTTTGTCAGTTCCTCCATTTTTACTTCCCGGAAATTGACTCCTTGGGTCTGGCTTTTTAGGTTCTGGCTTTATTTCCTCTACGGGTTTTGTAGCAGGCTTCTTGGGTTTGGGTGGGGTAGGTTCCGTTTTTTTAACGGGAGGAGCTTCTGCGATATCACTAGTTACTTGGCTTTCTGGTATGTATTCCTCTTCTACAGGAGGAGTGTAGTCTTCTATTTGCTCGGCAGAACTGTTGTCTGGACCTCCATCATCAGGATTTCCTAAACTTACAGCTACTCCGCCGCCGGCATCCTCATCTGCCATTAGATCTGTGCAGCCATGCATCAATCCCATTATGACGAGTAATAAAAGTAATAACGCAAAGAAGGTAACTGTACCTACAGTTGCTTGCTTGTCTTCTACACGATTTAAATTTATCATACGTTTTGTCCTTTATTTTTTTACTGCATCTAGTGCTAGTACCACCTTGGCACCTGCCTTATCTGCAATCATTACCACATTCATCACGTCTTCATAACGAACATCTTTATCGCCTCGTATGCTTACGGTTGAATTTAATTTATCTTGTAATACCTGTTGCAGGTCAAAAGGCAATCGTTCAAAAGTTGTTTTCTGGTCTCCAATGCTATAATTTAAGTCTTTGTCTACTGAAACTACTATAGTTTCAGGTAAGGTATTTACATCGTTTACACCTTTGGGTAGTATCAGTTTTAGAGCGGGGTCTTTTACTACAGAACTTATGATTATAAAAAAGATTAATAACAAAAACACAATGTCAGTCATACTAGACGCACTGAATTCAGAATTAATTCTACTTTTTGGTCTTAAGCTCATAGTTATGCTGGTTCGTGTAATATATCTAAGAATTCTACCGAGGTAGCTTCCATTTTGTAAACTACCTTGTTTATCATACTGCTAAGTAAGTTATAGGATATGTAAGCAAAGATACCCACTACCAGACCTGCTACTGTGGTCATCATAGCTTCCCCTATACCGCCACTTAGTAGGTCTGCAGTAATCTGCTGTCCACTATCTTGCATTTGGTTAAATGTGCGTATCATACCGGTTACCGTACCCAAGAAACCAAGCATAGGAGCAGCTCCAGAGATAGTAGCTAGTATAGCCATACCTTTTTCTAACTTGTATACTTCTAGCTTACCTACGTTTTCTACAGCTACGCTGATATCTTTTAGTGGTTTGCCTATTCTAGAAAGTCCCTTTTCTATCATAAGTCCTATAGGAGTACCTTTATCGTGGCAGAGTCTTTGAGCCCCTTTTAGGTCTCCTTCCATTACCATACCTTTTATACCTCCCATAAAGTGAGAATCTAAGATTCCTGCTTTTTTAATAGTGAAGTAACGCTCAAAAGTGAGATATACAGCTATCACAAAGAGAATACCAATGGGTATCATCACTATACCACCTTTCCATATCAGGCTTAAAATATCTAATGCCCCAGCACTAGCAGATGCTGTTTCTATATTAGCTGCAGTCACTGCACCTTCTTGTACTATTTGAAGTAAGAAACTCATATTATTTTTTAGTTATAACTAGTTTTTGGTCTAATTTATTCTGAATGAGGTTTTTATACTCCACAGCAAGCTCTTCGTTCGTAAAAGAAATGATATAAACACCTGTATTTCCCTCATCATCTAGTGCTATTTCACACTGAGCATATTTTCCTTGTAGCTCTTGTACTAAACTTGTTGCTTCTTCCTCATTTTTCACTTTAGCATATATACCAAAAGAAGTAAGCATTTTTTTATTTTTGACTTCAGGTACCGACTCAGTGTCATTTAAAAGATTGGATATTGCAGGAGAATCTAAAAAGCTAGCGTACTCATTTACATTTTTAATAGCAGGTGCAGCGGTCATTTCAAAATTGAGCATTGCAAATACCATTGCTATTAAGAAAAGACTTCCAAGTGTGTTGACTATAGAGAGATTTCCAAATTTCATTTTGGTCTTCACTCTTCTGGTGCGGTGCTTGTCAAGTTTAGATTGTTGAGCTTTTTCGCGTTTATCTTTTCTTTCTGCTGCACGAGTAGCCTTCAATTCTGCCTTTATATTCGGCATCGATTCTTGAACTACAGGAGTTTCTTCTTGCAGTACTGCGGCTACTTTTTGTACTTCGGGAGTAGCTTTCACTATGGGTTGAGCCATTACTGGAGTTGGCTTTGCTACTTGTTCTGCTATAGTAACAGGTTTTAGTCTTAGCTTTGGTAAGCCATAGGATTCCGTAGAAAAATTGACAGAGTGATAGGGTACAAATACGAGCTTATTTTCTTGTGTATAGTAGAATGTCCCTACTTCAGCTACTTCAGCATTACGTTTAGTTTCTAGTATTTGCCATAGGTATTCTCTATATGCTCCTATTTTTCTTAAACCTTGCTCATAGCTACATTTATACTGCTGGCTAAGGTAGTTTGCTACCAATCCATCGTTATGTTCTATTTGCTTATTAAAGGTAATTACCTTTTGTTTAGGTATAGCATATCTGGCTACCTCATTTAGCTCTGCTGCTTTTTCATTTACTAAAAATGCACCAAATCCAGGAAGGATAACACAGTTGTGCTTGTATAGTAAAAATGATATTTCTTTTGCCAAGTTCATTTGTATGCAATATTACTATTTATACGCAGCAAATCAGTAAATTATTAGAGGGAAAATGTAATGCCTGCTAATACATTAAGCCCTTGAGAACGGTAGTTATTCCAAAGCTCATATCTTTTGTTTAAAATGTTATTTACAGTCAGAAAACCAGAGATGTTTTTCTTGTATCTGTACTCCATTCCTAGGTTTATATCGTGTATAGCTCCTAGGTTATATGTTTGTCCTTTTAGGTCCCTTGCACTTCGGGCACTAGTAGCGAAATATTCAGCATTTACATAGATCTTATCTGCTAATCTAATAGTACTAAAAAGTGCTGCATCATACGTAGGTAAGTGCCAAGGTTTTTGCTCTGAATCTACATTGTACGAATAGATATTGCCTCTGAAACCAATGTCTAGCTTGCTGTTTACGTCAAATTTAATTTCGCCAGATAGACTAAACTTAGTCATATCATCTGTTACCGTAGTAAAGTTTCTCAACTCATTAGTATCGGAAATAAAGAAGTACTGATCTTGTATAATCTCTTGCTGCAGGCGTATACCAAATTCAACAAAACGAGTGAAATTACCATTTAACCCTGCAAATATTTTCCAAGCGTAAGGATTAGCATAAGTCAAGTTATTGCCTAGAAATAGGTTTTCGTAACTTAGACTTTTCAGAGTATTCTTTTGTATATCTCCGGTTATTCCAGCATATGCTCTCAGCTTGTCTGGCACTAAGTAGGTTTCTCCTTTGATATGTGGAGCAGGAAAAATCTTATTGGTGCTACTATCTAGCTCTGCAAAATAGTCTAGACTAAGTCCAATATCAAAATTGTACTTTTTGTATTTGAAAGTATAGTGAGGAGTAATTTCTATAAAGAGTCTCTTGTAGTTAGCTAGTTCGGTGAGTTGCGTATAGGTAGCTCCTAAGTCTAGATGCAAGTCGCCAGTACCTAGACCAAATTCATTTAAGTTTTCTATAGCAAAGGTGTTTTCGTTTTCACCTAGTTTATCAAAAAGAGTAAGGCCAAAGTCTATGCTACTTTCAATTTTAGCTTTTTTAAGCGACCATTTAGCATTGGCACTTATATCATTGTATATCTGATTGATATCGTTTAGCTCTCTGGAGATAGTATCATCTATATAGCCGTAGTAGTGTACTACATTTCTATTGTAGTCTATAGCGGCATATAGATCATTTCCTTTTTCTCTAAGCCCAAAAGCAGAGATTCTATTTTGACTAAACAGTCCTTGATTTGGATTCTTACTGCTGCTAGAAGAATGGTGTTTTACCTTTAGGCCATAGCTGTAATATTTATCTCTTGTGTTATGTATGCTGGCATCTAAGTATGATGTCAGATAATTACCACCACCTATTTCTATGTAGTTATCAAAAAGGTCTTCTGGGGTCTCTGTTTTTATGAATATAGGATTGATAGGGGAATAAACAGCTTTTGGTTTGTAAGCCACATACGGGAAACGATAGGTATAGGTAGGTGGGTTTACTTTGGGTTCTTCTAAAGTGGGTTGTAAATCTATTTTTACTGATTCTGCCACATCAGGAATATATCTTGAATTGATTATTAGGTTGGTGTCACCACTTGTGATTTGCCCAAAGGAAACTTCAAATAAAGTAAGACAAGTAATGAAGAGAGTGATTTTTTTCAAGGTAGTATATTTTTCTTCGATGTAATTGGTAACGAAGTTAAGGGCAGGTTAGTATAACTTAAGCGTGCTAGACCTAATAATATCAACACCTTTTCCATTATTTGATTTATAGAATGGATTGGTATATATTTGGTAAAAATAGTTTAGATAATAATAATGTCAAAGAAAGAAAACGAAGATAAGCTGAAGGCTCTCAAGATGACCATAGACAAGTTAGAAAAGTCGTATGGTAAAGGTGTAGTGATGAGAATGTCTGATGATAACGTGGTAAAGGTAGATTCTATCTCTACGGGTTCATTGGGTCTTGATATAGGATTGGGAGTAGGCGGTTTTCCTAAGGGTAGAGTAATAGAGATATATGGTCCAGAATCTTCTGGTAAGACTACTCTAGCTATGCACTGTATAGCAGAAGCTCAAAAGAAAGGCGGAATTTGTGCCTTTATAGATGCGGAGCACGCTTTCGATAAGTTTTATGCAGAGAAGATAGGGATAGATAATAATGAGTTACTCATCTCTCAGCCAGATGATGGTGAGCAAGCACTAGAGATAGCAGATAACTTGATTCGTTCTGGTGCTATCGATGTGATAGTAATAGACTCTGTAGCAGCACTTGTACCTAGAGCGGAGCTAGAAGGAGATATGGGAGATTCTAAAATGGGCTTACACGCTCGATTAATGTCTCAAGCTCTTCGTAAGCTTACGGGTACTATCAGTAAGACAGGATGTATCTGTATATTTATTAATCAGTTACGCGAAAAAATAGGTGTAATGTTTGGTAATCCAGAGACGACTACCGGTGGTAATGCACTTAAGTTTTATGCTTCGGTACGTATAGATATAAGACGAATAGGAAGTATAAAAGACGGATTAGATATTGTAGGAAACAGAGTAAAAGTAAAGGTAGCCAAGAATAAGGTAGCACCTCCTTTTAGAGTGGTAGAGTTTGATATAATGTATGGACAAGGTATCTCTAAAGTAGGAGAGGTAATAGACCTTGGAGTAGAAAATAACATCATCCAAAAGAGTGGAAGTTGGTTTAGCTATGGTGAGACTAGGCTAGGGCAGGGTAGAGACGCGGTAAAAGAAATACTAAGAGACAACCCAGAAATGATGGAAGAAATAGAAGGAAAGATTTTCGATATCGTAAATGGAGTAGAAGTAGTAGAAACTGAGCAAGCAGCTGCAGAGTAGTTTGTAACCTGAGTTCGATTCTTATTTTGGATTCAGAACATCTTTAAATAGTGAGTTGCGAGTGAAAGTGGTGAAGGAATAGCAAGCTACTAGCTTTCCGTTATATCAAAAATGCCGTTGCATACTCGCAACGGCATTTTTGTTTTTATAAGAATGGAATTGATATGTAATACATATCCTTCCTATGCTTAAGACATTACTAATTGGGCTAAAACAGGGTTTTGAGGTCAGGTCTGATGGTGAAATCACCTTTTATCATCATACTTCCCTTGGAAGTGACGATAAGGTGCTGCGATGTACATCATCATAAGACGAGACATTCTGAAAGATACTGTAGAGGTAAGGAGCATAAAAGCTATAACTGCAGCGATGTACCAACCTAGACTGGTATCACCGAAAAATGTAAAGTAAAAAAATCCTATGATAATAAAGGAGGCTACACTGTATGCATAACTGAAGTACATAGCTCCCCAAAAAAAACCAGGTTCTGATTCAAATTTCACCTTACACGAAGGACAGTTTTCATGCATACTTCTAAATTTTGAAATAGTGGTACCTGAATGAGTAAAAACGTTGCCGTCTCTACATTGTGGGCATTTCCCTGCAAGGAAAGCACTGAATACACTCATGCTATTGCACTTGTTTTCTTTTGTAATACCATGCACCACCTACCACTGCTATGGCTAGGTAGGGCGTAGCAAGTAGGTACAGGATGCCATCATTTAATCCTTTTCCTTTTGCATTTTCATCGCCACCTTCTATGCCACTTTCTACAGATGCTTTGCACATAGGACATTGAGCTTCTGCAACTAGCGATGAAGCACATACTAGGCATAGGATGAAGAATAATTTTTTCATGATTTCAAAGATAGATAATATTAAGCGTGAGTTGGTATGAAAAAGAAGTTTTGAATGTGACTAGGGTTACTTTGGATTTCTTCTAATCTTCCATTTTGTAAAACCATTATTTTGTAGCCCAATCGTCTTAGAAGTTCAAAGGTGTTTAGTCTGTTTTGATTATCCCAGAGCTCACAGTATATGATAGGTTTGCAGCGTTTTATCATCTGCTCCCCACCTATAAACACCTCGTGTTCAAAGTTTTCTACATCTATTTTTATAGCATCTATCTGCAGCCCTTGTAGTTCTTTTTGGGTATCGAGTGTGTAGCACACAGCCTTGTGAATAGTTCCATCGTTAAACTCGGTCATTTTTTCATCCACTACGTGGCTTAAACCTTGTTTTTTCACTCCATCTACAATAGGTAGCACAAGTTCTATTTCACAGTCTCTGTTACCCAGAGCATTTTGCAGCAGATGCAAGTTAGTAAGGTTGTACTTCTTCTTCACTTTTTCTATAATACCAATATTGTTGGGCATTGGCTCAAACGCATAGCAAATTTTAGCTTTTTTAGCCAAATGATATGACATCAGGCCTAAGTTAGCTCCTATATCGAGCACAGTGCTATGGCCTTTTATTAAAGTCAAGAAATGAAAAAAATCGTTTTCATTTTTATCAGCTTTTAGCGTGCGGAGCTTGTATAGTGTAAAGTACCACAAGTACCTATCGTAGCCCAGGGCTTTTTGTAATATGCGTTGGACTAGAGCTTTCATGCTATGCGAACTGGTAGTATGGTGAAATCATAAGATAAACGATAACACCTGTTACCGCTACATAGAGCCAAATAGGGTAGGTGAATCGTACTATTTTCTTATGCTTGTCTATTTTGCCTGTAAGGGCATACCAGAATGAAAGCAGAATTAAAGGGAGGACTGCTGCGGCCAAAGGGATATGGGTTAGAAGTACGAAATAATATATGGTTTTTAGTATTCCATTGCCTCCGTAGCTAGTCTCCGGCACAAAGAAGTGATACGTGACGTAGCTTATCAAGAATAGGGCTGATAGTCCGAAAGTAGTAAGATTAATCTTCTTGTGTAAAGCAACTTCACCTGCCTTAATAGCTCTAAGTGAAAATAGAAGCAATACGGCACATGTCCCATTGATAAGGGCGTGAAGTAGCGGCAGTTTATATATGAAAGCTGGAAATGTATCTGGAGGACTAAGGACCCGCTTGTTTAATAAAACAACGAGTAAAAATACGACTATCGAAATAGTCATGGCAATTCTAAAAAATGCTTTGTCGCTAATGTTTTTCATCTTCTTTATATGTAAATAGTAATTTTTGAGCGTCTTTAGTAAGTTGTTTGAGTTCATTGGTATCCAAGCCGTTGTAGATACCCCTGATATGAAACTCACGATCTACTAGCATAACCTTTTCACTGTGTATGAAATCTGTGGTATCTGGTACTTCTTGTATTACTGCTTTATAGTTGTCTATAGCTAGATGGTAGAGGGTACTTTTTTTTCCAGTTAGAAATCTCCACTGAGCATCATTAACACCAAGATCATTTGCATAATCTCTGAGTACACTAGCCGTATCATTGTAAGGGTCAACAGTATGGGATAAAAATAGGATATTATCTTTTGCAGAAAAACTCTTTGTGACTGCCTTAATGTTTCCATTGATAGTAGGGCATATTTCTGGACAAGAAGCAAAGAAAAAATTACTTATTACTATCCTATTGCCTATATCTGCTCTAGTAAATACCTGGCCATTTTGGTCTATGAGGGAGAAATCTTCAATTAAGAAAGGTACTTGTTCTCCCATTTGGTCTGAGGAGTATACAGGTAACGTATCGGACTCTTTGTTTACAAGCGTATGTATAGTAGCATATATCAATACGAAAATAACGGCTAGTATTGGAATGAGAAAAAGTGGGTTTATTTTATTTTTCATTGGCTTCTTCTATTCTACTGTTACGTAGCAGATATCTAGCATCTGTTTCCATCTCTAAAACTTCCTCTATGCGTAGACCATTGTATGTACCACGTATCAGGCCATTTTTATCTAATAAATAGAGTATAGTGCTGTGGTTTATAGTCCCGTCTTGTATAGCCTGTTTTTCGGGCACATCAAAAGCATTGATCGCAATGTTTTGCAGTTCATCTTGAGCTCCTGTGACTATAGTCCACTGACTTGAATCTACTTCATAAGCTGTAGAAAACTGCTGGAGTTTTACTAGTGAATCTGATACTGGGTCTAGACTAATAGATAGAAACTTGATGTCTGTACTATTTACCAATTTTTGGCTAAGGATTTTCACGTGACCGCATACTATAGGGCATTCTTTTTTACATGACGTACTAAAAAATGAGACTATAGTAATATTATTAGGTTTGTTTTTGAAGTAATACATTTCTCCATAGCTGGTCTGTAGTGGACTTTTAGATACGTATATACTATCAGAAAGTGGACGGACTATAGGAAGTGGATTAGACTCAAAGGAAGATACTTTCCACAATACCACCCAAATAGCAGGTATTGCCAGTAATCCAAGAAGTAGTATTTTGCCTCCAACGTTTTTCATAAAGGCTAAAATTTACCTATTTAAAAGTTTCCCAAAAATGTCCTTCGTACATCATCCAAGCTAAGAAGAAGAGGATAAGAACCATAGGTAAGATGATAATATAACTTAGACCTTTCTTTTCGTGCTTCATGTGCATAAAAGTACCTACGATAAACCAAGCTTTTACGATTCCCAGTACAATGAATATGACATTTCTGATCATACCAGGTGCCAATACGAAATAGAATCCAACATCAATTATAGTAAGACCTAAAAGAATCCAGAATCTTTTCCAAATATCGGAGGTGCCGTGACTATGTACTTTAGGTACCCATACAGTTGGGTCGTAATTCTCTTCGTCGTGTATATCTACGTTTTTATTTGCGTGTGAAGACATGATTTTTTAAATTTAATTGAATGCGTTATATCAAATAGAAGAAGGTGAAAACAAAGACCCAAACTAGATCTACAAAGTGCCAGTATAAACCAACTTTTTCTACCATTTCATAGTGACCGCGAGCCTCATATGTTCCTTTTTTATTATTGATATATATAATGACATTTAACAATACTCCAGAAAATACGTGAAAACCGTGAAATCCTGTTACTAAGAAGAATAGGGCTGCAAATGCTGGCGGACCGAATGGATTAGACATGGGTTCTGCTCCAGCAGTGATGAAGTTAGTCCACTCCCAAGCTTGGCAGCTAAGAAACATAAACCCACCTACTATAGTCCAGAACATCCATTTGCTAACAGCTTTTTTGTCTGCACGCTGACCTGCTTCTACAGCTAGTACCATCGTAACGCTACTAAGAATAAGAATAAGCGTCATTAAACTTACAAATATCAAGGGTAAATGAAGTCCGTGGGCAAAAGGGAAGTGATTAAAAACCAAATCAGGTGATGGCCACTGAAGTTCATTAAAGATTCCAGCATCTCTTAGTTTAGGTATGAAATGTTCACCGTGGTGTGCATACATTCCTGGGGCGGCAAATTTTTCTTGTACGTTTTCTCCAAAAGAAAGTTCAAGACTTTTTATTTGACTTATCTCTGTAGCAGGATAGCTATATCGTATAGCTCCGTATCCTATTAATAGTGAAGAAAAAGTAAAGGCATCTGATAGAAGGAATACCCACATCATTAGTTTGCCGTAACTTACATTGAATGGGGAGTTACCTCCTCGCCAAATGCTTAATTTTGATATTGTTTGTGTTGACATTGGTTATAAATCGGGTGCAAAATATAAAAACAAATACAAATAAACCCACAAGAGACCGACAAAGTGCCAATAAGTATTACACATATCTATTGACAGTAAATTTTTCTTATGAACTTTTGATTGGAAGGCTTTTATTAATACCGTAATGAGGAACAAAATGCCAGCCAGAATGTGCAATAAGTGCACGGCTGCTATAGCTATAAGGAAAGAAGCAGAAACTCTATCTCCGTTTTTAGGATCTACAAAATGTAAATCATTTTGTTCCATAGAACTCCATCCCATGTACTGAGAAACGATGAAACCAACTCCAAGTAGTATGGTGGCAAATAGTCCTACGTTGACGCCTTGTAGATTATCGTTTTTAGCAGACCTAAAAGCATAAATCATAGTGACAGAACTAAGCAATACTAAAATAGTAGAGTATAGAAATTCAACTGGCAAAGCAAAGTCGAACCAATTGCCATCTCCTCTACGCACTATGTAGGCACTAGTAAGGCCTGCAAAAAGCATTAAAATACCTAGACAGAGTAGCCAGAGGCTAAACTTGGTAGGATGTACACCCGTTTTGGCAGTAATTTCCGCATTCATATTAAATTTTATCTAGTAGTAAAGTAATAAGAACCAGTGGATTATAAATAATCGAAGCAAACATCAGGCTCTTTGCATCTTTGATGTCTAACGATATGTAAAGTTTTATACTCAAGTAGGTAAGGGATAAAGAACTAATAGTAATGATCGATAACCCGACGATTCCACACATATCTATGAAATAAGGTACTACTCCTATAGCAACCAAGACTAAAGAGGAAATTATTGTTAGCATAGCAGAAGATTTGGATCTACCTGATTTGAAAGGCAATAGTCTATAACCAGCTTTTTTATAATCATCGTCAAGAATCCAAGCTATTGCCCAAAAATGTGGAAATTGCCATACAAATTGAATCAAAAATAATATGCCAGCTACTAAAGAAAACTCTCCTGTAGCGGCTACCCAACCCAATAAAGGGGGAATAGCTCCTGGGAAAGCACCTATAAAAACAGCTATGCTAGAAACTCTTTTTAACGGAGTGTATATAAATGCATAGCTTACTAGGGAAGCTACACCGAGTATGGCCGCATATGTATTCAGGTATTGAGCCAATAGGTAGACACCAAGCAAGCCGGTAATACTGCAAAAAATAGCCGCTTCTAATACACTCATTCTATTTTGAGCTAAGGGTCTGTTTTCTGTACGGGTCATTAAGATATCAAAGTTTTTCTCTACTATTTGGTTTAAACCGTTAGAAGATGAGACTACTAAAAATCCTCCAAGTATAAGTGCCCATAATTCTGTCCAATTCATTTCGCCAGAAACTCCAATGAGATATCCTAAAACTGAAGACAGCACTACAGTGAAGGTTAGTCTAAATTTTATCAGTTGATTGTAGTCAGCTAATTTGGCTCTTATGCCTATGCTTTTGGTATGCAAAACCTCCGTTTTCAATGATTAGATGTATTAAATATTTATCGCTTGAATAATAGGGTGCAAATATAAAATTGTAGCACGAATATTCCCGACCCTAGACTTATATGGAACAATTTTGAAATGGATTCTGTTTTATCTATTAATGCCAAAGGACCAAACACTACTTGACCAACCGATAAAATAAGTATGCACTTTATGTATTTGCTTAGTAATGAATCTTTTGGGTGTGTGATCCATTGATAGATACTAAGTACCAATGTAAGGAGACCCACTGTACCATGTATTTGAAAAGTAGGAGCTAAAGCGTTAGATTTTTCTTGAAACGTTTTGGAACCAATAAGTAGGTCATATAATTCTCGAAGTTCGGCTCCTAATATAATCTGAACTAGCACTACAACGAAGAGAAAAAGAGCCAACCTTTTTGTTTTGGATTCATACTGGTTTTCAATCGTCGGATGCAGTTTATTTCTTGCGAGAATGAAGAAAAATATTGAGGCAAAAGCGGCAATAAAATGTAGGGTTACTATTCCGCCTATCAAATTAGAATTGACTACTACTGCCCCTAGTAATGCATTGATAAATACAGCTATAAAACCTAATAAAGAATAGATAAATACGGACTTATTGGTCTTGAAATAGGGTGTAGAAGCTAGAAAGCATAAAAATACTATGAGGCCGGTTACGGCTCCCCAGAGTCTGTTTATATATTCGACATAAGCTTTTAGCACGTTAAAGCTATGCGTATCATTTTGGGAATTAATGGCAGCTATTTCTTCTGCTTTTTCGGTAAAACCAAGCAAATTTAAAACTTGTATGAAACGCTCTGTTTTCTTGATCCTTTGTTCTTTGAAAATATCTTGATAATTTTCTGGCAGTTTATCTTCAGAAGTAGGAGGGACGTACTCCCCGAAGCATTTTGGCCAATCGGGACAGCCCATTCCACTGCCAGTACTACGCACTAAACCACCTATCACAAAAAGCATAAATATAAAAAATATAGAAAGCCAATTAAGCCTTGTGTATGCGTTTTTAATATGTACCATAGGTTTTATTTTTGCATAAAAAAAGCCACCCGTTTTGGATGGCTTTTTTTTGTTTTTTCTGTTTATATAGTACTTGGTCTAAACCAATTTTTAATCATTACAAAAAAGGTAGCATTCTCATAAGTAGGCACCTCTTTGAATGAGGATCCATTACCACGACTCGTTTCAAATAGTTCTACTTCGCTAGTTTCGTCGGGTATATTTTGTGGCATAAAGTCGCTATCATATGCAGGATTACTATAGTCATAAGCCCATCTGTAAACGGTAGGTATTTCTCCTGGCCAGTTACCGTGTATACGCTCTACTGGAGTAGTCCACTCTAAAGTATTTGCCTCCCAAGGATTTTGCGTTGCTTTTTTACCTATAAATATACTTGAGAAGAAATTGTAAATGAATATAAGTTGTGCAATACCACCCATTATGGCAGCCATAGTCATTACTACGTTAACATCGAACCAAACACCATATTCAGGTAGTAGTGTGAAAGCATAGTATCTACGTGGCACCCCTGCTAGACCCATAAAGTGCATAGGGAAGAATACCAAGTAAGCAGATATAAAGGTCAACCAAAAGTGGATATATCCTAAAGGCTTATTTAACATTCTCCCAAATTGTTTTGGGAACCAATGATAGATTCCTGCTAGCATACCAAATATAGCTGCACAACCCATTACAATGTGGAAGTGACCTACTACGAAATAAGTATCGTGAAGCTGAATATCTAAAGTAGCATTTCCTAAGAATATACCTGTCAAACCACCAGAAATAAAGAAAGATACAAGACCAATAGCAAACATCATTGCATTTGTAAATCTTATGTTTCCTCTCCAAAGAGTAGCTAAATAGTTAAATGTTTTAACAGCAGATGGTACAGCGATAATAAGTGTAGTAACCAAGAAAACTGCTCCAAGTAAAGGATTCATACCTGTAATAAACATATGGTGTCCCCATACGATAAAGGATAAGAAAGCAATACCTAGAAGAGATATAACCATTGCAGTGTAACCGAAGATTGGTTTACGTGAGTTAACAGCTATAACTTCTGAAGTGATACCAAGAGCTGGCATTATAATAATATAAACCTCTGGGTGACCTAAGAACCAAAACAAATGCTGAAATAAAACCGGGCTACCTCCAGTGTGCTCTAGTGCACCTGCAGAACCTAGGTAAATGTCAGAAAGGTAGAAACTAGTTCCAAATCCTCGATCAAATAGAAGTAGTAATCCTCCACCAAGTAATACAGGGAAAGATAAAAGTCCTAAAACAGCCGTAAGGAATAATGCCCAAACGGTAAGCGGAAGTCTAGTCATAGACATTCCTTTAGTACGCATATTTAAAACTGTACTTATATAGTTAATACCACCTAGTAAAGATGAAGCAATAAACAGAATAATGGCGGTAAGCCATAGAGTCATACCCGCACCAGATCCCGGCATAGCTTTAGGTAATGCACTTAGTGGTGGATAAATTGTCCATCCGCCAGATGCAGGTCCTGTTTCTACAAAAAGAGATGATAGCAATACTACACTACTCAGAAAGAAGAACCAATAAGAAAGCATATTCATAAATGGTGAAGCCATATCTCTAGCTCCAATCTGTAATGGGAGTAGAAGATTAGCGAAAGTACCACTTAGTCCTGCTGTAAGTACGTAGAATACCATTATAGTACCGTGCATAGTTACGAGTGCCATATAGTATCCAGCATCTAGTATCCCTCCTGGGGCCCACTTGCTACCAAATAACCATTCGAGTATAGGGAAACTAGTATCTGGATAGGCTAGTTGTAAACGGAAGGCGATAGACATCCCCATGCCAATTACACCCATTATGATACCCGTAATCAAAAATTGCTTAGAGATCATCTTGTGATCCATACTAAAGATATATTTCGAAATGAAACTCTCTTTGTGATGGCCGTGATCGTCGTGTGCTGCGTGTGCTGATGTGCTCATTCTAAATAATTCTTTTATTGTTTGACTTAGTTAGAAGCTACTGCTTCTGGTGTAACTTCTGATGTCTGTGGTGGAGTAGTTTCTTTTTCTTCCGTCTTTTTGGTAAATAATGCAGCTTGTTCTGCTATCCATTTATCATAAGAAGCTTGATCTTCTACTATTACTTTCATTTTCATATTAAAGTGGGCATTACCACATATTTTATTGCAAACTAGGTAGTAATCAAACTCGGGATCCCCTTTAGTAGCCTGCATCTCTTTGGTAGATTTAATAGGTTTAAAGGTAAACTCTGTAGGTAATCCAGGGACTACATTCATCTGAGTTCTAAAATAGGGTAAGTAAGCAGAGTGAATCACATCCCTAGCTCTAAACTTCAGTGTTATGAGCTGGTCTTTGACTAAGTGAATCTCTTGTACTACCATATCGTCATCTCCTGTTCCTGTGAACATAGTGCCCTCTTCAACGGCTAAGGCTCTTTTTAAACGTTCTATCTGTGTAGTTCTAGCACTAATAAGCATATTTAACTCATCTAGTTTTTCACCACTCGAGTAAGCTCCTATTTTTCTTAGGTGATCTTCTCTGTCCTTATCTACTAGTCCGCCAAGCTTAGAACGTAGTTCAGATTCTTCCTTGGGCAGTCTTGCAATTGCTTCTTTAAAAGAAATGGTATCCGCAGCTAGCTCATTAATTAATTCGGTTGCGTGTTCTCTATTGGCTACACCTAATGGATTTATGCCGTTTATCAGATTGAAGTTAGCCTTGCCTAATGTATTATCTGTGCCAGGATATCTTGCGTTCCAACCAAACTGATATGCAAACACCTCTATTTGTGTGGCATCTTTACCAGCATCGGATCTTAAAATTTTGTTCCACGTTTTAAAACCTCCTGATACCAAGACTGCCAAAACGACAGCAGGTACAAGTGTCCAGACGTATTCTAAGTTGTTATTATGCGACAAGAAGTAAGCTTTTCGTCCTGGTTTTTGTCTATACCTAAAAGAGAAATAGAACAATAGAAACTGGGTGATAAAGAAAATAGGTAGAGTAGCTAGCCAAGTCCAATTCATCATTTTATCCATTTCTATACCGTGTTCTGAAGCAGACCCAAAATTAGCAAGGTTATACTGATTGTGTATAGTATACTCATATATAGACAATGCAAAGAAACCAATGACAAATATTAGCATCATATAGGCATTGATATTGTTCCAATTGATTATTTCTTTACCCGTGATATTACCTACTAATTCTAAGATACCTAAAATCATAAGAATAATGACAAAGACTATAACAGACATTATTACTACACCCCAGTTTATATTATTAAAAAGGGATTCGCTAACCACAGGAGCTTGCACTATTGGAGTATCTGCTCCACCAGCTGCAACGCCATCTCCGTCATTCTCTATCCACATGATTATGGAAGTAATTTTATCATCTGATAGATTTTCAAAGATGTTCATTACTGCACCATTATATTCCGAGTAGATTGCATTTGCTCTAGCATCTCCGCTTTTTACTAGTTTCTGATTATTTTTTATCCAGCTTACAATCCACTCATAGTCGCCTTCATATTTACCTACAACTCCCGCAAGTGCAGGACCTACAACCTTTTTGTTTAAGGCGTGGCAAGAAGTGCAATTTGCTTTGAATAATTCGCTTCCTTCGCCTATTCGTGCATCGGTTGCTTCTTGTCCATTTACGAGTGTCGTTATCTTGCTTTTGTACTCGGCAGAAAATGAAGTATTAAAAAGGAATAAGCCTATTGCTAGGAAAAACCATTTGGTGTGTTTTTTGAATTTTTGATTCATCTATACTCTGTTATCGTGAGTTATGTTTTGGTGCGACAAAAATACCTACCTTTTTGTATTTATATAACAGAGTTCTACCAAATATTCCACATTCTAAAATATGTTTAGAATGCATATAAATAGGTCACAGAATATCTCAACTTTCATAAACCTGA
>Ga0209491_10001427_pt1 | contig 46892 bp, 45 predicted proteins | sample BON02_FD_187213 | JGI IMG/M metagenome (GOLD analysis project Ga0209491, IMG submission 187213) | Freshwater microbial communities from Lake Bonney liftoff mats and glacier meltwater in Antarctica - BON-02 (SPAdes) (version 2) | ecosystem: Environmental > Aquatic > Freshwater > Ice > Glacier...
TGTGGTGTGTGTAGGTGATTCCCAATTTTGATAGGTTTACAACAAACGATCTGAGGTGATTTCTTGATCCTTTCAATAGATTATCAAAAGCAAATATTATGTCTTCATTATCAACATCTGTTTCCAACGCCCTCATTAGGTCCAAAATATCTATTTCTTCAATTGCCGCACCTACTTTAAATGCTTCCTCCCTACTTAAAGCGCCTGTTTCGGTTAAATCATCGTATAGGTTTTGAAGGTCTGGGTTAACGAAGTAACCAGGTAGGTCATCAGCAGCAGGATCTTCTAATCCGTATTTATTAATGAGTGCGAGTACTGCATCCATATGACTCTGCTCACTTGCAGAAATATTGTTAAAAGAATTTGAATTCCATTTAGCAAAAAGATTGTCGTATACGTCACGAGCTAACTTCTCCTCCTCGCGCATAAACACGAGCGCAGCCTTTTCACCATCATTAAGTGATTCCATTGGTAATGCATCAATTTGTGTGATGATCTGATTGATTTCAGCTGGAACATTCGTGTCAACAGCTTCCACGCAAGATGCTGTTGTAAATAATAGTCCTAATAACGCAACATAAATAGTTTTCATGACTCGGTTACATTTGTTTACTACAAATAGACTAAGTTTTTTGATAAAAGTTAGTAACTTTTATTACAGTAGATTTATATAATTTCTAAAAACCGATTAATTGAAAACGACTTATTTAATTATTCCTTCAAAAATTACAAATACGCGTAGCATTAATTTTTTTTTATATGATAGTATTAAATCACCTAGTCATTTTGTAAAAGTTTTTACTGTAAGTGCCTGATTGTGACATTTGTTACACTAAACGTTTATTATCTTACGTAAATTGGTTTATAAATAAATAAAAGTAACATGTCCAAAATAGTTATACTTGGAGCAGGAATAGCAGGTCATACTGCAGCCTCTCACTTGCGTAGAAAACTTTCAAAAGAGCATGAAGTATTGGTTGTTTCACCAAACCACAATTACCAGTGGGTACCATCCAATATTTGGGTGGGTATTGGTAGAATGAAGCCGCAAGAACTTATTTTCTCGTTGCCTCCATTATACAAAAAGAAGGGGATTAACTACAAGCAAGCCAAAGTAGTTTCCTTTCATCCAGAGGGTGATTCAGAGCATTCACCTTACGTAATGGTAGCGTTTGTATATGGAGAACAAAAAGGAAAAACAGAAAAAGTAACTTACGATTACCTTATCAATGCTACTGGTCCAAAATTAGCATTTGATCAGACTGAGGGGTTAATACCTGGTACAAATGAGGTCTATTCTGTTTGTACTTATGACCATGCTCAGCACGCGGCTAATGGCTTAGAGAAATTGATTCAGAAAGCCAGGGATTCAGAGAAAAAACTAAAAGTTTTAATAGGAACTGGACATGCCAAAGCTACTTGTCAAGGTGCCGCCTTTGAATACATTTTGAATGTAGAGCATGAACTAAGAAGAAAAAAGGTGCGAGATAAAATGGACATAAAATGGATCTCTAATGAACCGGCCTTAGGTGATTTTGGAATGGATGGTATGCTATTGTCATACGGTGGAGAATCCATGAAGTCTAGTGAGATGGTTGAAATGGTTTTTCAAGACCGTGGAATAGAGTGGATTTTGGGAGCGGGTGTGAATAAAGTGGAAGAAGGTATAGTACATTATGAAAATCTTGAAGGCGAGAAGAAGACAGAATCTTTTGACTTTGCTATGTTAATACCAGCATTCTCGGGACATGGATTTAAAGCATTTAATAAACAAGGTGCTGACATAACTGACAAACTCTTTAAAGGCTTTATGATTGTGGACGCTGATTATACATCCAAGCCTTATGAAGAATGGAAAGTGCAAGATTGGCCAGAGACCTACCAAAACCCCAGCTATTCAAATATTTTTGCCCCTGGGATTGCATTCGCTCCGCCTCATAGTATTTCTAAACCTAGAAAAAGCCCCAATGGAACAGAAATCTTTCCATCCCCACCTAGAACTGGTATGCCATCTGGTATAACCGCAAGAATTGTAGCTGATAATATTATTGATTCTATAAAAAGTGGGAAGGAGTCCTTAAACCATAAAGGATCAATGGGGAATATGGGAGCGGCTTGTATTGCCTCCGCAGGCTTTGGTATAACGACGGGGAGCGGCATAAGTATCACCACTTACCCAATTGTTCCGGACTACAAAAAATTTGAAAAGACTGGAGGTAGAGATCTTAAAAAGACATTTGGAGACATAGGTTTGGCCGGTCACTGGGTCAAACTAGCGCTACACTATGCCTTTATTTATAAAGCGAAAATGAAACCCTTCTGGTGGCTTATACCAGAGTAAAACATTAAAAAAATGGTAAGAAAAATAACTAAGGCACAAAAGGCCTACATGCAGAACCCCATCATTCAATTTTTTAAATTCATCTATTTGAATATCAGAATAATAAAAATAGTGGCAGGAGGGCATGGTGGTACAAGAAAGTAACTGATTTAACAATGGATTTGAATGGAGTTAATTTAACAAAATGGTAATAATAATTGGAGCTGGCTTATCGGGTCTTTTAATAGGTTACCGGCTAAAGAAAGAAGGTATTCCATTTAAAATTCTAGAAGCAAGGAATAGAGTTGGCGGAAGAATCAATACTGTAAATGGCATAAACAATACGCCTATTGAGATGGGCGCAACATGGTTTACTAATCAACATAAATATCTATTAGCACTGTTAGAAGAATTAGAGATTGATTCCTTTAAACAACATATGGGTAGCAATGTATTCTTTCAATCCTCATATACTTCACCAATACAATCTATACAAATTCCTAGTCAACAACCTAGTTACAGAATCTCTGACGGCACATCTAATCTAACAGACACATTGTTACGAAAATTAGATAATAACGATGTCATACTGAATCAATCTGTTAAGGGTATAAAATGCCATAAAAATTCTGTTCAAGTAATTGCAAAAGAAGTCTTTGAAGGAAATATGGTTGTTTTAGCCGTTCCACCTAAATTGTGGTCAAAAAAAATACTATTTGAGCCTCATTTACCTCAAAATTTAATGGATGTTGCCAAGCAAACACATACTTGGATGGAAGATTCCATTAAGATTGCTTTGACCTATAGTCTACCATTTTGGGAACAAGAAAACCTGTCTGGAACTTTTTACAGTAATGTAGGACCTATTACCGAATTTTATGACCATTGTAATCATAAAAGATCGAAATACGCACTTTGTGGGTTTATAAGTTCATCTTTTAAGAATCTTACTCATGCAGAAAGACGCATTAGTGTAATTAACCAAATAAAAAATGTTTATGGAGTGAAGGCCGAAAAATTCATTGATTATGAGGAATGTGTCTGGAGCAAAGAAGAAAATACTTTTGAAGTATCTGATATTTTTCTTTATCCTCATCAAAATAATGGAAATCCAATTTTTAGAAAAACCTATTTTGATGATAAATTGTTAATTTCAAGTTCTGAATCAGCTTTAGAATTTCCCGGATATATGGATGGTGCCGTATATTCAGCGAATGTAACTGCTGAAAAAATAACGAAAGCACAAAAAAAGGTATAATTAATTGCTCGTTCTGTGTGTTTATGGAAAATTCGTAAGATTTTCCTCTGGTTCGTTTTCTTTTACTAAATTAGTTGCTAGCCAACGCGAATAACCAAACACAAGTACCTTATGGCTAATATATAAAACAATTATGCTTTAAAAACGACCCGAGGAATGGAAGAAATGGAAGTATTTGTCGCTGAAAATTGTTGGTATGCAATGTGGCCCGTAGCAAAATCTGCATATCATTAATGAATAAAAACAGTAAAATCGGTTCCATTAATGATGCAATGAATACTATAAAAATCATTACTTATGAAAAATATAATCTTTCTCTTATTGGTTTTTACACTTGCTTGTAAACAAGAACCTAAAACCATCATATCTCCTTGGATACCCTATGATGAATCCGAAGAATTGTTAGAAAATGTAGATCATGAGTCTATAAAAATGCGTTTTAAACTTATCCAATCAAGAATTTTGGATAAAAATGAAATATGGAAAAACGTATCTGATCAAATAAGTTATTTCTTAGAAGAAGATTATCAAAAGTTAAAGCCCTTAATTCTAGAACAAGACATTCCTGCTATCCAAGGCCATATCCGAGCTGGTAGACTTACTTATGAAACACTCACGCAATGGTATCTCTACCGCATTGTTAAATACGAGAATGACAAAGACAACTACCTAAACAACATTATTGCCATCAATCCGGAAGCAGTGGATGAAGCGCGAAAAAGAGATGAATACAAATCGAGTGAAGATCATCCTCTATACGGTATGCCAATTCTATTGAAGGACAATGTCAATTTTGACGGACTACCTACCACGGCAGGAGCGCAACTTTTGAGAAATAATGAAGCATTGGATGCATTTATTGTAAAGCAAATAAAGGCAAAAGGCGGTATCATCTTAGGTAAAACCAATCTAAGTGAGTGGGCCAATTTTCTTTGTCTCGATTGTCCAAATGGCTATAGTGCTGTTGGTGGTCAAACATTAAACCCATATGGTCGCAAAAAATTCGACACAGGAGGATCAAGCTCTGGAAGTGGTTCTTCTATAGCAGCAAATTATGCGGTAGCAGCAGTAGGAACTGAAACTTCGGGATCGATTCTTTCTCCTTCAAGCTCAAATTCCATTGTAGGGCTTAAACCAACAACTGGTTTATTAAGTCGAAGTGGTATTGTTCCACTATCCATCACTTTGGATACTCCAGGCCCAATGACAAAAAATGTGATCGACAATGCCATTTTTATTTCTGCGATGATTGGAGAAGATAGTACCGATTCCCTCACTAAAGACAGGCCGAAAAAGAATATAAAATATTGGGAAGAGTTAAAAACTGGAAGTCTGGAAGGCGTACGATTTGGTGTAAATAATAACCTTTTAAATGATTCTATTTATAAGCTCAATGTAGAGAAAATAGTGGCATTGGGTGGTATTGCTGTTGAATTTGAACCTGAAGAAATGGATTTCGAAGGATTTGGTACTTTACTTAATGCTGATATCCAAATTGACCTTCCAAATTATTTAAATCAGTATTCATCCGAAGAATTGACCTTGCGTTCTATAACTGATATTATTGTTTATAATAGGCAAGATAGTTTGGAAAAAATCCCATATGGTCAAGGTCGTTTTAAGAGAATTCTTGATGCCAATCTTAGCGAAGAAGAGCTGGCTCAATTAAGAATAAAATTGCGCAAGGCAGGAGTCAGTTTTTTTGAAAATGTCATGACAGAACATCAACTTGATGTAATCTTATCTATTAATAATTGGAATGCAGGCCATGCTGCGGCGGCCAACTATCCATGTCTTACTGTTCCTATGGGCTATAGAGAAACAGGTGAACCGGTCGGTATTACATTCATAAGTAGACCATTTGAAGAAGACATGCTTCTAAAAATAGGATATGCCTTTGAGCAGGCGACGAAGAGGAGAAAATTACCCAAGGAATATAAATAATGGAACCCTTAAACTGCACACAGCAAAGGCTAAAAATGAATATGGGAATTGAGCTATTAGATAACTATTTGCTAAATTCAATCTTTGTCTATTCTAGGGCGAAGTAGAGAGCATACTCATTTTAGCTCCGACGTTAACTACAATTCACCCTGATGTATTAAGATAAAGTTTGGTCTTCTTCTTTATTTTTGTATCGAGAACGATATAAACGTATGCGATACTAATTAAACTTATGAAGACACACATAAAAACGACACTAGTACAAAACATATTCCGCATTCTATTGGCACTCTTTATGGTATATTCAGGTTTTAGTCACCTTACTTTTAACAGGCTTGACTTTCAGGCGCAAGTACCAGATTGGGTACCGCTAAGCAAAAACCTAGTGGTGGTCTTGTCCGGTATTGTAGAAATGATGCTGGGATTAGGACTAGCGCTTTGGAAAAATCAACGCGTGGGATTTGGTTGGGCGCTGGAGCTCTTTTTCATTTTGGAATTTCCCGGCAATATAGCGCAGTACCTGGACGGTAAAGATGCCTTTGGCGCATTGGATTCAGACCGATCCCGCTTGATCCGCTTGTTTTTCCAACCAGTGTTAATTGTTTGGGCATTATGGTCCGCTGGCTCTTGGAAGGCCTGGAGAATACCTAACAATGAAAAACCGACTTCTCATGGATGATTCAAAACTAAAATTAGAAAATCAAATTTGCTTCCCGATTTACTCTGCTTCTAGACTAATAACGAAAGCATATAAGCCCTTTTTGGAGAACATGGGACTGACTTATCCGCAGTATCTGGTACTCATAGTATTGTGGGAAGACGATGCGTTATCTGTTACTAAAATTACAGAGAAACTGATGCTCAATACCAATACGCTATCTCCATTGCTAAAGCGAATGGAGAAAATGGAGCTCCTGAACCGTAGGCGTTCTAGTAAAGACGAACGCAGTGTAGTAGTACAATTAACAGAAAAAGGAAGGCAATTAAAAAGTGAGGCCAGACCCATTCCTGAAAAGTTTCTTAACGAACTATTCACTGAAAATGTCCAGTTGTCCGATGTTTTGCAGTTGAAAGAAATGCCTAATGAATGGATCAAAATACTCTCGAGCAAGACTGAGGATACGGATAGCATTCCATCAAATGGAGAAATTAACAAAATGAAGTAGACAAGCAGTCTGAGGTAAGCTCACCTGCTTCAATGAATTTCTAAAAGAAAACGAATTATGAAAGCATTACAAATAATAAAAGTTTAAAATAAGGAATTATGAGAGATAAGGAGACTTACCCAAAGTCATTTTCCCACATTGGAATTACGGTACCAGACATTAAAAAAGCAGTAAAATTTTACGAAGAGGTTATGGGATGGTATGTAATCATGCAGCCTTCTATCGTTAAAAAAGAAAAGGATACTGCGATAGGAATCATGTGTTTAGATGTATTTGGTGACGATTGGGAAGAATTTGAAATTGCCCATATGTCCACTTCAGATGGAATAGGGATCGAGTTATTCTCCTTTCCGCAAGGCGTAAAAGAAGCTCCGGAATTTAATCCTTTTAACACAGGACTTTTCCATTTCTGTATTCAGGACCCTAATATTGAGGAGCTGGTAGATAAGGTTGTTTCCTTAGGTGGAAAGCAGCGTATGCCGATAAGGGAATATTACCCAAATGACAAACCTTATAAAATGTGTTATGTAGAAGACCCGTTCGGAATTGTTTTTGAAATCTATACTCACAGCTATGAATTGACTTATTCTTCTGGCGCTTATACAGAATAATACAGCTGGCAAAAACTAAGCATTCACACGGCTAGAACGGAATAGACTGAATGCGCTGTCGAACTAGAATTTGCTGTGATACCCATTTTTAAAAGAGCTGTCAGCATTGAATTTCTTACGAATAGAAAATCATGAAAAGGTAATGGAAGAAAATAAAAAATTATCCGTACTAGCAGCTACAGCTATATGTGGAAATGATATAAGTTCATCTGTATTGTATGTATCTGCCCTAGCCATAGCCTTTGCTGGACAATATGCTTGGATTACACTTCTTATTGTTTCGTTGGTACTCTTTCTGTTTAGGAAAATATATGGAGAGGTAGTTGGTGCATTGCCCTTAAATGGAGGCACCTATAATGCATTATTAAATACAACTAGTAAATCTATGGCATCCTTTGCTGCCACCTTAACGCTATTGTCTTACATGGCTACAGCAGTCATTTCTGCAAATGAAGCCATTCATTATCTCCACCATTTAATTCCCAGTATTCCTATAATCATTGCCACCATTATTCTGCTAAGCTTTTTTGGTTTCCTAACTATCGGAGGAGTTTCATAATCTGCAAAAGTGGCTATAGGAATTTTTCTTTTTAATTTATCGTCTTTTGCTGTACTTAGTGCTTTTATCATTTTCTTTCTTCTAAATAATGATTTAGGAATATTTATAGAAAATTGGCATTTACCAACCATAGGGGGAAGTATAACGAATGCTATTTTTCTTGGTTTTGCAGCTTCTATGTTAGGGGTTTCTGGGTTCGAAAGTTCAGCCAACTTTGTAGAAGACCAACAAAAAGGCGTTTTTCCAAAAACATTGAAAAATATGTGGATTGTGGTGAGTGTGATCAACCCTTTAGCGGCGTTGTTTGCACTTTCATTATTTGCGATGCCGTTGTTACAAAGTGAGGCCTATCAAAATACGCTGTTAATAGAAATGGCATCGCATGTAGGTGGTAATTGGTTGGCCATCTTAATTGCGATTGATGCCTTCTTGGTGCTAAGTGGAGCTGTACTCACAAGTTTTGTTGGTGTTTCAGGACTGTTGGAACGTATGACCCTTGATCGTATTTTACCACAATATTTTTTAAAGAAAAACAAAAAAGGAAGTTCGTATCGTATCATTGTTGTTTTCTTACTCTTAACGATATCAGTGTTATTAATAACCAATAGAGACGTGAAACTTTTGGCCGGCGTGTACACAATTTCATTTTTATCTGTGATGGCACTCTTTGGAATAGGTAATATATTATTAAAAGTCAAAAGAAATAGTTTGCCTCGTCCAGAAAAAGCAGGTTGGTTTTCCATTTTAGTGGCAATTACCGCTGTTATTGTGGCTTTGACAGGCAACATTGTTATGAAACATAAAGAAGGCGTGCCGAGTAATGTTTCTGTTTTTCTTGAATATTTTATCCCATCAATTGTTTTTATTACAAATAAAGAAAATCCTGTTCCTAAAAACCTTGTTCAAGAAATTGATTTTTTAGACAGAGAATATCCTGAAATCTCCATGGAATTTATTATTGAGGAAGGCGAATTCTCCCCAGACCTAATTAAAAGTTTATCAAAAAGATGGAAGATCCCCATCAACTTTATGTTTATTGGATCGCCTGGTTCACATTTTCCTTATAAAATTGAAGAATTAGGAGGGGTGCGCCTTATTATTTAACTCAGATGCGAAGGCATTGTTAAGTAACGTTATGAAGTTATCGTAGGTCGGGATTTTGTCAGCATTATTGAAAAAAAAGGGTAACAATACCCCCATAATCCTAGTTTTTTTTTAATGACCTAAACCATGGGTTCCTAGCCGTGGTTATTAATGGTAAAGTTCCTCAGACTTCGTCCATTCCTCTCGAAAACGCCTTGTTTTATTAAACGACCCATTATACGAGGGCTTATAGGGCCAGAACAATTTTTGATCAATACTTACAATGAGTTTTCGGACAATGTGGATCCAGCGGTAAAAGGTCAACTGCTTTCTTTTATGGATAACCTGAAAGGATTATTTATCGAAAAATTGAAAATGGATTCTTCCAAAGATGAGGAAACCTTACTAAAACAGGCATTATTGGATGTAGGGTTAAATGCTGAGGAAGCAATTGCCAAACTGGATGATCAAGAAGTACGCAGAGAAGTAAAGAATAAGGAAGCACATTGGCAAAATGTCGTCGTTAGATCGGTGCCAACGATTGTTTTTAATGGGAAAAGTTCCGTTACAGGTGCCCAACCTGTTGATGTATTCAAGAGGGTGCTTAAAGAAATGATAAGCCTCTCATGAATATGAAATGTAGATTCCGATGATTTTGACGACTCTTTCATTTAGGGTTTTCAGTTACTGTATAAATGGCGATTAAAATTATTGTTTTTCCCACTGTGTCAAACCTTCAGTGATCCTGAGGACAATGGAGTTGATGCCAAAGGTATAGCCCATAGATTAAGCTATTTTTCAAGTGGTGTTTTTTACCTTTTTATCATTTACAGTGCTATTCAATTATTAATCGGTGGTGCAGGTGGCAGCAGTGGAGGAGGAAAAGAATCGATGATTCTGAAGCTATTAGAACAAGAGTATGGCCGATGGATGGTAGCTGCTATAGCACTTATTTTCTTGGGAAGAGCCATTATTCAAATGTCCATCGCCTATTCTGGAAAGTTCTAGGATCAGGTGAAAGAGGCAGGTATGAATGATAAAACACAGAAATTAATGATCAGTTCAGGTCGTGTAGGATATACGGCTCGAGGATTGGTCGTTGGGGTAATCGCTTACCTCACCATAAACGCTGCGATTACTTACGATGCCTCGAAATCTGGAGGAACACAAGATGCTTTTACATTCATCCAAAATGAATTCGGTACAATTGTCCTAGGAATTATTGCATTTGGAACGTTGGCCTTTGGAGTTTTTTTGATCATCAAGGCCAGCGAGCATAAAATGAATTTTTAATTAAAAATATAGGATATGTGACTTTATTTGAAGAATTCAAAACAGACCAATTTGTGATTTATTGATCAAAATTATAAAGGCTACCGATGGATGTAAAGAGTAGTATGAGCACCCTAAAAAAGAGCTGAAAGTTCATGCCGATGCTGGTGTGTTTTTTTCATTTTGGCGCATATTATACAATAGCTCCTCTAATCGATATTGATCCGCCGCGGCGGACAGAATCAACCGCTTCATTCCTATTTTTCTATCAAATTGGCGGTACTAAGAAAATCTCTACCTTTCTTAAGTGAAGAACTCAGGCCTAGACCACACACAATCCCAACTTTAATTTTAGAAAGAAAGAAACAATAAGCTTTTTTAAGTCTACCGCGGAAAAAAACAATGTCTAGAGCGCGTAGCATGTAATTGGAAGAAAAACTTCATCGACAATTGGAGCAAATGAGGGCTCAGTTTGTAGCATCATCAGAGATTAGCTGCATTTTTGGTTGTGGAAAATGTTGTACCTTCTCCTTTAAAATTCCCACAATGGGCTTTTTACTTGTTTTAAACGGGGAAGTAGAAAAAACACTCCTCTGGTTTGAGGAAAACCAAAGTTTAACTTGGCTGATCTTCAAACCTTTATTTAGACTTTTAAAACTAATAAAAACCCACTAGATTAGTAGTGTAAACTAGTGTGAAGGAGGTTACTGATATTGTCCGCCGCGGCGGATCATAAAGTAATAGAAGTGTTATTTCATATTTCGGGTTTATACACGCTAGTAACAGCACATTACTAAAATGACAAAACGAATTACAGGTATTGTATTGATTTTCTTAATGGGAATGCTAAGCGTCATTTCCTGTAATAAAAAGGTGGTTAGTTTAACACAATCACGAACTACTTCAAACTCGAAAGCGGCTCAAAAAAAACCTTATTTACTATTGATTTCTTTGGATGGTTTTCGATGGGATTATTTAGAAAAATACAAACCACCCAATCTGAGTGCATTTGTTGAGAATGGTGTTAAAGCGGAATCACTGCTGCCTTCCTTTCCCTCAAAAACTTTTCCTAACCATTATTCCATTGCCACTGGGATGTATCCTGACAAGCATGGAATATTAGGAAATACGTATTACAGCTATGAAAAGGGTTTGGTTTTCAATTATAAGAATAAAACAACGGCTATAGACGGCAGCTTTTATAAAGGGTCGCCAATTTGGCTAGAGGCAAATAAAGCAAACATGGTAACGGCCAGTTACTTCTTCGTAGGTACTGAAGCAGACATTCAAGGAATCCACCCTACCTATTACCATATATTTGATCCTAATATAGAGAATGAGGTGCGTGTTGCCCAGGCTTTAGGTTGGCTGGATATGCCAGAAGATACAAAACCTCATTTAATTATGATGTACTTTGGTGATATGGACAAGATTGGCCACGATTTTGGTCCTAGTCGGGATGAAAAATTAAAGAAAGCACTGTTCGATCTGGATAAAAATTTGGGTGATTTATTTAAAGGTGTTGCCGCAACTGGCCTTCCTGTAAATATCATTATAGTTTCGGATCATGGAATGGTAGACCAAGCTACCGCTAACTTGATACCAACGGAATCCATCATGAATGACAGCTTATTTTTAACTGTTGACAATGGTTCTATTGTAAATATTCATCCCAAAAAGGATGTTGCGATCGACGCTTTGGTTCAATATTTTAAAAGAAAGGAAGATCATTTTAAAGTTTATACTACAGAGAATACACCAGGTTTTGAGTATAGCCCAAAAAATAAAGATTGGGGTGCCATCCAATTGATACCAGATTATGGCTATTATTTTTTACCAAAAGCACGAATAGAATTAATCTACAAAAATAAGGTCAAAACCATTGGTGTCCATGGTTACGACAGTAAATACGAAGACATGCATGGCATATTTTATGCAAATGGCCCTGCTTTTAAAAATGAGTACATGTTACCTCCAGTGAAAAATATTCATATATATCCATTGATGTGTGAAATATTAGGGTTGAAGCTCCCCAAAACAATTGATGGCGATTTAAATCAAGTCAAAAGTGTTTTAAAAGGGTTTTAATACTTAAAAACCATATATTGATAAATATCCAAAAACCATTCATTTTAATTGTCCTTGTACTTTTAACCATGACGGCATGCAATAACGACAAGGAGACCAAAATATCTCCTCCTGAAAACTACACTGGTACAGCCTCTTTGTCGCAGGGCTTGGCAACAATTTCTACCGAAAACCTATTGGAATGTTCTAAAGGACGAGAAGCACCTGTAGTACGGCAAGAGACATGGTAAGATTTGGCCTGTTGACGTTAAATAAAGGAATCTGTAACGATAAGTAAGCCATCTATTCTGCCGATTATTACCAACAAATGGTAAACAGTTCACAAGACCTTAATCCTTCCTATGAATGGTTTTTTCATTTTTTCCTAAATGATGAAAAAAACTGGTGGTTTTATTTGCCTCTTTTTGTTCAGCTGTATGCTAGTTGTCATTGTGCTGACTTCTTGTATAAAAAGGAAAAGATTGGGCTGGATTGGAAAAGAAAGGCATTCGGTATATCTTTAAACTAATATCGAACTAAACCAATCTAAAGATTATGGGGGTAAATCCCCAAAACAATACAATGAAAAGTGTTTGCCTTCTCCTTTCATCATTTGTCTTGCTCTTTTGGGCAAGTATTCATCCTGTTAACGGTCAGAATGCCATACGTGTGGCTGCAGCATCCGACTTAAAATTTGCCTTGGATGAAATCATTGATGTCTACGTCCGCAATACAGGGAAAGAAGTAGTGCCGATTTATGGCTCTTCGGGGAAACTCTTTGAGCAACTTTCCAACAGGGCACCTTTTCACCTATTTATGTCTGCAGATGTAGCTTATCCAAAAATGTTGATAGCAAAAGGAATGTCAGGATCGGATCTTCAAATTTATGGTGAAGGCAGATTGGTGCTTTGGAGTAGAAAGATGGATTGTAAACCATCCACTATGGAAACACTCAGTAGCTTGAATGTGAAAAAAATAGCCATTGCCAACCCCAATCATGCGCCATATGGAAAGCGAGCGAAGGAGAGCCTTCAGTTTTATGGGCATTATGATGCGATCAGTTCCAAGTTGGTATTGGGAGAAAACATCTCTCAAACGGCTCAATTTTTGTCCACTGGAGCGGCAGACATTGGGATTATAGCCTTGTCACTCGCCCTTTCTCCGACCATGAAAAAATATGGAAAAGCCTATTACCTTTTGCCGGGCAATAGCCATCAACCACTGCTTCAAGGAGCGATCATTACAGCCTTTGGTAAAGGGAATGCCGATGCTGTTTCTTTTTTCGAATTTCTGAAATCCGAAAGTGCAGCAGAGATATTCGAGACTTATGGCTTTACTCAAGCGGTAAAATGATGAATTTCGAACCATTTATATTGACCTTAAAGCTTGCGACTTTAACTACCTGCCTGCTTTTTATGGTGGGAATACCGCTTGCTTACTGGCTTGCCTATAGCAAATACCGTATCAAATATGTTGTGGAGGCTTTGGTGAGTATGCCATTGGTTTTGCCTCCTACCGTATTGGGTTTTTATCTTTTATTGGCTTTCAGTCCTGAAAATCAATTGGGTAAATTTTTAGATCAGTATTTTGATCTGCGGTTGGTATTTACCTTTCATGGGCTGGTCTTGGCTTCGGTCATTTACAGCCTCCCCTTTATGGTTCAGCCGCTACGGTCGGGATTTTCAGGAATACCCAACGCATGGCTGGATGCTGCGAAGACAATGGGTAAAAGTTCCTGGGCTATCCTTTTCCGTATTTTATTGCCCAATATGAAGAATGCCCTGATCACAGCTGGTGTGCTCACATTTGCCCATACGATTGGAGAATTTGGCGTTGTTTTAATGGTTGGTGGCAATATCCCTGAAGAGACCAGGGTGATCTCCGTTGCTATCTACAATGAAGTAGAAGGCATGAATTATGCCATGGCCAATCAATACAGTTTACTATTAATCGCCTTTTCATTTACCGTCCTTTTGGTAACCTACCTGATCAATCACCGGAAAAACCACATGCTTTCTTATGATTGAGCTATCGCTTAAGAAAGCACTTGCCGGGACAGAAGGGAAAATAGCACTTGATATTTCCTGTCAAATCCAATCGGGAGAATTGGTAGGATTGTATGGGCCTTCGGGAGCAGGAAAATCCAGCGTTTTGCGAATGATTGCCGGCTTGATGCGTCCTGATGAAGGCGTATTAACCGTTGGAAGTGAAACATGGATAGACACCGAAAACAAAGTCTTTTTAAAACCAGAAAAGAGAAATATAGGAATGATCTTTCAGGAGTATTCCATTTTCCCCAACATGACCGTATATGAAAATCTAGTGTTCGCCTTAGACAAAGGTCAGGACAAAAGTTTCGTGGATGAGTTGTTGGACAGCATAGGAATGGAAAAGATGGCTGGCCAAAGTCCCATGAAATTGTCAGGTGGTCAAAAACAGCGTGTTGCTTTGGCAAGGGCAATGGTCCGGAAGCCAAAAATTTTACTTCTGGATGAACCACTTTCTGCACTGGATATGGAGATGAGACGAAATTTACAGGAATACATCGTTAAATTTCATCGGGAATATGGGTTGACCACCTTGCTAGTAAGTCATGATGCTTCTGAGATTTCCCGAATGGCCCAGCGTGTACTGGTTTTGGAAAATGGCCAATTCAGCTTTGATGGTAGTCCAGAATCGTTTTTTAAAGCGTAGAAACAAAAAATGCTATTGTCCAATTCAAGACAATAGCATTTGTGATAAAATATAGCCTGTATTTATCTTGACTTTTTTCTATTGGTAAAAAACGCCTGCTTTTTACGCATTTTCTCTTTGTTAAAATCCTTCTTCTCCATTGCAGACATGGGTTTTTCAGTTTGAGGAAAAGGGTTATTGTCTACCTCGGTGATTTTCTGGTTGATTAGCCTTTCGATTAAGCGAACATACGCGTTTTCTTCTGGCTCGCACAGGGCTATCGCAGTACCTGACTCTCCAGCTCTTCCAGACCTTCCTATTCGGTGAACATAGGTTTCAGGATCTTCAGGTACATCATAATTGATTACATATTGAAGTTTGTCAATATCTATTCCACGGGCTGCTATGTCAGTAGCTACTAACACACGGATCGCTCCCTCCTTGAATTGGCTCAAGACCTTCTGTCGATGATTTTGGGCTTTATTACCATGAATGGCTGCTGCATTGATGTTTTTGCTTTTCAAGTTCCGGGTAATTTTATCGGCACCGTGTTTGGTTCTTGAGAACAACAATACTTGGTCAATTTCCTTGTTTTCTAAAATATGGAAAAGCAAATCTTTCTTGGACTCCTTATTGGTATAATACACCTTCTGTTGGACTGTATCAGCTGCAGAAGAAACAGCGTCGACCTCTATTTTAATAGGGTCAGTTAGTATTTTATCTGCCAATGATACGATATTGTCCGGCATAGTTGCAGAGAAAAACAGGGACTGTCTTTTTCTTGGCAATAGCTTCAAGATTTTTTTGATATCATTGATAAACCCCATGTCCAACATGCGGTCAGCTTCGTCAAGAACAAATATCTTGACATGATCTAATTTTATAAAGCCTTGGTTGATGAGGTCAAGTAATCTGCCAGGCGTAGCCACTAAAATATCTACACCTCTTCTGATTTCATTTACCTGAGACCCTTGTTTAACGCCACCAAAAACAACGGCATGTCTTAGTTTTGTGTATTTTCCGTAAAACTCCAGGTTTTCGTCTATTTGAATTGCCAATTCTCTGGTTGGTGTAACGATCAGGGATTTGATCGCCAATTTCCCTTTGTCATTGTTTTTTTCCGTATGGAGCAATTGGATGATTGGAAGTGCAAAGGCAGCTGTCTTACCGGTGCCAGTTTGTGCACTGCCCAAAATATCTCTTTTAGCCAGGATTTTTGGAATGGCCTGTTCTTGTATGGCAGTTGGTTCCTTGTAATTTCTTTCCTGAAGTGCTTTCAGGATAGGGGATATAAGTTCTAATTGTTCGAATGTCATGCTTAGCTTTTTATGATGGCATTTGGTGCCTGTATTTTGCACTTCTTTTTAATAATTTTCATAAAGTGCAAATAAATAATTGGCCCATAAGGCCGGTTTTACACCTATTTTCAATTGTTGTTCTTTTAATGTTTTAAATAAAATCAAGACCAGTATATGGTGGCAAGCGCCGACTTCACAATAGGGATTCCTTTCCCGGACCTCCACCTCGCCTTATTCTCTTGAAATTTCAATATTCACTATAAAGGCAATTGTATGTAGGGACTAAATAAAGTTTGTAAAGGTAGGCAGATTTATTGGATTGAAGGAATCTTAAACCGTTTTAAATCAAGAACAAGCTTCCATGGCAGTGACAATATTAATATTTCTTTTATAGTAGCTTCCCAAATGGCTTTTATCCACGAGCTATTGACTAGGTATTTTTAAGACAATTAGGATTGAAGTTTAGAATGAATGTTTATTGGTGCCCTAATTTTCATTAAAAGAAAACGTAAGAACTTTCAATACACTTTGTGGGTTTTAATGAGATAATTTCAAAAGAATGCAAAAGGAAAAATTACTGCTTTGGACTTTGGCGGCCATCAATTTTACCCACATAGTGGATTTTATGATTTTGATGCCACTAGGCCCTCAATTGATGCGGATTTTTGAAATTTCTCCTCAAGAATTTGGGCTATTGGTTTCTTCCTACACCTTTAGTGCCGGAGTCAGCAGTTTTTTCGGAGCCTTTATTTTGGATAAATACGACCGGAGAAGTATTTTAATGTGGGTTTTTCTAGGCTTTTTCGTTGGCACCTTGGCATGTGCTTTGTCTCCCAATTATCCCTTTTTATTGTTCTCAAGAATTCTATCTGGACTTTTTGGTGGTTTGACCTCCGCCCTGATCTTTGCGATAATTGGTGATGCCATACCTGACCATAGAAGAGGAAGTGCTATGGGGCTGGTTATGGCAGCATTTTCAGTAGCATCAGTAGTAGGAGTGCCGTTCAGTCTTTTTATTGCGAGCATGTCTAGCTGGCATGCCCCTTTTTTCTTCCTGGCATTTCTTGCCTTGGTTATTCTATTTCTCATTTATAAATTCGTTCCTTCCATAACAGTTCCGAAGAAAGAAGGAAATGACAAGCCAAGCCCTCAACAGGTGATCAAGCGCGTAACAGGAAATGCAAATCAAATGCGTGCCATTTCGCTAACAATAATGATGATGCTTGGTCAGTTTATGATCATACCCTTTCTAAGTCCCTTTATGGTGGCAAATGTTGGTTTTTCTGAACTTCAACTGACCTATATTTATATGGCAGGTGGATTTTTTACCGTTTTTACTTCTCCATGGGTAGGTAGGCTGACGGACAAATATGGTAAAGTTAAAATATTCACCATATTTATGAGCTTAAACGTTATTCCGATAGCCATTATCACCCATTTGGGACCAACTCCTATTTTGCTGGCCTTGGTGGTTTCAACTTTTCTTTTTGTCACCTCAAATGGACGTATGGTTCCTGCGGCAGCTTTGATTACTGGAACGGCCAAATCTGAAAACCGTGGCAGCTTCCTAAGTTTCAACTCATCCGTGCAACAATTAAGTGCGGGGCTTGCTTCCTTTTTTGGGGGGATGATATTGGTCGAAAATTCTGCTGGTGAACTTCAAAACTTTGGGTACATAGGTTATATCGCCATAGCTATTAGCCTGTTATGTATTCCGCTCATTAGGAGAATTAAGGTTGTAGACACCTCTACGGTGAAATAATATCTCTCAGTTAAAAGTATTTCGGAGGAGTTTCAAACAGTTGCGAAGGAGGAGCTACATACGATGAGCATGCCTTATTTAATGAAGAATTTATCTATTCCCGGTCTTATTATCCATGACCAAAAGGATGGGCTAACAGACTTCAGTAATGCGCGTCTTCTTCATCAATATTGGCCACAGGCTGAACTCATGACCACTACTGGTTTGGGGCACAGGTTACGTTCACCTGAAGTGATAAAAGCAGTTGTAGATTTTATTAAATAAGAGCCGTAAGTGCACTATCGGCTGGATAAAAGATTCCCAGCCGATAATAGTAGTTACTAGCAGCTAGGAAAATCAACTACAAATAATCCACTCTAATCTAATTCAGCTTAAACCTTATAGGTAATCGCATTTTGACATTTACATTTTCACCCTTTTGTTGTCCGGGTATCCAATTGGGCGAATTTTTCACCACGCGAAGTGCTTCCTGATCCAAGTTACCGTCAACCCCCCTCAGTACTGATGCTTGCTCTATATTCCCCTCTTTTGTGACTGTAAAAACTACGTAAACCGTACCTTCTTTTTTCGCATCTTTGGCGGCTTGGGGATATTCAAGATTTGCACTTAGGTAATTGTTCCATCCTTCCATGCCACCTGATGGAACAGGCATGTCTTCCACCACATCGAAAACACCTTCTTTCATTATCATCTCGGTAGTTACAATGTTTTCATCTTCCTGAGCTTCCAATATTGGCATGTCCTCATTTGGCTCGCAAGAAATTAATACAAACAAGCAGGCGAAGAGCGGTAGCGCAAAAGCATACATGCTTCGGGCCATCCATTTTGATTTGGGTTGTGTCATCATTGTTAGTCTTTTTTTGATTTGAAATTGATTGAAATTATGAACTAGTAATCCTGGGTTTTTAGGCTTGGCAAGATTGAGCAAAAGCCTTGCGTATTCCTCCAAAGGAAAGGACTGTGTCATTTGCTTATCCACTTGGTATTCATGCAGCACCTCCAGTGCTTTTTCATACATCCGATGAATAGGATAAAACCAAAACACTATTTTCACTACTTGTAGTAGTAATTTGTCCAGGCTATGTCGGTAATCAGCATGCGTGGTTTCGTGTGCAATAATCCAATCCACTTTCTGCTGCATTTGAAGGGCACCTTCAGGCAAGAAGATAAGATGGAAAAAAGAAGATGGCTCAAAGGTAGGGTGTTCCAGGAGGGTGTACTTTCCTCTGTACGTAGCTTTGGCTTTTCTTGTTTGGACAATTAGGGAAACAATCCCTATTAGAAATCTACAAAGTGTAAACAGCATGCCAGTAAAATATACACCCAAAAGCAAATTTGATAGGGAAAATAGGGAAGTGGTGCTTTGCAATTGATTTGAACCATCAAATTCAAATGTTGGCAATTGTAATACAAAGGATTCATTTCCTAAATTAATGCCACTAATACCCGTTAAGTTCAGTGCCGGGAAAACCAATGCTACAATTAGCGCACTCAGTAGAAATGCCCTATTCCATGCAAAAAAGGTATTCCTTTCTAGAAAAACTTTGAAAAACAACCAGAGTAGGGTCAAGCATATTGTGCCTTCCCACAAGTAATTTATAAGGTTTGTCATGATGATTTCTTTTTAAAGTTCTCAACCATTTTTTCTAAGTCTTGAATATCTTTTTCCGATAGTTTATCCTCCTTTACCATAAAAGACAAAACGTTTTTGGCAGATCCTTCAAAGTAATTTTTAACCAATAGATTAAAACTGCTGTGTTGATAGGCTTTTTTACTTATCAGTGGAAAATACTCATGCGTATTGCCATAGGTTTTATGGTCTAAATACCTTTTGTTCTCCAGTTGCTTGATCACTGAGGCCAGGGTAGTATAAGGAGGTCTTGGTTCAGGGAATTGATTCAGAACATCTCTCACTAGTGCTTTCTCTAGTTCCCAAATGATCTGCATCACCTGCTCCTCGTTGTTTGTTAATGCTTCCATGATTTAAATATAATAAATAAAAATTAGTTTACCTACGTAATATTCGTAAATCTACGAAAAATACGTAAAATAGGCCTTGGTCATGTTTCCAGCTGCTATTTTTGTTTTAACTCAGTAGTACTTAGGGATCATTTGGCTTAAATAAGGTTAAAGCATTTTTGACTGCTGAAGGTCGTTAGCTGTTTAACCAAAAAAATAACCTAGAAAAACGGGTGCTAGCAATTATCAATAGTCAAAAAAACGAATAGCAGTAAGTGGATTAGCAGCACAAAGACTTACTGCATAGGATTGATCCATCAGGAAGCTTTTAAGGTGCCAGTTCATTTCAGTTGACAATGTAGGGAATGTAAATACTTGGGATTCGTCTACGCAGGTAAATTGGTTTAGCTCATCAACCATGCCAATGCCCGTAGCTTTTAAGAATGCCTCTTTTCGGGTCCAAAATTTAAAAAATTCAGCAGTTGGATCACTAGACTCCCTTATCACCTTAAGTTCTTGGCCATGAAAACATTGTTCCAAAAGCGCATCAGTAATAAAATTACCTGCTATTTTTTCAAGGTCAACACCCAGTTTCTCTGCACCGAAGGCAATGAAAACCCAATCTCCTGAATGGCTGAGATTGAAATTTAGCTTATGTAAAGGAGAAACATAAGGCTTGCCGTTCGATCCTGATTTTAGGATTACCTGAGAGATCTCTAAATTCAAATAGCGAGAGATTAACTTCTTTGTGCACGCATGTCCTATAATAAAACGGATCCTGTCTTGTTCACGCAAATATTTATTGGCCCTTTGACGCTCCTCAGTTGAAAGCAATTCCTCCAACTTAGACAATTTATGATTGGGTAAGCGGATCCCTATTCGCCACAAGTGCACTTCCTGTCCTAGAAGGTCTGGGATAGTATTTGACTCCCAAGTAGGAGGAGCAATTTGTTCGCAATTTATGGAAGTCAAACGCATCTACTATTTTCATTGATTAAACCCTGATTATACAATTGGGTTCGTAGGGACTAATTTTGAAGTGAGGCCATCCCATAATAGAATGGCTATTGCCTATTTCGGGTTAAAGATACTTACAAAATACAGGTTATTTATTTTTCAATCCTACGGGTTGATCCTAGTGGTTATTATTGTTGAAGCCCCTCAGGCTGCTTCGTTCTCCTTTGGAAACGCTATGACTTTCCCATTTCTTTGAATGCCTGGTCATAGGGGGCATATGGCTAGTTAGAAATTAAATGATCATCTTTTATTAATAAGGAATTGTAAATCTTTTAAGAGTTATATGGAATTGTGGATGATGATCCTATAATAAGAATGGTAATGAGTTCCATGTTTAAAAAATGGCAAAATACTACAGTTGAGATGGCCAATGATGGGTCTCAGGCATTAGGAAAATTACGGCAGTCCTATTTTGACCTTATCATCATGGACCTACATATGCCGGTTCTAAATGGTTACCAAACAGCCAAAGCCATCCTTGGAGGAGTTTGTGGGGAGTTTTATAAAAACATACCAATCATTGCTATAACAGCTGACCTTTCTGAAATAGGAAAAACACAGTCGGAAATTATGGACAATGTATTGACCAAGCCATTTAATAATGATTCCCTTCATTCTGCAATACACAGGTGTTTGTTTTCAGAACTTCATTTGAGCGCAAATTTTACCTAAATACTAGTATTATAATATTTCCAAGGGTTCGTTTTTCCAGGAATTTAGTGTTGAAACAAAATAAATCGTCTTAATTTAGTAGACCTTGTTTATCTTTGGTTATTCTTATCTATCAGATCCAAACCCTTGAATGTTCATGACGATAGTTCGTTACCTCTTTGTCTTAATTGTAATTGTTCTTGGACAAGCCTGCAATAGGGGAGACCATCAAAATCAAAAGAAGGACAAAGCTTTACCTCCAGTTGGTATAAAAAAGGAGGTGTTACAAAATCCACTGGACAAACCTGCAAATGTGCTGGCTAGGACTTATTGTACAGGATGCCATTTATATCCGGAACCCCAACAATTGGATAAAGCGACCTGGGAAACGATTCTCCCTAGGATGGGCCATTTTTTCGGAATTTATGAAACTGATACCACCAGATCCGGACTGTTGGAAGGTGGTAGGGCTGGAGCTATAGTGGAGCGTGGGAATGTCTTTCCAAAAGGGCCGATTATTGATACGCTGGTTTTTAATAAAATAATAGCTTTTTATCTAGAGGAGGCTCCAGAGCAACTTCCTGATGCTCCAACTAAGGAAATTAAAGAAGGGTTAAACTATTTTAAGCTCCACAAACCTGCTAGTAAAACAAAGAACCCAATGCATCTGATGGTCAAGATAATTGGTCCTGATCAATGGTACATTAGCGATGTAGGAAGGTCTTCTTTTTCTATTATGGACAACCAGTTTAAAGTTCAAAAAACAGCTTCAAGTCCTGAAGGTACGGTATGGGTTCATCAGGGGAATGAGCATACTTTTGCACTGGTTATAGGAACATTTAATCCAACGGATATGGACCTAGGTTTTGTCATGCGCTTGCCAAACGCTCCAGGCCAGCCAACCAAAATTGTTGCAAAAAACCTACAAAGGCCAGTTCACATGGACATGGGAGACCTTGATGGGGATGGATTGGAGGACATGGTCATTTCTGAGTATGGGAAAAATACAGGAGGTCTTGCCTGGTGGAAACAAGATCCTTCGGGAAACTTTCAGAAATTCATGTTAAGAAATAAGCCAGGAGCAACTAAAGCCTATATCCGTGACCTTAATAACAATGGCAAACAGGACATTATTGCACTTTTTGGTCAGGGAGATGAAGGTATTTTTATTTATCACAATCAAGGGAATGGTAAATTCGCAGAGGAACCCCTTTTAAGGTTTCCTCCTACTTATGGCTCCAGTTATTTTGAGTTATTCGACTTTAATGGTGATGGGAAAGAGGACATTATCTATACTGCCGGTGACAATGCGGATTATGACCCAATACCCAAGTCCTACCATGGGATCAGGATATTCCTCAATGATGGGACAAATCATTTTAAGGAATCCTTCTTCTATCACCTTAATGGTGCATACAAAGCTATCCCCTCTGATTTTGACAAGGATGGAGACATAGATATTGCGGCGATTAGTTTTTTTCCGGATTATGAAAGAAGTCCAGAGGAGAGTTTTGTTTATTTGGAAAACAAAGGGGATATGAATTTTGAGGCCCAAACTTTTCCTGGATGTTCAGACGGAAGATGGATGGCAATGGATGCTGGGGATATGGATGGTGATGGAGACCTGGACATCCTTTTGGGTTCTATGATCTTTGGAACTGATCATACCCGGTTCTTCGAAAAGTGGTCGGATGGGACACTGCCTTTTGCCTGGCTCGAGAATACCAGTAATAAATAGGATTAAAAACGAAACAGGCAATAAACGGTCTATTACTTAAAGTGATTTCTCTAATTAAGGTCAGGCTATTACGAATCCTATTGTACAATTCAATCCAACTCATTACAGATATAATAAGTTTAAGGTACTATAAAATCAATTGCCACGGGTTTCAACCCTTGGTATCGGGGGAAATATAACCCCATGATTTTGGCGGTATTGTTGCCTTTTTTTAGCAACAATGCTGACAAAATCTCGTTCTGAGTTTTCAAATCAACATCTGCTTAAGGCATTAAATCCCAAGCTCATTGTAAATTTACAGAAGGTGAAATTTACCCTATTATTTTTCATCGGTTTTATAGGCTTCTTCATAAGGTGACCAAACTTCGTAGATAGGATCCCCTTTTGAACTCAAACCATTATGATGCCATTTTCCATCGATAACCTTATAGTCAAATTCGAGATTGGCACCTACACGGCTATCGTCTTTAGAAAAGAAGGTGATCTTCTCTGTGTATTTCCCATCTTTTGCTTCATATTCGCCACCGCCGGTACCACCAAATTCTTTCGTTTCAGAATTGAAAGCAATCCACTGGAACCTGCCGCCACTCAAAATTTTCACTGTTCTTCTTGCTCCTGGGGTCATTTCTGACATCTTTTCGCCTCTCTTTCTCCCTGTAATTACCCAATTTCTCGTGAGGTCATCGCTTTCTTTAGAGACCCTCTCCCAGATTTCTATGAGGTCTTCCCCCTTTATTTTTGTAGAGATAACTAGTCGATCATTGGCAAAATCCAATGTAAATCGATTGGTGGTTCCAATTTGTTCTGGGTCAAGGGTCAAAAAGTCCAAGTGTTCATCATAGACATTTCCATCCAATTTGTATTCCCCTCCCCCGGCACAAAGAAATTTATCACCTTTTAATTCTTTTGCTCCAAAGGAAAAGTAACCATCCTGGTAGATCTTTATAAACTCCTTGTCGGTAATCGCTGCTCCATTTTGGTGGGTCAAAATCCATGCACCTTCCAATTCCTGGGACATAACCACTGTACTAATGGTAAAGCAGATAATAAAAAGGATCGATTTCATAACTTAGGCTTTATTGATAGGCTTAAATTTAATTATTTATTGATACAATATCACAAGACATGGATAAAATTCCTGCCTATGAAATAAATTTTTTGATAAAGTTTTTAATTGCATTAAATATTTAAAAGCGCGATACCCAATCTATTCCTTATTTTTATGAAAATAGAGGCTTTGAGTATTCCTGTCATAGAAGTTTTAAAATACTTGTTAGGTATGTTTTTTGAGTTTTGCTTTTACAAAATGGCTTATTGGAAACAATATCAATGAATTTTGGCTGGCTTTTTGGTACAAATACTCAATATTTAATTTATTATAATGCAAAAATCCATTTTAATATTTATTCTGACGGTCCTGTTATTTGCTGGGCAACATCACGTGGCCAGTGGCCAGAGTTATGGTACCAGTGGTGGATTAAGGTTGGCCAACAATAACCAAGGTCGAATGTTTGGGTTTACGGTGCAACAGCGTATCAAAAAAGGACTGACAATCGAGGGTATTATTCAATCTGACTTTAGCTACAATACCACTATTCATGCGATCATGGAACGACATCGGCCTTTGTTAACGAAAAGATTAAATTATTACTATGGTGCCGGTGTTTCAATGGGAATAGAAGAAAGCCGTCAAAAAGTCCCTGAAAGCATGCAAATTATACAAACCTATGGTAATGGAACCTTGGGTGTGGACTTAATTGGAGGGGTGGAACTTACTTTGCTGGGGATAAATTTCTCCTTAGATTACAAACCCAACATCAATATTGTTGGCAGACAGCCTTGGTACAGTGGACAAGTAGGGATCTCTGCCAGATCTGTTCTTGTGAAAGGGAATAAACAGAACAAGAAAAAAAGACAAAAGACCAGACAAAAAAGACGCGCCAATAAGGATGGGTATTTCCATAATTTAATTGAATCCATTAAAAATAAATAACCATGAGAAAGCCAACATTTGTATTTTTTACGATTGTTTTATTCCTACCTATCCATTTTTTATTTGCACAATCTCCTGTGAAAATAGCCGTGGTAGGTCTTACCCATTCGCATGTTAACTGGATACTCGGCAGAGAGGATATCGGAGATGTAGAGATTGTGGGTATTGTGGAGCCCAATAAATCATTGGCCAAGCGTTTAATGTCCAAACATCATTTGAGTGAGGAGCTGCTTTATCCAGATATGAAGTCCCTATTTGCGGTTGTAAAACCGGAGGCTGTCACTGCATTTGGCTCCATTTATGAACACTTGGAAGTAGTGGAGGCCTGTGCTCCCCGTGGCATTCATGTGATGGTAGAAAAACCCTTGGCAGTCAGCATGGAACATGCTAAAAAAATGGCTGATTTGGCCAGGAAGCATCAAATTCATTTGCTGACCAATTATGAAACCACTTGGTATGCAAGCAACCACGAAGTGAAAAAACGACTAAAAGGGATGGCCATAGGACCGGTGCGAAGGGTAATTGTCAATGATGGTCATGAAGGACCCATGGAGATTGGTGTAAACCAGGAGTTTTTGGATTGGTTGACTGATCCTGTGTTGAATGGAGGAGGGGCAGTCATTGACTTTGGTTGTTATGGGGCCAACCTGATGACCTGGCTTATGGACGGCCAGAAACCTATTTCTGTAACTGCGGAACTGAAACAAATCAAACCCGATATTTACCCTAAAGTGGATGATGAAGCTACCATTTTGCTAGAATATCCCAATGCTCAAGGGGTGATTCAGGCATCATGGAATTGGCCATTTAGCAGAAAAGACATGGAGGTATATGGCAAAACAGGATACATGGTAGCCAAAAACAGTACCCTCCTACTTAGCAGAACCGAAGGGCAAAAGCAAGAAAAATCCGAAAACCTGTCCAAAAGAGGAAATCCTTACAACGATCCTTTTGCTTATCTGGCAGCTGTTGTGAAGGGAGAAATACAAGTAGAAGCTGAAGATTTGTCTTCGCTGGAAAATAATCTGGTGGTAGTGGAAATTTTGGATGCTGCCAAGGAAAGTGCCAAAAAAGGAAAACGAGTTTACTTGAAGTAAGCTGAACTCAATGTAGCTTCTTTATCTTCTGAAGACACCTTAATCGGTAAGCGAGAATTGCATTCTTTCCGAGCAATTTACTAAGTTTATAATTGGCTATAGCACCGATACCTGCGCCTATTATAGGAATCATTTGTGCCAATTTCGCTAAATCCATATAATCCCTGTATTCCAATTGGAATTTTCTCCAATTAAAATCATCCAGATTGTCAGGCAGGGTGCTGGAGTATCTGTCCCAGTTTTCCAGAATGCCAATGGTTTCATTTTTCGTTTTCTGCGTAGAAAAGGTGAGTTTAAAAATATGCAGCATAAATAATCGCTCCTTAAAATCTTTGGTATCATGCCCAAAGGCAGCAGAAATATCGAAAAGCATCTTCATTTTAATCGCAAGAAAGGCAGGCAGGTCTGCGAAGCCCATTAAAATGCCACCTGCACCAGTGACGGCACCTTCAATGGAGGCTGTCCTTGTATAAATTTTTACGCTTTTACGCGCTTTAAATTCTTTGAGTCTTAGTTGGTCACTTAGGAAAGGATTAGGTGCGATAAATTTATTACCTAGTAGCACTCCTTTGACCATTTTTTCTATGGCAAAGGTCACTGCCTGATGGATTTTATCAGGTATGATTTTATTAATGGACTGTTGGGTGCCACTGGTCATTCGATTGATTATCGAAGGGCTTTTATGGTTTTTTTCCAACCAAACTTTAAGGTCCTTTCGAGCCAATGATTCATACTGTTGGTCCATGTATTCTTTATTTATCGACATGTTTTACTTTCTGTCTTTCTTTAGATAATCATCCGTAAATTTTAAATCGTTTTCAAATTCTGCATTTCTATTTCGCCAAGGCTTTTCTCCATCAGACGTTAGGAATTCAGACCATCTGGAAAGCATATTTCCAGACAAATGTTTGACAATCATGGCCGCACTATTGCTGTCCTCATTGAATTGCCAAAAGAGCTTTTCCTCAGGGATTTGAAGAAGGGCTTTCTCTCCTAGGGTTTTAAAATAAGCGAACAGGTGAAGGCTACTTTCGAGAAATACTTGTGGATGGCTATTCATATCCATTATTTTAACGGAATCAGCTTGTTTAGGTTAATTCCCGATAATCGAATGATCGATTTTGAAGTGGTTTCATGATTTAATAGAAAGATTATTGCAAGTTTCGGGTCAAACCTTAGAATTCTGTGAGCGCCTTAAATCAAAAAAGACAGCCATAAAGACTGTCTTTTTGTTTATGTATTCAATAAACCCGGATAATGCAACAGGATTTCGCAACATTTCTCAGCCTGTCCTGACCATTCTCAGGGGAAGTGGTTTCATCACGTAATAGATGGGTTATTGCATATTTCAGGTTAAAAGATTAAATGCCAAAGGCTTTCTTAATGGCCGTTACCTGATCCAGTTTTTCCCAGGTAAATAATTCTACATCCAGGGTAATCGTAGCTTTATCAGGAGCGACAAAAGTTTTGGTAACTACCTCATTTTCTCTACCCATGTGACCGTATGCAGCAGTCTCCTCGTAGATAGGATTTCTTAGTTTAAGCCTGTTTTCAATGGCAAAAGGCCGCATATCAAATAGTGTCTCTATTTTTCGGGCGATTTCTCCATCCGATAAAGCGATATTGGCTGTACCATAAGTATTGACATATAGTCCCATTGGCTTAGCTACACCTATGGCATAGGATACTTGTACCAATACCTCATCTGCTACCCCTGCTGCCACCATGTTTTTGGCAATATGCCTGGTAGCGTAGGCTGCAGATCGATCCACTTTTGAGGGGTCTTTTCCTGAGAAAGCACCACCGCCATGTGCACCTTTTCCTCCGTAGGTATCTACGATGATTTTTCGGCCAGTTAAACCGGTATCCCCATGAGGACCACCAATTACAAATTTACCTGTTGGGTTGATATGATACTTGATATCTTCGGTGAAGAGTTTTTGTATGGCTTCCGAAAGCTGGGCTTTTACCCTGGGAATAAGAATTTCAACGATGTCCTTTTGAATTTTTTCCAGCATGGGTTTTTCTTCGTCAAATTCATCGTGCTGTGTTGATACCACAATGGCATCTATTCTTTCAGGTGTATTGTCATCACTGTACTGGATCGTGACCTGGGCCTTAGAGTCGGGACGAAGGTACTTGATCTCACTGTTCTCTCTTCGCAATGCAGCCAGCTCTTTCAATAATCTGTGGGACAAATCAAGTCCTAAAGGAATAAAATTACTGGTTTCCTTGGTAGCATACCCAAACATCATCCCTTGATCTCCCGCTCCCTGCTCTTCCGGATCACTTCGGTCTACTCCTTGGTTTATATCTGGTGATTGCTCGTGTATAGCTGAAAGAACGCCGCATGAGCTGCCATCAAACATGTACTCACTTTTGGTGTAGCCAATCCTATTGATTACATCGCGTGCAATTTTTTGAACATCCAAATAGGTTGAAGAATTGACCTCACCTGCAAGGATTACCTGACCTGTGGTGACAAGGGTTTCACAGGCCACTTTAGCATTGGGATCAAAAGCCAAAAAATTATCAATAATTGCATCTGATATTTGATCTGATATTTTATCTGGGTGACCTTCGGAGACAGATTCCGACGTGAATAAATAGGACATACACTGCGTTTTTTGATTAAAGAGTAAATTTACATCTAATGCCTAAAATTAAAAACTATTTTTTCAAAACGCATCTTTTATTAAATATAGTATTTATTAAAAATTCTAGGGGCAAAAAAGGAAAGGCCCAATGACAGGTACATTATCCCCGCAAGGAACTGTACCCAAAGAAAAACGTGGCCTACGCCATAATTGCCCATGGAAGGATAATAGTAAGTCAAAATAAAAAAAATGTACCGTTCGCCATAGGAGAATAATATAAGGGAGGCCATCCAAAAATAGGGCAATGATAAAAGGTTGACATCTCTGAATTTGCTTTGCTTTAATATGTCCTTAAAAAAGATAACACTGTAAGACATCACCAGAGCATGCCCTATAAGGTAGGTATAGGACTGGATGGAGCTATTGATAGGTTGGACATAAAGACAGATTAAAATACCAGCGATTAAAAACCCACCAATGGCAGGAAGCACTGTTTTTTGAAGCTGGCAACTAAACGGTAGCTGGCTGAACAATAGCAACATAGCAGTAGGCCTGATATAAACATACAGCAAGTTAAACAAAAGGGCGTTTCCTCCCGCACTTGCTTCGGAGTTGGACCATATAATTACAGAAAGTAATTCTGTAAATAAAATAAGTAATACCAGAAAATTTATTTTTCTATATTCTTTAGGATTGAAACCCAACATCATGTAAAGTGTGGCAAACAAAATCCCAAGTATAAGAGCGATGGAATAGAATGACAATTGCATAAGGCTACATTATAAAGAGGCAAGTTATCAAAAACTAAAATTTCAGACAATACCCTGTTCAGGGTATTTTATTTACATTTTTGAGCCGAAATAGGCAAAAATTGACTTATTAATTGCTGAAATCACGTTGAAGTCAGGCAATTACCCATTTGCTTCGGAAAGGATTAGCACCCACAATTCGTACTATTCTATAATCGAACTCAGGTTAATAAACAATGCTGACAAAATCCCGACCTAAGTTAGCTACCTAACTTTACTTATCAATGTCTTCGAATCCGTGTTGAACAAAAAAGATCCATCCTTTTTAGGGATGGCTCTTTTTATAGAAATAAATTATGATTTTCTGGTCTACTTTACCGGTTCTTCGTTTTCACTGCCGATCTCTTTTTTCATTAGATCAACTACCACTGGAGTAGCGATATAAATAGAAGAGTAGGTACCCACTAAAACACCAATCAACAAGGCGAAAGAAAAGCCTCTTAACACTTCTCCACCAAATACCAGCAATACTAAGACCACGATCAAGGTGGTAGCAGAAGTAACAATTGTTCTGGCCATTGTTTGATTGATTGCATCATTGAACATTTGGACCATTTTACTTGTACCTCTGTTAGAAATATTTTCTCTGATCCTGTCAAATATGATTACCGTATCGTTAATGGAGTAACCAATCACTGTCAACATAGCAGCAATAAATACCTGATCAATTTCAAAGGTAGCACCAAAAGCACTTGCTATCGCGAAAGCCGCTATTACAAAGAAGGTGTCATGAATCAGTGCAATGATAGATGCAAGTGAAAATTGCCATTTTCTAAACCTCAGTAGGATATAAAGGAAGATGGCAACGAGGGAGAAAAACATCGCTTCCAAAGAGGAGTTTTTTATGTCATCAGCCACCGTAGCACCCACTTTATTTGATCCTGTAATTGAGAAATCTCCGCTGGAAAGCTTTGTAGCATCATCCAGGAAACTAAATCCTGTTACTGAAGCGATACCATTTCTTACCTTATCTTCTACTTCCCTGTTAGCTTCGTCATTGTCTTCGTTTACTAAATAGGAGGTGGTAACTTTCAGCACATTATTAGCACCATAGGTTTTGACTTCCACGGCACCATCAAATTCGCTATCAAGTCCAATTTTTAATTCCGAGGCAGGTACTGATTCGCTGAATTCAACGATGTAATAACGACCTCCTGTAAAGTCAACTCCGAACTTGATACCGGATGTTAGCGCGAGTACCATGCCGATCACAATTATACCAGTAGATATCAGGTAGGCTACTTTTCGCTTGCCCAAAAAGTCAATATTGAGGTCGCTGAATAAGTTTTTGGCAAAAGGTGTGGCGAAAGAAATATTGCTTTTATCACCTTTCTTACTCATCCAGTGGACAATCACTCTAGTGATAAATACCGAGGAGAAGAAAGAGGAGGCTATACCAATCATAAGTACAATGGCAAATCCTTTAACTGGACCTTGACCCAATGCGTACAAGATTGCTCCTGTCAGGAATGTTGTTACGTTTGAATCCAGAATGGCACTGAAAGCCTTGTCATACCCACTGCTAATTGCTTGTAGGATACCTGCTCCATTTTTAAGCTCCTCCTTTATCCTTTCAAATATTAGAACGTTTGCATCTATGGACATACCTATAGTAAGCACGATACCTGCAATCCCTGGTAGGGTAAGCGCAGCACCTAACTGGGCCAGAATACCCAGAATAAAGAAGATATTGAACAACAAAGCAGCAATTGCCACAAAACCACCTTTGGAGTAGTAAGCGATCATAAATAAAACCACCAAAACAAGACCACCAATCATAGAATTGATTCCTTGATTTCTGGCTTCAACACCTAAGGTAGGACCTACTATGGCTTCCTCTACGATATTGGTAGGAGCAGGAAGGGTACCTGACTTTAAGATATTGGCCAAATCCTTGGCTTCCTCCATTGAGAAGTTTCCTGTGATCTCTGATTGTCCAGAAGGAATCTCTCCTTGTACTGTTGGGGCGGTGTATACATAATTATCCAATACTACCGCAATCCTTTTGCCTATGTTTTCTGAAGTTAATTTTCTCCAGTTTCTTGCACCTTCTGCATTCATTTGCATGCTAACTGCTGGCCTTGAAGATTGATCTAGAGATTGTCTGGCATCAGTAATCACATCACCTTCTAAAGGTGCTTGATCTGTTCCTCTTGGGGCTTTAATGGCATGTAGTTCTAATAATTCCATTCCGTCTTGAACCTGAGGTTTGACAGACCACATGAATTTTACATCTCGGGGAAGTAATGCTTTTACATCATCTCTTTTTAATACCCTGTTGATGGCAATGGTATCCCTTAATTCATAGACTAATCCGTAATTGGCTTTTAGCAATGCAAATAGAGGGGATGCTTCTGTTCCTAAAGAATCTGCATCAGCAGCACCTTCGGCAAGCTGTCTGGCAAGGTCACTTTCCAAACCTGTAGTATCCGTAGCGACTGAAGTTTCTGAGGATGCATTTGCTGACTTTTGGTTCCTGGATTCTTCCACTAGGAAGGTATTGATCTGCTGCAATGCATCACTATACTCATCCATCTCTGCCACTTGCCAAAACTGCAATTTGGCAACTCCCTGAAGAAGATTTCTTACCCTTTCAGCATTGTCTACGCCAGGAAGTTCAATTTGAATTCTTCCGGTATTTTGAATTCTTTGAATGTTTGGCTGAGAAGTACCAAATCGGTCAATTCTGGTTCTTAAAATATTGAAAGACCTGTCAATGGCATTTTCTATTTCACTGTCAATGATATTTAAGATGTCAGTATCAGAGGTCTCCAAAGAGATTCTTCCTCTATTAGCAGCTGTTGCAAAAATAGTATTTAACGACTTGTCTCCTTCTTTTTCCTGCCACGCCTGGTAAAAGATGTTTACAAATTTATCATTTACCGTTTTGGCGCGCTCTCTGGCAACGGCTACTGCTTCGTTAAAAACTTGATCCTTGCTGCCTCCAGCAAGACCTTTTACAATTTCTACTGGGGAAACTTCCAGCGTCACATGCATTCCTCCCTGAAGATCAAGACCTAAGCCAAGCTCGGTGCTTTTAACTTCCTGATAAGTAAATGGTAGGCCTAAGAAATTATAAACGGGCTCTCTCCAGATAGAATCCAGGTAGGTTTGCCTTTTGTCAAAATCGACATTACCCGATTGGTCAGTTGCATAGGTAGTGGCTTTTTCATGTACACTGTTGGAAACCAATGTAAAAGATAAGTAATACAGACACAGGGCTGTAATGACCACCGTAAAAAAAACGATTATCCCTTTGTTTTTCATGTTCGTTGATTAGATATTAAATGTTGTATTTGATTTTGAATAGAATTTTTCATTTGAATCAGAGATTCAATGTAGGCAGTAAATGAAAAATTTAAAGTAGGTGCTAATCAGGGTGCATTCACAGAAATAATCTGCTCAAAAAGTATTTTGAATAATTGATTGTATTCAAGATCAGTGCCTAAAAGGAAATTGGTTTGAGGACGGTCCGCTATAATGATTTCATAGATAAAATGGTATGCAAAATCTAAGGCATACATTACAAATGGAACTACGGCATCTATGCTCGAGTGAATAAAAGTTCGGGTATCATCAGATTTTCCGTCTTCTTTGTCACAAGATAAATCCATTTGTACTTCTAAGGAATTTTCCTTGGAATCAAGGCTTAGTACAATCTCCGAACTGGAAACAAATACGCAAAAAAGCATTACTATAAGTAATGTAAGCCTTTGGCGCATTAATCCTTTATTTTTCCTGTTCAGTTTCATGGGTTGCAAATATAAAAAAGTTTTTTCAATTCTGGCATGGCTGTCCTTTTTAATTTTTATTAGTAAACTTGCTGGAAAACAGCTATTTAGATGTTTACATCCTGAGAAGGACAGAAATTAGAACTACTAATAGGGCTAAACGAGGGATAGCAAAAGAAGTGCTCAACCCACTTCGTTGCCTAATTTGAAACGCAAAAATGTTTTTATTACTTCTAATGCTTTTTCAAAATCATTGTTATTGGGCACTATCAGGTCTGCATCATGTTTAAATGGTGCGATGTATTTTTCATAGGTGGGCATGACATGCTTTTCATACCGGTAAAGTACATCGTCCAGATCGTAACCACGCTCCACTTTATCTCTTACGATTCTTCTTTTTAGTTTGATGTGTTCTTTAGCATCAATAAAAACCTTCAGGTCCAGTAGATTGGCAAGCTCAGGATAGTATAAAACAAAAATGCCTTCGACCACGACTACAGGAGCAGGGGTGAAAGTCAGCATTTTTGGCTTTTTGTTGGGGTTATTAAAGGTGTACTCTTTTCGATTTATGGTTTGTCCATTCTGTATGTTTCGAATATCATTTGCATACTGTTCGAAGTCTATGGAATCTGGCGTGTCAAAATTATGAATGCCTCGCTCATCCATAGGCTGCTGATGCCTTGGTTTATAATAGTTGTCCTGAGAAATCAAACATACCTGCCCAGGCTCAAAAAAGTGCAATAGTTTATCTAAAAAGTGTGTTTTACCAGATGCACTTCCACCAGTAATTCCTATGATAAATGGTTTGGTCATAAATTGATAATTACAGAATTCACTTTTTGTAAAGCTACTACTAAGCTTTTTCTTTTAAAAATGTGGCCAATAATCTCACGGCTTTTCCTCTGTGGCTGATGGTGTTTTTTTCTTCCAGGGATAATTCCGCAAATGTTTTGTCATAACCATTTGGTCTGAAAATAGGGTCATAACCAAAACCACCCTCTCCAGATCTAGCGGCTATCAATTCTCCTTCTGCTTTGCCTTCAAATGCCCACTCGTCGGCTCCGATTATCAAAGCAATAATTGTTCTGAAAGCAGCCTTTCGATCAGTTTTCCCAGCCATATTTTTCAACAGCAGGTCAACATTCCGGTCATCGCTTCTTGGTTCTCCAGCGTACCGCCCAGAATAGACACCAGGAGCACCGTTCAAAGCGTCCACTTCCAACCCTGTATCATCGGCGAAACAATCCACACCGTAATGGGTTTTGACGTAACGGGCTTTTTGAAAAGCATTGTCCTCTAACTTGTCACCAGTCTCAGGCAATTCTTCCTTACATCCGATTTCTTCAAGGGAGACAATTTCGAATTCTTTGCCTAAAACAGCCCTTACTTCTTTCAGTTTCTTTAAATTATTTGTGGCAAAACAGATTTTCATAACGTGAAATTACTTTAGCTTTTTCAAAAATCTCTCCTAATACCAGCTTTTTTGATCGAAAAGAAAATATTAGGCTTTAATCCTGGGCTTTTGAGTCATTTTTAATGGGATCAATAGGTCCTGTAAATTTACGAGTATTATTAATTTTTTTTAGCTTTAAACCTTCTACGCCGGATCATACAACAATTGTTAGAAAGGAGGGGTTTACATTTGAAGGGATTTATCTGGTTTAAGGTTTCGGAATTTATAATTGGAGGGAAGCCAATTCAAATGTGAATGGTCTGAATCAACCGTATTAAAAACAATAGACTGAGATAGGATATTGAATTTCTATTTTGGTCTTATGTACCATAATTATTTATTATATATGTTTCTATTAAAAAACATCACCGTCTACTGCGGATCAAACACTGGAATACTTCCAGAATACACGAGTCAGGCCAAAGCATTGGCCAAAGAAATGGTCAATAGAAAGTTAGGGCTGGTATATGGTGCTGGGAATGTTGGACTTATGAGGGTGATTGCAGATGAGATGCTTGGTTCTAAAAGCCCTGTCTATGGTATAATCCCTCAAAAACTAGTGGACATAGAGGTTGCGCATCAGGGCTGTACGGACTTGATAGTAGTAGAAACGATGAGGGATAGGAAATGGCTAATGGCCGAAAAGGGAGATGGTTTTATCGCCATGCCTGGTGGAATAGGAACATTGGAGGAGTTATTTGAAATCATGACGCTCAATCAATTGATGTACATACAGAAACCACTGGCGCTTTATAATGTATCTGGCTATTATGATAAATTATTGGAATTTTTGGCTCATGTTGGTGCCCAAGGTTTTTTGAAAACACATCAATTGGACAGCCTAATTGTTGCCGCTGATCCTGTGGAGTTATTGGACAAAATGGAGGCCTACGAGCCTACCGGCACCCCTGATTGGCTGCAAAGGAAAAAACAATAGCCACCGGGCATTGCGATTTTGTCAGCATTTTTGCAGAAAAAAAGCAACAATACCGCCAAAATCGTGTTGCACCCGTTATTTTTACCAGGGGCTCACACCCCTGGCTACAAAAATTTCACCCCTCTGGGGTTTTTTGTATTAATAAAATTTTAAAATATAGCTCAACATAGAAGGCAATGTTAAGCTATAAAGATTTAGATAGAATTCTAAGACATCGGCAAAAAGTAACGTAGGGTAGCTAACTCCGGTGGAAATTTCCTCATTTCAGGGGTTGAATCCCTTGGCAATTGATTTTAAAGCGCCTTAAACTAAACGTTTCTTTAAGGAGTTAGATGGAATTATGCAATAGGGTTTCCTGACTTTTCTCAGCCTGTCCTGATTTTTCTTCAAGGGAAGTGATTACATCACGTCAAAGAAAGGTCTATTGCCTATTTGGGGTTTAACTTGATTTTATTTGTCAAATAAAGGCTTTTGGACAAGGAATCCAGGTGAGGGACTTCGTCTTTAATGGAGAGAACTAAAATTTGACTTTGCAGCTAAAGCTGTTTGGTTAATATAATGGTTTAGGATTAAAAAAAATCAGATAGCTTAAGCATACAATTAACATGTCCAAACTTAAAAGTCAAAAGGTTGAATACCATTCCCCATAGTAACCCTTAGTCCCAGGACCCTTAAAATGATTCATTGATTGGACCCTGAGCCTGTCGAAGGGTTTGACTAAGCCGTTCCATCCGTCAGAATACTTAGTTATTGGATACATTACTAGGGTTCTTAAAATAGGTTTAAATTCATCTTTTAATAGTTTTTTCACAGCTACTTCAATTCTACCACCTTCGCCATAATTGCTACAAGTTTTTATTTGTAGTTGATAATTGAAAGGGTTGCCAATCCATCTTAACTTTAGTCTTTTCCACCATTGCCAGCCATAATAATCGCACTTCGAATGAATCCGTCCTTTTTTACCACTGTAAGCGTTTAATGCAATTGAATGAATCACACAATACTTTCCAGTGCTTTTACTTCCCTGAGCGTATCCAATAATTTTAAAAGCAGAAAGTCCGTCAAGTTCAGTTAAAATAGTCTGCCATTCACCGTCAGCAGGTAAGGTGTAAGCATTGGATTTTTCTTTTTTCATATTCTGTAGCCAATACCTGTATATATCCATTTATAAGCATAGAGATTCGGGTATATTCCTTATTTACCAGTCTTCTATGACTTGTTTTTCTTTATCAAATTAAGGATTTCGGGCAAGGAATCTAGTGGAGAGGATAGATTTTTATTGGAAGAGGCCAAAATAAGATCTTGCTGTCAGTGCTGATTGGTAAAATAAAAGGATTAGAAATAACAAATGCGCCAGTTAGCTTAACCGGACTGGTATATTCAACCTAATAAAACAGCCTAAAATTCGCTATAAAACCCTTTGCCTAAGTAACCCTAATTCCCAGCAATTTTTAAATAATCCATCTAAGTGTACCCTGAGCCTGTCGAAAGGTTCAACACTACATTCAGACTAGGCTGTTCCAGTTGTTTGAATGCTTAATTATTACGGCAAGTCATTTTATTAAATCCTTTGAAGTCTCCAGACCGATCACCTGTCCATCCTCACTGTCCAAAGGGAAGGCATCATGCCTACTGGTGAACCATTTATTTTGAGTTGATCCATATCGTCAATAACGCTCTCCTCCTCTTCCTGCATGAGGTAATCCAAAGAGAATTTGCTTTTGGGCCGTGTCAGGAATCTACCCGTAACAGGCGAATAGGTCTGAACATCAATGGTGTTTTTCTCATGATGGAAAGTCATTATGCGTAAGAAACCACTTCCCGCCTTGATCTCAGGGATGTCCCAATACCAATAATCTGCCTGAACCTGATGCACAGTATTTCCATTCTTGCCTTTGCTGGTCAGCAAATTCTCCATGGCATGTCCAGATAGAACCAGAAAGATATTCTTGTGATGGCGGATGAATTTCTCCCAGATCTCTTCCCCTGAGTTGCCTTTCACCAAATAGTTGTCAGCACCTGTTCGTTGTCCCTTTTTTCTCGTTAGATAACTATGTGTGACGATGATGGTCCGGTAATCAGGATGCTTTGCAACAACCTTATTCGCCCATGAAAGTGTTTCGTCCCGGGGTTTAAACTCCAGTGTGAGAACAAGAAACTTCATCTCGCCTTCTTTTAGAAAGAGGTAGTAGTTTTCAGTCTTCCCTTCTTCTCGAAAATGTAGCTTTTTATTACTGCCGAAAAGCGGGTCGTACAAAGGGTTCTTTGTGAAACGTGAAGGTTTGAAGTAGGAGCTGAGAAGGCTTTCACGCGAATGACTTGTTTTAAGGTCTTTTGGTGAGTATCCCATATCATGATTTCCCGAGGCTAATAAGTAGGGAACCTTGTTGTCAATGGTCTTGAAAGCGGTATCTGCGATCTTCCATTCTTCATCATGGCCTGTCTGAGTGATGTCTCCAACATGAGCCACCAAGGCGATGTTCAGCTTCTTACTGTTCTTTCTGACCCACTCAGTCTGCGTAAAGAAACTGGAGCGCTGATCACCAATACCCGGCCAGTGCTTCTGTGTCTCCTTATGCCTGGTGTCAGCATAGCCTTGAGTGTCAGGCAGAACGATAATCGTGAATGGTTTACTTAACGCTCTTTTGCTAAGGGAAGCACAGCCACTATTTAAACCAAAGATAGCGATGAACCCTAGCGACAAAAGCAATCTCATTCCTCTATCTAAGTTAATATATTTCATAAGTAGCAAGTTACAAGCCTTTATACCCAATACTTTCCCTGCCATTACGTATACAAAATGTGTGTGCCCAGCGTGGGCATCTGGTATCGAAGATACCAAATTATTCCAGAGGGTGAAATCCTGTACCGACTTCCGTCGGCATCCCTTATGCAGGGGAGTTCCTGATAAAAACCTGGACAGGCTGACACCCGAAGCATTAGCAAGTCCCCCTCTTTTTTAACGGGGATATTTTTAGTGAGGAGCCAGGATGCAGGGTGGGGGAAGCCCTGAAGTCTCAGGACATACTAAAAGCGAGACTGCAAATCCTGGTTCCAACCGACAGAGCCTGTCCCGCTTTGAGGGAAACTGGATACTGAGGCCATAAAGTCGGACAAAGTGCCACATAACACCGAAGTCCATAACTTCTTCAAAAAAGTAAAATGCTAACAGCACCAATGAAGAACACTTGAGGATAATTTCCAGAACAATACTCACTAGGGTATTCACGTTCTGGCAACATTACTGAATCCAAAGATCCGTGGTTAGATACAGTATTACGGAAAGGTAAGCCGCAGGAGTTTAAAACCGGTCTTTTATTACCTGCACCATCGCTTGATCTGGGAATTTTGAACAAGTATGAAAGCTTCAAAGGAAGCAAGGTCAAAGCCCTTAAATGGCTAAGGAAAGTTACAGATTCCTATCCCAACCTGTTCTATCATTGGAGATTGGGCTACTATTTGGTCTGATCTATAGGGAAATGCCGACTGCATAATAAGAGCCGTATGAATTGAGAATCTCAAGGCCTGTCCTGTATTTAACAGGGTGCGGCGGTGCGCTAACCTTGCAGAAGTGCGATGTGCTGAGCTTGTCGAAGTATTCTAGGAGAAGTTTAGGAGTGAAATTCCCTTTACCTACACGATTGGACTTTCGTCATTTCGTTATAATTCTTTCAGACATAATACCGGTTAGTTTAGTTTTGCATAATCGGTTTTGGCAACTTATAAATGAGCGTAACTGGTTATTTCTCCATTTTCTTTTATGTACATAACTGTTTATTTTTTGTTCTGTATTCCAACATATAGTTGTTTGATATCGAAACATTTTGTATTTTAGTACCGTAAACGTAGGAAAAAATAGGTATGAAAACAATATTATCGCAAAAGCAGATTGGGCAGAGAATAGCCAATCTCCGTAAGGTTAAGGGATTGTCTCAAGAAAATTTGGCGAAGCGTGTTAATATTTCTCGTTCATCTTTGGCTCAAATTGAATTAGGAAATAGGAGTGTTAATATTCTTGAACTACAGCAGTTTTCAATGGAATTGGGATTCTCATTAGATGATTTCATGTCTAAGGATTTTGAGGTTCATCAAGAAATTAATCCTGGAAATGAAACAAGCGCTGATATAATTGAAGAACGTGTTGCTGTGCCCAATTTAAAAGTTGATAAGTTTAAAAATGTGTTGTTATACATTTTAGAAAAATGTGCTGGAAAACCAAATGTCGGGGAAACAGTGCTTTATAAGTTATTGTATTTTTCTGATTTCAACTATTACGAGTTATATGAAGAACATTTAACGGGCGCAAAATATAAAAAATTACCATTTGGGCCTGTTCCGCAAAAATTAAATACCATCATTAGTCAAATGATTGAAGGGGGAACACTTAAGCGTGTTAAAACTGAATACCACGGTTATCCTCAAATTCGTTATTTGCCTTTAGAGAAAGCAGATTTAGAAGGATTGAAAGCAAGTGAAACTGAAGTTCTTGATGGCGTTATTGAACAAATGAGTGATTGGTCTGCGGCGGCAATAAGTAATTATTCTCACAAAGATTTGCCCTGGTTAGCTTCAAAAGAGGGAGAAGAAATCAATTATGAATTGGCTTTTTATAGAGAGGCTCCTTTTTCTGTGAGAAACTATGGTGATGAAATTGAGCAAGAATGACTTTTGAAGAATTACCAGAATTTGAAAGAGATTTTAAAAAGCTCTTGAAAAAATATAGAACGCTAATGAATGATTTAGATGTTGTAAAAAAGGTGTTGGCATTTTCTCCTACAGAAAGACCACCCTTCAGTTTTCGGATTGACAATCCAGGTCTAGAAACTTGTGTGATAAAAGTTAGAAAAATTGCTTGTAGGGCATTAAAGGGGCGAGGAGTAAATTCAGGATTACGCTTAATTTACGCTCATTTTCAAGAAGAAAACAAAATAATATTTGTTGAAATCATACCATAAGAACGATAAATACAATGAAAATAGGCAAAGAATTATAGCTAATTTTAAGTAGAGATTATGAAGTTTAAGGAAGACGAAAATCACGGTTGACTCCTATGATCTTGACCACCCTTTTATTGATTTGCAGGAAATCCACAAAGACTGGAATGCTGTGAAAGATCGATTATTTTAAAAATGTTTACTTTCAAAATTGCCTGTTACTTTGACAGCATATTTGATTAAAATTTTGGTAAACACTTCCTGTTTTACTGCATTTCTTGAATTTTTTCTCCAGTTGAATCAATCAATAACTCCAAGACTTTTGAGTAAGAAGGTTGCATTTTTACTTTTGGTGATACCCTTTCTCAATTTAAAATCATAAATCACCTCGTTATTTACCACGTTGCTTTCAACTGATAGTTTTATCGTGGGAATATCGTTGTTGATTATTTTCAATTCTTGTTTAGCTATATTATCCACTCTTGTGAAAAATTTACCTTATTTTCAAATTTCCTGTAAACCTTTATTAAAAAAATGAAACCTAAAAGGCCAATTACAGAAAAATAAATATAGCTGCCTGAATTACTTAAAAAAAGAATCAAACATGTTAAGAAACCAGTGAAAAAGAAAAGTCTCAATAATTGAATAATTAAAAGTTTTTTCTTGCTGTCCTGAAGTTTAACTCTATTAGATTGAATTAATTTATTATAAAAACCTGAAACCATTTTTTAAGAATGAATAGTTAAGTTTAATTGATGTTTGAAGAAGTATTTACCATTTGTTCCAAAAAAATTCTATTAAGATGAGTATTTATGCTAAGAAATTATGTGGCCATTTGTATTAAATTTTGCATACCAGGACAATATGTGTCAAGTAATTTGGCTAACACTCCCTCTAAGTAGCAACTTTATTTTGCTATTAGTTTTATCCAAATATTTTATCTAAATAATTATTCATTTGTTTTGTTCTAATGAAAGCTTACGCTTATATAAAGTTGTGGGGAGTATATCGTTGGGATCTACTGCAGTAATTTTCCCATCTCTCAATACAATCATAGGACTATTTTTCTCTTTTTTAAAAAGAACAAGCTTCCTATAAGTCTCTTCAAGTCCTTTTACAATTTTATCGCGTTCTTCTTTTAATTGCTCTTTAGTTTCCATAATATTTTTCTTTTAACTCTTCCCATTGTAAAACATTGTTGATTGTAATTTCATCCAATGAACCTTCCGCAATAATTTCATAACTGTCTCCAGAGTTATTTACAAATAACCAATTGTCTACCTTTGGAAGAAATAGATTAAAAAAGTTCTTCAACCCACTTTTGTACCTTCTTTTTATTACTTCTTCTGGTATATGATGTCCACCTTCTTTTACTCTGGTGGCTACTCTTGATATTGCTAATTCTTCCGAATCAAGCCAAAAGAACAGACAGGTTATTTGATAATTTAACTGTTTTGCTCCTTCTATAAACTTTACGTAACTCCTTGTCGATAATGTTGTTTCAAACGCAAAATTTTCACCTGCCTCTAACAAGTTTTTAATTCTTTTCAACATCATTCTTCCTGCTTCTATTCCTGCTTTTTCAGGCTGAAACGGCGAAAGCCCCCTTGCGATTTCGTCAGCGTTCACAAACTCCCTACAATCTAGTATTTCTGGCAGGATTGTGAAGGAAGCAGTTGTCTTCCCTGATCCATTGCACCCAGCTATTAGATATGGTTTTTTCATTTTACACAAAGATACAGATTAATGTTAATCTTAATGTTTCTGCTTATTACCCACAATGCACGAGTAAAGTGCACCCTGCACTTTATTAATAACTTCTCACTAAACTAACTAAGTTTTTATGATTTTAAAAGTATTTATTTCAGCATGAGAGCTGTATCTGCTATCTTCCATTCTTCATCGTGGCCTGTCTTAGTGATGTCTCCAACATGAGCCGCCAAGGCGATGTTCAGCTTCTTCCTGTTCTTTTTGATCCACTCAGTCTGCGTAAAGGAACTGGAGCGCTGATCGCCAATACCCGGCCAGTGCTTCTGTGTCTCCTTATGCCTAGTGTCAGCATAGCCTTGATTGTCAGGTAGAACGATAATCGTGAATGGTTTACTTAACGCTCTTTTGCTAAGGGAAGCACAGCCACTATTTAAACCAAAGATAGCGATGAACCCTAGCGACAAAAGCAACCTCATTCCTCTATCAAAGTTAATATATTTCATAAGTAGCATGCTTATTTCTTAGACATCAAATTTGAAAAATTTATACCGAAAATAGTTCGGTCATTTTGATAAATCTTTCGATGTCGATTTTCCATAACGGTCTTGTATATGCGGCATGCCCAGCTTTTGCTGGGCATGATCGTCATATAGTTGTGCTTTCGTTATTTTTTTAATCTCTATTGGGTTTAATTCCCCGAGGCTTGCCTCGAAAAATGAAAATATTTTCCGCTAAATGCCTCGTGGGCTTGCCCCGAGGTTGTTTACTCCTATATCAGTCGATACAATTAAAATTACTTTTCAGAGTCTGCCAACTTTTTAGTATCCACATATTGCTGAAAGGCAGTAATTTTTCCTTCATCATTAAGCGTCTACAGATGTGCGGCTTTTGCATTATAGCTCTTTCCAGTTGCTTTTACTTTAGCATTATATCGTAGCGTGGCTAAGACCATGTTATACTTTTACATCCTGCTGCACCCCAAAGTGCTCGTGGTTAGCTCCAAGACGTGCAAATACGCCTTCTAAAATTGCATCTGGACCAATGTAGGGATTACCATCTGGAAGCGAATTACTATCGGCTTTGTTCCATTCGATTTTGGGATGGATTAATCCCAGAACAGTTGGCATATCGCCAGTTGAAAAAGCGTTGTACAAAGAGTCAATAACTTGAATGTTTTGTTCAGTTAGCAGGATTTTGATTGTTATTTAGTTCCTACTCTGATCGGTTTTCGGCTTTCTCACTTTTTATTTCTCAATTGAGTTTGTCATAATGAAGCACAACATTTGTATAAACCCATATGTAAATTCTGAGTTGCCTATATACGAACTATTTACCAGGTACTTATGGCTTATTTTTAATTATCGATTTAAGGATTTCGGACAAAAAATCTAACGGAGTGACCATATTTTTGGTGGGAACTGCCAAAATAGAACTGTGGAGCTAGGACCGATTGTTCCTAATAAAGTTTAGGGATAAAGAATGCTCCAGCTAGCTTAAAAGGACAGGTATGTCCAAATAGTAAAAACAGCCTAAAATTCGCTCCAAAACCCTTTACCTAATGGATACCATCTACTAAAAAAAAGAACCGTAGGCAAAAGAACAACATAAAATCAGTAGATTTTCAATCTCCCAACGCTAAAAATACAAAAGGAGAAAACCATTCCCCATGATTCCCAACACCTCCCTGATCCCTGAGCTTGTCGAAGGGTCAGAATGCTTAGTTATTAGCGCCTGTAATTACTTTTCAAATGGATCATTTTCATATTTTTTAAAACCGAATACGTCAATAGTCTTGATCCTTCAGTTTGTCACCGAAGGATGTAAGTATTCTAAGCCTTATATTTGACGATAGTTGCGTCTAAGTTATTGTCTGGTTCATCAATACTTAAATACTTTGCACTACCATCTTCAACGCTAGCTAGCTCTTTCTAAAGATACTGCTGTATTGATAAAAAATTATCGTTTTCCTCAATAACTTGAATCTCTTCACTACATAAATTTACTTATTATTTTAAAATAGTAAATCGAAATGGAAGGAGTCTTTGGCGGTAATGATCATAGGTAGCATGTTGGCAACTGGCCTATTGGATAGTTTCAATAAACTGTTTTGCTGTCATTATTGGCAGTTTTGATTTTTTAAAATCTTTCAAATTTCTTGTTATTATCAAATCCTGTCCATTTTCAAGTGCTATAAAATATTGAAGGCCATCCTCAAAGTCAGAGAAAGTCTCATCATTCAATGTCAATCCAACAATTTTATCATCAAGGGGTAAAATCTTAACTATCAATTTGAGTTTTCTAAGGATAGATTTTGTCTTTATTGAGTCCACCTGTCTTAGCAATACATAAGACGTATTTGCTATAGTTAACGATGATATCGACAATTCAATTTTATTTTTATCTGCCAATGAAAAAAGATTTGCTGCTTCATGATAAAAGGGTTCACGACGTGATAGTAAATCAATCACGATATTAGTGTCAACAAATACCTTTTTCATTTATATTTCTCTTCTAAATAATCGCGATAATCTTTTTTGTAGTCAAAATCAGCAGGTAGATCAATTACTCCACTTAAGCTCTCAACAAGGGGAGTTACCGTATTTTTGTTCTCTAGCTCATTCTGTTTTGTCACACTATCAAGATACGACTCTATCATTTTTGAAAGACTTACTTTATGATTACGTGCATATTCTTTCGCCCTCTCGATCACTTGATCATTTAATCTCAATGTTAATTTGGTATCCATAACACATCGTTTGTTGTACGTACAAATATACCGTTCGTGTACGTCACTTGCAAGTTTTTGTCTGTCTGCCTTGTTGCCAACGTTTGGCTAAAAAGCGTTTTAATGCTTTTTAGGTTTTGTGTATGCCCAGCATGAGCATCTGGTACCGAAGATACCAAATTATTCCAGAGGGTAAAAACCTGTGCCGAAGCATTCACCGCATTTTATCAGTATCTCTTATGTGCGGGAGTCCCTGATAAAAATCAGGACAGGCTGACACCCGAAGCATTAGCAAGTCCCCCTGTTTTTCACAGGGGTGGTTTGTCGTGAGAGGACCTAGCGTTAAGAAAATATCCGGGAGATATTTTTAGTGAGGTGCCAGGATGCAGGGTGGGTGAAGCCCTGAAGTCTCAGGATATACTAAAAGCGAGACTGCAAACCTCGATTCCAACGAATAGAGCCTGTCTCGGCCTAGCGGGAAACTGGATACTGACGTCCGAAGGGTTGGAAACCATAAGCAGGAAAGGAGGCTGGTCCGCCGCGGCGGATCAAAGTCCAATTCTGATTACTACTATTACCTTGTCACGCGTAAGGAAAAAGGGTATGAATTTATGCTTTTTTACTATCTTAAAACAGAACCTATAATCCGGTGAATTGTGGCTGAGGGTAAAATATTGATCCCTTTAAATTATATTAGTGAAGAACAGTAATGCATGGAAGATACGAGAATCCCGGCCGGCCGGGATGGTACTTCGGCAAGCGCAGCAGAACTGTGAGTGGATGGGCGCAGGCCATCCACTCGATGTGTGCAGTTTTTATTCCGTTATTCTATTTTTTAAATCCATTCTTTCGTGCAATATTCTCGTTATCTCAACATAACTTTCGTTTAAAGTTCTGTAGAATATTATGTGTCGATTTGCTTTTATTCCGAGAAGTTGCTTTGATATTCCTTCGTAGTTTTTTCCTAAATCTGGATTTTCTGCAATTTCTTGACAAGTAGAAATAAGTCCATCGTAATATTTGTCAGCTTGTTTTTCCGACCAAACCTCAAATGTATAATCCCAAATCTTTGATAAATCCTCAACAGCTTTGTTCGTTAACTTATATTCAGCCATTCGAGTGTTTTTTCGCCTTTAGAGATTCAAGATGTTTTTTTGGGTCAAAATCGTGAGCTATTCCACTGTCAACTCCTTCTTGAATTGCTTTTTTCAATGCAATCACTTTATTTTCTTCTTCTTCTAAAAGCCTTAGTCCTGCACGAATAACTTCGCTAACGTTTTTAAATCTTCCTTCTCGTATGCTATTTTGAACGAACTGGTCAAAATAATTTCCAAGTGATATTGATGTGTTTTTATTCATTTGAAAACTGATTTATTTTAAATATACCAAAAATTGGTATATCGGCCAAATTTTTCAAATTACACAAAACGTGCTTGTGTATGAATAGTTGGGTGGTTAAGCGAGTAAGTTAGAAAATAAATCACAAATAGAAAATCCGCGAGGATTTTCTTAAGTAGGCTATAACCTA
>Ga0209491_10001429_pt1 | contig 46879 bp, 31 predicted proteins | sample BON02_FD_187213 | JGI IMG/M metagenome (GOLD analysis project Ga0209491, IMG submission 187213) | Freshwater microbial communities from Lake Bonney liftoff mats and glacier meltwater in Antarctica - BON-02 (SPAdes) (version 2) | ecosystem: Environmental > Aquatic > Freshwater > Ice > Glacier...
AACCCCCAATGACAATCCGTTCATCGAATCGGCCTTCAGCACCGTCAAGCGAGCCCCGGAGTATCCCGGTCGCTTCCTAGATGACGCCCAGGCCCGCGAATACTTCAGTCGCTACTTTACGTGGTACGACACCGAGCACTATCATTCCGGCATCGACTACGTCACCCCGCAACAAGCCCATGACGGCCTGCGGCCAACGATCCTTGAACACCGACGCGTCAAGAAACTTGCCCAGCGAAACCGGCGCCGGGAAGAAAACAAAAAACCGGCGCACCAAAAACAAACCATACCTAACAATGACCGCCTCCTCCGTAGCGTAATTATTCGCCTCCTGAGGTCATTGATTCAAAAACGCGCCGCAGGTGAAAACAGCTGTTTTTCCAAATTCGGGAGGTGCGGAAAAGGCTCGGAAAACCTTCAAGATTCCCACGGTTCACTAAACCGTAACGCAACGTGTCAGCCTTCAGTGTTTTTGGAAAACCAACGCGCTTCGGACGGCCGCGCTCTGGACGTGTTCGACCGGTTGGAATCCAACTTCGCCCGCCCAATCCGAGATCTCCTTTTCTGAATAACAACGCCCCTGGGTGACGTGCATCAACAGCACGGAATACTCCGCGACATGGAGCGGTCCTGACTTGTCGGCGTTCAGGAATGTGTCGTGAACGATCATCAATCCGCCGGGCTCGATCGATGCGGCCGACGTTTTGAGCAGCTGTTTCACGAGATCCACGTCCCAGTCATGCAGCACGTTTGAAAACAGATGAATGTCGTAACCGGAGGGCAGGGGCGTGTTCAGCATGTCCGACGGGACGACGTCGACCCGGTCGGAAAAACCGCGATCCTGAATCGCTCCGGCGGCGATCTTGTCCACCGGCGATTTGTCTAAAACGGTGGCGTGAAGACCGGGATGGTGGGCGGCCAATGAGCACGCATACACGCCGGAACCACCGGCAATGTCGAGCAGCCGTTTCCGGCCGGCCAGATTCAAGTTCTTCGCCAGAGCCTGTGCGAGCAGCACTCCGCGACAATCCATCATCGCCGTGAACTCCTTTGCGAACACATCCGTTTCCATCGCCTTGTGCCAGTCCTGATGATCTTTCCGGCTGGCGAAGTTCGCCGGGTTTCCCGTCTTCAGACATTTGAGCAGATCTGTCGCAATCACGCGGTCCGTCACTTCGGGGAAGTAAGGTCCGATGAACCACGGCGAACCGGCTACCAGATGTTCCCGGGCTGATTCGGTCACGGACAGTTGTTCGCCATCCCGGGTCAACCAACCGCTCGCAACGAACAGCGTGGTCATCACGTCAACCGGTCGCAGATGAAAATTGAAATGCCTGCAGATTGACTCGATGGTCTGCGGTCCGTCCGCAAGCCAGGTGAAGAAATCGAATCCCTTGAGCGCGGCGATGAACATGTCGCTCGCGTACAGCGCGTCACGATGACGGTAGATGGAAACGGGATCCGTGGATGGAGCAATGGTGAGGTCGATCATGGGCTGGGAATCAAACCCGGATCGCAGGCGAAACGCAATTTCAAGATTCGCTCGGAGAAGCCTGCCAGCCCGTTGAAAAAACTCCAACTCGTAGCAGCCAAGGTGACGAGGCTCACACTTGACGGGAAACCAAAAACGATCAGAGCTTCCTCCCGTCAGCTGCCATCCTTTCGCGCGAATCATCGAAGGCTGGCGGCTTCAAACCGAACAAGTCCAAAACGTTCGGCACCCCGGAGTCTTCCGCCGCGCTGCGGCTGGTCTTCGACACAGCCGCGCTCCGGGTTTTCAGACAGGCTCTCAGCTTTCCGTCGCAAGAAAGGCGTCGTGGACGAACCGGAGGGCGTCTTCACCCCGACTGAGTTCGGTGACCACCGAGATTTTGATCTCGCTGGTGCTGATCATGTCGATGTTGATGTTGTTCGCCGCGAGTGTTTCAAACATCTTGGCGGCCACCCCGGAGTGGCTGCGCATTCCGACGCCGACAATCGACAGCTTGACGATGTTCTCGTCCGCCATGATCTCGGTGAAGCCGAGTTCCTTCTGCAATCCCTGAAGCCGCACCTGCGCCTTGGCCAGATCGGGCTTGTCGACGGTGAATGAAATATCGGTGGTCTTGACGCTCTCGCCGTGGCTGGACGTCTGCACGATCATGTCCACGTTGACGTTTGCGTCGGCCAGACATTTGAAGATGCGACTGGCGGCCCCCGGTTTGTCGGGGACGGATCTCACGTTGATCTTCGCCTGGTTTTTGTCGAGCGATACGCCGCGAATCACGACGTTCTCCATACTTTTAGTTTCTTCTTTCACAATCGTTCCCGGGTTGTCGTTGAGACTGGATCGGACTTCAAACAGCACTCCAAATTTCTTCGCAAATTCCACCGAACGCGACTGCATCACTTTTGCGCCAAGGCTCGCGAGTTCGAGCATTTCATCATACGAAATCTCGTCGAGCTTGTGAGCATTTTTCACGATGCGCGGGTCTGCGGTGTAGACGCCGTCGACGTCCGTGTAGATCTGGCAGAGATCGGCCTTCAACGCCGCCGCCAGCGCGATCGCAGTCAGGTCGGAACCGCCTCGTCCCAGCGTAGTAATGTGGCCGTCATCCGTCTGACCTTGGAAACCGGCGACGATGACCACGTTTCCCGCGTCGAGCATTTCGTGAACGCGGGTGGGGGAAATGTTCTGAATCTTCGCCTTCGAATGAACACCGTCGGTGACGATGCCCGCCTGCGCGCCGGTCAGGGATTTGGCCGGGATGTCGAGCGCGTGCAAGGCCATGGCGGTCAGCGCAATGGTCGTTTGTTCGCCGGTGGCGAGGAGCATGTCCATCTCCCGCTCGTCCGGCATTTTGACAAGGTCATAGGCCAGCTTGATGAGGTTGTCGGTCACGCCGCTCATGGCGGAAACGACGACGACGACCTGGTCACCCTGGGCGCGATATTGCGCGACGCGCTTCGCCACGTTGCGAATGCGATCCGTGTTGGCTACCGAAGTGCCCCCGTATTTTTGAACAATCAACGCCATATGCGTAAAAAGAGAGCGGGAATACAGAAGAGAGAACGTCGAGGCGTCAAGTCACTTCACGGGATTCCTTAATGTTTGCAGTGTGCGCCGGGGTTTTCTACGCTTCGCCGCGTTGAAACTCTCCGTCAAAAGTGATTACGCGGCCCGCGCCGTACTCGGGCTGGCCAAGCATTTCCACACCGGCAAGGCGCTGCGCTGCGATGACCTAGCGGCGGAACAGAACATTCCTTCGAACTACCTCATCCAGATTCTCATCGAGCTGAAGTCGCAGCAGATCGTGAAGAGCGTCCGGGGCAAGGATGGCGGATACCTGCTGGCCCGCCCGCCCGGTGAGATTTCAATGGCGGATATTTTGAGAGCAGTTCACGGCGAAGTCTTCGATTCTCCGGCGATCAATGATCCGCAATGCGCGGCTGAACTTCGGGATGCGTGGAAGAAACTTCGAGAAACTGTCGAGAGCGCGGCAGTGGAGTTGAATTTTCAGCAACTGCTCGAGGCTTCCAAGGGTGAGCAGATGTACTACATCTGATCGCGGGTGCTGACGCCTCATATCCGGGGGGTACATCCTCTGACTCACTCTCCTCCGCGAACCGGTTCAAACTGTCGGCCGGGCAGCCCCAATCGAAGACGAAAGTTTTTCTACCGCATGCGCCAAACGATACGTGCCTTGTCCAGATCGTAAGGGGACATCTCGAGCTTGACGCGATCTCCGACCGTGAGGCGGATCCAACGCTTGCGCATCTTGCCGGAGATCGTGGCGAGCACGAGATGTTTGTTCGGCAGCTCGACACGAAACATCGTGCCGGGCAACACTGTGTGGATGCTGCCTTCGATTTCAATGGGTTCTTCTTTCACAGAAAAAATATCGGTCCGGTTCCGTCGCTGTTTGACACGCATACCCGTCTTACCAAGGGCCGGGGCGCTCTTCGATACAAAGTGCGAGGCCCGGTGATACCGGGCCTCGCGTGAATTCCAAAATGGAAGCTGGAAACTAGTAACGGTCACGACGACCGCCACCACCACCACCGCCACCACCGTAACCGCCGCGACCACCACCGCCGCCGCCGCCGCCGCCGCCGCCGCCGCGATCTTCACGGGGCTTGGCTTCGTTGACCGTCAGGTCACGTCCGTCAAGATTCTGTCCGTTCAACGCGGCGATCGCCTTCTGGGCTTCATCTGCGTTGCTCATGGTGACGAATCCGAATCCGCGTGGCCGACCGCTTTCGCGATCCATGACGAGAACGGCTTCAACGACGCTGCCGTGGGCGCTGAAGGCATCGCTTAGTGTGGTTTCAGTGGTGTCGTAGGAGAGGTTTCCGACGTAGAGTTTATTGCTCATAGGATGTTATAGTTGTCCGAGACTTACAGGTGCTTTCACGAGACTGTTCCCGGACATCGGGTCTAAAACCATCACTGAACTTGTGTTCAACTGCTGATTAACCATGCCTTGAAAGAGACGAGCTATCTGCCAGACGGGGCGAACACTGATGGTTTTTCGCTGAATAGCAAAGGTTTTTGCCGAAAAAATAGCGGGTGGCATAGCCGTCCGCTGTCGCTTTGGAGCGTTTCTCGACAGTAAATGGCGACTTTGATGAGGGAATATTGAGTGTTCCGAGTCGCGTCTCGACGGACGGCGCAACCCTTCGCTCGTAAAGTTTATTCAGCCTCCTTGCGCTTCGACGGGAAGAGGTTTGCCACGGTGATGGCGTTCTGTCTACCCTCCGTGCGCTCATGTTTTCTTTCATTGCAAGATTGTGGCAGCTGATTGGTCCGTACAAGACGCGGTTCTTCTTTGGAACGCTGCTCGGGGTGCTGGCCGGTTTGAGGGAGCCGATGTTGCTTATCTCCGTCTACGTCGTGTTTGTCGTCGTGTTTCAAGATGAGAGGGCGATCGCCGATTTGAATGAAAGGATCACTGATCTGGGTAAACATTTCCCACAGCTGGCGAACTGGCTCGACGGCATCATCGGGAGCATGTCGGCCAATCCCACCCTCGGAACTGCGTTGCTGTTGCTGTCGATCCTGCCGCTTACCATGTTCATCGGTGGTCTGATGAACTACGGATATGTGTACTGCATGCAGTGGGTGAGCATTCGTGCTGTCGGCGATTTGCGGGCGAAGCTGTTTGATCATCTGTTGCACCTTCCTCCGGGGTTCCTTCAGAAGCATAGCACGGGTGAGCTGATGTCACGCGTCAGCAATGATATCAACATGCTCTATAATCTGATGAGCTACACATTGGTTTCGATCGTGCGTGACCCCATCACACTGGTCGTGCTGGTCTTCGGCATACTGACCGTGTATACGGAGTTGACTCTGTACTCCGCGTTGATTCTTCCCGTCTGTCTGGTTCCCGTGATCATCTTTGCCCGCAAGGTCCGCAAATCCTCCGAGCAGACGCAAACCGAACAGGCCAATCTTTTCAAATCGATGCATGAAGGGTTGACTGGTGCGCGGGTGGTCAAGGCATACAATCTGGAGAACATCGTGGTGGATGATTACCGGGCGCGTCAGCAAATATTCTATGGTCGTTATATGCGGATGATCCGCGCGGGTGAAATCCCGGGGCCGCTGATCGAGTTCTTTGGGTCGGTCGGGGTTGCGCTGCTGCTGGCAAAGATTGCGGTCTCCAAGACGGGAGGCTCAACTGCCGGATTCCTCGGTTTTGTGGGGGCTCTCCAGTTTATCTACACGAAGATCAAAGTCGTCGTGCGGCTGTACAATCAGATGGTTCAGGGACAGGCCGCGAGCAAACGGGTGTTTGAACTGCTCGACACCCAGAGCGATCTGGTTGAGCCCGCCAATCCAAAGCCGCTGAACGCCACGAACGCCCCCATCGAGTTTGAGAATCTCTCGTTCGGCTTCGATGGCACCCAGTTGTTTGATGGATTTAACCTTACCGTGAAACCGGGGCAGCTGGTCGCGCTCGTGGGGCAGAGCGGTTCGGGAAAAACCACGCTCACCAATCTGCTGCTGCGTTTCTATGATCCGCAGGGCGGTGCGGTAAAAATTGGCGGCGTGGACATCCGTGACACCAACAGCAAAACCCTTCGGGCCCAGATTGCTGTCGTGACGCAGGAAACAATTTTGTTCAACGAATCGGTGCGCCGGAACATTGAACTAGGTCGCCCTGGCGCAACATTGGAGGAAATCAAGATTGCCGCCAAACATGCGCACGCCGCCGAGTTCATCGAGCGGAAGCAGAACGAGGGCGGGTACGACATGGTCATCGGTGAAAAGGGCAACACACTTTCCGGCGGACAAAAGCAGCGACTGGCCATCGCGAGGGCGATTCTCAAAAACGCACCGATTCTGATTCTTGATGAAGCGACCAGCGCGCTCGACACCGAGAGTGAGCGCGCCGTGCAGGCCGCCCTCGACAAATTGATGCAGGGCCGAACCACCATTTGCATTGCCCATCGACTGAGCACGGTGCAACACGCGGATGTCATCGTCGTGATGGATCAGGGCCGAATCGTCGAAAAGGGGACCCACTCCGAGCTGCTCGCGCAAGGCGGCCTGTATCAGAAACTGTATCAAATGCAGTTCCGGGACGAATAAACTGATGGATTGCACGACAGGTGTCGGGTCCAGCCGAGATTGAAGAGACGCCCGTGCCGGTGCCAGCGTCTATGTTTTCAAAACTCTGACAGACGGATCCCAGATTGGTGGCTCGATGCCCCGGATTGGAGATCCGGCAAACAGGGAGGGCTTGGTTTCACTCTCACCCAGTGACTTCTGTCGGCTTGATTTAGTGGGTGCCTTCTTTATCTTCGCCCGAAGTGCATATGAAACCAGCAGTCTTTCTGGCCCTTTCGACGGGCTTTTTTTTGTCGGGTCTGTTCAATTTTCAGCCCGGTGTTTCCGCCGCAGAAATCGGCGATCCCAGCCGGCAGTATGACGGTGTGGCCCCCGCGTCGGATGAGGGCGAAAAAGCCATCAAGTCTTTCGTGATCCCAAAAGGTTTGGAAGTTGAACTGGTCGCGGCCGAACCGCTCCTTGCCAATCCGGTTGCATTTTCAATCGATGAACACGGTAACTTTTACGTGGTGGAGGCGTTTCGGCACGGAGCCGGGGTCCTCGATATTCGCGGTCGCCGCGGATGGCCGAAGGAGGATTTCCGCGAGGGCATTTCGCAGGCGCGGATCGACAATCTTGCGAACGAAGTCCTGGACATGGATCTGGCTGTCCGCACGACCGACGGCCGGGTCGGATATTTGAAGAACTATTTTGGAAACGATGCCGCGAGCATCACCGGCGCGGCGGATCGTGTTCGCAAGATCTGGGACAGCAACGGGGACGGCATTCTCGATAAGGCGAGCGTCTTCACCGAAGGATTCGGGAATCCGGAAGACGGTCTCGGCTCCGGGGTTCTGGCGAAGGACGGCTATGTGTGGTACACGGACATTCCCTATCTGTGGAGAACTCAGGATACCGATGGAGACGGCGTCGCGGACGAACGGCGCACCATGTTTCAAGGATTTGGAGTGCGCACGGGATTTCTCGGACACGACATGCACGGTTTGGAATTCGGCCCCGATGGAAAACTCTATTTCACGATCGGTGATCGCGCGGCATCCGTCGCGATCGGTGGCGGGCGCAAGGTCGACATGCCGGATACGGGCGCCGTCTTCCGCTGCTATCCGGACGGTTCCGATCTGGAGGTGTTCGCGTTTGGTCTTCGCAATCCGCAGGAGCTGACGTTTGATCAACACGGCAATCTCTTTACCGGCGACAACAACTCCGATGGCGGCGATGAGGCCCGCTGGGTTCACCTGGTCGAGGGCGGCGACAGCGGATGGCGCATCGGTTATCAATTCTTCGAACGCTCCGACGCCATTTATCACGAACACGCGCGCGGGCCGTGGAACGCCGAAAAAATCTGGCACCCGCAGAACGACGTTCAACCGGCGCACATTATTCCTCCAATCATCAACCTCGGGAACGGTCCGTCCGGCATCACGTTCTACCCCGGCACCGGCCTTTCCGAAATGTGGAACGGCCAGTTCTTCATGGTCGATTTCAAAGGGCAGGCGAGCATCAGCGGTGTCCACACATTTGATCTCATGCCGAACGGTGCCGGATTCAAGATCGGTTATCAGGAGCATTTCATCTGGAACATTCTCGCCACTGACATTGAGTTCGGCGTTGACGGCGGCGTTTACGTTTCCGACTGGGTCAGCGGCTGGAACAAGACCGGCAAGGGCCGGATCTACCGGGTGTTCGATCCAGCGCTGGAAGACGATCCCCGTATCCTTGAAACCAAGAAATACCTGGGCGAAGGGATGGCAAATCGCTCGAACCGGCAGCTCGAACGTCTGCTGGCCTTCCAGGATTATCGCGTGCGGCTGGACGCGCAATTCGAACTCGCCCGCCGCGGTGACAAAGGAATTCGCTATCTGGCTTCCGCCGCGAGACAAACCAAACAACACCTCGCGCGCCTGCACGGAGTCTGGGGACTCGGCCAGATTCTGGATCAGTTTCGCGGTCAAATCGCGGCCCTGGAAACACGCGAGACCGTTGTCAAGACGCTCGTCGGTTTGTTGAACGACGAGAACGCGCGTGTCCGTGGCCAGTCAGCCAAGGTGCTCGGTGACGGCAAAGCGCAGGAAGCATTTGATGGCCTGATCAAGTTGACCAAAGATTCGGATGCAAACGTTCGTTTTCACGCGGTCATGAGCCTTGGGAAACTCAATCGTCTCGAAGCCATTCCCGCGATTCTCAACGTCATTCGTGAGAACAACGACGAAGATCCCGTGCTCCGGCACGCGGGTGTGATGGCGCTCACCGGACTCCTGGACATCCCGACGCTGCAGATCGCTTCGAAGGATGAGTCCGCCGCGATTCGCATGGCGAGCCTTCTGGCGATGCGGCGGCTTCACCGCGATGATATCGAAGTTTTCCTGTTGGATTCCGATCCAAAGATCGTTCGCGAAGCGGCTCGCGCCATCAACGATGAACCGATCGACGGCGCGACGCTCAAACTCGCCGCGCTTGAGCCCGGCGACTGGAATGATTTCATCGTCTCGTCGCGAATCGTGAACGCCAACCTGCGCGGCGGCACGATGACGCACGCAAAACGCCTCGCCGGGTTCGGTGCGAATACGAAGCTGCCGGAACCGGTTCGACAGGACGCGCTGCTCGCCCTCGCTGATTGGGCAAACCCTTCCGGCCGCGACCGCGTGACCGGCGTCTGGCGGCCGTTCATCGCCTCCTCGCGCGACAGCGTGGTTCCGGCGACGGCGCTGCGCCCGATCATCGCATCCGTCCTCGAGGATGATTCTGAAAAAGTCCGGCTCGCCGCCATTGAGGGCATCGTGTCACTGCAGATTTCGGAGGCGGCCGATCCTCTGTTGGGCATCGTTGGTGAGGAGTCAAATCCGGAGCGGGTTCGCGTCGCCGCCTTGAAGGCGTTGGATTCGCTGGGTGCCGCTGAATTGGATGAAGCGGTCAAACTTGCGTCCGCATCTGGTGCCGAAAAATTAATGGGGGCCGCATCGGACATTCGCGCACGCGGAGGGTCAGGCGATGTTCTGGCGGAGATTGAAGCGACGCTCGCCAGCGGGTCCATCTCTGCCAGGCAACTTGCCATTGGTTCTCTCGCTCAATTGAAATCGGCCGAAGCCGACGCATTCATTCAAACGCTGTTGGAGAAGCTGCGCGAAGGTCAGATTGCCGACGAGATCGCTCTGGACGTCCTCGAAGTTGCGCGTGAGCGCGAGAACAAAGAACTCGCGAGGATCGCGGAAGCCCTCATCGCCGAAGATGCAAGCGAGCTGGGTGCTTACCGTTTTTCGACCGTGGGCGGCAACGCGGAGAACGGCGACAAGCTCTTCCACGAACGGGAAGACGTTGCGTGCCTGCGCTGCCATCAGGTCGGCGGGACCGGTGGTGAAGTCGGCCCGCATCTCGAGGGAATCGCTTCGCGCGTCAGCACGCAGCATATCCTGGAGGCGATCGTCCAGCCCAACAAGGAGATCGCGGCCGGATTCGAGAACGTCATGGTCGAAACCAAGGACGGCGACTGGTATGCCGGCATGATCAAGTCGGACACCGACGCGGAACTGGTGATCAATTCGCCTGAAGACGGCATCATCACCGTTCCGAAGTCCGACATCAAGACACGCGAACGCGGAGCGTCCGGCATGCCCGAAGGCATGGGGTTGATTCTCACGAAGAAGGAATTGCGCGACGTCATCGCCTATCTTCAATCGTTGAAATAATCGGAGCCGTTATTTTGGCGGTGGTGCTTGGGGCCACGTTAGTGACGGCGTTTGGCGTCGTTCGTGTAGAATCAACAACGGCTGTATAACCACATCTCACCATGATCGAAGCTCTCCAAAAAAATGACACGCTGCTCGCCGATATCCGGCAGGCCGAAAAATCGGCCGATCAGTTTCACGTGTGGTGGTTCGGGCAAAGCGGGTTTCTGATTCAATGGGACGGCAGACATCTTTTGTTTGATCCGTATCTGTCCAATTCGTTGACTCGAAAATATGCGGAGACCGACAAGCCTCATGTTCGCATGACAGAACAGGTGATCGATCCCGGCAGGCTGGACTTCATCGATGTCGTGACTTCTAGTCACAACCACACCGATCATCTGGACGCGGAGACACTGATTCCGCTGATCGCCGCGAATCCGGACATTCAGGTCGTCGTGCCGTCCGCGAATCAGCGGTTCGCCGCCGAGAGATTAAAGGTGGCTCCCGATCGACTCACGCCGATGGATGTTGCGCACCCGGTTTCGTGTGGCGCGTTTGAGATGCACGCCGTTCCCTCCGCGCACAATAATCTGGATCATGACGAACAGGGTTTCCATAAATACCTGGGCTTCGTCGCGACGTTCGGACCGTTCTCGGTTTATCACTCTGGCGACACATTGCGTTACTACGGGATGCCAGACTGGTTGAGCAAGTGGAGGGTCGATCTCGCGCTGCTACCGATCAACGGCAACAAGCCTGAACGCCGGGTCGCGGGCAATCTAAATGGCGAGGAAACGGCACAACTGGCCCATGACATCGGGGCGGGCACAGTGGTTCCGTGCCACTACGACATGTTTGAATTCAACACGGAAACTCCGGAACTCTTCGAGGAGACTTGCCGAAGATTGGATCAGCCGTTCAAGACGATGAAGTCCGGGGAGCGGTTGACGTTGTCGGCCCGGGGCTGCTGATGTGTCCCTGAAGCGGTGTGGGTGTCGGTGCTATTTTGCGAGGGCGACGAGGTAGCGCTGAATCCGGACGGCGTCCGCGCTTTCCTCAAGCTGGAGATAGGTCTGGTACAGGTTCGCGCAGATTCGGAGAAGGATACGGCGTGCGCTGATCGGCACGAGGTAACCGTTCTTCACGCCGAGCCCGTTTTGTTGCAGATAAATCGTGCACTGCGATTTGCTCAGGAGCTTGCCGCCGTTGAACGCGTCGATGTAATACTCTTCCTTGCTGGACTGGAAACGGCAGAGAAAATGGCCGGGAAACCCGATGCCGGTGATCGGCATTTCGAGCCGTCGGCCGAGGAACATGTAGATCAGGCAGAGACTGATCGGATTGCCCAGACGCCGGTCGATTACGCGGTTCAGGTAGCTGTTCTCCGGATCGTAGTACTGGTTTTCGTTGCCCTTGAACCCCAGCTCGCCGAAGACGAACTCATTGACGATGGCGAGCCGGCTTTCGCCCCGGGAATACGAACCAAACGCCGCGCGGAGCCGGGCCGCCCAGTCGTCGAGGACGGCTTCGTAAGCCTCCACGTTGATCTCGGGATAACAGGTTTTCGAGATCAACCACACGCCACGTTCAACGTCAAACTCCTCGCCGTGATGCATGCAGAACGACAGAAACCGGTTGTCGGCGTCCTCGCGCCAGAAACCGAGGAGCAGCGCGCGTATCCGGCGTCGGAGCAGGGGATCGTCGACGAGTGCCTCGGACTCTAGCCAGGGCCGTGCGGCGGCTCCGTAGGTCAGGATGGTTTCTTTGATCTTTTCTGCGACTCCCTCGTCCTCGTCCGCCAGCAGTTTCAGCAGAGCCCGACGCCGCGTTTCACCGGGCAGTCTGACTTCAGTTGTTTTTACCACCGAATTCTTCATGACTCATTCAATCACTGCCGGACGAGCGGGCGCCGTTCGGGTCGGGGTCATCGTCCAGGTCTTTCAGGTCGTTGAATGTATTCTTAAGGAGGTTGCGTCGTTCGTTTCGCTGCCGGCGTCGGACGCACCAGATGTCGATCAGGGCGGTGATCAGCGCCAGAAAGGTGAAGAAAAAACAGCCGGTCCAGTAGACGATGTAGCCGACTCCGTCGAGCTTCGGTTTGAGCACGGTCTGGCCCCAGACGAGCATTCCGAAAGCGAAGGCGAGGAATGCCAGCCCGAACCATCTGCGCCATGCCTGTGCGGTATTCATTGTTTGGCTTTGCGGATTAAAGATCGGCTGCTCTTCAGGTCGATTCAAGCACTTGCGTGATTTTTTCGATCAATCCCTTCGGGTTGAATGGTTTCTGCAGGAAATTGACCTTCTCCTGCATCACGCCTTTTTTGACAAACTCATCTTCGGTGTAGCCGGACATGTAAATAGCTTCCATTTCCGGAAACCGGGTCTGCAACCGTTCGTAAAGTTCGCGGCCGTTCATGTGCGGCATGATGAGGTCGGTGAGCAGCAGGGGGATTTTCGGGCCGACATGATTTTCCATCAACGACAACGCCTGTTTGCCATCGACGGCTTCCAGAACGTCGAAGCCGGAGTGGGTCAAAATTTTTCTGATCAACATGCGCACCGCTTCCTCGTCCTCCACCAGGAGGATCGTGGTCTTCTCCCGCGCGGCGGCTTCCGACTTCGCCGGTGGCTCCGGATCCGGCTCCGGATCGAGTCGCGGCAGATAGATCTTAAACGTGCTGCCCTCGCCGTAAACGCTGTAAGCCTGGATCTCGCCGCCACTCTGTTTGATGATTCCGTAAACTGACGGCAGGCCGAGTCCCGCGCCCTTGCCCTGTTCCTTGGTGGTGAAGAAGGGTTCGAACAGGTGCAGCTTCACGTCGTCGCTCATGCCGACGCCGTTGTCCTGGACCGACAGCTCGACGTAATCTCCTGGTGCCGGCCCGTCGTGGAAGGAGAACCACGTGTCGCGCAGGTCGATGTTGGCGGTGGTCAGGGTCAGTCGCCCACCCGCGGGCATCGCATCGCGGGCGTTCGCCGACAGGTTGACCAGCACCTGTTCCAGCTGGGCGCGGTCCGCACGGATGAAACCCAGATCAGCGTCGAGCTGCGCGACCAGTTCGATGTCCTCGCCGAGCATCCGTTGCAGCAGCGAACTCATGCTGCTGATGGTGTCGTTCAAGTTGAGTTTCGTCGGCTGGAGAACCTGCCTCCGGCTGAATGCGAGCAACTGCCTCGTCAACACAGCGGCGCGGTCCGAGGCTTTCTGGATCTCCTGGATGGCCTCCTGCCCCTCGGAATCCATCGGCACCTGATCGGCCAGCAGGCTGGCGTATCCCTGAATCGTCAGGAGCAGGTTGTTGAAATCATGTGCGACGCCGCCAGCCAGTCGTCCGACGGTCTCCATTTTCTGGGACTCCCGGATGCTTTCCTCCTGCCGTTTCCGTTCGGTGTTGTCGAATACATAACCGGTGATCTCGACCAGTTCGCCCTCGTCGTTGAACCGGCCGTTCACATTGCGGATCACGTGGATTTGTTTTCCGTCCGACCTCCGCATCACCGATTCGAAATAGTTGAGGTTCCGATGATTCCTCAGCGACTCCAGAAAATGATCTGCCGCCTCGCCGCTCACATGGAGCTGACGCAGATTGCACTGGACGGCCTCGTCAACGGTTGCGAAGCCGAAGATCCGCGCGAAAGCCTCGTTGCAGGTGATGATCCGGCCGTCGGGCGTGCAGGCGTAGTCGCCCGTCAGATCCTCCTCGAAAAACCGGCGATAACGCCGCTCCCGGCCCGCGAGTGGCTCTATGTGTTGTTGTTGATCCGTCATGTCCATAACGACCGACACGCTTCCAGCCCCGGGGGTCTCGCTTGAAATCGGTTGCGTGTACAGTTTGACCGGAAACCGGAAGTCATTGCCACCCCTAATCCATACCTCGGCAATTTTCAAGTCAGCCAATCCATCAGCCGCAGGATCGTCGTCCGAGTGTTGATCATCAACCCTCTCGACCGACAACGGTGCTTGCGTGATCGACCGGCCGATCAACTCGTCCGGCGTCCGCCCGGTCAGCCTGCAAAAGTGCTGATTCAACATGCGCACGATTCCTGAGTCATCGGAAACAAACACTCCGAACATTCCGGTCTTTAAATGGCGTTTCACGTCCGGGTTCCGCAGGATTGGGCGCGCGAGCTCCAGACAGACCACTTCGGCCGCGAGTCCGACCAGTCCCGCTTGGCGTGCGGCCGGGAAGTCGGCGAGCATGTCGCTCAGCTGGATCAGACGCGGTAACGGTCTCCAGCGGCTCACCCGAATGCCGGTTGCGGAAGCGGCGTGATTCTGCGACAGCTCCGTCGAGGATTCGTTCCGTTCAGGGAGCGGCAGATGAATCCATTCACCGGACTCCGGGAGGCTCAACACGGCGTTCTGTCCGCACGTGATGACGAGGCTTTCATTCTCCGGCAATGAATGTCCGTCATCAGGCGCCCCGGACATCTGCCGCCGTATGTCGAGTTCATGAGCCAGATCCGAATTGGCCTGACCGAGCCCTTTGATGAGATCCTGCATGCAGGCGATGAGCCGCGCCCGCGCATCGATTTCGTCGTGCAGATTCGTTTCTGGGACAGGTGGTTGATACGGCTTGCTATCCACGGGGCTCTAAGACCGGAGTGTGATGTCGGAAGCGTAGTATCCGCCGTCAAAATGAATAGCTAAAAGATTGTCAAACACGCACCCTCCGGCCCGCCTATGAAACACAGCAGCACGGCCTTTGAAGGGGTTCTCAGCCGCCATTTTGAAGGTGAGTTAGGAGACGACCCGATCGCGGCGAACTTCGCGGGATTGAAACAGGGCGAGGGAAAGCTGGGGAAAACCAGCCTGGTTCACGAGCGACGCCAACACACCCGCCGCTTGAACACGCTTCGGGATCTCGACCTGATTCCCATGCGCGATCTTTCCCGCGAACAACATCTCGACCGGCTCGCGTTGCAAAGTCATTTGCTGCACGACTGTGAAGAGTTTTCAAGAGACCGCCACGCGCTGGACCCGGACTCCATCGAGGAAGTTCTCAACGTGCTCTTCCACGAGCTGCAACGCGGCGACGACGAACCCTCCCGTGCCGCAGACAATCTCCGTTCGCTCCTCAAGAAAACTCCCCGCTACCTCGCCGAGTCCGCGACGCTGGTCAGCTCGCCGGAAAACGTGTGGGTGAATGTCATGAAGGAAACCGCCGCCGGGTCCCGCACCCTGCTGGCGGCAGTGGATGCGTTTTTGACGCTGCACAGCCCGACGCCCGCTGCCGCACCGCTTATCGCCTCCGCACAAAAGGCCATCGATCAATATCGCGATCACGTGGCGGATCTGCCGACCGCACCCGCCGGTTCGTTCGCAATCGGTCCCGAGCAAGTTCGGCGTCGCGTGTGCGATGAGCTCGGTCTGGACTACACGCTCGGCCAGATCGAGACGCTCGCTGAAAATGAAATTGCCCGGATCAGCCACTTGCAGAAACAGGCCTGCGCAACATTTGGCAAAGGAAAAAGCGCCGCCAGACTCCTCGAAAAAGCGAAGTCAGATTGGAACCCGACGCAGGACCTGTTCACTCTCTACCAATCAGAAACCAAACGCATCGCCGATGCCTTCAAAGCCGCCGGAGCGATGACTTTTCCGAAGGGCGAAACCCTCGTGCTGCGTCCAGCTCCGGACTTTATGAAACCCTTGCTGCCCACCGCCGCCTACTCGTCGCCCGGCGCTTTCGAAAGAAGGCAGCGCGGCGTGTTCTGGGTCAACGATCTGAGTCTCGACAAAACGACGGAGAAGGAAAAACGGATCGAACGCCAGCAACATTTCGGCCTGCCGCTCACCTGCGCGCACGAGGCGTACCCCGGTCATCACCTGCAGTTCGCGACAGCGAACAAGCACCCGCGAAAATGGCGACGCCTGTTCTCGCACGCGGTGTTTTACGAGGGCTGGACGTTGTGGTGTGAGCAGATGACCGTTGACCTGAAAATTGACCGTTCGCCGTGGACGAAGATTCAACAGCTCAGCGACGCGTTGTGGCGCTGTCATCGCATCCTGATCGATCTGCGGTTGCAGACCGGGCGCTACAGTTATCGGCAAGGAGTGAATCATCTCCGCAAACACCTGAATTTTTCCAAAGCCCGAGCTGAAGCAGAAATCAACTGGTACACCGGATCACCCTGTGTGCCGATGAGCTACTGGCTCGGACGGCTTGAAAACGAACGACTCCACAACCGTCTGGTAAAAGGCCGCGGCTGGACTCTGAAAAGGTTCAATGACTGGCTCCTCAGCTTCGGCACCCTCCCGCAATCCTGGCTGGAGAAATACGGACTCGACTGAAAACCTGTCGGAATCACGGGTTCTGGGAACCTGCCATGTTCACCCGAACTTCCGCGCCTCCAACGAACCGGGCAGTCAACTTCCCGTTGCAAATCGTGGGCAGTTCCTGAACTGTCGCCGCTGATCGAACGTGCAACCAGTCAGGCAGGCAACACTTCTGGATTGGCCTGATTGCGGCGGAGATCAAAATACATATGGTGATTTTCTTGTTCGTTGCCGGACTGGTTCTGCTGATCGCCGGTGCAGAAGCGTTGGTCAGAGGGTCCTCCCGTCTGGCGGCCGTATTTGGAGTGTCTCCCCTGATCATCGGACTGACGGTTGTGGCATTCGGGACCAGTTCTCCCGAACTTGCAGTCAGCATAAAAGCGGTTTTGTCCGGCCAGGCTGACATTGCCGTTGGCAACGTTGTTGGAAGCAATATTTTTAACATCCTCTTCATCCTTGGACTGTCCGCGATGATTGTCCCGCTGATGGTGTCCCAGCAATTGATCCGGCAGGATGTCCCCTTGATGATGTTACTTTCGGTGATCGTCCTGCTCTTCACGCTGGACCTACATCTGAGCAGAACGGAAGGCTTTACACTCATCATAGGTCTCGCTGCGTACATGTTTTTTCTGATCCGCCAAAGTCGCAGGGAATCCGACGAAGTGAAGAGTGAATATGCCAAAGAGTTTGGAGGCGACTCTCCCAAGAAAAGTGCCTGGACAATCAACCTGTTGCTGGTACTTGGCGGCCTTGGACTCCTTGTGATTGGATCGCGCTGGTTGGTCGATGGTGCCGTAACGTTCGCCCAGTATCTGGGGGTCAGCGAAATCGTCATCGGTCTGACGATCATTGCCGCGGGCACCTCTCTTCCTGAAGTTGTCACTTCACTCATCGCGGCGCTCCGTGGTGAAAGGGACATCGCGGTCGGAAACGTCGTTGGCAGCAACATCTTCAACCTCATGGGAGTTCTCGGTGTCGCCAGTGCGATCGCCCCGGGAGGCATCGAAGTTTCCGCCTCAGTCACCCGATTCGACATCCCGGTAATGATCGCCGTATCATTTGCCTGTCTGCCCATTTTTCTTACCGGTGGCGTCATCAGTCGGAGGGAAGGCACGCTGCTGCTCGGCTACTACGTCGCCTACACACTGTATCTCATCCTGAACGCAGCCCGCCATGACGCTCTGCCTGCGTTCAGCGCGGCCATGCTCTATTTCGTCATCCCCATCACCGTCGGCACCATGATTTTTATTGGGTTGCGTGAAATGCGTGGCAGAAACAAAACTGCGGCGTCGTGATTCCTGGCTGGAGAAATACGGCTTGGATTGACCACTGCCGCCCGGGTTGAGTTTTGGCGTGGGTCTTCAGGCTCTCGATTAACAGCGGAATTGTCCGGTTATTTGACTGGAATCCCAATACGAATTATGAAAGTGTACCTTCGAAAACTGATCTGTTTTGCGTGCATGTTTGTGCTTGGGCTGGCGTCGCTTGCCGCGCAGGAGATTTCCGACCTGACGCTCAAACGGGATCATCATTGGCTGGTGATTGAAGGGGCCAGTCTTCCCGGTGGTGAGATACGAATCAATTATCTGGAAGCTTACTGTCGTGGAGATTCAATGGATGCCGATTGGGTGAAACACACGGTCATTCCGCATGAGAAGGAATTCGTATCACTTGGTACCGACGGCAAGGTGATGAAGTTGCGAGATCGGCTGGAGGATGGCGTGCTTGTGAATCACACCATCATCGCCGGACGCGATGCGGTTGATTTCCAGTTGGTCGCGCATAATCCGACGGATCGCATATCCGAAGCTCAATGGGCGCAGCCCTGCGTGCGGCTCGGCGCGTTCACCGGATTCGATCCGGATCATTCAAACGGAAACATCGATGACTACCTGCCCAAGTGCTTCATCTTTCTCGACGGAAAACTCACGACCATGCCGACTGCGATCTGGGAAACGAAGGCCCGCTATGTGCCCGGCCAGGTGTGGTGCCCGGCGGGTGTCCCGAGAACTGATGTCAACCCGCGTCCGCTGAATCCGCAGATCCCGAGCAACGGGCTGATCGGTTGTTTCAGCGGAGATGATTCCATGATCTTCGCGACCGCGTGGGAGCCGTATCAGGAACTGTTTCAGGGTGTCGCGCGTTGCCTGCATTCGGACTTCCGCATTGGTGGCTTGAAGCCGGGAGAAACCAAGACCATTCGCGGGAAAATCTACCTCATGAAAAATGATGTGCCGGGGTTGTTGAAACGTTATGCAGCCGATTTTCTCGAACACGCGGAGCAGCGAGCCGGCCTGGTTCCCTAGTCCGCACCGAGCTTGGAATGAACGTGGTGCCGCGCGAGGAGACGGGTTGGAAAAATCAGAGGAGCGGGTGTGGCTGGCGAAGGCGACGAATACCTTGTATCAACATTGCAGCAGCAGAATGGTGCCAAGCGGCAGAGCCCAGTGATCGAATCAAACCGGGCGATTGCGTGCCGGAATTCAGCCGTCCGAAAAACCAACGGTTGGCCATTTCTGATATTTCACTTTACCAGGGAGCAATGCCTCGTAAATGTTTGAACATGAACCGAGGGACAGACTATTTCCGCGTGGAAAACCAGCCAGCCTCTCCGGGATACCCGTGGTAAAAAATCGGTTATTAACACTGTTCGGCGGAATAGCCCCGTGAAGGTAATCATCCCATCTCATCTGGCTCTGTCATTGTTCGTCGTCGCCCTGATTCTCATATCAGGCTGCGATAGCGGATCGACGTCCAAGACCAATGCTGCAAACGAGCAGGCGCTAAACCGTCTTCTTCAAAGAACAGGACTAAGTCTTCCGTCCAACACGCTCATAATTGCCGAGGGAGATGGCGGTGTCGCGAGGCAAGCCATCAGTTCTACGAGTGGGCGGTGTTCTCGCCTACTCTCATCACTCTCCCGTAGATGGTGACTCCCGGTGTCCATGACTATTTGAAGCTGCCACTGGAAAGCACAACCAGCTATGTTCAGAGCCGGATGAAGACGAAACAAATCGTGGAGCCACAGGTAGCATTGTCGACGGATTGGGAGGCCAACGGCTTGGGCTTTGGAGCTACCTTGATTCGGGGATTACAAGGCCACTACCTTGTTATCACGCAGGGTAGGCTATGATTCCGGTATCGCCGAACAACAAAGGGGCAGTCAACGCCGGGAGAGCGCCTCGGTCCAAATTCAAAACCATTTGCGCGGCGTGGCTGCGCTCGGCGTTGTGTGAACAGACGAATAGCAATGGTACCGTGAGCACCCAAGCAAAGTTTTACCGCAACGCCTGGGTTCTGGCTGTCGTCATCACCTTGGTCAGCTACCGGGCAAACATGACATTGCGGTTCCGCTCAGGAGCGGATTCAGGAGCTATTGATGTCGTCTTGGAGTTTTCCTTTGTGGTGTTGTTCGTGGGTGGCACGGCTATGGGTTGGCTGGCCGATGGGATTGGGGCAAGCGATGAGGGTTACTTCTTCTTTCTATTGCCGTTCGGAGCTTGCTTGGCAAATTCAGTGGTTGCGTTGATGATCGCATCTGCGATTTCACGCATGAGACGCAGTGGATTCACACACCAATGGGCGGCCCCGAATGGCGGAAATGCAGCGCGGCAACAAAATGAACCCACCGACAATCCGCCCTCGGTGCACTGAGCGTTAAATTTTTCCAGAGCCGTCTGCTCGAATCGTTTGGGGTATCCAGCCACTTTCCTCGTTCGGCCCACGCGCAACGGTAACTGTGCAGCGTGACACCCTTGATTCCCAACTGGCGGCAGAGTTGCCAAAAACTCCCCAACCCGGGCTCCCCCCATCGATCCAATTGACGGACTGGCACGAGTCACTTGTCGGGCCGGGATTGTGGTAGCGCAAAGGCCACGATCGCATCGCCCGTGGGTCCGCCCAATTTCCCGCCACCCGTCGCTGGTATGACGACGTATTGCCGCCCGCCCGCTTCGTAGGTGCTCGGGGGCGCATAACCTCCGAAAGGAAGCGCTGCCGACCACACCTCTATGCCTGACTCGGCGTCGAACGCGCGAATCTTTTGGTCGCGGGTGCCGCCGCAGAAGACGAGTCCACCGGCGGTGACGATCGGGCCACCGAAGTTTTCCGTGCCGGTCTTGGGAAGCCCCTGTGCGGTGAGCTCCGGATATTCACCCAGCGGCACCTGCCAGACGCGTCGGCCGGTGTTGAGATCAATGCAGGTGAGCGTGCCCCAGGGCGGGGTGCAGCCGGGGTAGCCTTCCTCATCGAGGAGCTTCGGATAGCCGGTGTCGCGATAGATCGGCCGAACAGGTTTGGGTTGCGGCGTATCGACGGCCGACCGGTCACGGAGAAACAGGAAATCCAACAGCGCCTGCGTGTCTTCCTCCGACATCTCGGGCGCGACGGGCATCAGGTTGCGGCCGGTTTTCAACAGTGTCTTCACCTGTTCGTCGTTCAATCGCCGGGACAGTCCGCGTAATGGCGGTGCGGTACCAATGCCGACGCGGTCGGGCCCGTGACATTGCGCGCACGCCTGGTTGAAAAGCACTTGTCCGCGGGTCGGCGTTGCACCCGGGGGAAACGGCGGTTCCGGCTCATCGCGAAACACGGTGATGGCCCACGGAAGTTCGTTGCCGCTCACGTAGAGAAGTCCGTTGCGCGGATCCACGCAGGCACCGGTCCATTCGGCGCCACCATGAATGCCAAAGAGAATGGTCGGTCGGCTGTCCGTGAAGGGTTCGAACCACCCGATGTTGGCCGCAGCGACGCGTTTGGAAATGAAATCAAACGCCTCGGGCGTGCGCCGAGTGATGTCATTCGTGGTGAAGACTTGTCGGGCAAAGGGTTCGGGCTGTTCAATGTCCGGTTGATACGGGGCGGTTCGTTCACCGGGCAGACGCGAGGAGGGAGCGCGGCGGAGTCGGACGGGAAAGACCGGTTCGCCGGTGACACGATCGAGCAACAGCGTGTTGCCCAGCTTGGTGACCGCGGCGACGACATCCACGCGCCGACCTTCGCGGGTAATGGTGGTGAGCACTGGCGGAGCGGGAATATCGAGATCCCAGATGTCGTGGCGGATTTCCTGAAAGTGCCAGAGTCGTCGGCCCGTGCGCGCATCCAATGCGACAACACAGTTGGCGAACAGGTTGTCGCCCCAGTGAGTGACCCCGCTGAAGTTGGGTTTGGGAGAACCGGTGGTGATGTAGGCGATGCCCCGTTGATCGTCCAGCGCCATGCCTCCCCAGCAGTTGGCTCCGTAGTTCTCGGTTTGATCCCAGGTATTGGTACCGAATTCATCGGGCTGCGGAACGGTGTGAAACGTCCAAAGCGGTTCACCGGTGACCACGTCAAACGCCCAGACATCGCGTTCGAAGCCGGGCACAATCAACGTGCGTTCAAACACGACCGGGGCAACGGTGCTGGCACCGAATTCACCGGGTGCATTACCCGGAAGTTTCAGGCGTCCGCCGGTGGCAAAGTTGGCGATGAGCCGGCCGGTTTTCGGATCCAATGCATGCAGAAAAGGCCCGGCGGTGAACAAGAGGCGAGGGGCGGCATCTGTGTCGCCGGGCCAGTAGGTCATGCCACGAAACGCCGGGCGCGCGCCGCCTTCCGGTTCGAAACGCCAACGCTCCTTTCCCGTGACCCCGTCAATGGCCACCACGTTTCGTCCGACCGTGGGGGTGTAGATGAGGCCATCGACGATCATCGGATTGCACTGCAGATTGCCGGTGCCGTCGCCGGAGTGATACGTCCAGGCGATTTCGAGTTTCGTGACGTTGGTGGGAGTGATCTGGGCGAGAGAAGAGAAACGACGCGAGCCGTTGTCGCCAAGCGAGCGGTTCCATTGACGGGAAGCAACCTCGGTGGGTTGGCCATCAGTGGACGTCAGATGATCTGGGGCGGCGGCGGGGATGGTTTGAAACGGGGGTAGTGAAGCGCGTGCCTCCGCGTCTTCAATGGACCATGGATCGTCGGTGGCGCCGAGGGCGGCGGACAGTGACCCCAAGATTGCCGTCGTCGCGGTAATGGTGCGCCAGCTCATGTTTTGCGAGAGAGGACTGGTGTTACGGTTTCTTCCAAGACGTGGGAGTGGGCCTGGGGCCGGCGGGCTGGCCGTCGAGTTGGGAGACGATCCAGGCCAGTCCGTCCATGTTGTCGCGCAATCGCGCGTCGGCGTCCTCGTCGGTGTGATTCAGAATCCCGATGGGGCCGTTCCAGCCACTGGCTCGAATGATCTTCAGCAGTTTCAAGTCAAGGTCGCCCTGACCCAGGGGAAGGATCAGGCGGCCGTTCTTGTCGCCGCCGATGACCATGCCGTTGATGTTCAGCGCCAGCAGATAAGGCTTCATCAGGGCGAGCAGCGCAGGGAAATGGTTCAAGTGTTCGTGGCCGTGATGCAAATTGTAGACGATGCCAACGTTGGTGATTCCGTCTTCTTTCAGACGCTCGATGATGGCGACCTGATTCTCGGGTTCACCGAACCAGTTGTCGTGGTTGTAGAGGCCGACCGTGCTGCCAATAGCTTTTGCTGCGATTGCAATTTCACCGATGCGTTTCGCTTCCGCTTCGACTCTGGCTGTCTGTTCTTCGGGAGATCGGGTGGGAGCGCCGCCGCCCATCACCCAGAGTTGCGGGTGTTCGCCGTGGCGTTTGAGCACCGCGAGAATGTTTTTTGCCTCGTCATTGAGCGACGTCGGAAACCACCAGGCGGTCAGCTCGACGCCGTGTTTCTTTAGCGCTTCGATCTCGGCGTTAAAGGTGGGGATGTGTTCGGCGCGATAGTCGTAGGCGAACCGTTTGATGCCGAGTTTCTCGAGCATGGCGGCGCGTTCTTCGGGACCGCGCTTCTTCGCGTCGAACGGGACGATGCACCAGGCAACCAGGTTGGTTTGCGCGAACAACCCGGTGGCGGGTAGTGACGTTGAGGTCGAGGTTTGAGTGGCCGCCGATGCCTCATTACTCATTCCGAGGGCGAGGAATCCGACGAGGAGCGTGCGGTTGACCAAAGACTGTGGGGGCTTCATAGGCAGGTGACGTTACCCGAGACGGATCACGCAGGTAAATGAACAAGTGTCAAATTTGGGGTCGCCGACTGCCCTCGACAGCTTCGTAGTTCAATGGCCGGGTTTCCAAAACGACCGCTCAAATTATAATTGTTGGAAAGAACGATTCAGGCCGTAATCACGACCGTGAATCAACTCGTGACCCGTCCTTCAAAACCTGCTTCAGGAGTGGAGTGGTTTCCGGACCGGACTGGTCTTGCCAGCTTGTTGGTCGCGGCGGCCGTCCTGCTGTTCAGCCAGTTCATTCCGGCATGGTCGCAGAGTCCGGATCCTTCATCGTCGCCAAGATTGATCCAGTCGACGGAAGAAATTCTGTCGAACTGGGATTGGGCACGGAGCAACTCGCACAATTGGAACAATGGCTTGATCAGAACGGCACCAACTGGGTGGTCGTCCTCATGGAATCGGCTGGGGGTGAAACGTTCACCGACGCGCAGGGCAGGCGCTTCAACGGCATGGAAGCCGTCGAGCATCGCCTCGGAAACGGACTGCCGGGTCGGACAAGTTTCGGCACCTGGACCGACCCACGAACCGGCGAACGCAACGGCGCGTTCTTTGCCCTCTTTCTGAAGGACCGAAAATTCTCGTATTACGGTTCGGACGCGCAGGACAAACGCGGGCTCGGTGAAGATCGTTGGGTGGGGCGTCTCGATCAACCGGCCATTGCCGCCATGCGGAGCGGGGGGCGCATCATCGATGCCGCCAAGGATACCGTGGCCTCGATCAATAAGCAGTTGGACCAAAGGATTGCCTCGGAAGAAACGCAACGGCGTCAAGCGGCCGCGGGGATGGAGGCGAGAAATGCTCGGTTGAAGTCCAGCGCCAGCGGTTTGCTCGAGATCGCGCAACAGAACATTGACCACCACGAATCAGAGATTGTCGGACTGCGACGCATGCAGCCCGAACTCACGGGGCTGGTTGTGCAACCCGACTTTGTTTCGTGGAAGGCTGACCTTGCGTCGGCGAAGTCTAATTTTGAAAGCGGCGAATTCCAGGCCGCCTCGACTCTGGCCGCCTCGGTCAATGAAAGTGTCGCGCGCGCTTCCCGTGAACTTGTGGCTTACCAGAATGTGGAGCCGCGCATCGCGAGGCTCCAGGCGGAAGTTGCGGCCTTGCGGAAGGACCCATACGCGAAGACGATCGGTCATGCGTTCGACGATGCGGAACAATCGCTGACTGAGGCCAAAAGGTTACATGAGACGGCGGATCCTTTGTATCAGGGCAGGCTCGAGACGGCCTTGAAGGACGTTCGCTTTATCAAGGACACCATCAGTTCGAAGGCCCGACGCGACAAGTTAAGAAGCGAGGTTCTGACGCTCGCTGTTTCCCTCGCCAGCGGTGTCTTCCTGCTCGGTGCCCTCGTGTTGAACCGCCGGCGTCGGCCGAGTCGTCGCGAGGCGCTTGAACTGATTGAAGCGTGGACGCGCGCGCTTGATGAAAAAACCGTGTCCGCTTCGGCACTCATGGGTCGCTCCATGAACGCGCTGGGCGTCTCGCGAACCGAGGCGGAAGCCCGGTTTGCCGGGGACACCCTCGTTCTCGTCAAACAGACAATTCGCGACATGGACGAGATGTTGATCATGGCCGCGTGCGCGGGACGCGTGCTCAAGGAGGCGAGGAGCCTGGCCCGTCCCGAAGCGGTTTCGCGCCGCGCCACCAATCTGTTTTTCAAACGTCACTATCGGGCGGCCATTCGACGGTTGCGTGATGAGCCGGTTGTGTTTGAGCCCGAGGAGGGGCTCGCGGATGCGTTGCGTGACAAACAAACCGACCGCGATCGGTTGTTGGGTGATCTCGATTCTTATCAACCATTCAAGCTGTCGTTCAACGAACTGATCGCGAACTTCAATCAGCGCGCCGAGCGGGCGCTCACCGCGCTCGACGAACTTGCCGAAGGCCAGCTCAAGATGGCCGACCTGCTGGTTGAGGTGGAGCAGGGCATTGAGAAGACTCGCCAGGACGCCACCACCTTTGAGAACCAGATCGGGCCGGACGTTTTGTTCCCGATCACCGCAACGCTCGCAACGCTTCTGCCTTCCGCAACGGACGCCTTTTCCGCCGCTGCCGTCATGTCAATCGGTGACCCTCTGTGTGCGCTGCGGACCGTCGGTGCCCGTGCCCGTGAGCAGTCTGATGACGCCCGTGAGGTGGTTCGTCTCGCAACGGATTTTCACGATCGAATCAAACAGGAGATCGTTCCGGTCAGGGAAGAACTCATCAACCTCGATCTCACCACCGATTGGATCGACGAGGTCCTTCGTCAATTGTCGGGAGCATTTGTCGGTGCGACCAGGCGCGCGGCCATAGCGAGTACAGCCGAATCGATCGCGGACATCGTCACCGGGTTGGCGGCGGTGGTGAAGCGTGTTGGCCTGACGGTCAAAGCGGAGCAATTTCGGGGTGAAACTGTTCTGCCTGCGATTGCTGAAACGACCGGGTTCGTCGCCACGTCCCGGGCGCAAATGGGACAACAGCTTGGACTGGATTCGGGCAGGATTCTGGTCGAAGAGGGGCGCGATCCGGATCATTTTTTGAAGGCCTCCCGCGAACAGTCAGAGGCCGCCCGTGCGGCGTCGAATCGCGGTGACGTTGACGGCGCCAACTCGGCCAGTGCCCGGGCCCTGCATGACGCGGGATTGGGACGGCAGCTGGTTGATGGTACGGCGACCGCCTTCGCTCAGTACGACGACACCTTGAAAGCGCGCACGGCGGAAGCCAATCGGCTGGAGTCGGCGATTCCCTCGCATCAGGCAATTCTTAAATCGATCGAGTCGCGCTACGCTGCCACCGTGCTGTTGCTGGGCGCGGGAGATTCGACCCACCCGGATGCCAACGGGACCAGCAGGGACAATCTGAAGGAATCTCATAACCTGATGGCCAACGCCACGAACTATTTGAAGAACGCGGTGGATTGGTTTGCTCGCGGGTGGATTCTTGATTCAGCGGGTACGCTCGAACGGGCGGAGGGTTGTCAAAAACTCGTTAAATCACGACTTCAAGAGGTTCGAGACAAGCAGGACCGACTTTCGAAAACGGAGACGGCGAACCGCTCATTGCTCCGGCTGTTGTGCATTCGAGTCGATCACTTTGAGTCCCAGATGAAGGACAATCGCACCACCCACGAGACCCCGCCGTTTCTGAGTTCGTGACCTCAAAGGGAAGAATCAATACACTACAAGGCATGAGGGGGAGGGAGCCCTTCTGGCATTGCAGAATCAGCTCGATCATTGCGATTCGACCGTGGCGTCTGATTGGGAACTCCATGCGGAAACCGTGCGAAGCGTCGATGCGGCAGAGGAAGAATTGAAGAAACTCGAAACACTCGAGGAACGAAGCGCTGCCGACCAATTTCCTGATAGCCTGCCAACCCAGAAGATCATTCGCCAGGCCAGGGAACTTCGTAAGAGGTTGGTCGAGATTCGAGAAAGTCTGGCGGCACCGCATGGCGACTGGGCTGCCCTTGATGATCGGGCGGACGATCTGGCCCGGCAGGCGGGGTTGCTGGCGGCCTGGTTGCGCAATGAGCTGGCGGCGGCGGAGAAGGCGTATGCCGAGTTCCAAGTGGCGGTCAGGGACGTCCGGTCGGCGGGGCGTTGGTCCGGAGGGTATGGGGTCTCCGTTTCACCGCAATACGGAGCGGACCCGCTCGCTCGCGCCCGGCAGGGATTCCAACGAGGGGACTACGCTGCGGTTCTCGTTGCCGCCGTTGCCGCCCGACGGATGGCCAGTCACGCCATTGCGGAAGCCCAGGCCGAGGTTCGACGCCGGCAGCAGGCGGAACAGGCGCGCATTGAACGGGAGCAGCAACAGCGAAGGACCGCCGCCCGTCGGTTGTTGGAATCCTCATCGCGCTCCTCATTTGGATCGAGTTCTTCCTTCGGATCAAGTTTCGGCAGTTCTGGATTCAGCTCAGGCTCGGGCAATTCCCGGTCGTCATTCAGCAGTGGTTCGGGGGCGAGTCGCTCGGGTTGGTGATCCCATCGCAAAAAGCTAGTCTGACGCTCATAGGTTGCTTACGCTCCCCTCCCAGCATGAGTTCACGTTTGGAAAAGAAATCGATCGTCATCGTGGGTGGCACGACGGGGCTGGGTTTTTCGGCGGCCAAATCTTTCATTCGCGAAGGAGCGCAGGTGGTAGTCGTCGGGCGCACGTCCGAGAGCGCGAAGGCCGCAGAGGCCGCGTTGGGCGAGAATTGCGTCGCGTTTGTCGGGGATGCGGCGGACCCCGCAACTGCGGGTGCTGCGATTGATCTGGCGGCGGAACGGTTCGGCGGATTCCACGGACTGTATCACGTTGCGGGAGGTAGCGGACGGAAGTTTGGGGACGGACCGCTTCACGAGATCACGGACGACGGATGGCAGGCGACGCTGGATCTCAATCTGACTTCGCTTTTCAATTCCAACCGCGCGGCGGTCCGGCGGTTTCTCCGGGAAGCTACCGGCGGCACGATCTTGAACATGGGTTCCGTACTCGGTTGGTCGCCGTCCTCTGCGTTCTTCAGCACGCACGCGTACGCCACGACCAAGGCCGCGATCATCGGATTGACGAAGTCTGCTGCGTCATACTACGCCCCACAAAACATCCGGATGAACGTGATTGCGCCGGCGCTCGTGGCGACGCCGATGTCGCAGCGCGCGCAGGAGACCTCGGAGATCATCGAGTTCATCGAGACCAAACAGCCTCTGGACGGAGGTCGCATCGGTCTCCCGGAGGACCTCGATTCGGCCGCCGTGTTTTTCATGAGCAACGAATCGAAATTTGTGACCGGTCAGGTCCTCGCAGTCGATGGCGGCTGGAGCGTGAGCGAAGGGCAGGTGGGGGGGTGAAATTGTTAATTGCAAATGTCCAAACACAAATGACAAAGGGTGGTCGGAGAAGCTTCCGAGGACGGGCTGCGAGTTGGCCTGGCGTTAGTTCCTCGGTCCTTTGTCATTGTTCATTGGAAACTTTGTGATGAGCTTTCTTCTCGGCATCGATCTCGGCGGTTCCAGCGTGAAGGTGGTGGCGGTCACTGCGGCGGGCGAAACGCTGGCGCGATACAACGAGTCATTCGATCCGGATCACCGGCTTCATTTTGCGGAGACGATCAAAAACATCGTCAAGCGATCAACGGATGAGCAAGGGGCCGCACCGGAACGGATCGGTCTTTCCGCCCCCGGACTTGCCGCGAAGGACGGAGGCTCCATCGCCTTCATGCCGGGCCGGCTCGATGGTTTGGTTGATCTCGTCTGGGCGGATTTTCTGGAGCGAATCGACGCGGTGCCGGTGTTGAATGATGCGCAGGCGGCGTTGCTCGGCGAAGTCTGGCTCGGCTCTGCGAAAGGTTTTACCAATGTGATTCTGCTGACACTTGGTACCGGAGTCGGCGGCGCGGCGATGGTCGACGGACACCTGCTCCGCGGCCACACTGGCAAGGCCGGGCATCTGGGACACATCACGCTCGATATGAATGGGACGCCGGACGTCTGCGACATGCCCGGGAGTCTGGAAGTGCAGATCGGCAACTGCACGATTCGTGAGCGCGGTGAGGGAAGATTTTCCAGCACCCACGAACTGATTGAGGCCCACCGGACCGGTGATGAATTTGCATCCGGTGTCTGGCAACGCTCGCTCACGGCGCTGGCGGTCGCCATCGGTTCGCTGACCAACGTGCTCGATCCGGAGGCGGTGATCATTGGAGGCGGCATTGCGCGAGCAGGGGATGATTTGTTCGAACCGCTTCGGAGAATGGTTCACCAGTATGAATGGAAGGTTTGTGGGCACGACGTGAAGATTCTTCCCGCAGAACTCGGAGAGCTCGCCGGAGCGTACGGCGCCGCGTATGGGACGCTTCAGTGAACGCCTGTTTTCGTTTTGAGTTAGTTAATAGAGGGGCCCTAATAATTGAAACCTGCGTTGAAGCAATTCCCTCTATACTTTTCCAACACCATGAAAAACCTGATTCTTTTGCTGGCGCTCGTTGCCATCCGGTTCTCGACATCGGCGGCCGACGTCACTGGCACGTGGAAGGTCGAATTCGACACCCAGGTCGGCGTACAGAAATACCTGTTCACGTTTCCGGTGGCGGAGGGGAAAGTGGTTACCAGGGCCTCCGTGGATACGGAAGGGCAGAAGCGCGACGTGGAATTCAAAGGCGCGAAGCTGCAGGGTGACACGCTGACGTTCGTCGAGATGCGGCAGATTCAGGACAGGGATATCCCGATCGAGTTCTCCGGCAAGGCCAGCGACCAGAGCATCCAGTTCACGCGGAAGGTCGGTGGGTTTGGAAGCCAGGAATCCAAGGCGACCCGTGTCGCTGCGGCGAGTCCGCAGGCGGGCAACGAGCCACGCCGTAGGCGCGGTGGCTTCGGCGGTTCCATCGAGTTGGGCTCGGACGACAAGCAGGTGTATCCAGAACCTCCGGAAGGAATCGTTGAGAAGCGGGATGGCATTGCGCACGGCAAGCTGGAAATGATCGAATACGATTCCAAGACCGTGGGAACCACCCGCAAGATGAATGTCTACACGCCGCCCGGCTACACCGCCGACAAGAAGTATCCTGTCCTCTATTTGTTGCATGGCATCGGCGGTGATGAAACGGAGTGGGAGCGGTTTGCCACGCCGGACCTGTTGTTCGACAACCTGATCGCCGACGGCAAGGCCGTGCCGATGATCGTGGTGATGCCGAACGGCCGTGCGCAGAAGAATGATCGAGCTGAAGGAAACGTGATGGCGAGGGCCCCGGCCTTTGCGGTGTTCGAGAGCAATCTGCTCAACGATGTCATTCCGACCATTCAATCGCGGTACAGCACCTACACGGACCGGGACCACTGCGCGCTCGCCGGTCTGTCCATGGGCGGTGGGCAAACACTGAACTTCGGATTTGGCAACATGGACAAGTTCGCCTGGATCGGCGGCTTCTCCTCGGCGCCGAACACCAAGGCCCCCGCTGAACTGGTTCCGGATCCGGCGGCCACGAAATCAGCTGGAACTCATTTACATTTCGTGCGGCAACAAGGATGGTTTGATTCGAATCAGTCAGGGAGTCCAAAAGTATCTGAAGGAAAACAATGTGCCGCACATCTGGAATGTGGACGGTGATACTCATGACGCGACGCACTGGCGCAACAACCTTTACTATTTTGCACAGATGATTTTCAAACTCACGAACAAGTAAAGGGTGTCGACAATAATGATAATTGGAGCGCGGCGGTGTCGAAGACCAGCCGCAGCGCTCACGAGTTTCCAGCGAGTCTTGGCGCAGTTGCATGCTGCGGCTGACCCTGCGGGCACAGCCGCGCTCCGACCGAGTTTTGCAGACGTTCCCCGATCAAATTCTCAGCGAACACCACTGATTCTGAAATGAACAACCTGAAACAAAACCTGACACTTTTTATGGGTGCGCTGCTCGCGCTCAACACCTTTGCTGCGGATGCGCCGGAACGCCCGCTGCATGTCCTTTATCTCGGCCCCGTCAGCGGCAGCAGTGGCGGAGGCGGCGGCTCTGGCGGCGCGCGCACGAACTATGTTTATCTGCCCGGCCAGACCCTGGCGCCCGAAGCGATTTACTTTGATCACCAGGCCGGGGCCGCCGATCTCACGGACGCGTATTTGAAACACTTCGACGCGGTGGTGCAGGTGGGGCCAGACACCGAAATCAAGCCAGCCCAAAAGGAGATGCTCAACCGGTTCAAGAATGCGGGCAACGGTCTGATCAAGTACACCGATGGTAACCAGCCGGAGGACGCGGATCTGCGCAAGGCGGTTCTCGACAATGTCAGTACGAACGCAAAGTCGGCCTGGGAAGTTTATGTCGCGTCTCGTCCTCTATTGCAGCGTCTGCCGGGCGAGGTACCGAACTACGAGCGCCGCTCCGAGCCGGTAAAACTTCAGGCTCCACTCGATCCGGAGGACAGCATCCGATACACGCAGGTTCCGGCGGATTTCGAGCTGCAGCTTTTCGCCGCCGAACCCGATGTGGTGAAGCCCATCTACATGGCGTGGGACGAACGCGGGCGCGCCTGGGTGGTCGAAGCACGTGATTATCCCCATGGTCTTCTTCCCGAAGGCGAACCGGGCCAGTCCACGATTAAGATCTGCGAGGACACCGATGGCGACGGCAGGGCCGACAAATTCACGGTCTTCGCCGAGGGATTGAACCTTGCGAACGCGTTGGCGTTCGTGGATGGCGGCATCATCGTGGCGGAAGCGCGGCACATGCTTTTCCTCAAAGACACTGATGGGGACGACAAGGCCGACGTGCGCGAGGTCATCCTGCCGGGATGGGGAACCGGCGACACGCATGCGACTCAGAGCAATCTCGCCCGGGGCTTTGACAACTGGATTTACGGCGCAGTGGGTTATTCGAACTTTCGTGGCAACATCGGTGGTGAGGACCTCCAGTTTGGACAGGGCGTGTTTCGATTTACTCCCGATGGTTCCGCCCTGCAGTTCCTCCATCAGTTTAATAACAACACCTGGGGCTTCGGCCAGAACGCCGACGGCGACATCTTCGGTTCGACCGCCAACGGCAATCCGACCTTCTACGGCTACCTGCCGGCTTACGTCCTGAACCCAACCCAACCGGAAGGCAGACGTGGGGGCGGCGGTGGAGGCGGCGGTTTTCGTCGCGGCTACCGTATCGGGCCTCCGGGCGCGAACGATGCCCCGGCTGAGGAAGTCAACGTCCGCCGGTTGCCGTCTGCGAAGTCGATGGCTCCGGGCATGCGCATGCATCCGAACACGCCGAACGTGCGCATGGTGGATAATTTCGGTGGTTACACCGCTGCGGCGGGACACGCCTTCATGGTAAGTGATGCGCTGCCTCCGCGCCTTCAAGGCAAGGCCTTGGTGACCGAGCCGACGGCCAAGCTCATCGGCATCATGGATATTGAGCGCGATGGCGGCGGCTACTCGGCCAGCGACGGTTTCAATCTCCTCGCCAGCACCGACGAATGGATGTCTCCGATCTTCGCGGATGTCGGCCCGGACGGCGCGGTCTGGGTGATTGATTTTTACAGCTTCATCATCCAGCACAATCCGACACCGAACGTCCGGTCGGCGGGCGTTGAGGCCCGGACCGGAAGCGGTGGCGCCTACATGACCGACGACAACCTGCGTGACCAATCTCATGGACGCATCTACCGCGCGGTCTGGAAGGACGGCCCCAGGAGTTCCATCAAATCTCTAGCCGGAGCGACAACCGCCGAACTGGTAGCGGCGCTCGACAGCGGCAATCAGTTCTGGAGCCTGACAGCGCAGCGTTTGATCGTGGATAACAAGATGACCGCCGCCGCTCCGGCGTTGAAGAAACGAGTAAGGTCCGGCACCGGTGGAACAGGTGCCATCCATGCCCTCTGGGCGCTCGAAGGAATCGGCGCGCTCGACAAGGATACGCATCAGGCGGCGTTGTTGAACAAGGACGCCGCCCTTCGCCGCAACGGCATTCGTGCCCTGCCTGCGAACGAAGCCGGACGCCAGCTGTTCTTCAGCAGCCCGGTGATTCAAGATCCGGATTTGCTCACGCGTCAGGCGGCTTTCGTGAAACTTCTGGAGTTCCCCACGATCCCTGAAATCCAAACGGTCGTTTCCCAGTTGCCGCGCTCGGAGATCAACAACAGCGATCCGTTTCTGAACGACTCCATCACGCTGTTGGGCCGCATTCACAATGTTTCCGGCGTGGGTGAAAACGAGGTGAAGATCACGGCGGGCGATCCGAAACGTGGTGAGGATCTGTTCCGCAATAGTCCGGTCGCCGCCTGCGCTTCCTGCCACATGGTCAACGGCACGGGTGGAGATGTCGGCCCCATCCTGGATGGCATCGCCGTCCGCAGCGACAAGGCGTACATCGTGGAAAGCCTTATGGAACCAAACGCCAAGTTTGCGAAAGGATTTGAGAACCTGACGATTTCGCCCATGCCACCGTTGGGCGTGCTGCTGAAGGAGCAGGAGCTGGAGGACATTCTGGCGTTTCTCTCAACGCTAACCACCCCGCCGAAAGACGGAATGACGGTTCCGGTAAAGCGGGCCAACGAATTTGAATGAACGTGAAGAAACTATTCACCATCATCGCTTCGGTTGCCCTTCTGGGGTTGTGCCACTCGAACGTCGGTGTGGCCGACACCGCAAGCCTCGACTCAGCCGGATACATCCGTGACTGGGTCATGCTCGCCCCGATCATCCTCCCCGAAGGGGCCCCCGCTGGTGATTTGCTCCTCAAGGATCAGATCAAGAACGAGGCCTCCCTGAAACCCAAGGAAGGGGACCAGGTCAAAATCAACAACAAGGAACTGACCTGGAGAAACATCACCGCGTCGACCAACTACTTCGATTTCAACGCGATCTTAAACTCAATTAATGACCGGGCCGCCGGTTACATGGTCACTTACATCGAGTGCGAACAGGACCTCCCTGATGTCATGATGTCCGTGGGCAGCAATGACCAGGGGCGCATCTACTTCAACGGCGTGGACATTTACGCGGTCACGGATGCCCGCCCCCTGATGCTTGACGCCGACAAGGGGAAGGTCACGCTGAAGAAAGGCGTCAACGTCATCATCTTCAAGATCATCAACGAGTCGAACAGCTGGCAGGGCTCCATGCGCCTGACCGACATGGCCGGTGCTCCGTTGAAGGGTCTTAAAGTCAAACTGTCGCCCTGAATACTTGTGAGTCCCGGAACAAAAAAGCCAATCAATGAAATCTCCTGAATCAAACCAAAACTTACGGGCCAGCCTGCTCACGGCGATGCTGCTTGCGGTTGGCACCACCGTCCGGTCGGCGGATGCACCTGTCGCCCTCAAGGATATTTTTGAGGACCATTTCCTAGTCGGTGTGGCACTGAATTGCAACGTCGTGACCGGCACTGGCGGAGGGCGCTGAAGTCAGGAGCTGGTTGAAAAGGATGCCGCTCTCACCAAACAGCAGTTCAACCAGATCACCGCGGAGAATGACATGAAGTGGCAGCTCATCCATCCGCGTGAAGGGGCCGACGGCTACAACTTCGAGCCGGCCGACGCGTTGGTGAACTTCGGCCTGAGCAACAACATGTATCTCGTGGGCCATACCTTGGTGTGGCACAGCCAGACACCCAACTGGGTGTTCGCAGGTACGAATCCGCCACCGGAAACCGCACCGGGACGAGGCGGCTTTGGTCGTGGCTATGCTGGTCCCCGGGCGTCGCGCGAGGAGTTGCTCGAGCGAATGCGCGATCACATTCATACGGTCGTGGGCCGCTACAAGGGCAAGATCAAAGCGTGGGACGTGGTGAACGAGGCGATCGCCGATGGCAGTAGCACAAACATTCTGCGGAACTCGCTTTGGTTGCAGATCATCGGGCCGGACTTCATCGCCAAAGCGTTTCAATACGCCCACGAAGCGGATCCCGACGCGATTCTGCGTTACAACGATTATGGTTTGGAGAACCCGGTCAAGCGGCAGAAACTCATCACGCTGATCAAGTCGTTGCGGGAGCAGGGCGTCCCCGTGATGGCCATCGGCTCGCAGGCGCACGTCAACGTTTCGACGAGCTTTGAAACGATGGACCAGACGCTCACGGATCTGGCCACACTCGGGCTGCCCATCCACATCACAGAACTCGACGTGAACAGCGCGGTTCGCGGACAGCGCGGGCACCGGCGCCGATGTCGCCAACGATGCGTCGACCACCCAGGGCGGCCTGGTGAGCGACGCCGACCGGAAACTCGCCGACGCCTACGCCGGGATCTTCCGGGCGTTCGTCAAGCACGGCGATTCCGTGAAGTTGGTCACCTTCTGGGGGGTGAATGACGCCGTTTCCTGGCGTCGCTTCGGCAGTCCTCTGCTGTTCGATGGAGATGACCGGCCAAAGCCTGCCTTTGACGAGGTGGTTCGCGTCGTTTCGGAAGCGGAGCCAAAGGTCAAGTCACATGCCCCCCGGTGAAACCGGGGGGCATGACCATGAAGACACGTTTGAAACGGATGGCTCTCACCGCGAGCGTGCTCGATCCCGAGGCGGTATTGCGAGGGCCGGGGATGATTTGTTCGAACCGCTCCGGAGAATGGTTCACAAGTATGAATGGAAGGTCTGCGGTCACGAAGTGAAAATACTTCCCGCGCAACTGGGGGAACTGGCTGGGGCATACGGGGCGGCGTTTCAATCCGTCCGCTGGCCGATCCCACGTTGGCCCGTTTCACGGCGAGACGAGCTCGAGTTTCAGCCGGACCATCAATGCGTCGATCGTGCTGATATCAGCTGCGGTTTTGAATTCGACGCGTTCAATACCGTTGCCGAGATCCGTTACCGTTGGTGTGGCGTCGAGCCAGGGAAGTCCGGCAAGCCAGGAAGTCAACGTCTCCGAGGCCTCGGCGTTGAGCACGACACCGGTGGCGTCCGTCCGACGGTTGATCTCCACAATGAATCGCCCGCCTTCCAAACGGAAATTGATTCCGTCGTCCGAGTCGGCCACATTGGGATCCGTGCCGAGGAGATACTCAAACAGGTTTGCAATCTTGTCGTTGTCCGGGTTCGCGTCATAGCCGCTGATGTTTGGATTGTTCAATTCACCCGGGAAATGAATCGCGCGCCAGGCGTCCACGGGATGGGTGACAGATTGTCCAACGGTGAAATCATCCGACCGAATTGGGAATGCACCCTCGGGAATCGCGGCCAGGCCGATCGGGAACTGGAAACTGGCGCTCACCGCGACGGCGTTTTCGATCCGTGCGTTGAAAGTCTTCCCTTGAGTCACGGTGCCAGCGGACGCGTAGGCCAGCAGCCATTCCTGGTTTTCATCCGGGTTCACGATGACACCTCCCAGATCGATGGTGCCGGTTCCATTGTCGGCATCGTACGTTGCACCGGAACCCAGTGGAAAATCGGACGGCGAAATTTCAGCGTTGCCGTCCACGTCCCGATAGATGTTGATCTCTGCGAGTTCGGTGTTGTCGACCAATGTTCCCTCCGCAGTAAATGTAAGGCTGTTCACTTGAACCGGGCCTCCGACTGCGACCGCGCGCACCGACATCACTGCTGCGGGAACGCCGGCGAATGAAATGGTCCTTGAACCGGGTGCGGCACCGTCCGTGCGGGCCAGAGAAAATGCGCGGACCACACTCACCGAGGTGAACTCCGATGTGGAACCGTCGGCTGTGCTGGTCACGTTGACATTGATGTTTGCCAGAGGTATGGGCGGAAGTGCGGCGAGGGACCAGCCGCCGCCGGCGCGGACGGTGGTTTCCCCGAGCAAGATTTCTCCCTGATCGTCGGAATCTGAGAATATCTGCACAATGCTGCCGGGGGGAGTTGTTCCCAGATTGGCAATGCTGCCGGACACGGAATTGCCACCAAACGTGACATCGATCGGCGGCGCGAGTTCATTGTTGCCGCCGGAAGCGTTGAGGATTCCGCCCAGGGTGTTTTGAAAGATGCTGTTGTTCTTGATCGTATTTCCGAGAGTGGATGCGCCGACGACCCGGACACCGTCCGAACCGTTGAACGCAATGACATTCTGCCCGGGAACCGGAATCGCGACACCGTTCATCACCGTGCCTCCACCGACACCGATCAGATTTCTGGATGCTCCATTTTCAATGAGAATACCGCTTTGTGTATTCCCGAGATCTGCCAGCGACAAATCGGTTCCAATTGAATTGCCGATGATCTTATTTCCAGTCGAACCCGCACCGGTGATCAAAATTCCGTTGGCACCGTTCTCCGTAATTCGATTTGGCCTGCCAGGGCCGTTGCCAATCAGATTTTGCGTCGAGTTGGAGATGACGATTCCGTTTTCGCCGTTCAATAGAATGTCGTTGTTGAAGATCCGGTTCGCGGAACCGCCGAAGAGCATGATGCCGTTGTCTTCCACGGACGTCGCGAGATCCCAATGCGATATTTCATTTCGCAGCCCGGGGGTTGATCCGCCAATCTGATTGTTCGATCCATTGCGAATGATCACTCCGGCGGTCATTCGGACGGGAAAGCTGAAGAAGGCACCTTCAAGCAAAAATCCGCGGACCAATGTGTTCGTGACCCCATTCAAATAGATGCCGGCCGGGCTGTTCTGGACCACGTTGCGCAGCTGCCCAAAATTCTCGCCGATGATGTTTCCGCTGGACGAGCCGTCGACGAGAATGCCCACACCGGACGGTGGACCGATTGCTGGGTCCACTGGACTGTTCGCGAACGCGAGCCCGATGCCGGTCGAGATCGAATTGTTCATGAACCGGTTTCGATGAGCCTCATCCGGGATGACGTTGTTCCTGATCAAGATGCCGGCCTTGGTGGATGCCGAAATCAGGTTCTCCTGAATCGTGAAAAACTCATCGAACTGAAAGAAGACCCTTGGCGGAACAAACTTCAGCGGTCCGCCAATGTCGTTCACCATCGCGTTGTTGATCAGCATGAGCCCGATCTCGTTGTTCGCAATGTCATTGTTCTGCAGGACGTTTGGGTTTTCCCGTTCGCCGTCCATGTTGACGGAACCGCCGCAGTTGTCGAACACCACCGCCGCACCCTTCGTGTAGTAGAATTTATTGAGGGAGTGAACGAGGCGATTGCCGAATCCAAACTGCGTTTGCCCGTCCATCGGACCCGGAAGACCGATCTGGTTGCCTTTGGGACCGTCCTTGATGTAGATGCCGTATTGTGAACGCCCCGCAGGGTTGTTGGCATAATCATAGAAGACTTCCATGTTCCCAACAGAGACACCCAGGATGGTGTTGAAGTCAGTTCCGGTCCCGGTCAGAAGTATGGCTGCCTCGGATACGGCGTCGATGTGAATGTCCCGTTTGAGACTGAAGCTGCCAACAAGGGTTCGATTGGGGCCGTTGGTGAGAACGATTCCGTTCTTGCCGACCGGTGCCATTTCCAATGCGCTGGTAAAATGTGTCCGGACATTGAACGTGCTGCCGATCGTGGTGCTGTCGATCTGGTTGAGCGTCGCATCGCCGCTGATTTCAATTCCGTTTCCCGTATCCAAAAACAAGGAGTTCCGGAAGTGGTCATCTGACGTGCTGACACTGTTTCGCGAGAAGGCCTGGCGCGTAATCTCGTTCAGATCAGCCCCGCCGCTGATGGTGATGGAGTTGCCCTGATTGGGGGCGGGCTGGGGATCCGATTCCGCGATGAAGAATCGAAATCCTGTGAGCACGGTTTTGATCCGGTTGTCATCCGTGTCTTCCCCGTCGATCTGGATGCCATCGCCGTTGTTGCCGGCGACGTTGACACAAAGGATCGAGTTTCTGGTGGCACCGTCGGCCATGCGGATTCCGGGGCCCATGTTGTCGGCGACCATGGTAAAGATAGGATCACTGAACGCCGGATCAGCCCGGTACGGTCGACCAAAAACATTTTCTGTCGTGTTTGTTCCGTGAATGAGAATTCCACCCAATGCATTTTGACCAATCACCTGTGCGCTCAGGACATTGTTGGCGGCACCGTTTTCAAGAATGATTCCCCAGTCCTGACCGTCCAGTATGTTGGACTTCGGATGAAAGACGGCGTCGAGGTCGTCGATACCGGTGGCGGGGGAATACATCCGAATGAATTTGGAACCGACAATTCGCAACCCTGCTCCGGTGGATGTGGCGATCCCCATCATCGAAAGTTCGTTGTTGTCGGATGCACCTTCGATGCGAAACCCGTCCATGCCGGAGCCTTGAATCGTGATGTCGTGAAAATCGTTGAGCAGGCAACGATTTTCCAGATGCACACCGTGTTGGCCCGGGAAGTTGACCACGATCTTCGCAAAGACATTGGCGCTGCTGTCCCCTTCGAGGTAAATGCCGGTGCCACCCACATTGTCGATGGCGAAGTCAGTGATCAGATTGTTCGTGGACAGGTTGCTGATGAACAGTCCATCGCCGGTTGCGTTCGCGATCGTGATATCGTCGAGACGGTTGCCCGCAGATCCATTGACGACGAGAATCGCGTCTCCGGGCCAGTTGGTGATGATCAGATTGTAAACGAAAGAATCCAGTGTTCCGTCAAATATGAGGCATGCGCCGCCCCCGCCTGCTCCCGAACCATCGAGCGTTAAATCTTTGAAGTCGAAATCGTCGTTCGACCCGATGCCTGGCAGCGGCACGCTTATCGTGGCCAGACTTCCGCGAAGCGATTCGTCCAACCGGATAATGTCTCGTTTGCCAGCTCCGCCGCCGATTCCCAGGAGATCGTCCCCCGCCACGAAATCGGTTTCACGTTGTTGAGGGCCTCCGCAATATATTGGATGGTCAGGGCTGACAAATTCGCAGGAGTCATGCACTTCAATGCTGCGCCCCAGCCCACCGTTGGCGATCAGCAACGCTTCGAGAATGCTGATCTCGCCATCCGGCGTGTTGCTCATGTCCAGTTTGGTAATGGTCACGCTCACCCCGCCGGTTTGGGAAGTCGGTGTGCGAGGGGGTAATCCAATATCGATCGGGTGAGGCGCGCTGGAAATACCGCCGCTCTTGACGGTGAGCTGGCGGGAACCCGTAATCGTTAGATTGGGGGACGCAACCTGAATACGGTTGGTGCGCACCTGGAGTACGGTAAGTTTGTAAACATCGTCGAGAAAGACCTCGCAGTCAGGGGTGAAATAAGCCCCTTCAATCGCGAAATGAGATCGTGCGACGATGGGCGTCGGTTCGGTGCTGAATATTTCGGGGGGAGGGAGGTGCAAGAACTTGCCGGCCTCAAGCAATGGCCGCGAATCCCCAATGTTGCCCGAGTCCAGCCGGGTGACGCAGATGAACGCCTGATTGGTGTTGAACGTGGTGGTCCATCCTTCGGGTACGCGGATGCGCAGTCGATTCGGACGGGCCTCCAGGACTTCTGCAGCCAGCCTTTTGTCAACCGGCGCATTGTTTGGATCGACCGCCGATGCCTGAAACGTGCAAAACTCGACGAGAGGGAATTGTTCTGGTTGGCCGTCTTCCGGAAACCGGAACAGGTTGTTGCCGAAGATCAGGACCTCGGTATTGGTGCGGCCCTGGCGCGGTTCGATGTTGATGATGTTGGGCGCGAACGGGTCGCCAATGATGAACACCGAACGCTCGAGCGCCAGGTTCTTGGAGGAAACCAAATTGAACGTCCGCTCGGCAACGTTGAGTCCGGTACCGACTTTCTTCAGGACGTTCAGGCTGCTGGCGATCGTGCCGGCGATGCGGTCGCCCAACCGTTTGGCTGCGGCGAGGAGCGATTCATCCTTTGCCTTTCCCGTGACGTAGGTCTTCACAATCGAACTCGCGATGCTCTTGACCAGGTCGTAGACCTCATCTGAGGAAATACCGGCGTCCGCGCGATAGACGAGCATGGATTTGTAGACACCAGTGACCAGCGAGTGAATGGTCGCGGCATCTTCCGAACCGGTGAGTTTCTTGATGTCAATGAACAGGCTGGAAAGATCGATGGAGGCGATGACCACGTTGGCGGCGAGCGTTCGCGTCCACTGATTGTTGGGGTCGATCTCATTCAACAGGTTCTCCTGGCCGTTGACGGTTTTATCAAGGCCGTACCAGAGATTGCCGCTGTAGGCGTGCGCGGCGTAGACGGCGTCCTGGTTTCTCGGGATTTCAAATACGTTGGGCTTCAAACCCAGGGCATCTTCCAGCGGAGACGTGATGGCACCAAGAATCGCGTCGTATGCCGCTCCGAACCAGTCCAGTTTGCCACCGGAAAGTTTGGCGCGAACGAACCCGCTGGCCCACGGAATGTCGTTCTTGAAGGTGTAGCCGTCCTGTCCGTCCAGCGCTTCGACACTCGCAAACCCGTTTGTGAATTGAGACGGGTCAAGTTCGAACAGATCGATCACGTAGTCGAGTGAGGGATCGCGGAGGTTGTTGAACGAAAACAAAAACTGTCGTCTCCGGTTGTTGGAGTCAAAGTCCAGCCGGCTTTCGAGGACGGGATCGTAGACAAAGACCGGATGCGGATGCGGATCCGGAAACAGATCGAGCAGCTTCGCGTCCCCAACGGTGGTTTCCTTGAAGCCTTGGGGCGCGGGCGGGGTGGATGTCAACTGTTGGACCATTGACACCCGCGCGTTTTCCACGCGCACGTCGTTCAAATAATCGTAACCGCCCGCAGCGGTTTCGTTGACCAACGCGGTCAGATCTGAAAGTTCAGCCAGCGCCAGGATGTTGGCCCAGGTACTGGTCGCGGTGGCGGGCGGGACCGACCCGATGATGGGAACCAGGAACACAAGCGATGCCGCCGTGGTCGCGGAGTTGACCGTGGCGGTGGCGTCCTGAGGAACCACCAGCGACATGAACGCGGGCTCATTTGGATTGCGGAACACCCAAACCATCGTCGGTTCATCGGTGCCGACTTCGACCGAGAAATTGCCCGTTCCATCGACATCGCCAAAGTCATCGCCGCCCGACACCGACCAGCCTGTGAGCGTGATTCCGGGTGGCGGCGTAAACGTGCCCGAAACCAGCCGCGTTACTTTGAATGGCTTGCCCAGCGTCACGGCGTCCGTGCCGTCAGTGATCTCAATTTTTCCGGAGGTGGCACCGGGAGGAACGGTGAAAGTGAACGAGGTGTCGGCAACATTTTGAGCGGTCGCCCCCGCGCCATTGAGGGTGACGGTGTAACCCGGCGAAGGCTGGAAATTCAATCCCGTGACCGTGACTTCGGTTCCGGGTGGGCCGCTCAATGGGGCCGATTCACTTACGACAAACGCGGCCTGGAGATTGAAGGCGAGGATCGCAAAAATAACGGACAGAAGGGTGACCGATGGGGAGGAAGTCCGAACGCTGAACACGACCTTCATGACCCGGACCCTAGCCCACGGTTGTCATTGAGGGAACAGGTAATGGTCAACTTCCTCCTGCTGTTCTGTTTGGGGCTCCCGATGGCGACCAAATTTTGGTCGGTTCGGTAGACGGAAAGGTTTTTTTTATTGACGTGAAGGGAAAAACTTCGGTCACGATCCATGACAATCTTCGGGTCGATATGGGGGGCTCGCCGCGCCCAAGTCGTGTTGCCAAAGTGTTGGTTTCAGGCTGATTCTCTTTGGCTCCCGCGAGACCGCCCGCTATAATTCCCGCGCATGACTCCCAGTGAATCCTATTTGGAAAAATCGGCGGGCATTCTTGACGCGGTCAAACTGCAGTTGAATTCGGTTCAACGAGCGGCGGATCTGTTTGCCAAAACGATTCTCGCGGGGCGGATGGTGCATGTCTTCGGATCGGGACACAGCCGGATCATGGTGGAGGAGATGTGGCCGCGCTATGGTTCGTTTCCTGGCTTCAATCCGATCGTGGAACTGTCGCTGAGCTTTCACAATCTAGTCGTGGGCGCGAATGGGCAGCGGCAAGCGATGTTCCTCGAAAACGTCCCCGGCCTGGCCGAACGCATCCTGCGCAACTTCGATCTCTCCACCCTGGATTCCGCCCTCGTAATTTCATCCAGCGGTTGCAACATCGTTCCCATCGAGATGGCCGAACAGTTTCAGAAACGAGGCGTGAAAGTCGTGGCCATCATCAGCAAGTTGCACTCGGAAGCCAGCACCTCGAAGCGGGCCGATGGCAGGAAACTTCAGGACTTCGCGGAGATCGTTTTGGACACCGGCGCACCGGTTGGCGATGCGATGGTGAAGATCGACGGACTGGACACACCGGTCGCGCCCGGTTCAACCGTGGGTGGCTGTCTTCTGGTGAATTCGATCAAGGCTGAAGTTGCCGACCGTCTCACGAAGGCGGGTCACCCCCCGAAGGTGCTCAGCGCGGGAGCGGTCGTTGGTGGTGAGCGGGCGGTGGAACTGTTCGAGGCCGCCTATGATGAGCACGGTCGTCGCCTGGCAAAGCTGTATGAGAATCTGGGTGCATGAAACCGAACACGCACCCGGGAACGCCAGTCTTCAACACCACGCAATGGAGCGTGGTGCGGTCTGTGCGCTCGACGGACACAGCCGCGGCCGCCGTCGCATTGGAGCAGCTGTGCACGACCTACTGGACGCCGGCCTACGCTTACGCGCGGTACCTCGGCAATTCGCCCGACGACGCGCTGGATCTTACACAGGGTTTCTTCGAGCGGATCATCACCGGCGGATACTTTTCCCAGGCGGATCAATCTCGCGGACGGTTCAGGTCATTCCTGCTCACCTCGCTCAAGCATTACATCTTCAATCAACGCGCGAAGAAAAACGCCGTCCGCCGGGGCGGCCGCGTGCAGTTCATTCCGCTCGAACAATCCCGCGCTGAAACCACCATCCGCATCGAGCCCGTGGACCATGCGTCACCGGACCTCGCCTTTGACAAGGAATGGGCGCTGGCGCTGCTCGACACGGTCATGAAGGCACTGGAAGCTGGCTACGAAAAGCGTGGCGAAGGAAACCTCTTCAAAACCCTGCAACCCTGCCTCGCGAAAGGGCGCGACCGTTTGTCCTATGACGAGCTGGCCAAATTACTTAGGATGACCGAAGGCGCAGTGAAAGTCACCGTCCATCGCATGCGCAAGCGTTATCGCGAGTTGCTGCGCGAGCAGGTGGCCCAGACCGTGAGTTCGGCGGAGGAAGCCGAGGAGGAACTCCGGCATCTGTTCCAGGCCCTCGCCGGATCTTGAGTCTCTGCCGCGAAGAGTTTTTGAACGACCATTGACCTCCCATGCTGCCATCCACTCCGCCACCCGACTACGCGCGCATCAAGGTGGTGAACAGTTTTCATGAACTGATTTCGACTCCGTTTGGCGACGGTGTCAACGCGCTTTGCTGGCAGCGGGAATTGCCGCACGGTTTCAGTGAAATCGTGGAACGGCTCGGCATCAACGATGGGATAATAACCCTCGATGATTCGCGCCTCAACGGCCTGAAGTTGAGCGACGCGGGCCGGGCCGCTGTTGAAATTCTCATCGCGGATCAACAGGGTCTCCGCGCTCACGGTCTTGCACCCACTCTCGACTGTATTTGTGGCTACCCCCGTGACGAAGAGAACGGCGCTGTGTCCACCGACGTCTATTCGTTTCACGTCGATAGCGCGCCGGTGCCGACCGACACCTATCTCTGCAGCTATGCCGGAGCGGCCTCCGAAGGTCTGCGCAACGACGAAGCGCAACGGCGGGTGGACATCCCCAAAACCCGGGCCGAACTGCTCAAACTCTTCGGCGGGCAAGATGACGGCGACTTCCTCGATTTCCTGAACGAGAACTGCTACGACCTCCACTATGCGGCCGCACCGGATGCGCTGCCGTTTTCGTTTGGCCTCGGCAATCTCTGGCGCATCGCGACGCTTCATCCCGGAAGCCCCGTTCCGCCGTGCATCCATCGTGCTCCCGAGACGCTTCCCGGTCGGTCCCCCCGGTTGTTGCTGATCAGTTGAACATCCGGTGCTGAGCGCGTCGGGTCCGCAACAAAGCGGTGCCGCACGCCGCAAAGACGCTGTCGCGTATGCCGGGTCCCTGCCTGTATCCGACCGCCATTGTGCTGGGGTGGGTTCGCGTTGGATCGATTACATTTCGAGAATTTTCTCCCCGGCAGGTAACCTTTTTCGTTAACATCGTCATCAACCCGTACGATGAACAAGCATTCGAACCAGCCCAGCACGTGTCCGGAGTGCGGTGCCACGCTCAGGGCCACCACTCAGGGCGGTCTCTGTCCCGCCTGCCTGTTGAAGCAGGGGCTCGGCTCCGTCGTTGATTCGCAGATGGCCACCGATGCTGGGATTTTGAGCGGCCGGAAATCACGACCGGACGCGCCGTCGGTCGAGGAGATACAAGCCTGCTTTCCGGGGATGGAAATTATCGAAGTGCTGGGGCAGGGCGGAATGGGCGTCGTTTACAAGGCCCGGCAACTTCAGCTCGATCGTGTCGTGGCGCTCAAGATTCTGCCGGATGAAGCGGGGATGGATCCGGCCTTTGCGGAGCGTTTCTCGAGGGAGGCGAAAACGTTGGCGCGATTGAATCACCCGAACATTGTCGCCGTGTATGACTTTGGACAGGCGGGCGGGCATTACTTCCTGACGATGGAATTTGTCGACGGCATGAACCTGCGCCAGCTGGAGCAATCCAAAAGACTGACACCGGAAGAAGCGCTGGTCATCACACCCAAAATCTGTGACGCGCTGCAGTATGCGCATGAAGAAGGAGTGGTTCATCGCGACATCAAGCCCGGCAACATTCTCATTGATCGGAAGGGCCGGGTGAAGATCGCGGACTTTGGCCTCGCCAAGTTGTTGGGACAGGACGCCCGGGACGTCAGCCTGACCGGTGACCAGTCGATCATGGGGACGCCGCATTACATGGCGCCCGAGCAGATGACCAGTACCAAAACGGTCGATCATCGGGCGGATATTTATTCGCTCGGCGTGGTGATTTACGAGATGTTGACCGGCGAACTGCCGGTCGGCCGCTTTTCGGCGCCGTCCAAGAAGGTGAAGATGGATGTGCGCCTAGATGAGGTGGTTCTGAAGGCATTGGAAAATGATCCCGAGCTGCGGTATCAACGCGTGAGCGACGTCAAATCTCAGATTGATTCCATCTCGTATCAGATCAACCAGCTGCCGCCGCATTTGCGTCGCATGCTGGGCTTCGAATACGAATCCAAACGCAGATGGCGTGGGATGCCTTTGGTGCATATCACGGCCAGATTGGATCCCGTGACTGGCAAGACGAAGGAAGCCCGCGGCGTGTTTGCCTTCGGTGGCAAAGCGACCGGGATCTTCGCGTTTGGCGGCCGGGCAAGGGGCTTCGTTGCCTGTGGCGGGATCGCTCAAGGGGTGTTTGCCGTGGGCGGCACTGCCATCGGGCTGTTCAGCTGCGGTGGCCTCTCCATGGCCTTGCTGATGGCGACCGGTGGTGTTGCGATCGCGCCTCTCGCAGTGGGCGGGCTCGCTGCCGGACTGCTTGCCTACGGTGGAGCCATATACTCGGCCTTCCCGATTTCGGGCCCGGATGCGGGCCCGATTGCCCAGTGGCTGGTACGAAACTATTTCGAGACGAGTCTGCCGCTCATCCTGACGATCCTGGTCAACCTTTGTTGGGCCGTCCCCTTGGTGGCGGTGGTCATTTTTCAGCGGCGCAAGGAGCGCGAGGACAAGGAAGCGGAAACGGGCGGTCAGTCTAAAGCGTGAGCAACGATTCGGTTTGGAGGAAATTTCAACCACAGATGAACACTGACAAACACGGATTCTTTTGACGGCGGCAAACAGATGCGCAGAACAACTTGGTATCTGCGTCGGTCTGTGGTGGCTCAACTGCATCGTTGGCTAAACGCGAGCGTTCGGTCTGGGTGGGATGATATGGTTCAATCACATGTTTTTAATTTTCTGGGTATGCACTTTACGCCCCCGACCACTACAGGTAGTGTTTGGGCATGGCAGAATATCCCCGAACGGTGGTTCAAATGCGTGATTGGTTCCCGACCGAGGACGCCTGCCGCGTTTACCTGGTAAGTCT
>Ga0209491_10001431_pt1 | contig 46854 bp, 39 predicted proteins | sample BON02_FD_187213 | JGI IMG/M metagenome (GOLD analysis project Ga0209491, IMG submission 187213) | Freshwater microbial communities from Lake Bonney liftoff mats and glacier meltwater in Antarctica - BON-02 (SPAdes) (version 2) | ecosystem: Environmental > Aquatic > Freshwater > Ice > Glacier...
AAATAATACCGAAAAATCAAAAATTAGAGCAAGAGTAGAACACGTTTTTGGTTTTATGGAGCAAAGTATGAATGGTTTAGTTTTGAAATCGGTGGGCAAGGTAAGAGCTACAGGAATAATAGGATTAATCAATTTAACATACAACCTATTTAGGTATGAACAAATCAAAAGGATGAAAATAACTTACTGATAGATAGATAGATAGATAGATAGAATTTGAATACTTATTATTAAAATCAACTAGTTTTTGCTATATTTGAAATGTAATTTTTCTCAAAAAGATAAAAAAGGGTTCTGTTTTTTTTGAGAAAATTGAAAAAATAAATTTTTAGAACCCACCTTAATCAAATTTTAATGTAGTGGGAGGAATATTACTGTTCCTCCTACTCTTTATAGATCATGAAAAGAGAGATAACCACTGTATTATTGATTCTTCAAATTATTGGCCTCTGCTATGCTCAAAATCTAGTGCCTAATGGCAGTTTTGAGAATTTTAAAAAGATACCTGTTACCATGGTTTGGAATTTTAGTGAGTATGTTCATGATTGGTCTAGACCCACATCAGGTAGTCCAGACTATTTCAGCGAACTTTCTACTGGTCAAACGTCTGTACCTGTTCAAAAAATAGAATTTTCGTATACTGATTCAAGTATACAAAATGCTCAGGATGGGCGAGCATTTGTAGGTGTCGTGAATCGACTTTCAGATTCCGGGACTCTTAACTTCGCGGAATATATCCAAGTGAAGTTAACACGACCTTTAGAGAAATATCACAAGTATCGATTTAATAGTTTTTTTAATTTATTAGACATATCCAAGTATAAAGGTATCGAGTTTGGTTTTATTATTTCATCAAATAGAGATACTAGTTATAGTAATATTGATACCGCAATAAATCCCACATTATATAAAAATGAAATTAAAGACTACTATCCATTGGAGGCGTCCAAAGAGATAGACTATACTTATTGGACAAGTTTGAATAGAGTAGTTAAAAGTAATGGAGATGAGACTTGGTTAACCATAGGTAGTTTTGATTATAGTAAAAAATATGATCAGATATCGAGAGCGGATATAGACTACAATGGAAAATTTGCCTACTATTTTATAGATGATGTATCTCTAGTAGAGATACCCACTCTAGTGGGGCCAGATACCGTATGTGCAGGTGAAGAGCTAGAACTGTATAGCAGCTTCTATGGACAACGTTGTGAGTGGTATGCTGATGTAGAGAGGAATGTGTTGCTATCTACAGATACTTTTTTACAGATACAAGCCACAGAAAGTAAATGGTATTACCTAGAAGCCGATAGCGGCAGCGATAGTCTATATATCACGGTGATACCGAGGCCACGACCTACTTTACTTTTGGATACTTTTTATTGTGCTGGAGATTCGGTGCAGGTAGTTGTGCTAGATTCTTCTCTTAGTAGTCTTACAGAAATAAGTTGGTCTGATGGAGATACTAGATTTAGTAAGTACATAGACGAGCCAGGCGTGTATAGTTTTAAAGTAGATAACGGTTTTTGCTCAGTAGATGGCAGTTTTGATGTACGGGAAAGTCCACTACCACAAAAAGCATCTCAAGCTGAGTATGTATTTTGTCAGGTAGAAGAGGAAGAAGTGGTGATTCTGCTAAGTAGCAATTATGAGTATAGCTGGGCTGATGACGAGATAGCGAGCAATCCAAGGATCTTTTATGATGGAGGAGTGTATCCGTTGGTAGCATATAGCTCTGATGGTTGTTTCTTAAATGATACTATCCAAATAGTAGACCAATGTCTGCCAGTGGTATACGTACCAAATGCCTTTGTGATCAACGGAGTGAATCAAACATTTAAACCGTATTTGAGATACATTGAAAATTGTCAAATGAGTATTTACACTAGATGGGGTCAAAAGATATATGAAACGAGTGGTTTGGATCCCTACTGGGATGGAAAGATAGACGGTGTAGTGCAGCAAGAAGGAGTCTATCTCTATACTTTATTCATAGTATCTAATCACGGCAATAGATCCGAAAGTGGTACGTTTCATTTGCTCAAGAAAAAGTAACCTATTGCATTTAATGATTCTGAAAGTCTCGCTTAACGGCGGGACTTTTTTGTGGGTGCTTTTTAGAGCTTACTCAGGATTTATCTGAAAAGTGTTGACCAGTACTACACTATCTAGCTGCGTGTCGAGCCTTTTAGCCTCCCAAGATAAAACGGTGCACGTGGAGTCAGAGTTGCTATTGTATACATATAGAAGATGTCACGTGAGTACTTTGGACTACTATTAACTGCGGCTCTTTCAAAAGACTTACTTTGAGCATAGACCCTTATATATGAATATGCTTTTTGGTCAGCTTGTAAATCTAAGATAGCCTTAGGTTCTTTGCATTTTAGATATAAGACCTCCTATGTTGTTGTCTGCTAATTGGTCTAGTATTTCGGTTTTGCTAGCATTAGCTGCGAGTGTAAGAAGTAGTATTAGGGGGGTACCATAACTATTTTATCATATCACGGTAGTGTTCATATAGTGTGTTGATGAAACTAAGGATGATACCTATACCTATGATGATGTAGAAGATGGTAAATATTTTTCCACCATCTGTTTTAGGTGCGAAATCTCCAAACCCTACAGTTGTAAGAGTAACCACAGAGAAGTACACAGAATCTACCCAAGACCAGTCTTCTAAGTAGTGATACACAGTGCTTCCTCCTAAAATCACCAAGAAAGTAGTCATGAGTAATTCTCTATACTCTTTGTCTCGCAGGAACGATAATATGGTTCTAAATACAAACATGGGTTACTGGACTTATTCTATTACTCAGTTATTTTGTTATTAAAATTTGATTCAATGCATCCGGTCTCCTCTTAATTCTAAGGTTTTTACCATTTCAGCTTCAAAGGTTACATATTCTGCCCAGCGGTCTAATATATACTTTTCATCAGCGTATTTCTTTGCCAAGGTTATAAATGCTTTATAATGACCTGCTTCACTCACCATAAACTCATGATAAAATTTTTGTAATTCAGGCTCTTTGATGTGGATGCTGAGCAATCTAAACCGCTCACAGCTACGTGCCTCTATCATAGCAAAGGCAAGTAAATATTCTACTAACTGCTTATTAATATGATCTCCGCCACGTATAAAAGAGTTAAGTTTATTCACGTATTCATCTTTACGCTGTGCTCCAAGTTCGTATCCTCTTTTTTTAAGTTCTTTTAGCACCTTTCGAAAATGTCCCCACTCTTCGGCTACTATAGGGGCTACTATGTCTACTACATCTGTAAAGTCACTAAACTTACTAATCATACTGATACCGTGAGTAGCAGCTTTCTGCTCGCACCATGCGTGGTCCGTTAGTATATATTCTATACTAGTCTCGGCAATGTTTACCCATCGTGGGTCTGTCGCCATTTCTAGTCCTAGGGTAGTTTTAGCAGTTGGTGAAGCCATAAAGCAAAGGTAGGGTCTTCGATACAATTCTGATGAACTACTTGCTGTCGTTCTCAGAATTATTCAGACGGACAACAGTTAAATGATAAGTAGTATTGTCTTGTGATGAGTTTATCCCCTCGAGCGGAGATGCTTTTGCATCGTTATATCGTAAGTACTCTCGGGTGAATTGTGTGTCTCTTCGAGTGGCGATGCTTTTGCATCGTTGTATCGGGAATCAAAACACCATCAACACCCCAGCAAAAATTACAAATCCCAATAGAAACAGTACCAACGTATAGGGCAATATATCCTTTGCCTTGAGTCCTGTAATACTTAGAAGTGGCAGTGCCCAGAATGGCTGTAACATATTGGTAAGTTGGTCTCCATAGGCTAGAGCAAGTATCATTTTTGGTAGTGGTACACCTAGTTTGGTAGCAGCTTCTAGTATGATAGGGCCTTGTATAGCCCACTGTCCGCCACCACTAGGTACAAAGATGTTGACTAGTCCAGCACTAAAGAAAGTAAAGAGTGGGAGAGTAGTGGTGTTAGATACTGCTATGAACCAATTGGAAACTAGCTCTATAAGTCCACCACTCTGCATTAGAGCAAGTATACCGAAGTAGAGCGGAAACTGTATGAGAATACCCGAGCTTCCGGTGATAGCATTTTCTACTGCACTTAGAAAAGAGGTGAAATTGGAATGAAGTAAGAGACATAGAGCCAATAAGCTGAAATTGATATAATTTGGCGTGATGAATCCTAGAAATGGGCCATTAAAACTAAGGGCTAAATACCCTGCTAAGCCTACAAGAAGCAGTCCTATGATTTTACTAAATAAGCTGCTTTGATCTATTTTCTCAGCTCCTTCTAAGTGCTTATTTTCTTTGGTATGGATAAAGGCTGTTTTGATTTCAGGAATTTGAGATTTTACTCTTGTACCCAAGTAATAGAAAGTAAGTGGAATAAGAACGAGCAGCAATATAAATACAATTACATTCATACTGCTAAAAACCGTGTCACCATAGTATATAGCTTCTGGTAGAGAGGCGTTTTTACTGATAGCCTGTAGATGGCCTACTTCTGCTACTTTGGTAAGGGCACTGCCTGATATACCTCCGTGCCACACCATCAGACCTACGTAACCTGCAGCTCCTATGAGTGGATAGTTGAGTGGCAGTTGCTTTTTGGTGAAGCTTTCTCCAAGCTTACGTGCTAGGATAGCCCCAAAAATGAGGCCTAAACCCCAATTTAGAAATGCAACTATAATAGTAGCGAAAGTGATTATGGCAGCTGCTTGAGCTGTGGTAGTAATAGGTTTTACCAACCAAGAAATTAGCTTATCAAAAAAGCTACTGAGAGCTAATGTGTGTCCTAAAACGAGCATCAGCATCATTTGAAATGCGAAAGCCAAAAGAGAACTACTCCACAAACCTTCTTGCCAATCAAACAATAGAAGAGCAGGAGACTTATCTGAAATGAATAAGGTTAGAACTAGGGTGAATAGGGTCAGTAAAATAGCGATACTAAAAGGCGAGGGTAAAATCCTCCTAAACCACTCTGCGTATTTTTGCGTAAAACTCATAGGTAGGTCACTAGTTCCTCTAAATAGCGTTGGTCTATCTCGTCAAACGCTTTGAATTCTGTGCTGTCTATATCTAGAACAGCATACACACTATTCCCTCTGATACATGGTACTACTATCTCTGAGTTACTAAGGGAACTGCAAGCTATGTGTCCAGCAAACTGATGGACATCGTCTACTATTTGTGTCTGCATGGTTTGCCAAGCAGTACCGCACACTCCCTTCCCATAACCAATGGTAGTACAAGCGATAGGGCCCTGAAACGGCCCTAAAATCAGTTTATCTCCTTGTACTCTATAAAAGCCAATCCAATGGTTAGGAAAGTGTTCCATAATTAGTCTTGAGATATTAGCCATGTTTGCTATATCATCTACATCTTTGTATATCAGGCTTTTAGCCTCTATTAAGAATGCCTTGTATTTATTTTCTTTGTTCAAGTTTACGGTAATATTACTTTTTTAATAGACGTATAAGATGTGTATGGCCCTAATTTTGCTCTAAATAACCTAAACCATGAAGTCCTCACATTTAAAAATACTATTAGTATTTACAGCCCTTAACACCCTCTTCTTAATATTGCTTCTGCTCTACTTTAAGTAATGTATGCTAGATTAAGTGATCTAGGATGGAGTCGCCTTCTTTAGGTTGATACCTGTTTTATGGTTTCTTTTTAAGCACTACAAATCCCCACTTTGCCAAATCCCCGGTTTCATCCTCATATCTATCTGCAAAAACGACATTGTAACCAGTTATGGGATCTAACTCAGCTTCTTTTATTGGGGCAATAGAACCATTTAACTTAATTATAAATCGATACTCTGCGTTATTGCCTCTATCAATTGTAATTATGTCATCGGTAGTGAAATCTAGATTGAATTCTATTTTACTATCCACAGCTAGTGCACTATTAGCCTTTATTTCATTCATTATTTGATAAAATTCAAAGTATTTATTCGCGTCTGGTGAGTCCCAATCTATCTCGTCTTTACCAAAGAAACTAAGCCTATGTTTTAATCCTGCCTCTTGACCATTATAAATAAGAGGCAAGCCACGTAGGGAGTAGCTAAGTACAGCCATCGCTTTCCAAGATTCTCCAAGTCGCTCATCTATAGTTCCGTTCCAACTATTTTCGTCGTGATTGGTTATCATGTTCATTGGGAATGCTTTTGTTCCATTTATACTATCTTTTTCACTCATTACACGGATAATTTCCTTAGCATTTACCTCACCTTTGTACAATTTATTGAATATGTGGTGCATTTCCCATCCGTAGTATGCGTCAAAAGCAGATTCAAATTGATCTGGCTGATGCGTTTCACTCTCAGCTAGCATAAACATGGGTTTCACTTTTTCTAGAGCGACTCTTGCTTCATTCCAAAAGTTGGTAGGTACTTCCATAGCTACGTCACAGCGGAAACCATCTAGATCGCATTCATCTACCCAAAACTGCATACTTTTTATCATAGCGGTACGCATATCTTTATTATCGTAGTTTAAATCTGCCACATCTGTCCAGCCCCAGCTTTTACCATCTTCACCTATTGGGTCTGTGATTTTACCAGTACTGTCGTGTGTATACCATTCTGGGTGCTCTGTAAGCCAAGTATTATCCCAGGCTGTATGGTTGCCTACCCAGTCTAAGATCACATACATATCCATATCGTGGCATTTTTTAATGATTCGTTTAAAATCGTCTACTGTTCCATATCTTGGATTTACAGCGGTGTAATCTGAGATGGAGTATGGGCTACCCCAGTATTTATCGTAATCTGGAGTTGCCAGATCTTGCACAAAAGTATCGCCCACAGCTTTTCTATTGAGTCTTCCAATAGGTTGTATAGGCATAAACCAAAGTACATCTACACCTAGTTCTTTTAACTTAGGGAGTCGTTCTTCGAAAGCAGCAAGTGAGCCTTCTTCAGTGTATTGCCTCACGTTCACTTCATAGATTGTTGCGTTTTTGATCCACTCAGAAGGTAGTTTTGTAACAGTCTGGTCTTTTTTTTCTTGTGTGCTGCAAGCCACTAGGATAGTGGCTAGTAATATATATATGTACTTTTTCATGGTGTATTTGTTAGTTTGTATGTTGCTAGTAGTGCTATGAATAGTGAGCTAAGAGTGATGAAACCCAAAGACTCCGTAATATCCGAAAGTGTATTTCCTAAGAATATTTCAGATGTGAAAGTTATAATAAATAATGGAATATAAAGTAGCCATTTATTGGGTGTGTTTTTAAGCTTAAGATATAGTGAGATCACTATCGGTGCAATGAAGACGAAGTAGCATTTCCAGGCAAGTGGCGAAAAAACAGGAATGAAAGAGAGTACTATGAGCCATTGGATGGCGAGTGCATGTTCTTGATTTCTATTTTTATAAAACATGTAAGATACCCAGAGTCCAATAGACCCTATAACGCTAATAGTAAGTATTTTAGTTTGGCTAACAGTCAGACTGGCGATATTGAAATACCATCCATCAAATCGTGACGTTTCCGAAAATAAGCCACAGAAGAAACTCCAGAGTGACTGGTTATAGTGAATGCATTGTAATCCGTTTGCTACCTGCTTAGTATACCACTGCGTATATAACGCAATGCTACCGTCGCCAAAGTAAAATAGAACCAATATATGCGTAAGACCTAAACCCATTATAGTCCATAGTGTGGTGCGAAATTCTCTTCTGAAAAGAAGAAATGGTATTAAAATAATAGGATAAACCTTAGTGCTAATAACCAATGCTAAAAGTATCCCTGCCCAAAAATGTTTTTGTTTTAGTGTTAAGATTAAGGATAGAATGCAAATCGCGAGTATGCTCACATTCACTTGTAGATTACTAATCTCCTCTATGAAAATACGGAGAGTCAGCAGAAACGGAAGAAGGAAAAGAGGATTAGTAAGGGATATTTCATTCTTGTTTTTACTGCTTAGTTTAAAGACTAACTCTTTACTAGTGAAAAAGGAAATAGTCCATTTGAAAATGAGCCAATAAGTGGCGAGCATGCTTAGAAGCCATACTAGTCTAAGCCCAACAAAACTTACCTGATTGAGCCAATGAAGTGGGATGGAGGCTATACTCATAAAGGGTGGCCAAGTATTGCGATGTGCTGAGTAAATGTAGTCTCCTTGCCAAGCCAGTTTACCAGCTTCTATGTATCCACCCAAATCTCCTTCTCGCTGTATGTCTCGCAGTATCTCTAAGCATAAGAATACTCCACAAGCGATGATAACTAACGCTGGTAACTGTTTGCTATATGTTTTGAAGAAAGACACTTAAGTATTGATTATTCTGTTTATCCCTTGTTTAAGGAGTGTTTCATTGAAATTAAGTAATAATCCAAGTCGTTTTTTAGAAAGCTTTAGGTAGGTCATAGTCTGTGCGTGATGAATTGGCATAATTAGCCCAACCGCTTTTATTTCTACTACTACCAAATTTTCAACCAATAAATCCATCCTGTAGTGACAATCAATTTCTTCACCTTTATAAATAACAGGAAGAGATTTTTCTTTTTCTACATATAGCCCTCGCTCTAGAAGCTCTTTTGTAAGACAAGTTGCATAAGCGGATTCCAATAGACCTGGACCTAGTTCCCGATGAACCTCTATAGCTGCTCCAAGGATTATCTTAGATATTCTATCTTCTTCTTCCATTTTATTCTTGTTATTTATACCACAAAGAGACAAAGGTCTCAAAGTCTTTGCCGCTATAAAATCTCTGTGTTCTTTGTCTCTTTGTGATACATGATTTTAATTCTCAACTATTGTATATTTCCAATCCCCTTTATTTAAAGTAACTATCACCTCATTGCTGAAGTATTTGCGTTTGTACATTAAGGTGTCAGCATTATTTTTTACAATCTCAAAGTCGCCATAAAGCAGAGCCATGTTTGCATTTCTAGTCTTTATTAATCCAGCTATTTCAAGCTGAAGAGCAGCTTCTTGTTTCTTTAGATTTTCGAATCGCATCATTCTTCTATTATCTGGATCACCAGCACCTGCCATTCCTATTTCATCACCGTAGTATAGGATAGGTATTCCTGGTATGGTCAGATTAAAGGCATTAAACATGGCCATTTTACGATAAGCCAAAGAGTCTTGCACTTCTATGGTCTGTTTCCATCCTATACGTTTGTACTCCATCCATGGGGTATCAAAACTAAGAGTGCCATCAGCATAGCTCATAAATCGGGGTTTGTCTTGATTTCCGGTGATATTACCCATCAAGTGATGGTATCCGTAGATGTTAAGACTGGCTTCTAATGCTTCTCCAAGTCTAGTCATAGACTCACCTTCAGTAGCAAAAACAGGTAACGCATTGTCATACATATTAAAGTCAAACTGAGCATCTAATAAGCCTGAACCTATGTAGCTATTGATGAGCTCGTGACTTCCGTATGTTTCGCCTATTTGGTAAATGTACTTGCCTTTTTCTTGGCTTACTTTCTTTACTTTTTTATTGAGCGTTCGCCAAAAGTTATTAGGAATATGCTTGGTTGCGTCGTGTCGGAATCCATCAAAATCATACTCGTTAATCCAATATATTGCAGAGTCTACCATAAAATCTGTAACCTCTTGTTTTTCTAAATCAAGTGTAGGTAGGAAGGTATCAAACCAAGTAGTCAGTCGATGCTCATCCCATTTCTCAGTATTCATAGTGCCATCAGGCAAGTAGAGAGGAGTCACCCAGTCTTTATGCTTTTGGTATACTGCGTGTTGCTCATGCACATGGTTTGCCACGTAGTCTAGCAGTACGCTTAGCCCATTGCTATGAGCAGTGTGGAGCATCTCTTTTACATCTGCAGAATTACCTAGTCTATAGTCTACCGAAGTGCTGGTAATGGGCCAATAACCGTGGTATCCGCTAAACTTGGTGTCTGGGTCATTGAACTGTCCCCAGGCATCTGTTGGATTTTGAGTGATAGGAGATATCCATATAGTATTGATACCTAGGTCTCGGAAATAGCCAGCCTTTATCTTTTGGGTAATCCCTTTTATATCGCCACCATAATATTGAGCTTTGGCTAGAATAGCCGGGTCGTTCACAGGTTTATTGTTAGAGGTGTCTCCATCTACAAAACGGTCTACCATCATAAAGTACATGATGCTACTGTGCCAATCACTATTATTTAGTTTAGTTGGATCAATGATTACTTTTCCTTTGGCCAGCGGTATGAGCAGGTCATTGCTAGCTGCTACTTTGTTGTAACCAAAAACTCGAATATGTGATCGTGCCTCGTACTTAGCAAAAGGAGGGATAAGCACCTTGAATTTATCACCTTCTTTTATAGCGTCTATTCTAAAGTTGTTCCAGTATGCATATACACCGTGAGTCATTTCTGAAGAAATGATGACTTCAGTTTTAGTGAATGAGTCCGTTGTTATTTTTGGTAATTGATCTTTGTTTGGTCCTTTGACTTCTAGCACATTATTAAATCCACCCATTCCGTTGCTGATTTTGATTGGATTATTTGGGTCGTCTATTTCTTTGCCGTCTGCTACTAGTTTGTATTGGTATTTGCCTGGTTTCAACATCAATTGAATTGTCCATAAACTAGGTCCTGTCATTTGCAATTCTAACCAATCAGAAAATTCCCCCTTAACTTTTAAATCATTAAAGTTTTGCATTGCTTCAACAGCTATTCCTGTTTTAGTTACTTTCATTCCCTTTACCAAAAAGGCATAAGGAATCCCTTCTGCATACACCGTTAGGTTACTAACTGGTCGGTTGTCTTGACCGGCTACTATGAAGATAAAATCATCTACGTAGCTAACTTGTAGTGTCTTGTCATCGCTCACTACAGAATCTATGATTACCGGGCTAGTAAAATAGTCTGATTGGATAATACGAGTAGTGTCACCAGTAAGCTGAATAGGAGAGGCTAGTCCAAAAATCTTCGTGTCGTTATAGGAGGTATTGTGTTGACCACAGCTAGCCAATAGGATGGCTAAGAAAAATATGAGTATGATGTTTTTCATTACTTGTTCTATTTTGGTCTGGTTGATATCATTTTATTCATTTCACACTATTATAAAATTATCGTGTGAACATTGTTCACATTTCGACTTCGCTCAATATGACAATGTCCCACTCAATATAACAATGCCTTTTGCCTCAAGCAAATTTATATCTCACCTAGTTTGTCAGACTGAGTGATTTTGCCTTAAGCAAATTTATATCTCACCTAGTTTGTCAGACTGAGTGATTTTTCCTTAAGCAAATTTATATCTCACCTAGTTTGTCAGACTGAGTGATTTTTCCTTAAGCAAATTTATATCTCACCTAGTTTGTCAGACTGAGCGATTTTGCCTCAAGCAAAATTGTACCGAAGTCCTACACCACCTCAAGTCCCTGCTTATTAACAGTAACTCTTTTTACTACACCTCTAAATCGAATTTTGAAGGAGAAGCTTTCCCATTTTTCTGGTAAGAAAGCCTTAAAGGTTAGCTCATTATCCTTCACTCTCATGCCAGCAAAACCTTTGACTATACTCATCCACGTACCTGCCATACTCGTAATGTGCAGACCATCTCGGGTATCATTATTATAATCATCTAAGTCTAGGCGAGCAGTACGTAGATAGAACTCATACGCACGTTTTTCGTCACCTAGCTTAGCCGCTAATATACTATGCACACAGGGACTTAGTGACGATTCGTGCACGGTAAGTGGCTCATAGAAGTCGTAATGCTTCTTGTGCTGCTCATCAGTATATTCATCTTCGAAAAAGTAGAACCCTTGTAGTGTGTCTGCTTGCTTTATGTAGCAGCTACGGAGTATCCTGTCCCAGCTCCAGTGCTCTACTATTGGTCTTTGGCTAGCTGGCAGATCTGTTACGGGTATTAATTCCTTATCTAAGAAACCATCTTGTTGTAAAAATACTCCGTGCTCTTCCGAGTAAGGGTAGTACATGTTTTCTGAGATCTCTTTCCACTTTTTAGTCTCAGAGGTATTCAACTTTGAAATATCTGCAATACGAGAGAAATCAGCTGAATGCGTTTCTTTTACATATTCTATTGCTTCTCGGCAGTAGTCCATGCACCAAGCCGCTATCTTATTGGTGTACCAGTTGTTATTTACGTTATTTTCAAATTCGTTAGGCCCTGTTACACCTAGCATTACATATTTCTGCTGGTGCTCACTCCAGTTGACACGCTGAGCCCAAAATCTTGCAATGCCTATAAGCACCTCGAGTCCATATTCTGCTAAGTATTTCTGGTCATCCGTATACTTTATATAGTCAAATATAGCATAGGCTATAGCACCGTTTCTATGTATTTCTTCGAAGGTTATCTCCCACTCATTGTGAGATTCTTCACCGTTCATAGTCACCATAGGGTAAAGAGCAGCTCCATTTGAAAATCCTAATTTCTCAGCATTCTCTATTGCTTTTTGCAGGTGCTTGTGCCTGTATATGAGCAGGTTTCGTGCTACTTCTTGACCTGCGGTTGCTTGGTAGAAAGGCAGGCAATATGCTTCTGTATCCCAATACGTACTGCCTCCGTATTTCTCGCCTGTAAATCCTTTAGGTCCTATGTTTAGTCGTTCGTCTTCTCCAGTGTAGGTGCAGTTTAATTGGAAAATATTGAAACGAACTGCCTGTTGTGCAGATACGTCTCCTTCTATGAGAATGTCACTCTCTTCCCACTTATCAGCCCAAGCAGCTTGATGTTCTGACAGTAAATCTTCAAAGCTTTTGGGTATATTTTTCTCTATTTCTTCTTTAATAGTAGCTTCTATTTGTTCCTTTTGTATATCAAGACTAGATACTATGGCAGCTCTCTTTTCTATGCCTATCTTCTCTCCTTTTTTTGCTTCAAATTTGGTTGATATTTTAGCTGTTTTCTTATTGGTTTCACTATCGCTAAACGCAATATTTTTAGAAATATGTGTAATATTAGTGGTGGTTTGTATTCCCACTTGAAACAGTGTTTTCTTTGTTTCAGTGATTACCATACAGTTATTCCCTCCTGCTTTAGTATTTATACCATTCCAAAATTTCTCTTCGTAATTGGAGTCCTCATTGGTCACATTTCCATAGATATATGAGGAAATCTTTACCTCTGCATCTTGGTCTAACACTAGTGAGTACTTAAAGGCAGCATGTCTGCTTTGGTATAGACTACAGAACCGTTGGATATTTGCTTTTACAGTAATGCCGTTTCTAAGTTTTACGGTATAAGAGCGATGTAAGATGCCCCCTTTCATGTCAAGCGTTCGGTTGAAATCTAGAACCTCAGCCTTGGCTAGATTTATGGATTCTCCATTTATACGAATATTAATACGCATCCAGTTGGGTGCGTTTAGCACTTTAGCGAAGTACTCTGGATACCCATTTTTCCACCATCCTACTCGTGTTTTATCTGGATAGTACACGCCTGCTACATAGTTTCCCTGTAATGAGTCTCCACTATATTTTTCTTCAAAATTGGCACGTTGCCCAAATTTGCCGTTTCCAATGCTGAATATACTCTCGGAAACTCGATTAACTTGTGCGTCAAAACCCTCCTCAACTATATGCCAAGGGTGATGCTTAATATAGTTTTTCATCTATGGGGATGCTTAAAAAAGTTTGTTAAATTTAGATAAATCTGCTTCTAGCCACGTATTTATCTGTAAATGTGCTCCTTTTAATCCCTTGTCATCACCAAATAGAATACTTTTCATCCCTGCTTTTTTAGCAGCGGTAAGTCCTGCCTGTGAATCTTCTATCACTAAGCAGTCTTCTGGAGCCATACCTAGTTTCTCTGCTGCTAAAAGGAAAATGTCTGGTTCGGGCTTAGAGTTTTCTGTCATACCACCATCTACTATAGCATGAAAATCTAAGACGAGGTCTAATTTATCAATGATACGGATAGCGTTGCGACTAGATGAGCCTATAGCTACTTTTATTCCTTCTTTTTTTATAAGCGAGTTGAACGACTTAAATCCTTCAAAAATTTCTTCAGGAGTCATCAGATCAATATATTCTAGATACATCTGATTCTTTTTTTGAAGGAGGTTTGATTTTTCGGCCTCAGATATTCTAGCTCCGCTCCATTTTAAGATTTTGTCTAATGATTCTTTTCGACCTATACCCTTGAGCTTTTGGTTTTGCTTTTCGGTAAGATTATATTCTAGTTGGTCTGCTACCCATTTCCAGCTTTGGAAGTGATATTTAGCAGTATCGGTTATCACACCGTCTAGATCATATATGCACGCTTTGAGACTCATAAGTTTAGTTTTTTTGGTTCAAATGGTATTGAGCTAAGGGCTCAACGGGCCGCTTCTCTATTTTCCCAACGGTAAAGCTATACTTTATAGCGACTTCTTGCAACACTTCTTTAAAATAATAGGCTATTGAACCTACAAAATGTACAGGAACATCCTTATAGTTTTCGTAGCAGAGTACGTGAATATTTACAAATTTATCTAGTCCGTTGTATACCATTTCCTTAAAGTATAGATGGTCGATATGCTTGCTTATAAAATGTGAAAAACTTGCTAAATACACATTTGGATCCGGCTTATTATACACAGCTTCAAAAATACCTTCCTTAGTTAGGTTATATTCTTTTCTGAAGTCCTCGGCTATTTTTTTAGGCATACGATGATATAACCATTCGGACAACATTATCTTACCAAAATAAGATCCACTACCTTCATCTCCAAGTATATATCCTAGAGCAGGCACTTTTTCTATTGCATTAGTGCCATCAAAGTAGCAACTATTAGAGCCAGTGCCTAGTATACAAGATATACCTTTATCTCCTTGAGAAGTGGCAAGTGCAGCTCCTTTTAAGTCGTGATCTACTAACACTGTATTGGCAGACGAAAAAACTCGTTTAAGGCCATTTGCAATAATCGTATTACGAGCTTCACTAGAGCATCCTGCTCCATAGAAATAAACCTCTGATACTTGGTTTCTATACTCGCTAAAAAGGTCGTTTTGCATTAATTCTGAGTACACTAAATCTGTATCATGAAAAAATGGATTGAAACCCATTGAATTTGTTTTATGTTGATTTGATTGACTGTCTATCAGTATCCAATCACATTTGGTAGAGCCGCTATCGGCAACTAAAATCATCTTGTTTTACTATTTATGCAAGCAAACTTAGTGTAAAAATTACACTTTGAAAAAAATAGCTAAATTTACCACTATAATAGCTTTAGAAGGTAGGTTTAATGAAGGAGAGAATGGAAAGTCAAAGTAACCCAAATGTTTCTGTAGACTGTGTTGTCTTTGGATTTGATGGCATAGACTTAAAAGTGTTATTAGTAGAACGTGAGGGAAGAGATAATTTAGATATTGCAGATGATACTTTAGTGCTACCTGGAGATTTGATTAACGATAAAGAGGACCTTACAGAGGCAGCTTCTAGAGTGCTCCAAAACCTTACAGGTATTCGAAAAATATTTCTAGAGCAGATCAGTGCCTTTGGCAATCCCAATAGACTTACTAAACAAAAAGATAAACTGTGGCTAGAGGCAATACGACTTAATCCAGAAGCAAGAGTAATTACGGTAGGTTTTTTTGCCCTTATTAATATAAAAAACTACAAAATAAAACCGGCAGGCTTTGCTAAGCACGTAATTTGGGAAGATTACAAGTCTGTTGGGGAGTTAGGTTTTGATCACAATGAGATATTAGAAGCAGGTATTCATAAGCTAAGAGATAGGTTGTATAGAGAGCCTGTAGGTTTCGAACTATTACCAGAGCGATTTTCCCTACATCAACTGTATACGCTGTATAATGAGATAATGGGTGGTGAGATAGACCGTCGAAATTTCAGAAGGAGAATGCTCAAAACAGGTTTCTTGCAAGAGACAGATGAGTATCAAGAGGGAGTGCCTCATAAACCAGCTAGATTATATGAATTCATAAGAGAGGAATTCGAAAACGTAAGTAAAAATAATTTTAAATTTTATTAAGTAGATGAGTAATAGGAAACCGAAGTTAGAAACAAAACAGTTATGGTATCTCTCAATGGGCTTTCTTGGGATACAGGGAGGTTTTGCCTTGCAGAATGGAAATGCTAGTAGAATCTTGGCAAATTTTGGTGCCGAGGTCGAACAGCTTTCCTGGTTTTGGTTGGTTGCCCCTATTACGGGTCTTATTGTTCAACCTATTATTGGGCACTATAGTGATAAAACTTGGGGTAAGTGGGGCAGAAGAAAGCCTTACTTTTTTGTTGGGGCTTTGCTTGCGGCTTTGGGTTTGTTACTACTTCCCAATGCGAATTCAATAGTTGTAGGAAGCGGATATACTCTTCTTTTTGCAGGTATATTTTTAGCATTTATGGATGCTAGTTTTAATGTAGCAATGGAGCCATTCAGAGCATTGGTGGGCGACTTGCTTCCGAAGAGTCAGACAACTCAAGGCTTTGCAATACAAACGGTTTTAATTGGTATAGGAGCTGTTGTGGGATCTTGGCTTCCTGCATTTCTAACTTCTACTTGGAGTACAGATAAAATTACTTGGCTGCCAAATTTTTTATCTAAAAATTGGAGTTTTGCTAATGTGGCTGAGGTAGGACATGTTCCTGAAAATGTAAAGTATTCATTCTATATAGGTGCGGCGTTACTACTGTTTACTATTTTAGTTACTATTTTGAAAACGAAAGAATACAGCCCGTCGAAGATGAAGAGCTTCGGTGAAACAGAGGATAAAGTGAAATCTGAAGTATGGTTTAAAGATATCCTTTCTGATTTTGGAAACATGCCTTTGAGAATGAAAAGACTTGGCTTAGTTCAATTTTTCTCTTGGTTTGGTCTCTTTACAATGTGGGTCTATACCACTTCTGCAATAGCTACTCATCATTATGGAGCACTGCCTTCTGATACTAGTTCAGCGTTATTTAACGATGCTGGTGATTGGGTAGGAATTCTCTTTGGAGTTTATAATGGAATCTCAGCGATTTATGCCATATTCATTAATAAGTTTGTCAAATTAACTTCTCGAAAGTTTGTTCATATTTTCTCTCTTGTATGCGGGGGGATTGGTTTAATCTCTATGAGATTTATATCGGATCCCACTATGTTGCTTATACCGATGATTGGGGTTGGGTTTGCGTGGGGAAGTATTCTTTCGATGCCTTACGCCTTACTCGCTGACAAGTTGCCGGCAGCTAAGATGGGAGTTTTTATGGGTATCTTTAACTTCTTTATCGTAGCTCCTCAAATATTAAGTGGTGTAATAGGAGGGCCTATAGTGAAAAACATTTTTAATAGTTATGCAATTAATTATGTGGCTGTGGGTGGCCTGTTTTTTTTACTAGCTGCGGTATTTACACTATTCATTAAAGAGCCGTTATGGAACGAGAGTCTAGTTGAAGAATAACCGAATTGTAATGAATATCCCAAAAATAGCTTCAACTGTCTTATTTATTTTCTTTTGTATTTTATTGAAAGCTCAGCACACCTTACCACCAAAAGGTGAGTTGTTTCGAGATAATGTGGTGCCTAGTATTTATATTACTCTGCCTGCGGATTCGCTTGCTGAGATTTTAGATTATGATAATCGATTGAGCGACTATCACTACCATGCAAGTTTTGTATTTAATAATGGAGTAGTGCGAGATTCTATAGCAGAAGTGGGTTTTAGGCTAAGAGGAAACACATCTAGGATGTCACAAAAAAAGTCCTTCAAAATTTCGTTTAATGAATATGTATCAGGTCAAAAATATCAAGGATTAGAAAAACTCAATATAAATGGGGAACACAATGACCCCAGCTTGAGTAGGGCTAAGTACTGTTTCGACTTTTTAGATTATCTAGAGGTGCCAGCCTCTCGTACTAATCACGTACGACTCTATATAAACGGCAATTACTTTGGGTTATACCTAAACGTGGAGCACTATGACGAAGAGTTTACTAAAAGTAGATTTAATGGTAATGGCAATTTATATAAGTGCACCTACGGTGCAGATTTGCAATATCGAGGTGCTACAGGTAACAGCTATAAGCTTGATTATTATGAGATTAAAAACTCTGACGGGCCAAATGCGTATGAGGATTTAGCTCAGTTTATCACGGTCTTAAATAATACTCCTTCTTCAGATTTCGAATGTGAAATAGAGCAAATATTGAATGTAAACAGCTACCTGAAATGTCTAGTGATGGATGTTTTAAGTGGAAACTGGGACGGCCCCAATTATAATAAAAACAATTTTTATCTGTATTTTAACACCCATTCTTCTCAGTTTGAGTACATCCCGTATGATTTAGACAATACATTAGGGGTAGATTTTTTAGGAGTAGAATGGAGTGATAGGAATATCTATAACTGGAGTAAAAGCAATTCTAATAGACCTTTATTTACTAAAATAATGGCAAGAGAAACCTACCGCAATAGATTTAACTATTTTTTGGACAATGCATTACGCGAATATTTTAATCCTACTCTAGCCAATGATAGATTTAATGATATTAGGTTGCTCATAAGTGACGCAGCAAAAGCAGATACTTTAAGAAGTCTAGACTACGGGTACACTTGGTCAGATTTTAACAGTTCGTTTGGTTATTTCAACAAAGATCATGTAAAGTATGGGATCCAAGATTTTGTAACACGCAGGTATAATTCTGCTGTAAGCCAGCTGCAAACATTAGAAAAGACAGGAGGAATACCTCTTTGGCACGTTGCAGTGCTCAATGCAGTGGGCGATTCCATTACATATACCATGAGAGTAGAAGAGGAGGAGAGCTTAGAGTATGTAACAGTAAATTATAACTGGGAATATCAGTCTGCTATTTGGGCAGATACTTTAGTCCTCTTGGATTCTATAAATCATTGGTATTCCAAAACGATAGCTTGGCATCCTACTCTGAAACAAGTGGCGTATTATTTTACCCTAAAAGGGAGCACTATAACGACTCTATATCCAGTATGTAATACGTTCTCGCTAGTGAAGCCTACTAATGATATAAAACTATATATCAATGAGCTGATGGCTGACAATAGCACTACTAAAACGGACAATGAAGGCGAATACGAAGATTGGATAGAGATTTTTTTTAATGGAGATAGTCCCATAAATATAGGAGGATATTATCTGACGGATAATCTAAGTAACCCGTTCAAGTATAAATTGCCAGCTACTACTATGTTGCCGGGAGGTTTTAAACTAATATGGGCAGGTGATGAGGTAGGAGTAGACCACGCTAATTTTAAACTCTCCAAAAGCGGGGAAATTATTGCACTTTTTGATGCAGCAGGTACACTTATAGACTCTATCCGTTTTATGGAGCAATCTAAAGATGTCTCGTTGGGTAGAATACAAGATGGGGGTCCTAGCTGGGTCCTATTTGCAGAGTCTACTCCAGGTTATTCCAATACTGGATTTTCTAGTGTAGATGAGTTACAAAGTAAAATGTCGGTATACCCTAATCCAAGCTCAGATAGAATCTACATTGCCGCTAATAGTCCGATAGAAGAACTATGGCTTATAGACATGCAAGGCAAAATGCAAGATGTACAATGGAATAAGCAATTTCTGAATATTTCGGCTCTGCCAGCAGGTGTTTATTTCTTAAATGCTAGAGTAGGAGCTAAGCTAATTCACCATAAGATAGTGAAAGTAAACTAAGGTCTAGGCTCCATGCACGGGTCGCAGACCTTGTGCAGGTTTTGTTTAATGACCGTACTGTTTTTAAGTAATGCAATAGTCGCTAGTGCTTTCCGATTTTCTTTAAAATTACAATCAGCCCGCTCTTGGTTGGCAGGAGATAAAGACTCTTTTGGTATCTCTAGCATTTTAGGAGATAGGTACAGGAAATAGGTGCCTTCTACGAAACCTTCTTTGGAGCATTTGCCATCCACTACTTCTATCACAATGCCATCGTCTTCTCGTATTACGCTATTATGCAGATATACATTGCCTGTATATGCTTTTGGGGTGCGTAGGTCCTCTACCAACTCATCTGGTGGGTAGGCACCACCACAGTAATCTTCTGTAGTAGTAATTTCAAATTGAATAGAACTCTTAACTTTTTTTGACTTACAAGCCATAAGAGCTACTGTTAATGATATGAGTACGATTATTTTTTTCACGATACAAGTATACAATGTTTATAGACTATAGTAGACCAAAATGTGCTATAGGCTCTAAAGTATAAAAGAGTATAAAAAAAAATGCTGCTTACCTTGCGGTGAGCAGCATTTAAGTATAAAATTCTTAATCTTATTTCTTAGTGAAAGAAATAGACTTCGTTTCAGCAGCAGCATCTATAGTAAATACGATATCGTAAGTACCGTCTGCTTTTGCTTGCATGTTTCCACCATTATCTTGAATATCTCCAGCATCAGGACCAGTAACTATGTCACTATAACCTTCGTTGATATCATTCCAAGTACCAGAAGTTCTTAGTTTGAATCCGCCAGCAGAAGCTAGTTGTACACCATTGTAAGCCCAAGTATATACGTCACCAGCTTTTGCAGGAGTAGTAGCAAAAAGATCACCATCCCAGTTTCCGTCTTGCACACCATCACCTACTATACCTACTTCTACAGTAGAGAAATCTCTAGCGGGCAAGTCTCCAGTTTTAGTAAATACAGCAGTATGTCCAACACCTGCAGTCCAAGTCATAGATACATCATATACACCACTACCGTCGGTGTAGTTATCGCCACCTGGTACTAGAGCACCTGTAAAACCAGCACCTGCAGCATCGTTACCAAAGTTTGTGTTGAATTTAATACCTTTTTTGCCGCCAACTAGAACTGCAGTAGTGTCTATTTCTACTTTCCAACCACCAGAGTAGCGGAACTTCCATTCGCCACCACCCATTTCTACACCCGTAAGACTCCAAGTCATAGTAGTCATATCAAATGCAGGAGCATCAAATTTAGTGTCACCAGACCATCCACTTGGAGTAGATTGACCTATGAAACCCCATTCTACAGGTACTATGGCACCTGTTCCAGTCTCAGTATCTATCACTACGTGATATAGACCATCTGCAGGTACAGTGAATTTAGTTTCAGTAGTCATAATAGCACCTCTCTGGATGTCTACTTGTGGCTCTTCGTTGCCCCCCATTGCACTAGCCCAATTAGCACCTGGTCCCCAAGAAGTACGCTCAGCACCAGCTACTTGCATGATGTTGAAACCATTACCTGCTTTTAAGGCTACAAAAATTTCTAGTAATGTAGCTCTGTCTTCTTGAAGAACTTCGTTTCTAGTAGAGCTTAAAGTTGCTTTAATGTCGTAACCTGCATAGGCAGAAGAAGGACCTTGTATGTAGAAACCATCTTCTACTAGCTCCTCTCCAGCTGGTGTTACTTCTTCATCATCTTTACAAGAGTTTAGTGTAATTACACCAAACATTGCCGCCATGATCACAAGCGTTTTGGTTGATTTTAAGAATAAATCTTTCATTGTTGTTTTGTTGTTTGTTATTTATGTGTTAATTAATTATAAGCCTAAGTTGGGGTTGGCATCTATTGCCCATTGAGGAATAGGGAAGGTAGTTCTCTCTGCTCCACTTGCTGGTTTCTCCCACCAAGAGTTTCCAAATTTGCCAAAACGAATTAGGTCTTGGCGTCTATGCCCTTCACAAAATAATTCTCTTCCTCTTTCTGCAAGTATTTCATCTAATCCGAAACCACTAGTAGGTCCTGCATTTGCTCTGTCACGTATATATTGTAACCACTGGTCTCCTGCACCTGGTCCTCCATTACGCACAGCACATTCTGCTTTCATAAGTAGTACATCTGCATATCTGAATAGTGGGAAGTCGTTGTTTAGGTTTTCCAAAGCACCTTCTTCTATCCCATATTTTTGTACTCGTACACCGCTCATTCGTATTTCTGCAGAAGTATTTCCAGCACCCATTACTAAAGCGGGAATCTCTGGAGTAAGTATTAAATCTGCTCCTGCTGTCTGATCAAATAATTTAGCTCCTCCTTTATCAAACTGTTGTCCTGCTAAGAACCACTCCTCTTTTCTTTTATCTCCATCTACATAGCTTTTGTAATGGTCTTCTAAAACAGCAAAGCCATTCCAAGGACCCACTTTCATTCCAAATGTTTTATCATTTAAGTAATGCAGAGTACGCATATGGAGTCTAAATCCTTGAGCATCAAACTCATCAAATAGAATGGTAAAGATATTTTCCGATACATTCACATTGGTGGCAGAAAAGGGTGCAGTAACTGTATTGTCTAGTGTATATATGCCTAGACTGATTATACTGTCGCATATCGCTTCTGCCTTATCATAAGCTGGCATACCTGAGTACACCTCTGCATTTAGATATAACTTGGCTAGCAGTGTGTAGCCCATCCCTTTATTTACTGCAAATTTGTTAGAAATCACAGGAAGAAGTGGAATCACAGCTTTCATATCCGCTACCAAAAAATCATATACTTCCTTTCTAGTTGCCTTCGTAGGGAATTCTGGTGCATTAGTAAATGAAGTGATAAGAGGTACATCGCCATAGTTATCCATAATCATATACATAAATAAAGCTCGTAGTGTTTTTAGTTTGGCAATGCTGATATCTATTTCGGGATTACCGGCACTTTCTTGTAGCCCGTCTATTAGTTTATTTGCTTCTCGCACTCCATCATATAAGTGACTCCACATAGAGTTAACTGCATCTACGTCATTGGTCCATTCATGGGTATGCAGCACACGCCATTTACCTCCATCATTCCAGTCATTTCCTCTTGTCGGGAAAACTATCTCGTCACTCGTTACTTCTTGAGCCCAAAACCACCATCCGTTATCATCAATTAGATCTCGCAGTTCTGCATACACTACACCCGGATCTGCTTTTGCAGTAGCAGAAGCGTCGTATAGTTTATCGTCAAATTTAGTGCAAGATCCTATTGTAAAAATAGCACCTATTATCACTATGTTTTTTATCTGATTTTTCATTGTGTGCATGGTTTAAAAAGTTGTGTTTAGTCCTATACTTATACTCTGAGTTCTTGGGTACACATCATATTGGTCTCTACCAAATTCTGTTCCACTGAAATTTAACTCTGGATCTAACCCTGAGTATTTGGTCCACATCCACATGTTATTTCCTGTGAGGTATACCCTTAGATTTCTTATTTTACTTTCTTTTTTGAAAGGGATGTTATAACCTACAGATATGTTATCTAACTTTATGAAATCACCATCTTCTAGATAATAGGTGCTTATAGTTGGGTCACTTGTTATCTTTGCATTATCACCTTCTATAGCACTAGCTAGTACATTTTGATTAGGTGCATCTGCTGGATTACTGAATACCATGCGTGTCACATTAAAAATCTGATGACCAAATATACCACGTAAACTAAAACTTGCATCAAAGCCCTTATAAATTTGAAAGTAATTTGACCAACCGATGATAACGTCTGGCTGTGCACTACCTACAAATTGTCTTTTGGCTTTAGTCACATCTCTGGTTACTCCACCTGCTTCTGTTTCGAATAGAAACTTGCCATCACTAGAAAAACCTTTGAATACTGGAAGAAAGAAAGATCCTATCTCATACCCAGGAAGTATCACTTGTGTGTAGTTATCCCCACCTACAAGTCCTCTGCCAGACACATATAGTTTTTTAATACCAAGGCTATTAGCTTCTAAGTTTCCTAGCGTTATAGTCTCTTGCTTATTCTTAGATGCTGCTATAGTAGATTTCCATTTAAAGTTTTTCTTATCTATGAGTACTCCATTTAGAGTAAGCTCGATACCTCTGTTTTTTATTTCTCCAGCATTTTCAAACTTTTTCGGTGCAATATTAGGTGGTACAGGTACTGCTACTTCCATTACTAGACCGTCAGTAGTCTTGTTATATAATTCCAATGAACCTGTAATTCTATTTTTCAAGAAACCGAAATCAACACCTATATTCAACTCTCTTACCTCTTCCCAAGCTAAGTTTGGGTTAGCTATGTTGCCAGAGTTGTTGTTCCAAATTATTATTTCTTGTCCAGTTTCAGAATCTATTCCTTTACTAGTTGGCTGGTATCTTACACGGTCTATGTTGTTAGGAATATCTGCGTTTCCTGTAAGTCCGTAGCCTACTCTTAGTCTTAAGTCAGACACTCTATTTATGTTTTTCATAAATGCTTCTTTGTTAATATTCCAAGCACCAGAAACAGCCCAAAAGGTTCCCCATTCTATATCGTCACCATATTTGGTAGATTTATCTCTTCTCAGAGATAGAGTGGTATAGTATTTTTTATCAAAATCATAAATAGCTCTAGAGAAAAAAGAAGCAAGTCCCTCTGGAGTATTTCTGAAAGAAGTAGAGTATCCCCACTCTAACTCACTGTATGCCTTTAGATTATCTGCAGCTACATCTTCGTAGAAAGGATCAATGTTTCTTGCCTCAGCTTTAAAACCTTCTTCGTACATATTTTGCCAGCTATGGCCACCCAGTAAGTTTATGCTATGTCTATCTTTAAAAGTATTGGTATAGCTTAAAATCTCAGATACATAGTTATATCTCTTGTTTTTATACTCTCTATTAGCTAATCCATTGGTAGTATTACTAAATGCAGAAGCGGGTTCTGCATACCAAGACTGTTGGTCATCTCTTCCTAAAGCAGTGGTGACTTTTGCACTTAGATGGTCTGTAAAATCGTAGTTTACGTCAAAGTTAGCCATATAGCGTTTTGCGTCTCTGGTATTCGTAAACTGGTCTATCATCGCCACAGGATTATTGTATTGAAAATTCCTATCCGTTTCGAAGAAGTCTCCAGAAGCATTATACACTGGGTCAGTAGGAGACCTCCTCATAGCCTGATAGATTGCATTTTTAGGATCACTACCATTATTGTATTTCACGTAGTTATTTTCTTCTAGTGTAGCACTAAATCTAGCAGTGATGGTAAGCTTATCATCAAGGGCTTTTTGAGCAACGTTAAATCTAGCTATGTTTCTAGTTTTGTCTGTACCTTTTAGAACACCCGTTAGTGAGTTATGAGACAGTGATAATCTATAGCTTGTGTTATTGTCGCTTTTACTTACTGCTACTGTGTGTTGCTGAGAAATTCCTGTTCTATATATTTCATCTAGCCAATCTGTATTTGCCCCATTATCTTGGAAGTTAGCATTGTTGGTTTTTGCAGCATAATCTCTTAGTTCATTACCGCTTAAAAAATCAAGTCTATTAGCTACTCTATCAAAAGCTACGAAATTGTCATATTCTATTCGTATCTTGTCAGAAGCTGCCCCGTTGCCTATAATCCCTCCTTTGGTTGTTATTATTATAACACCATTACTCCCTTGGGTGCCATAAAGCGATGTAGAAGCAGCATCTTTTAATATGTTAAACGATGCAATGTCATCTGGATTGATGGTAGTAGGGTCTATACCTATTACTCCATCTACTACATATAAAGGACCCGTACCACCAGTAATACTGGCACTACCGCGTATGTTTACACTGAATCCTGCATTTGGATCACCACCTTGTTTAGAGACGTTCACCCCTGCAGCTTTTCCTTGCATACCTTGTATTGGGTCGGTTATTCTACCTTTATTTAGTTCATCAGCAGTTACTTGTATTACAGCTCCAGTTTTGTCACTCTTCTTTTGTGTTCCGTATGCTATTATTAAAACCTCATCTAGGTTATCCTCAGAAATAAGCTTTATATCAAATACAGTTTGGTTGCCTAGTCCTATAATCTGGTCTGTGTAACCTACAAAAGAAACTTTGATACTGGATACTCCTGCTGCTATAAACATAGTAAACTTGCCTTCTGTGTCTGATATAGTACCTCCATTGGAACCTACAGGAGTTACATAAGCACCTACTAGAGGTTCTTTAGTATTCGCATCTTGGATAGTCCCATCGATTTTGGATTGAGCATAAGAAAATGCTGCTAAAAACAGAGCGAAGAGAAGTACACCTCCACGTTGAATACTTATTTTTGTTTTTTTCATTTGTTAGCTTAAAATTAGCTTAGTGTCATTTTTACGCTAAGTATTTCACTCACAAATATATCTTTTAGGCAATATAAACCAAGGTTTATGGTTTTTATTTAGTTGCAGTATAACGGTAAGGTAAAATCTGTAATAACTGTAAATAAGCAGTTTAATTCAAAATTACTCTCTGTATAGATCATAAACTGTTGAAAATACTTAGTGTCATTTTTACACTACTGCTTGATGGGTAGTATAAATTGCTGCAATTTTGATCCTATGAATATCAAATCATACTCGTTAGGTACTGTCTGCTTAATGTTAGGCTTTACCTCATTAGCTCAGGTGGTAAGTACTTCACCTGCATTTCCTACCATATCCGAAGCTATTACTATAACTTTTGATGCCTCTGAAGGAAATGGAGGACTTGTTGGATTTACTGGGACTGTGTATGCCCATACGGGAGTTATTACGAACTTGAGTACTTCCTCTAGTGATTGGAAACATACTAAAGGAACTTGGGGCACAGCTAATGCTCCAGTTATGACTAGTATTGGAAATGGGAAGTATACTCTAACTATTGAAGATATATATACATACTATGGTGTTGCTTCTGGCGAAACAGTTGAAAAAATTTCGATTCTATTTAGAAATGAGGCTGGCGATAAATCAGGTAGAAATGCCGATGGATCAGACATATTTATAGAGATATACTCTTTTGGACTATTCGCTAGTTTTACCAAACCTGAACCTAATGCCATATATGCTATAGGTGAGACAGTCGAGCTAGTTTCAGAATCTTCTGCTACTGGCGGACATGTCATAGGGATAAATGGTTCTAATGTAAAATCTGGTAGCGGTACTACATTAACACATTCATACACAGCAACAACAGCGGGAAACTACCAGTCTACATTATCGGTGTCTGATGGTTCTAGCGTAGCTACCGATACTGTAAATTTTGTAGTCAATCCTATTGTTCTCACAGAGGCTTTTCTCCCTGGATCGAAACTAGGTGTGAACTATACGTCGGCTACTAGCATTACGCTAGCTCTTTATGCTCCTTTCAAGGAGTATGTATATGTTATAGGTGACTTCAATGATTGGACGGTAAATACTAACTATTTTATGAAGCGAGACGCAGATAATGCTACATGGTGGATTACTATCTCAGGTCTAGAAGCTGGTAAGAAATATGCATTTCAATATTTAGTAGACGGTAACATTAAGATAGCTGACCCATATAGTGCATTGGTGTTAGACCCCAATAATGATAAATATATAGATGCTACTACATATCCTAATCCACATTTCTATCCAGATGGCAAGACTAGCGGATATGCTACTTTGATAGAAATGGATAATACTCCATATGATTGGCAAGTCACTGATTTTGAAGCACCTGAAGAGAATAAACTTATCGTATATGAGTTATTGGTGCGAGATTTTGTAGCCAAGCATAATTATGCGACCATTTTAGACTCGTTGGACTATTTGCAGAATTTAGGCATTAATGCACTAGAGTTAATGCCCGTAAATGAATTTGAAGGAAACGAGAGTTGGGGATATAACCCTTCGTATCATAGTGCTCTAGATAAGTACTACGGCACACCAGAGTCTTTCAAAGCTTTAATAGATGAGTGCCACAGCAGAGGAATAGCGGTAATACTAGATGTGGTGTATAATCATGCATTTAGCCAAAACCCTCTTTGTCAATTATACTGGGATGCTACCACATTCAAACCTACTACACAAAACCCATTTGTAAATCCAGATGCTAAGCACGATTTCAATGTAGGGTATGATCTGAATCATGAGAGTGCTGCACTAAAACAGTATGTGAAACAAACTATGGAGTGGTGGCTCACAGAATACAAAGTAGACGGTTTTCGTTTTGACCTAAGTAAAGGGTTTACTCAGAAAAACACACTAGGTGATGTAGGAGCTTGGGGCCAATATGATGGAGCACGTGTGAATAATATCAAGCGTATCTACAGCGAAATGAAAGCTGTAAATCCAAAGTCTTATGTTATTCTAGAGCATTTTGCAGAGAATACGGAAGAGAAAGAATTAGCCAACTACGGATGTATGTTTTGGGGTAATGTAAACCACGAAGCCACAGAAGCAGCAATGGGTTACACGTCTAACTTTAGCAACGCATATCACGTAAATAAAGGTTGGAATAATCCTAAAAATATAGCCTATGCAGAAAGCCATGATGAAGAACGAATAATGTACAAGAGCTTGCAGTTTGGCAATGAAAATGGTGCGTATTCTATCAAGGATATAGACGTAGCATTGGATAGAAGCGAGCTTACATGGGCCGTTTTTAGTGCTATACCTGGTCCTAAAATGATCTGGCAGTTTCAAGAACTTGGATATGATTATTCTATAGATTTCAATGGTAGAGTAGGGAACAAGCCTATCAAGTGGGAGTATAATGAAGCGAGTAACCGCAAGAATATCTATAAAGTAATGGCTGAAATGAATAAGCTCAAAACTACGTATGACGCATTTGATGGGGCAGATGTAGGCTTAGATGTAGGTGGCAAAGGAAAACGAGTACACTTGACTAATGCTGATCAAAGCTTTGTGGTGTTGGGCAATTTTGATGTGGTAGGTATAGATATGGTAGCAGATTTTCAGCATACGGGTATGTGGTACGAGTACTTTAGCGGAGATAGTATAGAGGTTGCAGATACTAAGATGAGTCTTGGTTTCACCGCAGGTGAGTATAATGTATGGACGGATAAACGTATCAAGACGCAAGAAGTGATTGGTAATGTAAGAGAGCAGGACCTAGGACTTAGCGTATACCCTAATCCAATACAAGATGAAGTGTGGGTAAGCATAGAGGCTACTGCATCTAGTTTTAAGCTATACAGCACAAGTGGCCAACAAGTAGCGTCAGGAGATCTAGAGAATGCGAAAGCATTTAGTATACATACTAAAGACCTAAAACCAGGAGTATATTACCTAAAAGTGATTTCTGATAAAGGCATATTAACTGCAAAGCTTATCAAGTAAGAATCCGCTCTGTTTTGTCCTAAATAAGCGATACAGTTTATTAGGGTTGTAAAATAGATGAAGTTTTATCTTATGAAATACTTTTCCATATGTAGTTTGCTACTTCTATAGATGGGTGGCTAGTTCCTATCTTGCTGTGTAGCTCTGCGTATTGCTTTTTTATGCGTTTCTTGGTCTGCTCTTCATACAGTATAGCATTGAGCTCCTTAGTTACTGTCTTTGCATTAAAATCGCCTTGTATCAATTCTGTTACACACGGCTTGTCAAGTATAAGGTTTACCAAAGAAATATAATCTAGTTTTATTATCATTTTACCTATGCGGTAGCTTAGCCCATTCATCCTATAGCAGACTACTTGAGGTACGTGCATAAGGGCGGTTTCTAAGGTAGCAGTGCCGCTAGTCACTAGTGCTGCATCACTCTGAGCCAATAGCGAGTACATATCATTTTTTATAAGTTTTAAGTTGGGGTTAAAAGCGTGATAGAACGCATCGTCAAAACCTGGAGCTTGAGCTACTATGAGTTCGTAGTCAGGGAAACTTCTCATAGCTTCTAGCATTATGGGCAGCGAGGTGTTTATTTCCTGTTTTCTGCTGCCCGGGAGCAGAGCTATCCCACCTTGGGGTGCAAGTCCTTTATCTAGTTGTAAGGTGTTAGCTGCGAGATACTCATCTACCGTTTCCTTACTTGGATTGCCGACGTATTTCACTGCTATATTATGCTTCGCAAAATACTCTGTCTCAAAGGGTAGGATGGTATAGAGTTCGTCTACGTAGCTTTTTATGCGTTTGATACGGCCTTCTTTCCAAGCCCATACTTTAGGTGATATATAATAGTGTACTGGTATTTTTAGGTTGTGTGTATATTGGGCTATTTTAAAGTTGAAGCCAGGATAGTCGACGAGTAATACCACATCCGGCTGCCACTTTTTTATGTCAGATTTTACTTTTCTTAGGTTTCTAGCTATTTTTCGTAGGCTTGTTATTATTTCTACGAAACCCATTATTGCCATTTCTTTTTGGTGAATGATCAATTGTTGACCAGCAGCCTCACTCTGATCACCTCCCATGCCTCTAAATTGGGCATTTGCATCTCTTATTTTTAACTCGCTTATCACACGAGCAGCGTGATTGTCTCCCGACGTTTCTCCAGATATCACGTAATACTTCATGGGTTTACATTAAGGTGAAATATACAATGATGAGCCCGCTAAGTATCGTTGCAAATACTATCCCTCTTCCTGTTTGAAGTCTGTTTGAATTTACAAAAATGAAGAAAGGAGCTAGGTTAAATAACGTGGCTAGTTTCAACCAAGGACTCATTGTCCCTGTTATGAAACCTACTCTAAGAAATGTCCAAAAAGACATATGTGGGAACTCAAAAACCTGTACTCCAAATAATATGGTGAGGGGTCCTAAAATGCCGATTAAAAGTCCAATTAAAATACTGTTGTAGCGGCTATTCATAGCTTTTAAAGATCCCAAGTGTTTAGGTTTTGAATAGCATGATGTGCAGTAAGGTCGAATTGTACAGGAACCACTGATACGTAGTGATTTGAAAGTGCCCATTCATCGGTGTCTTCTCCCTTATCCATATTCACAAATTTGCCAGTAAGCCAGAAGTAGTCTCTGCCGTGTGGGTCTTTTCTGTGGTCAAATTCTTCTACCCACTTAGCTCTAGCTTGTCGGCATATTTTTATTCCTTTTATCTCCTTTTCTGGTACATTGGGTATGTTCACACTTAGCAGTGTCCCTTCGCTAAGTCCGTGCTCTAGTACTTGTGCTACTATTTTTTGCATATACATCTTAGCAGCAGTAAAATCAGCATCCCAACTAAAATCTAGCAGAGAAAAACCAATAGCTGTAATACCTTCTATGGCTCCTTCCATGGCAGCACTCATAGTACCGCTGTATATCACGTTTATTGATGCATTGCTGCCGTGATTTATTCCGCTGATAAGCAAGTCAGGTTTACGTTTTAATACTTTGTCTACGGCTAGTTTTACACAGTCGGCAGGTGTGCCGCTACACTGATAGCTTTCTACTTCTGGGCCAAACTGATTATTTTTTACCAGACGAAGCGGTTTATTGATAGTAATGGCGTGTCCCATGCCACTCTGCGGGCTATCTGGGGCTACTACTACCACCGTGCCAAAGGTTTTCATCACTTCTACGGTAGCTAGTATTCCCGGAGCTGTTATTCCGTCGTCGTTGCTTATTAGTATTAAAGGTTTTTTTGTACTCATAATTGATATGCGAAGGTAAGAAATAGCTGCAAAGTCGAGAATAGGAATTTTTTCTTAAGGGTGATTACTAATTAGTGCTTGATAAGCGGATACTGTAATGGGATATTACTTGCTAATGTGGTGTAATAGATGATTCGTATTTGAAGTAGCTATTAAATTTTCGTGATTCTTTAAATTCCATAAAGTTCGATTAGTTCCAGAAGCCTAGCCTCTTTCATATCAACACTATAGAGCAAGTATCTACTTGCTTATATCTAGTATAATCTCAAAGCAGCTTTAATCGATCTGTTTTTTAGGTATTTAAAAGATTGGAATTATAGCACGCAGTATAAAGAGAATGGAAGGGCGTTAAAATGAGTTTTGAGTCTTAAATTAAACTCATACTCATTAGCTTAAACTTTCCCAATAACGGTAAGTAGATAGAAGCTATCGCGTACTGCTTCTACGCTGTGCTCTGTGTTAGCAGATATACCAAGCATCTGGCCTCTTTTGAGTTTTATGGGCGATCCTTCTACGTGTATTTTTATTTTTCCTTTGAGCACCTGAATGGTAGCATCACTATTGACTTTACCAGATTTTCTAAGACTTTTTTTGTGCATACCCCGAAGTACTATGGTAGTACTTTCAGATTTGTAGATAGTGATCGTATTGTGGCTGTCAGTTTTCCAAGCATCCTCACTTTTTAGTTGTCTGATGAATTTATTGATATTCATCTGCACAAGGGGGGCGTAGAGCAGTCGCTCTCTTTCGGGATTTTGGTTGGTAGCGTCTATTCTTTTATCCATCACAGTTTTAGTTTGGCTTCTTACAAAGCTATGAAACTATGAGGATATGTGGATGTTTAGATAAATGTTACTTAAATAATTAATACACTATAAGAAAATGGACTACTCCGATTTATGACTCACCTGCCAAGCCCAAAGAACAAATAGCGGTTGCCCTAGGAGTAGCCTAACCCAGGCAAACCATGGAGCGATGCATAATCCGTTTGGCACACAGCTGCCCATCTGAATAAAGTAGATATGTGATGGTATAAGGAGTATGAGAACCGCAATAATACCATAACAGGCTATCTTTCGAAAGCCGGGAACAAATAACAATACACCTAGACCAAACTCTATTAATCCGACGATAAGATTGAGAAGTAAAGGGGCAGGAAGATACTCGGGTATGAGCGGTAAGTATATAGCAGGATTGATAAAATGATATGCTCCTGCAAAAATGAAAAATACCCCAAGAATAGGGTGTAGATATTTATTTAATTGAGTTGCCATTTGTAGTCTATGTGTACTTTTTTAAGAATTATGAAAAATGGAATCCACCAGATGAAGTCATTGGTGATTAGCGTGTATATAAATTCGAAAGGAACAGTACCTTGAGCATAATTCATCAAAAACCCAATGGGTCCAAAAATCTTACCTAAGAAACCTACTGCTACTATAGGCCAGTGCCGCATCGGATTATAACTTGCCCACCAGTAGCCTAGTCCATATACGCCTATCACCATACCCATACCTTGCCATACCATAGAGTGATTAAGCGGCTCCATACCTACTAGATGAAAAAAATGATCAGGGAATAAGACTACCCACCCACCCCAAAGGATATTGTAAAGGGCCGCTAGTTTTAGTGTTAGTTTCATTTGAAAGTGTAACAAATGAAAGGTTGAATGGATTTTAGGGTAAGAGCTCAGGCCCGAGTATATACATCCAAAGTATAAAACCTAGCGAGCCACCAACTAATCCACTAAGAATAAAGTTAAATCGATGTTTTAGTGGAAGTACTTTAAAAATCACCCAGAGAGCTATAACTATGCCAATGAGGAACAGTGGAACAGCAAAGGTACCCAGGTGTACATCTAAACTTCTAGCCAGTCGAGCTTCATCTCCACCAAAATAGGTGCCATTCGGTTTCCATAGTTCAGATAGCACTGATAGTATCATGTTGGCTACAAACCTGAGTGAGAAAAGAGCTAAGAATAGGGCCAACCAATCCCCTATTTTCATCCCACGTTGAACAATAGATTTTCTGCGATATAGCAAAATGAATACACCTAATATGCTGGTAAGCAAAGTCTGGGCTGGACCTCCTATGGTGATTAAAGCGGATTCTTGTTTGTATTCACCTTGGCTGTATCTCTCTTTAATTTTAGAGGCTAAACTATCTTGTCTTCTGGATTCGGAATGTCTTATATGGTTGTCTTCTTCTTCTTTATGTCTTTTATATATGGCCTGCATACTGTCCCAGTCTGCCCTCCACGGCGGATTAGATCGAACACTAGCATAGCTCAAAGTAGGCTCATAGTTGTAATATTTGGCTACAGCCATATGACCACCCTCGTGGGTAAGTGTGCCTACTATGGTAAATAAGATGAAGGTGAGCGAGAGTAGAATGAAGTTTTTGAGCGAGAAGGTTTTCATAGTGGAGTAATTCTAATCCATCAATGGATAATTTCCTACGAGCACAGATGCTGAAATTTTAAGAACTTTTTCTAATTCTCGGACCATTTCTATCGTTAGACATTTCTTTTTATTTAAAACCTCAGAAACCCGACTTTTACCGCCGATAATACCTACTAAATCTTTTTGCTTTAGGTTCATTTCTTCCAAACGGATTTTTATGGCAGCTATAGGGTCAGGTGCTTCTATAGGGTAATGTTTATTCTCATAGTTCTCTATCATTAGAGATAGCATCTCAGCCTCATCTCCGTCTGCAGATTTTTCCGGTGCATCAAAAATCACCTTTATACGAATAAGAGCCTCATTGTGGTCCTTTTCTGTTTTTATGGGCTTTAATGTCATTCGTTTATAAACTAAAGATTATAGTGAATACCAAACAGTAGGCTGGTAGAATTTATTTTTAAATTTCCATTTTTTGACACATTACTTAGACCCAAGTTATTTCTTAATTCTAGAGATATATCCCAAAATTTACTGATTTCATAACTAGAACCCAAACTAGTAATTAAGCCAATGTTAAACCTATTGTAGTTATTTGTTTGATTAAAATTTCTAGTAACTAGCCCATCATCGACACTGTATATATACTTTATAAGATATTGAAAATTGGTTCCAATATTGGTATACAAGTTCAGTTTACGATCTATTAGTTTTATCTTAAGGGCTATAGGTAGGTTCAATTGGTGAAATGTACTTTTTACAGTTACCTTGGATAATGGGTTGCCTAATTCGTCTGTATAGTAAAAATCATCATAACTGTAGTTCTGTTCTAGCAGTAATCCTGAGCTTATCGAAAGGCGTTTCACTAAATGGTAGTCCAGACCAAGACCTGCATTGTACTGAAAGCCAGGGTTATAAATATCTTTTGCAACTTTGTTTCCGAATAGAGATGTGTAGTTAGGACCTCCTATCAAGCCGATTTTAAATTTGCTGTCCTGAGCCTTAGAGGTGCAAGAGATTAGTATAAAGACGATTATAAATGTGTATTTCATACGTTGTTGTTAATTTAAAGCATCAATAATTGTAGCACAAACCTCTCGTATTTGCTTCTTGGTTATAATAAGCGGTGGCGAGATACGCAAACACTCTAGGTTATACAGAAACCAATCTATGATAACTCCTCGTTCTATGCACCGTCTCATAGTACGTTCTACTTCTTCGAAAGAGTCTAGCTGTACGGCTAGCATCAGCCCTTTGCCACTTATTCCTCTTATTTTAGGATGTACGAGTAGTTCACGAAAGAGAGCTTCTTTCTCCGCTACTTCGTCCATCAAGCTACTTTTAGTTAAGAACTTAAGAGCAGCATTGCCCGCGGCACAGCTCACCGGATGCCCACCAAAGGTGGTAATGTGACCAAGTATAGGATTGTCGCTTAGATTATCCATTATCTCCTTAGAAGAGATGAAAACGCCAATCGGCATTCCGCCGCCTAGAGCCTTGGCACTTAGTAGTATGTCAGGCACCACATTATAGTGCTCAAAGGCATATAGTTTTCCGGTACGTCCTATTCCGCTTTGTATCTCATCAAAAACGAGAAGAGTACCCGTTTCATTGCACTTGGCACGCAGTGCATTTAAGAATACTTGAGTTACAGGGATATAGCCTTTTTCAGATTGGATAGGTTCTATGAATACGGCTGCCGTCTGCTCATCTATGAGATTTAGTGTAGCTAGCTCATTCAACTCTGCAAAATGGATGTTGGGTAACAATGGCTTGAATGGTCCTGAGTAATACTCGTCGCTCATCATACTAAGAGCTCCGCTTGTACTGCCGTGATAGGCATTACGCATGGCTACTATTTTTCCTCTGCCCGTATGCTTTTTGGCTAGTTTCATAGCACCTTCCACCGCTTCACTTCCACTATTGAGGAAGTAGAAGGATTGCAGGTTATCGGGCAATAGCTTAGACAGTCTTTTGGCAAGCTTTATTTGTGGTCCTACCACATACTCACCGTACACCATCTGGTGGCTGTATTTATCTATTTGCTTCTTTATGGCTTTTACTACTTGCTTGTTATTATGACCAATATTGTTCACGGCTATGCCGCTTATTAGGTCTATGTAAGGCTTGTCTTTTTTGTCATATAGGTATATTCCTCTACCTCTTACAAACTCGTACATGGGCGGGTTAGGAGAGGTCTGGGCTACGTATTTTAGGAATGATTTTTTGATAGGACGAAGATAAGAATATTTGTAGGTTTTGTGGAATAGAGTATTGCTGTAAGTGCTGCGAGCGAATATACTTTCTAATAGCATTGGAATTTGGCATATTGCCTGTTTTACGATGATAGAAGAAATCCATCAGGCCTTTGGAGGGTATCCCTTGCCTGCGGCAGGCTGGGAAATAGGCACAAAAAAACCTTCTCGGTTTCCTAAGAAGGTTTTAAATTTTTGGGTAGTAGCACGCAACAAGGCGTGTTGTTACTAGTTTACTTTGTCAGAAAGACCTGATCCAGCTTTGAACTTAACAACGTTCTTAGCAGCGATTTGAATTTCCTTACCAGTTCTAGGGTTTCTTCCCGTTCTAGCAGCTCTTTTGTTTACAGAGAAAGTACCGAATCCTACAAGGATTAGCTTTTCGCCTTTTTTAAGAGCATCTGTAGTAGCTCCCATAAATCCGTCTAATGCCTCACCTGCTTGTGCTTTAGTGATGCCAGCCTTATCAGCCATAGCTGATATTAAATCTGATTTGTTCATAAGTTTAAATATTATTTTAGATTATTAATTCCTCAATTTTAAAGCGAAGAGCCGCATGAATACAAGTACTGTTACCTATTTGTTGATAATCTAAGGGTTTGCATGAGTTTTTCGGGTGTAAATGAAGCGTTTATTGGCACTTTGAGCTGTGATAGCTCATACAAAGACGCTCTAGACTCGAAAAGTAACTCTAGTTCTACTATTGATTTTTGCTTCAACAATGGCCTATCTGTCAATCCGTTCAGTTGTATTACTAGTTCTGCCCACGGTTTATATAGGTAGATACAGATACCAGATTTTAAAATTCGGTGAGCTACTTCACTGTTTTGTATACTACCTCCTCCTAGTGCTATTACATAATTGCCGCGTTGGTCTAAAAGGTCTTCTATGCATTCAAGCTCCTTTGTTCTAAAGTATGCTTCTCCGTCTTCTATAAAAATAGAGTTTATGTTTCTATTTACTTTTAGCTCGATGTGAGCATCTAGATCTACAAAAGAATAATTAAGCAAGTCACTAAGTTGCTTGCCTATTGTGGTTTTGCCCACACCCGTGAATCCTGTTAGAAATAGGTGCATCAAGATAGCTTTATTCGCGGGTCTAGCTTTACATAAAGTAAGTCTACCACTATATTAATTAGGACAAATAAGAGAGCTATAAAGAGTATGCATCCCATAACTACGGGCAAATCATTCATCTCCAAGGCTTCTATAGTGAGTTTACCTAGGCCTCTCCAATTAAAGATATACTCTACGAAGAATGCACCTGCTAGCAAAGAAGCAAACCAACCAGAAATGGCAGTAATCACAGGGTTAAGTGCATTGGGTAATGCGTGTTTTACAAGGATATCCTTAGCAGATAGCCCTTTAGATTTTGCAGTTTTTATGTAGTCTTTATTCAGGGTTTCGAGCATGGAGCTGCGAGTGAGTAGGGTAAATATAGACAGCGGTCTAACACCTAGTGCAATAGCAGGAAGAATTAAGTTTTTCCATTGATAAAATTCGCCAGTAAATGGATCTATGTCTACCCAACTGCCAGTCATATTGAGACCTGTAACATCGTGCAATACAAAGCCGAAAAACCAAGCCAAAATAATAGCGGAAAAAAAGGAAGGAACAGAAATACCTAACGTGCTAATAAAAAGGATTAATTGATCTAGCCAGGAGTTAGCCTTTACTCCTGCAAGTAATCCTAAAAAAATACCGAAAATAGCTGCGAATATGATCGAAACAAGTGCGAGTATAAAAGTGCCGTTAAATGATTGAGCAATCAAGGAGGTTGTCTCTTCACGATTTTGGAAACTTCTTCTTAGATACGGCTTTTTTAGCACGATGGTAGTTGCTCCTAGTTCTAACTTGGCACTTCTGCCATATTTTTCATTTAAGCTAAGGTTACTCGTATTGCGATGAAAGGATACGGGAGATATATCGTTTAGAAAAAGAAGGTATTGTGTGAACAAAGGTTTGTCTAGCCCAAATTCTTTTTTTATAGCCTCCTGGGTTTCTTTGTCTGTACGCTGGCCTACAGCCATATTCTCAGGATTAGGAAATGAAAAGCTAAAAAGAAAAAAGACGACTGTGATTACACTATATAGGATTATAAAGCCATTAAAGATTCGTTTTAATAAAAACGATATCATTTAGCCACTTTTTTTAGAAATTGCTTCACAGATGGGAGTCTAGTAGAAGGCCAAGTTTCTTTCACCACGTTGCCTTCAAACAATACTACCCCCGGATTTGATCGTATAATCGACTTTAGGTTGGTCTTATCTCCAAAGTAAAAAGGAATGTCGAGCTGGTGTTCGTGTCTAAAAGCCTCGACTTTATCAGAAGCACTCGCAGTAAGTGGATAGATGGCTATGTTTTCTTTTTTGCAGGCAGCTATCAACTCTTTTAATTCAGACATGGTAGCTACATCCGCCTTGTCTATTTCATTAAAAACAAGGAGTAACTTATGACTAGTATCTGCAAAGAAATCCTCTACGTAATCATTGCTACGTGTATCGTCCATTAACATAAAGTCATGAATTTCTGGTTCGTAGCCTTTGCTTATCAGCTTATCACGTCTGTCTACAAACGTATATCCCTCATCTGCCAAGTTCCGTCCAGACATTTGTTCTAGACTAAACTCTTCATCTACGCCCTCTTTGCTATATATGAAAATGTTTTCGTACTTATCTGAAGGGGCGTCTGCTGGAACAACTGCTAAATCTTTTATGTTGTTTCCTTCCTTAAACTTGAGGAAATCTTTCACAGGAAGATAATGCCAGCAGTATGCAGAGAAACCTGCACTTATTAAGGTGAAGACTGTGAGCAGTTTTACAGCAAATGGTTTACTAAATATAGGTTTGATATGTCGTATCCCTAGTAGAATGACAAGAATAGAAACGGAGAGTATTACATCCTTATTGAAACTCTGCCAAGGCGTAAGCTTTATGGCATCGCCAAAGCATCCGCAGTCTGTCACTTTATTATAGTACGCACTATACCAAGTAAGAAAAGTGAACAAGGCGATAATAATAATAAGTAGAGAAATAGTTAGCCTAGGGGCCCAACCTATTAGTAAGGCAAGTCCTAAAACGATCTCTAGCACACATAGAAAGATAGCAAGTCCTAGGGCATAAGGTCTTAGACCTTGAAAAAAGTCTACAAGCCAAGATTTAGATTTCGCATAATGAGCCACGTCTAGATCTGTAGTTTTAGTATAATTCTGGCCTGCGGCTAATGTAGTAGCGTCACTGCCAAGTTTGCTATCTCCCATAGTCGCATTTACTGCAATTTGATAGAATGTAGTGTCGCTTTTTTGAGCTTGTAAGTCTTCAGAATATACTATCCTTCCGTTTAACACTACGGAAACCCCACCAAAAAACACAGTGTCATCTGTTCCCGGAACCGGTTTTAGAATCCATACGTCATTTTCTAATAAGAGTAAGTTGGTAGTACTTGCTGGGTCAATACGTTGAGTTAGCGATTGCACTAAAGAATCATTAACGATTACTTCAAGATTAAAACTGTCTTGATGAGTTTCTGAATCGGCAGAAAACACAGAAAAATACTCATCTAGTTTATAGCTAAAACCAGTAGGGTCATTCGCTTTTATTAGACCAGAAAATATAAATAGGAGGCCTACTAAAACACGGAATAAGTTTGCAATATATTTCATGAGGTATAAAAATTATTAATACGTATCAAAGCAAAAATAGCATAGTTAAGCATATCGCTAAAATTAGCTTCTATACCCTCTGAGATAAGTGTTTTGCCGTCCTTATCCTCTATTTGTTTAGTTCGGAGTATTTTCATAAGTATCAAATCTGTGTATGTACTCACCCGCATATCTCGCCAGGCTTCGCCATAGTCATGATTTTTAGTTACCATTAGATTTTTGCATTCCTCGGCTTTTTGGTCGTAATATTTTAGCACTAGGTTAGGGTCCATTTCCATGTCATCACTCGTCTTAAGTTCTAATTGTATAAGTGCGATAACACAATAGTTTACTATACCTATAAATTCATTTTCTATGCTTTCACCTACTTTATTTTCTTGTTTTTCTTCAATACTTCGGATACGTTGAGCTTTTATAAATATCTGATCCGTGATAGAGATAGGCCTAAGGATACGCCAAGCTGTACCATAGTCGTAGGTCTTCTTCTCAAAGATCTCTTTGCACTGAGTTATGGCTTGGTCAAAGAGTATTGGAGTATCTGTATTCAAAATGAATTTAATTTGCTACAAAAATAGAAATACCTAAGTGCCATATGAATCAAAACATTAACATTAAAAACACACTCCTAGATTTGAGGACACCAGTAGTGATGGGTATTTTGAATGTGACACCCGATTCTTTCTCAGATGGAGGTAAATATATTGGCCTAGATCAAGCTGTACAGCAAGCAGAAAAAATGGTAGCAGAAGGAGCAACATTTATAGATATAGGTGGCTATAGCAGCAGACCAGGGGCAGCAGAAGTGAGTATACAAGAAGAGGTAGATAGAGTGCTGCCAGTGTTAGAAAAGTTAAAAGGCTTCACAGATGTCTTCTTGTCTATAGACACTTTTAGAAGTATAGTAGCAGCTGAAGCTGTACAAGCGGGTGCCAATATGGTGAATGATATAAGTGCGGGAGAAGATGACGATCAGATGCTAGTAACAGTGGCTAGTTTAAAGGTGCCCTACATAGCTATGCATAAGCAAGGGAAATCGAAGACGATGCAGACTAACCCGCAATACACCGATGTAGTAGGAGAGGTATTCGAGTATTTACAAAAGAAAGTTATCGAATGCAAAGCTGCAGGTATACAAGAAGTTATTATAGATCCTGGATTTGGTTTTGGTAAGACAACATCTCATAATTATGCATTGCTCAAAAATCTAGATGAACTTACACGATTAAATGTTCCCATTTTGGCAGGGATATCTCGTAAGAGTATGCTATGTACGGTACTGGAAAACTCACCCGAAGAAGCTTTAAATGGGACTACATTTTTACATGCTTATGCTCTTCAAGGTGGAGCTACTATACTTCGTGTGCATGATGTGAAAGAAGCTATGGAGTGTGTAAGACTATATAGTCAACTAGCTGAAGTTTAAAATAAATTATAACTAAGTCTAGCACTTATAGATTTCAGATCATACCAAGTGCGGCCTACTACATAGCTTGGCTGTGAAAACTGGGCATAATCAATGCTTACCTGCATAGGTATTTTGGTGAGTTGTTGCAATGGAAGCTGTAATCCTATCCCGTAGGTGAGGTATTCTAAGTGTGATTTATTAGAGCTGCGGCCATAGTCGTACACTTTTTCTCTAAGCACGAGCACTTAGTGGTCTTCCAAAAAAGTAATTACTTAAATAACCAACTTGGTATTGAGCATTACACTGAATCGAAATGGCTAGTAGCACTAAAAGAGCAACAGGTTTGAAAAAATGACTTAGATATATCATAGTATATTTTGATTGACTTAACGTGAACATAGGCTCTTATCGTATCTTTTCGAAAGTAATCCTACTTATTCACTATTTCACCATGTTTTCCACTACTTGAAACCTTAAATGTAAGGTAACATATAGATAACATTATGCCCCCACCATTGTACTAAGAAAAAATCAAAGCAATTAAATTATTTCAAACATGAAAAACACTTCAAAATTATTATTCTTAACGATGCTAGCTACTACTGCATCTTTTTTAGGCTGTAAAGAGGACCCGATAGAGAATCCTACGCCTGTTACCAACTATGAACACTCTGGTTTTATCACCGCAGACGAAACTTGGGATGCTAATGGTATCCATATCCTTAAGGATAGAGTTATCGTAAAAGAAGGAGTTACTCTTACTATAGATGCTGGAGCTCTTATAAAAGGAGAAGTAGGTGTAGGTCCAAATGCTTCAGTACTTTTAATAGCTAGAGGAGCTACAATAAATGCTGCAGGTACTGCTGCAAACCCAATTATCTTTACTTCAGTAGCAGATGAGATAGCTTTAGGAGAAAAGGTAGGAACTAATCTAAATATAGAGAGCGACAAAGGATTTTGGGGTGGTGTGATACTACTTGGGAATGCTCCTATATCTCCAAAAACGGGTGCTACGGAACAAATAGAGGGTATCCCAGCAGACGTAATAGAAGGAAACTATGGCGGTGCTGATGCGGCTGATAATTCAGGTGTATTAACTTATATATCTATACGTCACGGCGGTGCACTTATAGGTGAAGGCAATGAAATAAATGGACTAACTCTAGGCGGTGTAGGTAACTTGACTACTATCAATCATATAGAAATAGTGGGTAATGTAGATGACGGTATAGAGTGTTTCGGTGGTACCGTAAATATAAACAATGCCATAGTAATGTACCAAGGAGATGACGGTTATGATATAGATCAAGCATATAGTGGAACGATTAGTAATTTTATCTATATCGCTGGAGCTACTTCAGATCACGGACTTGAAATAGATGGTCCAGAAGGTTCTGAAAACGCAGGAGGTCAGTTCAAACTAGAATTTGGTTCTTTAAAAGGAAATGCTGCTCAAGGTGAGTTTGCAGATTTTAGAAGTGGGGCACAAGGAACGGTAGATAAATTATATTTCTTTGGGTTTAACTCTGCTGCAGATATAGAGCTAGATGACGATAAGAGTTCTGCTAACTATACTTCTGGTTCTCTTACGCTTACCAATCTTAAATTTAACTCTACTGCTTGGACACTAGGTGGAGACGGAGCCCCAGATGGAGGAACTACTACTTGGGCTATAGTTACAGATATTTTCGCAGACAAAGCTCCAGCAGGAGACGCAGCAGCAGCAGATATTAAGTTTTCGGGTGCCGGCAATGCTCTTGTAACAGCTAAAGTGAATGGTGCAGATAAATCGGAATTTATAGGTTGGTCACTAGCAGATGCTAAGGGTCTTCTTGCAGACTTCTAATAAAAGAATTATCGATAAATACAAAAATTATAAGCAATGCGAACAGCGGTAGATTTAGTCTCCGCTGTTTTCTTGCTTTAAAAAAAGGAACAATTACAACACTAAATTCTATACTAAATAATGTCAATCGTAAAACCATTCATCTTTAGTTTTTGCTTACTTCTTTCTGTTAATGCTTTGGCACAAAGAGGTAGTGTGAAAGGTAAAATATTAGATGCTAGCACTAATGAAGTTTTAACCAGTGCTACTATTACTTCACCTACATCTAATGGAGGTGGGTACTCAGATTTCGAAGGAAATTTTAATGCCAATTTTGTAGCGGGTACTCATAGCATAGCAATCAAGCTAATGGGCTATGATACTAAAACTATAGACAATGTGGAAGTAACCGATGGAGAGGAAACAGACTTAGGAACTATCTTAATAGGTACGCAAGCAGAAGAGCAAAAGGGAGTCATTATTCGGGTTAAAAAATCGACTACTTCGAGTAGTGCACTAATAACTGCTCAAAAGAAATCTGTAAATTTAATGGATGGTACTAGTAAGCAGGCTATGGCACAAGTAGGAGATGGCAATGCCGCTGCCGCTGCGAGTAGAGTAACAGGTGTGAGTGTAGATGGAGGTTATGTTTTTGTACGTGGACTAGGAGATAGATATACCAAAACAGTATTGAATGGTATGGAGCTGCCAGGACTAGACCCCGATAAGAATACCCTACAAATGGATATTTTCCCTACCAACTTAATAGACAATATCATAGTCATAAAAAGTTTTACTCCTAATCTAGCTGGGGACTTCACTGGAGGCTGGGTAGATGTGCAAACTTCAGATTTTCAAGCTAAGGAAGTATTCGGTGTTTCGGCTTCATTAGGGTATAATCCTGCTATGCATTTCAATGCTAGCTATCTTACACATGGAGGCTCTATTGGGGAAGTATTTGCCGCAGGCAAAGGGAGTAGAAAAATACCTTTTGGCGAAGCCAAAGTAATACCTTTTTCTCAATACACGCAAAGTAATGGAGGAGCACAAAAAGCACAAGACAATGCCAATGCATTTAGTAAAGAGCTAGGAGCAACACAGCAAATGAGTTTGCTGAATACCTCGTTTAATATCAACTATGGAAACCAAATAAATAAAGACAAGAAAACGTATGGTTATAATCTAGCTGCAGGGTACAGTAATAACTTTGAGTACTTTGACCAAGCTATCTATCAAACCTATATAAAAGATGAAGATAAGGATGTAAATGAGTTAGTGCTTTCTGAGAAAAATAATGGTAGAGTAGGAATAAATGAAGTAATGTGGAGTGCATTAGCCAATGGCTCTTACAAAAAAGGAAAAAATAGCTTGAGTTCTACATTATTTCATACGCAAAACGGAGTGAAGAAGACTTCTGAGATAATCTATCAAAACATTGCGAATCCATTTGGAGATGCAGGTGCTCAGTTAGACAAAAGCGTATTGTATTACAATCAAAGAACACTCACGAGTCTATTGGTAGAGCATACAATGAAAAAGGATTCAGGTTGGATGTTTACAACGAAAGTATCGCCGAGTATCTCGAGCAATAATGAGCCAGATATGCGTATCACCTCCTTGTCTTTTGATGAAAATGAAGCTTACAGATTTAATATAGGTGCTGGGTCTGAGGTGACTAGACTATACAGAAGCTTGACCGAACTCAATCTAAATGCGAAATGGGATGCAGAGAGATCCTTTTATTTGGCAAACAAACGTGAAACAAAATTGAAACTGGGAGCGGCTAATAATGTCAAGAAGAGAGACTTTGGAGTATTTCAGTACAACTATTTGCCTGTAGGCAGTTTTAACCTAAACGGGGACCCCAATCAGATTACAGAAGAGTATCTCTTTGATGCAAACACAAAGGAAGGATTCACTTTATTTGGTGAGCCGCAAGCATCTAATGAGTTTAATGCTACGCTTAATGTAGCAGCTGTATATGCTATGAATGAGTATCCGCTAACTAACAGATTGATGGCTATATATGGAGTAAGAGTAGAAAAAGCAGATATGTTTTACACTGGCGAAAACACAAGTAACCTGTCGTACAGCAATGAAAAAGTGCTGGACGAGTTGAATGTGCTGCCAGCCCTTAATCTACTTTTTAGAGCTACTACAGATATCAATGTAAGATTAGCCGGTACACGTACCTTAGCCAGACCGTCTTTTAAAGAGAAATCACTCGCACAGATTCTGGATCCTATCTCTGGTCGTACATTCATAGGTAACCTAGATCTGAAGCAGACGGAGGTTACTAACCTTGACTTGCGTTTCGAGAAATTTATGAAAAGAGGAGAATTAGTATCTATCAGTGGGTTTTATAAAAACTTCACTAACCCGATAGAGATAGTAGTCTATAAGCCAGAGACACCTACTAACTTTACTCCTCGTAATGCTGTAAGTGCCAATGTGTATGGAGCCGAGTTTGAATTGAAAAAATCATTAGATGTGATAGGTTTAAATGACTTTTCAGTAGCCACTAATGTATCCTACATTATTTCAAAAGTAGAGATGACTGTCCAGGAGATACAAGGTAAAACCAACGAACTGCGAGATGGACAAACTTTGGGTACTACCAGAGAAATGCAAGGGCAAGCACCGTACATTATCAATTTTGGTTTAAACTACCAAAGTATAGGTGAAGGTTTGAATGCAAATATGTCTTATAATGTACAAGGTCCTAAGCTAGCTATAGTAGGTATAGGTCGTTTGCCAGATGTGTATACGGAGTCTTTTCATAGCTTAAATTTTAAGGCGAGCTACAGCTTCTTGGTAGAGGACAAAGCACAGCTAAGCTTCTCGGTAGATAATATACTAGGAGATGACAACTTGCAAGTGTATAGAGGCTACCAAGCACAAGACCAAATCTTTACACAGCTGCTCCCGCAGCGTACGTTCAAAGTAGGATTTAGCTATAAGATTAAGTAAATATTAACACGCTATATAGCGTGTTAATTACTAGAGGGAAGCCCTGATTTCATTGACATCAGGGCTTTTTTATGTTCTTATATTTTATACTTAGATATTACTTGTTTAACACTTGGATGAGGTTGATATAGCGTAAACATAAGATGGATGTTTGATTTAGATAATAGTGTCAGGACTTTTTTGTACCAGAAATAAAATAACAAATAATCATTTTAAAACATGAAACTAAAAGCAGCACTATTATTCGCATTTGTAGCAGGTTCCTTGGGTTTACAAGCTCAAATACGATTTGATCCACAGATAGAAGTAGATCACCTTACTGACACACTAATGTACCCAAGTACGGGAACTCCTCTTAAGTATCAAATTCTTTTCAAAGGGGGTTTTGATGAAGTAGAAACTACGCCAACGTATGGTAATCCTGCAGGTAAAGCGGTATCCAAAAGCTGGAATGATTTTATCGGGTTCACTCCAGATGAAACTGGAGAAAGTCTAGGATGGATCTCTGTAAATCACGAGCAAGTGGTAGCAGATGATAACTTAGGAGATGGCGGCGGAATGACTGTTTTCAGAGTAACTAGAGACCCGCAAACAGATACACTCATACTCGTAGAGCAGACTTTAGAAGATGGTCGTAAAGGAACATACTTCAATGTAGATTTTGTGAATACAACAGGAGAAACAGGAATGAACTGTGGAGGAATAGTATCCTTGGCAGATGGGCGTATTTGGACTGCGGAAGAGTGGTTTAGATATAGTAACGATGATATCGCAGATAGAGATAAAAGCGATTTTATCATAGGACAAGGGACAGTGGACGGCCAAGTGTCTCCTGCAGGTTTTCCTGGTTTTAATGGAGCTCAAATGCAAAAATTTGAGAACTATAATTATATGACAGAGATAGATCCTCGCCAAGCAAAAGCTATTAGAAAGCAGTATAACTGGGGTCGTCAGGCGTTTGAAGGTGGTGTTGTATTGCCAGATAATAAAACTGTTTATCTTGGGGTAGATAACACTCCTGGGTTTTTCTCCAAGTTCATCGCAGATACAGAAGGTGATTTCACGCAAGGGACTACCTATGTATATCGCCACGATGATTCTAAGCTTAAACTAAATCACTTCTCAAGTGAACTTAGCACCTTTGGTGAAATATCCGCTTATGATGATGTGAATAATAGAATATATAGCACAAACTCAGGAGATATAGGTGTCAGTGTTT
>Ga0209491_10001433_pt1 | contig 46851 bp, 35 predicted proteins | sample BON02_FD_187213 | JGI IMG/M metagenome (GOLD analysis project Ga0209491, IMG submission 187213) | Freshwater microbial communities from Lake Bonney liftoff mats and glacier meltwater in Antarctica - BON-02 (SPAdes) (version 2) | ecosystem: Environmental > Aquatic > Freshwater > Ice > Glacier...
TTGCACCATCATAATATATGTTGTATTGTTTAAAATAATTCTTTAAACAAGTGTCTAATATTTTCATTTTATCTAATTGTATTTCGATAACACATATATATTCTCCTTTTTCAACCTCTGATGTTATGTATGTACTGCTTCTATCTTTTATATTACAAGATATACCAAGCTTAAAAACATTTCGCAATTTAAACCATTCATTGTCTCGTATATATATTGATCCTTTTTTCTCTTTATGTTTTGAAAGTAACATAGTATTGTTTTCAATATAATAACTATAAATATCAATTTTTTAAATATAATTGCTTATAATTGTTATGAATGCTAACAAATAAAATGAGTACATAATCTTTTTTTTCCAAGAATATTTAGAAAAGTTTAAAAGTTATAAAAATAAATAATATACGCTATGCTACTCAAAATATATTCTTAAGGTTTTGCAAAATATTCATAATAATGCTATAAAATAAAATGAGTACATAATTAATTAATTTCAAGAATTTATAGAAAATGTTAAAAGTTATAAAAATAAATAATTATGTACTCAAATCTATTCTTTAATGTTTATCGAAAGATTGTTAATATTGATGTTAAATAAAATGAGTACATAATTTATTTTTTCATAGAATATTTAGAAAAGTTTAAAAGTTATAAAAATAAATAATTATGTACTCAAATCTATTCTTTAATGTTTATCGAAAGATTGTTAATATTGATGTTAAATAAAATGAGTACATAATTTATTTTTTCATAGAATATTTAGAAAAGTTTAAAAGTTATAAAAATAAATAATTATGTACTCAAATCTATTCTTTAATGTTTATCGAAAGATTGTTAATATTGATGTTAAATAAAATGAGTACATAATTTATTTTTTCATAGAATATTTAGAAAAGTTTAAAAGTTATAAAAATAAATAATTATGTACTCAAAATAGATTGCTTAAGATTTGCAAAATATTGTTAATATTGATGTTAAATAAAATGAGTACATAATTTATTTTTTCATAGAATATTTAGAAAAGTTATAAAAATAATTAATTAATATACGCTACGCTACTCAAAATATATCTAACATCTTTCTATTATAATCAAATGAAATCATAGAACATAAATATTTATCAACTAACATTAAAAAAATAAAGGTTATTTCATAAATGATTGAATGATATAATCATGAAAGTTTTTAAGTATTTTTAATTTATTTCTTAGGGTTTGTTCATCATAATTATTATTATGTTGCGAAATTATGATACAATTACCGTGAAAACACATTTTTATAATATGAAAGATATTACTCTTATATATTTTAAGTAAATAAAAAGATTATGTCGTATCAATTTTTTAAAATATATATAATAAATATTTATTCGTCATCATCATCGTCATCATGTGTTTTATAACCGATACCTCGCCATCCTTTACTATCATATGGTGTATCCAATATTTTTTCAAAGTATGCTTTAAGTTGATTACGATCAGGACACTTTTTACCTTTAACAACATTCGTAGCTGTCCATACACGGAAGTCACTATATAATTTAGCAATAGCCAAACGAGGCTCTCTAATTTCGGGATCAATAACAATATTTTCATTGATAAATTGACCAATAATATCATTATTCTGTTTATAACTTTCTGTAGCAACTCTAACCTCACACGGTTCTGTTATATTTGACGGATTAATACTTTTGTGTCGTTCTATTAACATACTAATGAAAACCTCTTTCCATCTTTCAAACTTATCTGATAACTCTAAATCCATATAAAACTCATTTTTTTTAATATCAGGCTTTTCGCAAAAACGACTTGAAAAGTTGCATACTTTAATACGTCTCCATGTTCCGCCATCATCGCTAGGAACCTCGGGAAGTTCATTACACGTTAATATCATTTTGAATTGAGGCGTAAATTCATAAGGCTCTTTATAAAGAGTTCTTACTAAAATCCTATCTTGTCCAGACAATTCTTTCATCAATCCAATATTCAATCTTTCATTTTCGCTAGGTTCTTGCATAACGGCAAATCGTCTTCCTTTAGTTCTTTCTAATTCACTTTGTGCCGCATTACTTGCTGCGCGCTTTTGTGTCAATAAAGCAATTGGTAAAATACAATAATATTCTCCAATGGACTTTTGAATTAAATCTAAAAGACGAGACTTTCCATTACTACCCTGTCCAGTAAATATATAAAATCGCTCTTGTGTTATACTACCATCGATAATACACGATAAAACATCCATAACATAATTGCGAAGATTTTTATTTGTGAAAATCTTTTCAAAGAACTCATTGATTTCAGCAAATTCTGGCGATGAAGAATCGCATTTTACATAATTATTTTTAGTAGATAATAATATATAATCGTCAGGCATACCGTCTCGAAACATATGCATTTTTAGATCATAAACTCCATTATCAAATCCAAGTAAATGTTTTCTACTATCTAATGTTTCTTCAAACTTATCATCTATAAATAATGTTCTACATTCTTTCATAATAGAATCTTTAAAATTGGAATCTTTCAATTTTGTAGCAATCTTTAAGCATTTTTTACTTTTTTCTTCATTTAATGCTTTTTGAATGCAGTCATCACACGCTTCATTATAGTAATTACTTCTTTCCATAAACTTTTTACAAATGTCAATACTTAACATTTTTCGTAATTCTAAACCTTCGCGAGCACGAACCCATCTATGTTTCTGTTTATCATATTTATACCAATTATCTTTTGAAATTGCTTTAAACTCGTCTTTAAATATTGCATGAACTACACAAGCAATGTCAAAATGAGACCCATCACTTCCAATAGCATCATCAATTAATTTAATAGTTGACGTATTTACGACATTCGCATAACTTACGATATTATCTTGTTTAGCCCACCATCTAAGAGTTCCAACGCCCATATTATCTTTTTTCATTTTATCCCATATTTGCTGACATTCACCTTCAATATAGACACTACTAATTTTAGAGAACTCAACCCAAGTTTCTAATAATCTGTAGTCAATGTTTCGCAATACCCATCCAAGATTAATCCAATCAGCATAATTATCAGCCCTTGTTATGGACAAACATTCATTTACTAATCTTTTGATAAAAGTTAATTCATCTTCGGCAACATATGCTCTATTTACATTAAGAGATTTACCAAAAATATTATTTTGAACCTTACATTTCAACTTTTGATCTATCGCTGGTAATATGTGTTTGCTATACTGGTCAATTTCAATAATAAAGTCTTCTTTTACAAAAACCCTTGTAATTTCTGTCTTTTTTCTCATAGAAAATAATTTAATAAAATTCAATTCATCACTAGCATTTAATATATAATTACATTTTTCTGTTACATTATCAATATTTTTGTATGTGCAAGATACTCTATATGTATCACAATCGGGTTTTTTACTACCATACATTTGCCAACAATTTTGATCAATGATTGCTTTATCTACGATAGAATCATAATCATTACATATGGGAAGATCTTTAAATATATCAGCTGACATATCCAATATTTTTCTTCTAATAAAATGTTGCGCATTATTTGGAATAATAATATGTGGAAATATGATATGCAACCCATCTTTTAATTTATTACGAAACTCTACAGGATTTGGTTTTTCCATAACATATGCTATTGATTCTTCTTCGCTTACGTTCAAATATTGATTTATAACATTGAAATAACCATCAACAATTCTAAAAATATTTTCAGAAGTATATACCCTATCGTATTTTTTCTTATCATTCAAAGATGAGTTTGAGTTCTGCGAACTATAAATACCAGACTTGGTTTCTGGTATAGTAAAACGAAAGTCAATATCAACTCTTAATGGACTTGGTTCAAGAGGTTTTTCTGTAAAATATAATGATACACCATTTGTAAGGGCAAGACTGTAAATATTGATAAATTCATCATATTTATCATCTGGAATACATAGACTTACTTTAGGGGAACCAATACTTGTATTGGTGTAAGATTTACCTTTTTCTACCTTGTATTTATTAATGAATGCACGTAAATCTTCAATTATACCCATTGTTATAAAATAATTAGTCGTTATACATATATCAATTTTTATTTTTATACATATTTTAACAAGATATTATTATTTTTTCTTTATATATGGTAGGTGTATTTATAATATTGAAGAATATTATGACATCAAATAATAAAGATACGGATGCAAAAAATATTAATAAGGTTTATTCAAGTCCATCAAATATTAAAAACCCTCATCTTTTTACAAAAAAGTCATTATTATATTTAATAGAAACTTGGAATAAAAATAAAGATGATCAAATAATCTATAAAAAAACATTTTCTACTGCAAAATTATCATCATTATTAAATGATAAAATAAAACCTATTTGTGACGATAAACAATATTGGTGTTGGACAGGTGCTCTTAAAAAACTAACAAATGACGTTAATACAAGAGAAATTATAAAAGTTATTGAAAATACTGAAATGCGTCCAGAAATGCCTATAAAATGGACAAAAAACCCAATAGAATGGTTAGATAATTATGATATAGAAGATGTTATGATACAGTATAATAATGATAAAAAATATAAATATGCATTTTTGGGAGTATTTCCAATAGACTTTACAGAAGAAGATAAGTTTGGCAGATGTTTATATAGTACAATATGCACGATAGATATAAAAAAGTATATCAATAAAAAAATAAAATACATAGGTTTGATTACAAATCTTGATAAACACGACCAAGGAGGTTCCCATTGGACATCTACTTTTATTATAATTGACCCTAAAAATAAATGTTATGGTGCTCATTACTATGATAGCAATGCTGTAAATATACCTTCATATATCAAAAAGTTTATCAATACTGTTAAGTCAAAATTATCAGAAATATATCCTAAAACAAAGTTTAATGTAACATTTAATACAAAACGACATCAAATGAAAAATACAGAATGTGGTATGTTTTCTCTATCATATCAAATAAGATGGTTAAACGCTATAATAAAATATAAAGAACTTAATTTAACATCTCCATATGATGATAGCAATTTTCACAACTATATAGTTAATGACGAAAATATAACAGATAATAATATGGAAAAAACAAGGTCATATTTATTTAGACCAAACCTAAAAGTATATTTAAAAGATAAAAAAGCAACTATATGATGTGTTATAATCGTAATCTATTTTATATACACAATTATTAAAGATGGGTGTTATAGATTTATTCAAATCTAATATTAATAAAGATACAATTATTAATGCATCTGAAAAAATGTTAAGTCATAAATATAATATAAATATTGAAAAAGAAAAATTAATTATTATCGTTAATATGATAATATCATCAATATGTGCTGATGCTATTCTAATTAAAAATGTAGTTAAAATAATAGAATTAAATACTATAGCTCTTACAAAGGTCAAAGATTATATAGTAAATAATAGTGAAAAAAAAATTAATATAGAAATACCAACTATAGAAAATGAGAATGAATCTACAAAAATAGAAGATATTGTTAAATATAATAGTGAAGAATTATTGTCTAAAGTTTTATCTCTCGAAGAAAAAAGAAATGCTACATCATCGCTTTCATCTATTCAATATAATAATACTACACAAGATGATATAGCTAAATCAAGCAATATAGAAGATATTAAAGATAATTCTAATACTTACATGATTGTAGAAAAGATGTATGATATAATGAACACTAAAAAAAAGGTCAATAAAAAAACACTTATTATAAATAGTTATAACCGCGATTGGATAAATAATCATAATAGAAATAAATTGTCATTTTCTATTAATATTGATTTGACGAAAAATTATATAGAACCTTCTAAATTACTGTTATCTAAAAATATAAAAAGAAAAAATCCTTACATAACAATGGTTATAAATGATGGAATACAAACGCAAAAAATAAATTTTATTTTATCAAATACAACATCGTTAGAAGGAGGTTGGGATACATGGGTTATGATTAATGAAAAAGCACAAAACTTAATAAATCTAAATGTTAAAAACTGGAATATATCTTTTTTGGACTTTAGAAACAAAGAACTTGATATGGGGCGCGATGATATTAAAATATGCGAAATATATGATGGTAAAAACGAAAATAACTTTAGAATAAAAATAGATAATGATGATGAAATGTTATTCGATAGTTACAATATAGATTTATTAAATAAATATGACAATATGTTGTTAAAAACTTATGATAACGAATTTTCCAATGTAAAGATTTCAAATATTGATAATAATTATTTAACATTTGAAACAACTAATTTAACAAAAAAAGACTTCATACGTTCATCACTTTTAAATTATAACGCACAATATTGTATAATTCTTTCATATTATTCAAAAAACAACAATCTATAATAACAAAATAATAAAAGCTGAAAATATAAAAATGATCATAGTAATTATTTCAAGACGATATAATAACTTTATTTTTTCATCTCTTGTCAAAATATTATAAAATATTTCTTTATTGTGTGTCATTGTATTTTCATATATATGAACATATATCTTTGTATAATCAAATAAATATCCAACATTATGTATTAAATCTTCCGTATCAATCATTATCATAATTAGTGATACAAATATTATGAATAATATTATATGTAAGATAAGATTTGAACTGTTCATATGCACGTTAAGATAATTAAACACAATACGCAATTTATAAGAATCATAATTAACTAATCCAATTGATAATAACAATAATACTAAATATATTATAGCATATATAATTATACTATATTGAAGAGTTTTGACAAGATTATATTCTATGATTAACTCAAAAAATACCATAACAATTGTTCGTATAATTAATATCAAAAATACAAATATTGCTTTATCTTGAAAATTTACACCAAGAACTATTTCTGGAACTAAATTGTGCTCATTTACATTTTTATACAATATTTCGCCCTGTTCAATATTTTTTAAGGGATTTTTTTTAGCCGATATATGACTACCTTTCATATATTGGTTCCATATATTTTCATATATTGTTTTTTCATCACCGTTATCATTATTATTCATATCATTATTATCATAATAATTATAATTACTATCTTCCTTTAATTGATAAACTAAATCTTTTAAGTCTTTTTTGTCTTCATTATTATTATTACCTACAGTATTTAATCTTAAAAAATTACATAATTTTGTATAGTTTGTTTTTAGATTGGTATTGTCTCCATCACCCCCGTTAAAAAATCCTCTACCCCGATTATTATCATTATACCGATTATAATCATTATACCGATTATAATCATTATATCCATTGTTTTGTCCATTTTTAAATCTATCATTAATTTGTGCATCAGCTATCTTTTTTTTTATCTTTATTATTTCTTGTGCGCTATCTTCATTTTCTTTAATCAATCTGGAATGTTCTTTATCAATATCTGTTATAATATAATGACTTAAATGTCTCTTTTTATCATTTTTATCTTTAAATAAATAAACATTATTATCTATTAATATACTATGTATATTTTCATCATACTCTGTCATAAGAGGGATTTGTTTAATTTTATTACATGCAATGTACAATTCAAAAAGATTTTCTGTAATATTTTTTAATTCATCATTTAAAACTTTTATTCTATCGTTATTTTTTTTAATTTTTTTATTTTCATTACTTTCAGTTTCGCGATATTGAATCAATATCTTATAATCACCTTTCGTTGAATCAGATTTTTCTTTTACATCATTATCTTTAAATGCCTTATTTTTTGCTTCGTTCTCTTTTTTTGCTTCGTTCTCTTTTTTTGCTTCGTTCTCTTTTTTTGCTTCGTTCTCTTTTTTTGCTTCGTTCTCTTTTTTTGCTTCGCTCTCTTTTTTTTCTTTTATTATATGATTTATTATATCTTCTTCTTTATCTTCATCGTCATTATTTATTATCTTTATTTCGTTTTCTTCACTACCAATATTACCTATTAATATATAATACGATATAACGAGTTTAATATATATATCTTTAATACCATTGTAATGTTCTAATAGCATAGGAGGAGGAGACTCATCATTTTCAAATTTTTTATTTGATTTATCTTTTAACCCTCCATTTTGTATAGTTAATAAAGGCGTTGTGTTAGTCTTATGTCGTATATTATTATTTATTTTTTCATAATTTTTAATTGCATGAGTTTTTATTTCTTCTATTTGTTTAGCTTCTTCTTTTTTATTATCTTGTTTTTCTTGCGTATCTATACCTATTTTTTTAAAAATTTCTGTTCTTATTTTTTCTTTTTCGCGCTGGTTGGTATCATATATCCCATATGTTATTTTTATTTTTTCTATAATATCTTCTATCATAACATTTATTAATTCGTCATCTTCATGTCTCAAATCATCTTTTAATCTTTTATATTTTTGTTTAAATCTATCGAACTTGTCTAATAATACTATACTATCTAATGATGAATATGGTTTATTTTTAAAGATATTCTCTATTTTAATTATATCTTTCTTTAATTCTATTAATTCAATGGGTTTTAAAAGTTTTATCTCTGGATCTACTTTTATTAACTCTATAACTTCTTTTAATTTATTTTTTGTAACAATATCATTAGATAATAATGAATGTATCTTGTTTTTATTATCTTTTGTAATAGTTTTTTTATTTGATATTAGATTTTCTATTTCTTCTATGCAATTTTTAATTTCATCATTATTATTATTATTTTTTATTTTGTTTAGAATGTTGTATATTTTTTTTTTTTCTAAGATACTGAACTTATTTTTAACAACACAGTCATTATTTATTAATTTTATTTTAAAATCAAAATATTTATCTAAATCGTTTAATAAGTTTTCACCAATTTTTTCACCATTAGATAATTTTACATAGTTGTCATTATCAGAAGATATTTCATGTAATGCTTCTATTCTTTCTTCACTGTCCATATATTATATGTTCTCTAAAATAAATAGATATAACTATTATAATAATTAAAACTTTATAGCGATTATACTTGTTAAAATCCATATAAATATTGTAAATAATGACAATGTTTTAATTAATTTTTTTCGTTCTTCAAAATTAAGAATATTATGGTCGGGTTTTTCTTCATCATCAACATCCTCTTTTTTTGTTATATTTAATACTATAGGTATTATTATTAATACTATTATTAAACACGAATGTATAAATAATGCCGTTATACCATTAGTTCCCATATAAAAATAGTAAAATAAAGTTCTAATACTATTCATAATATTACCAAAGTTCATATAATCAACCTGTTCGTTATTATCAACATTAATTAATAAAACAATAAACCAGAATATAATAAGATAAATAGTAACATAATATACGAAGCCTTCATTGAAGGTTTTTATAAAGTTTATATCAATACACCATTGTATTAATATAACCGATAAATATCTAATAAAAAAAGTTGTAATTATAAAAACCAATCTATCGTCGAATGTTAGTTCCAAGTTTTTCATTGGATTTTTAGGGTCATTATCAAATAACAACAACTCATCTTTTATATTTTTTACATCTTCGGGTGTTTTATCTCCATTATTATAATTGTCTATTTTATTCTCAAATCTTTTTATTTTATTTCCTGAATTATTTATTTTTTCTTCACCAATTGGTTCATTTAATTTATCAATATTTTTAAATTTATATTCTTTTAAAAGTTTTTTTCTTAATTCTTGTCCAGCTTCTTTTGTAGAACTACCACCTTGTCTTAAACCACCAAATTGATGACCATTTGATAATAAATAATCTTGATACCTTAGTTGTTCTTGAGTGTCTGGTGATATATTATATATTTTTTTATAATGTCTGTATGCATAATCTGCGAATGCATTTTGTCGCGATTGTCCTACATGTTGTAGTGCTTTTCGTTGTGCATTTAGTTGTGCATTTCGTGGTGCCTGTGCGTTTTGTTTTTGTTTTTGTTGTTGTTGATGTTGTTGTTGTTGTTGTTGTTGTTGTTGTTGTTGTTGTTGTTGTTGGTGTTGTTGTTGTTGATGTTGTTGTTGTTGTTGTTGGGCGTATTGTTGTTGTTGATGTTGTTGTTGTTGTTGTTGTTGTTGTTGTTGTTGTTGGACGTATTGTTGTTGTTGATGTTGTTGTTGTTGTCGTGCTCGTTCTTGTTTTGCTTGTTCTGTTAGTACTCGTGCTCGTTCTGCATGTTGTGCTTGTTCTGTTAGTACTCGTGCTCGTTCTGCATGTTGTGCTTGTTCTGTTAGTACTCGTGCTCGTTCTGCATGTTGTGCTTTTTCTTCTTGTAGTTTTTTTTGTGCTTCATTTTCTTTTCGTGCTTTTTCTATTCGCGCTTCTTCTTCTTGTTCTTTTCGTACTTCTGTGTTTCGTGCTTCTTCTTCTTGTGCTTTTCGTTCTGCTGCTTCTTGTGCTTTTCGTTCTGCTGCTTTTAGTGCTTCTTCTTCTTGTGCTTTTCGTTCTGCTGCTTTTTGTGCTTCTTGTTCTGCTGCTTTTCGTTCTTGTTCTTTTCGTGCTTCTTCTTGTGCTTTTCGTTCTGCTGCTTTTAGTGCTTCTTCTTCTTGTGCTTTTCGTTCTGCTGCTTTTTGTGCTTCTTGTTCTGCTGCTTTTCGTTCTTGTTCTTTTCGTGCTTCTTCTTGTGCTTTTCGTTCTGCTGCTTTTTGTGCTTCTTGTTCTGCTAATGCTTTTAGTGCTTCTTCTTCTTGTGCTTTTCGTTCTGCTGCTTTTTGTGCTTCTTGTTCTGCTAATGCTTCTTGTGCTTCTTCTTCTTGTGCTTTTCGTTCTGCTGCTTTTTGTGCTTCTTGTTCTGCTAATGCTTCTTGTGCTTCTTCTTCTTGTAGTTTTTTTCGTGCTTCATTTTCTTTTCTTTCGAGTTCTTTTTGTTCGGGTTCTTCAAGTATGATTTCTAATGGTTGTGGTTGTGGTTGTGCTTCTTGGTCTTTTCTTGCGTGAATGCTTCTGAAAGCGCGTGTTTGTTTGAAATCTGAACTTTCTAAAAATGTGCGTTTGCGTGATGCCGATGGCGCCGATGGTTGATTAGGTTGTGATAGCGTCGATTGTTGATTAGGTGGTGATGATGTCGATGATGTCGATTGTTGATTAGGTAGTGATGATGTCGATGATGTCGATTGTTGATTAGGTTGTGATGATGTCGATTCTGTAATGTCTGGCGTGTCTGTGTATGGGGATTGATCGAAATAATCTGTAAGGTCTGTATGAACTTCATTTTCGTAAGAATAACCTGTATTGTCTGGCATGTCTGGCATGTCTGGCATGTATAGGTCTGGGTCTTGTTCGACATCATCTTTGTCTGGTTGTGATGGCTGCGATGGCTGTGATGGCTGCGATGGCTGTGATTTTTTAATGGGGTATGTTACTATTTTTTTTTGATCCGGCGCGTGTTTGGGTTTTGGTGCTGATGTTGGTTTTCGTACTGATGCTGTGTCTGCGTCTGTGTGCCTGTCTGTGTGCCTGTCTGTGTGCCTGTCTTCACTTATATGTTGTAATTGTGATGGGTTACTTTTGAGTTGTAGGAGTGGGTTTTTTTGTTTGAAGATATATGATGTATCCATAATATTATTATTATTTTCAGTTGTTGGCATGTCATCATTTATTATTAATTGTTCTAATTTTTCAATTTTATTCAATATTTTTTCTATTTTTGCCTTGTCTCCGCTTTCATCTTTTTTATTTTCATCTTTTTTATTTTCATCTTTTTTTATTTTATTAGCATCAATCATTTCTTTTTGTTTTGTATAATATTTTAAATTTTTTAATAGTTTATCTTCTTTTATTTTTAATCCGTTGTATCTATAATATTTTCGGAGTACATTATATAATATTTTAGGATTTTTTTCATAAATATCTATTAGATCTTTATAATATTTATAACGTTCTGGCGATAGTTTTCTTATATCAATATCGCTAAAAATATAATCACCAATTGATTTAATATTAATTTTTTCGTCGTCTATATTATCATTATCATTATATTGTATTTTATTAAATATGTCATTGTACATCCTTTCCTTTATTCGTATTATAGAAAAAAATAAATAATTAATTCTGCACTGTATATATAATCTTCCATATAATCGCTATTGTAAGGTATGCTATAACAATGATGGCGAGTATATAATTTATTTGCGAATAATAATAAAACAATATAATCATTAATGTAATTATTACTATTGACCAAATAATTATTAAAACTATGCTAAATACATTTAATTTAAATTTATTATATAATGAATCATCACTATTAAAGGTTTTTAAAAGCTTTTCTAATTTGTTTTGAATATTACTTTTAAAAACATTAATAGTTGTTTTTTTAAAATTACTAAATATCTTAGTATAATCTTCGTGTGTAAAAATATCATTTCTCGCAATACGATTTAAATTGCGAGAATAATTTTTATAATTCAAAGGTATATACGATGAAGGCATTGACTCTATAGGTAAAATACCAAAATGATATATTTGTTGGTTTTTTATTAAGTCGTTATTAATATTTTTTAAACTTTTTAAACTATTTAACTGATGTTCAAGTGTATCTTTTAGTTTATTATTATTATAGTTATTAAAGTCTTGTTTTTCTGGATTTGCTTCACTACGAATAAAAGGCTCGTTTTTCTTTGTTTGTTTATCATTCTCTTTTATTATTTTATTTAAGTCTTTAATTTCTTTTTTCAATTTTTTAATTCTTTCATTATTGTCTTCGCCAGAGTATGTCTCATCCTTAAATAATTCTGACTTTTCTTTAAAAAAATCACTAATATCTTTATTATCTTTTTTATCTGTTTCTAAAAAGTATTTATCAGTTAATAAAAAATTATTATCTATATAATCTGTATCAATGGGAGAAGTATCTACCATTATATTTGTTATAACTTTATTAATTTAATATATTTTATATTATTAATAAAGTATATATAAAATTATAAACTCATATATTATAAATGAATAAGTGTAAATTATTGATATTCATATTTTTGAACTATATGCATAATATATATTCATACTCTCTTGGTATAGGGTCTGGGAGCTTAAATAATATTGGAAAGTCTAAAGGTTCGGATATATGTATTCTAAACTATAATAACGTATATAGTTCTCTTTATACATGGTCTAAAGAGAATGCTAATAGTCACAAAAAACTTATAAATGATACATTATGGATTAATAAAAATAGATTTATTCATAAAAATATTATTATCGGTATTTATAATGATGTTGGTATATTAACATATATGTGTCAATTAAGAAAAGTAGAAAATATGAGATTTATTTTAGTAAATATTTTCGCTAATCCAAGTAATAAACTTGAAGAAGATTCTTTTTTATTTGATAATTTATATTCATTTTGCGAATATAATAAATACTCTTTAGATACTCGTAAGTTAAAAATTATTGACAATAGTAAATATTATTTAACTTATATTTTTGAAAAAAAATAGTTATTATTTTATCTGTATTTTTATTTTATTACATCTATTCGTTATTGGATTTAAAACAGAACCTTCTGGGCATATTTTTTTAGCAAGTTTTGGTTTCTCTATTTTTTTATTTTTAATTGGTTCAGTTGGTTTAATAGGTTTGATAGGTTTCACAGAAGTTTTCTGTATTTTTATTTTATTACATCTATTCGTTATTGGATTTAAAACAGAACCTTCTGGGCATATTTTTTTAGGAATTTCAGGTTTGCTTAATGGTTTTATTGGAAGTTTATTAATAGACTTTATAGATATGCATCTATTAGTCAAAGGATTAACAACATCATTATTATTACATATTATATCTCCATTTATTGCAAGGTCTCTTGATTTATTCTTTTTAACATAGGTAACAATACGACCTCCTTCATAAAAAGAAAAACATAAGTTTTTAACATCCATAATATCCAATATGCATTTTTTTCTATTTAAACAAAAACTATCTTTATTGTTCATATCCCATTTATATTTCATTAATTGACAAGGAATTGTTATTTTTTTATCATCAGATATTAATTCCTTAACTATATTAGGGTCTATAGTAGTTCTTGTCCAGCCATTATAAACATATTTTTCACCTTTACATTTTATACCAGCAATAGAATGCCCTCCAATATTGTGCGTTTCTTTATTCCAATTTGTTAATAAAACAGAATCTTGTATATATTCTTCATTTTTAATTTTAACTATTTCATTTAAATTGAGAAGTTCATCAAGCACTTTTTCAATTAAGTAATGTGGGGGATAATAAGATTCTTTTTTTATATGTTTACCATCTAATATATTTATAATTATGATATCATGTTCTTCTATTTTTTCTTGTACTTTTGCGGGTGATTTAAATACATAATCAAACTTTATAACTTGTTTTGTTATTTTGATAAGTTTAGTATTATTATATTTAGAATAATAAATTTTTTGTGTTTTTGGGTTAAGGTCAATAAATAAAACCTTTACACCAAGTAATTTATAAACACTTTTAATATATAAAGCAGATTTGAAACCATTATCTTTATTTTTAGCAGGGTTAAATGAAAAGTTCTTCTTATTGTATTTATATAATTGTTTCAATATATATTCAGGACGTATTTTATCAAAATATAGATAATCATTATGTATGCGTGTTGTTCTAAAATATTTATTTTTTAAAATATAACTCAATGTTTTATAAATAGCTATTTTGTTATCCCATTTTTTAGACTTTTCAAGTAATAACTTTCTACTCTCATCGCTATATAAAACACTCATTAATATACTATTAAACCAACAAGTTGGACCATATTGTTTTAATGAAATAACGTTATCGCATTTTGTTGTCATTTCTATTATAAACGCATAAAATTATATAATTTTATTTAAAAAGTTCGTCATTTGAGTTTTTATAAATATAATTTTCTCTACTTATAACTGTATTATCGTTATCATTATCAATATCTCTATCGTAATTATCTCCCTTAATATTATTTAATATTTTATTAAATATACTTGCTGGAGATTGAGAAACACCCCCGGCAAATATATTAGAAATACCTCCGTTTTTTTTTCTATGATTTGGATATTGAATATTTATTAAATCGCGAATATTATCAAATGACATGGTTGGTATTGTCATATTTATATATATATTATAAACATCTATGATATTATTTTTTATGTCCTTTTAATTTATTTTGCATTTCATAATCAAAACTATCGCATATACCACGTATATTATTCCATTTACTATCGTCAATTCCAATATTTTTAACAGTTTTATTTTCTAACATCCATAATTCATCAAGAGTTTCTAATACATTTTTATTATTTTTTAAAAATATTATTTCAACTTCTTCATATGTCATTTTAACAGGTGATTGTTTAAAAACCTCTTCCATATTCTATATATATTCTTCTTTATTATTTTTATATATCTTTATATTTTTGATTACCTTTGTAATAATAATCTGCTATTTCATATGCCATTTTTTCATAAGGATGTTCTAAAGAATGATTTGTCATTATAACATCATTAATTCCGGTTGGTTTATCACTTCTATAAAAACATACCATAGTTTTATTCGTTTTATTATCTATATAAATATTACTATTTGTATCAGGGTTTGACCTGACATATTCATCATTTACTAGAAATATTTGTTTAAACCCCATACATTTTATTATCTTATCGAATAATTGTACATTAAGTCTTTGATATATATGTATTTTTTCATGTATTAATGTTTTTACCAAATCATCTTCGATATAATTAAGTACATTTTTAGATAAAAATATTATATTTTCTCTTGTATGCGGTAATCCTTCTTCATATTCATATTCTATATTATTTTTCATATCATCAACAGAATGTGTATTCGCAAATATCCATTTTATATTTGCAATGTCAGTTCCTATAATATTGTTATTATAACATAAATCATCGTATTTTACATTTCTAAAAAATATATCTGCTTTTTCTGTACATCTTATCAATAAATCCTTTTCATATTGTGTAAAAGATAATGTTGTTTTTACAATTTTTTCAATATATTCATTGTGTGTTGATACTTTTCTCGCATACAAATCGTATCGCGATAAGTTTTTTACATATCTGTCAGTATCATTAGTTAGATAAAACTTTGTTTGTTCGTCGCTCATAAAATATACTTCACAATTACTATTTTTTTTTTTATTATAACAATAAAATAAATATGAAATTATAATTATAAGTATTATTGATAATATTGTTGTAATCAAAAGAAATATATTGTATTTCATAATGTATTCTATTATATATGTATTTTTGTTTTATAAATTACAAAAAAATTATATTAAATGTTTTTTCTTCTTTTTTTGATAACAATACACATCATCATTTTTTACAACCATTTTTTTGATATTTTCAATATTTTCAAGTGTTAATACAGAACAAATATCTTTTTTATAATTTACATCTTTTATTTTTGATAAAATATTTATTATATTATAATATTCTTGTTTGCTATTTTCTATTAAAACGGGCAATTTTTCAGATTCCATAAAACATTTATCAATATTATATGTGTAAAAACTACCAGGATTGTTATCTATAGTTATTATATTTTTATAACAAATTGAAATATCTCTATTTGAATTTACATTAATAACAGAATACCCAAATGAATTAATGCAAAAATATTTCATTCTATATTCGTCTATACCATCTATCGCATCTATTTTAAATGAAAACTCTTTATATTTATCGGGATTATGCGGAATAACATTATCTGGATTAGCACCTCCTGTCCCTGTAGTTATTTGTATCAAATATTTGTCTCTTTTTGCAATTTGCATTATACTAAAGTTATGTGTATCTGCACATAAATATATACATCTGTAATAACACAGAATATCATAAAAGTCATTTACAATATCATAATCAATTCCTTTTATTATAGAGCCTTCTTTATTAGACTTTTTAATAGTAAATAATGGTACATGCCCCATTACGAAAATGGTTTTCTTAAACGAGATAGATGTTTTTTCTATTTGTTCCTTTACAACCTTTAAGTATTTTAAAGATTTAATTTTTTCTTGGGGTGTATTTGAATAAAAATTATTAGTATTAATAATAATCGTAATATATTTATCGTTATGTATAATACCAATTTTATCACCATCAAATAGATTTATATCGTCTAAAGCATATTTTACATTTTCTAAACTAACGGCATTTTCGTCGAGTATTGATTTTAAACTTTTTTTTTCATTTATTTCTTTTTTAATCTTATTTATATAATATTTTTGCGTATTTATCATACAGTTTTTTTTAATATCAACTTGTTCATCACCATCTATTTCTTCATCGTGATTTCCAACAGCTATATATTTTGGATTTTCCATCTCATAAATTTTATAATATCCGGATATTAGAATATCTTTTAAATAATATTTAATATTAATCCCTGATACATAATCTTTAAATGTTGTAGCATACCAATTATCGCCAGCTATAAAAATAGGTATTTTTGTACTTTCGTTATCTTTTATATATTCCAATATTATGTCTCTATACAATGGGTCATTTGGTTTTTCACAGTTTATATTGTTCCAACATCCAAAATATAAAAAATTATCACACATCTTATAATTATAATACATTTTTAATAAAATGAGTACATAATTAATTAATTTGAAGAATATATTGAAAAGTTTAAAAGTTATAGAAATAAATAATTATGTACTCAAATGGATTGCTTAAGGTTTTTAAATAAATGTTTTAATAATGGTAATAAATAAAATGAGTACATAATTAATTAATTTGAAGAATATATTGAAAAGTTTAAAAGTTATAGAAATAAATAATTATGTACTCAAAATCTATTCTTAAGGATTTGCAAAATAGTTATAATAATGGTAATAAATAAAATGAGTACATAATTAATTAATTTCAAGAAAATATAGAAAATTTTAAAAGTTATAGAAATAAATAATTATGTGCTAGGCTTTTCAAAATCTATTCTTAAGGATTTGCGAAATATTCTTAATAATGGTAATAAATAAAATGAGTAGAAAAGCCTATAATCTTTTTATTTCAAGAATATATAGAAAAGTTTAAAAGTTATAGAAATAAATAATTATGTACCAGGCTTTTCAAAATATATTCTTAAATATTGGCGAAATATTCATAATGATGGTAATAAATAAAATGAGTAGAGAAGCCTATAATCTTTTTTTTCCAAGAATATATAGAAAATGTTGAAAGTTATAAAAATATATTATTATGTACCAGGCTTTTCAAAATCTATTCTTAAAGATTGGCGAAATATTCTTAATAATGGTAATAAATAAAATGTGTAGAAAAGCCTATAATCTTTTTATTTTAAGAATATATAGAAAATGTTAAAAGTTATAAAAATATATAATATACGCTTAAACTACCCAAAATGTATTCTTAAGGTTTTGCAAAATATTTGTTATGAATGATAATAAATAAAAAGATTATGTACTCATTTTATTTAGATAATTTATAGAAAAGTTTAAAAGTTATAGAAATATATAATATACACTAATCAAAATATATTCTCATAGATTTGCAAAATAGTTATAACGAATGCTACTTAATGAAAATGAGTACAAATTATATTTATTTGGAGAAAAATTAGAAAATGTTAAAAGTTATAGAAATATATAATATACACTAATCAAAATATATTCTCATAGATTTGCAAAATAGTTATAACGAATGCTACTTAATGAAAATGAGTACAAATTATATTTATTTGGAGAAAAATTAAAAAATGTTAAAAGTTATAGAAATATATAATATACTACTCTGTGCAACTCAAAATTATAAATACATTGATCCTAAAGTATCGCTATTGGACGAAGATATATTTTTATTTGAATAAGTAGTGTAGAAGTCGATAGATATCGTGTATGGTAATATAATTGTAACAACATCAGTTGGAACATAAATCATCATATTGATCCATGAAATAATATTGTTGATTGACCGCTTTAAGTTTCTCACCCCATCTTCTTTTTCTATATTACTTATGATATGTTTAATAAGTTCTTTATTAAAAATAATATCTCCATTATTAAGATTATATTGTTTCAATATTTCAGGTATAATATAATCAGTTGCTAATATTATTTTTTCATCATTATTATATCCTTTTACGTTTATAACTATCATGCGGTCTTTTAATATAGGATTTATCAAAAACTCATCATTGTATGTAAATATAATCATAGACCTTGATATATCCAAATCAATTTCTTCTAAATATCTGTCATTAAATTTATCGTTTTGAACTGGGTCTGTTATATGTATTAAAGTATTAATAATTTCTTGTCCTTTATAAGTATTTGATACTTTGTCCAATTCGTCAAATAGAAATAAAGGATTCATAATGCCTGTTTTTATCAAAGATTCGCATATTTTACCGTGTTTTGACCCCTCGTATGTATAGGAATGTCCTTTTAAAAAAGAAGCATCGTCTGTTCCACTTAATGATATAAATGCGTTGGGGTAATTTAAAGCATTGCAAATACCCTCTTTAATTAGTTTTGTTTTACCCACCCCCGCACCCCCTTGTATTCCTATAACATAACCATTTGCTTTTGGAAATGATATTAATTGTGCCAAAACTCTTATTATTTGCTCTTTCGCGTCCTTGTGCCCATAAATAGTTTCATTCATTTTTATACGAACGCCATTTAAAAACTCGCATATCTTACTATTTCCGTCAGCTATACAAACAGGTAGTTTATAATATTTGTCAAATGGTATATTATTTAAATCATTTACCCAATTATTTAATTTATGATATTCGTCTGAAGAAGAAGACATTTTATACATATTGTCTATTTTTGTTAAAATAGATTGTTTTGTTGTTTCGTTGAAATTAAGATTAAGTATTTTGAAACGAATTGGTACTTTTCCGGTTTCATCATTATTTATCAATTTATCTTCAAGGACTTTTATTTCATCTTTTTGTGTTTTTGTCAATTTATCAAAGTATATTTTCTCTTGCTTATTATATTTGCTATAAAAGTCATAATTAGTTTTTTTAATAACATTATTAGAAGGTTTTAATGTTTTCAATAAAAAAAATAATTTCTCATCTTTCTTATTAAAAAATCCCCCTCGCGGTTCTTTTTTAACAGTCTTAATATATGTTTCTTCATTGCTATCACTATCACTATCGCCATCACTATCACTATCGCCAGCACTATCGCTATCTATTTCATCATCATCATCATCATCGCCATTATCATCACCATCATCACCATCTTCGCACTCGCAAATTACTTCTTCGTCATAATCGTTTTCTTTTTTAGATCTTGTATTTCTAATATTAGATTTACTCATTTTATATATATATAATATTTTGTTTTATATAACTTATTTTTCATAAGTTTTTTCATACTGTTTCCCCCAATATACATTTTTAGATTCTGTGCGAACAACTCTGTTTGCATATATAATATAATATGCGAATATGATAATTAATAATATTGAACACATAAATATTAAAGTATCATTAAAACTGTTACTTACGTAAAAGTGCAATGTATAAAATCCAAATATAACAAATGCTACAGCCAATACAGTTATTGTTAATGTTCTTAATGCAACTATATCATATTTTTTAACATCAATGAAATTATAAGAATTTACTCTTTTATGGTCTAAATTTTTATTTACATATATTTTATCATTTTTCTCATTTTCTACAATTTTGTTAAGTATTTTATTGGTTTCAATAAATTCCACTTGTGGAATAGATACCATTAAAATATCTATTATTCTTGATATTTTAGTTTCATATGCATTCATAATTGATTGGATATTGCTTACTTTAATTTGTATCTTTTCTGTTTCGTCAAGTCCTGATATAGATTGAAATGATGGTACTGTGTTAAAATGTTCAATATTAAAGTTTTCAACATTTGCATATTTTTCTATATATGCAATATCTACTAAATTAAAACTTATAATTAACATAATAATAGTAATAAAACACCCCGTAGTTACTTTAATTATAAGGTCAGAACCAGTATTAGCATAATTAACAATTATAATTATACAAAATAAAACTGCTATAACTACATAATAAATCATTAATTGATTATATAAAATATTATATTCATTATCTTGAATATCATATAATCTACCTGAATTATTAATTTTTGATTCGTTATAAATTATTTTTTTATTTATATTTTTTATTTTTTCCATATCTTCATTATAAGTTTTTTTCAAATTAACATTTTTATTAAATTTAACATGATTATTAATAGTTGGGTGTTCGCTGTAATTATATAATAATATATACTTTTGATCTATCACGGATGAATTTTTAATTTTTCCATCCAGATTAAAAAAATTTAGCACAGGTTGTTTTATATCTTGTATATTAGATTGCGTTATAGAGTCTGTATCATCAAAAATATCATATGTATTTCTTTCAAGTTTAAATAGTTTTGAAGTGTTAGTATTATCTGACATATTTGCATATTCGAACTTTGCTAAAATATTAATTCTAATAATTGTTTTAACACCATTTAATTCTTTTGTAAAAATTTCATCTATTGTATATAAATTATTATTTATTTCTATTTGATATTCATTTTTTATACCTTTATTAATATTGTGTGGCGAATCTAGACCTATAATGTCAGCCAAATGTTCTTCTTCTTTTGTTAATCCATTAGCTTTTTTACCAGAATTTTCGAATAAAGGTTTATTAATACTCACCGTACTTCTAAACACTTGTAAATAATTTGGAAAAGGTCTCTCGCCTGGAGTATCATTAACAAGAGGTGATATAATAGGAGATAATTCAATAATTCTATCAGTAATCCTTTTAGCATAAAACCCTCTGTATATTACTGGATGTATAATAGAACTATTTGAAACATTATTTCCTTGAATATTATCATCAATATCTTTAGTTAATTTATCTAACGTATTATTAATAATATTATTCTTATCTATCAAATTTTCCCATTCACTTGTAGAAGACCCTGATTTTAAAAATGTATCAGTTATTTTTGTAAAATTAGTTATTATGGGGTCTATTGCAATAACTGTTGATAGTGGAGTTGATACAATTGTCTTACCATTTTTAAACTTTGTATTAAATAAATAATTTCCAGCAAAAACAGAATTTAATAAATAACATTTCATAATTTTATAGTAATAAAGAAGAGCATTTACTTGAAAATTAAGATTTACAGCATCAATTTCATGTAAATAATATAAAAAATTTTTTAATACTACCGAACATAACTGTTTATTAGTAAAATGTTTTATATCATTATTTGTAGTAATACTTAAGTTGCTATTATCAGTAGTATCATTTGATTCGTTGTTGTACAGTATGGAATTTCCATCTTCTGATTTAGATAGTTTTATACCGTTAAATACACTATTTTTATTTAAACTAGTTTCGTCTGATGAAAATAAATTATCTTCATTGGATACTGAACTTTGAACAACTTCTGCTATTCCATTATCGCTGAAAGAATAAAACTTCTTATAAAACTTATGATATTTCTCGTTTGTTGTAGTAGTATCATCATTTTGCATAATATCATTGTCAAATGACTTTAATATTAAAAATAGAGTATGTTTTAATGGATATATATTGTTTTCTTCTGGAGCAACCCCTATACTGGTTTCAATATAAACTGCCATATTATCATGAGTTCTATTTTCTTGTTTTTTAACGTTTCTACCTACTATGAAAATATCAGTAATATTAGATATAGATATATTTTTTTGCTCACTTTCAATAATAAAGTTCAAATATGCTTCAAGAATATTTATAAAAATATCTATAATTTCAATACTTGCGTATATTAAATGTGTCCTTTTAGCACTTTGACTAACAATATAAAAATCAGCAACGCTTTGAGGTCTTGTACCCCCTCTATCACTATCTCTTGTTGTGAAATTTAAAAAACCGGTAGAAGCTGAATTACTGTGAGATAGTGATGCGTTATTTGATATAGCTAATTGTGCGTGCCTCATATTTCCACGTAATGCTTGTGATTGTAGTTCTGCGAAGTTATTTACACTTAATAATGTTGTGGTATCTGCTAAACTTGCGATTGAATTATCCCGACTACTATTATAGATATAGTTTGCAAAACTTTTTTCTAAAAAAGGTATGTATTTTTGTGATTTTTTATTGTCTGTATTAATAAAAGCATTATAAAACTTGTCTAGTTTTTCTCTTGTATTTTCATATTGAGGGTATTGTACGGTGGTTGTCATTATATATAACTTTATACTCTTCTATAATTATATATATATTTATTTAGAAACAACATCTATAATAAAATGAAACACCACTATTTTCATTATATCTAATAATTTTAACAACATCTCCTTGTTTTAAACCAAGCCATTTTGCAATAGGATCATTATGTAATATTATTGGCATATATAATTTACTTCTAATCATATTACTTTTCATAATACTTACTGTTTCTTCTTCTGATAATTTAATATGCTCTGGAACATATTCATGTTTGGTTGGATTGTACATTAATTGTTTTGTATAAAAGAATTGCAGTTGCCCTCCGATTTTTTGAAACATTTTGTCATATCTATTAAGTTGCGACATAATCGGAACAGATATAACATCGTTATTAAATATCAAAATAATATTTTTCATATTACCATGTTTTTTAATATATTCTTCAATTGAACCATCGTTATCTTTAAGATCATCAACGCTATTTTTACGTAATTTTTTTGTCAATGCAAATATCAATGTAGTTCTTGACGTTTGGAAAGATATAATATTTTTATCATTTTCAAACTCATCTCTATCAACAGATGCCTCGTGTTCATCGAATAATGATATATCGTCACCTCGTGCAACTAACATTTCTTTTAAATTTTTGATAACATTGTCAATATCCATTTTATATGATATAAGTTGTTTAATCTTATATTATATTATATAATAAAAAATCAATTTTTATAATTATTTCATATATTCCATCTAAAGTAAATATATATTGTGTAATATAAATTCAATATTTATATATTGCATTTATATTACAATTATCACCGGCTATATGAGTATTGATATATTATTATATATATGGATATATCTATAATAATTGTATATTTATGAATGCATTAGTTTTCAATATATAATTAAATTTGTATGATGTAAAATGATATAAACATATGAATATATATGTATTCATAAAGTAATTATAAATAAATGCCTCCAGTATCTTCAGCCACCAAGAAAGCCGTTGTTGTATCATCTCCCGATATTTCACAAAAAACTTCTGTTGTTAAGAAAACTATTACAAAAGTACCTGTTTCAAAGGTTGTTGATAAATCCGTTGTTCGTGTTGCTGTATCCACACCTGTTGTAGAACCGGTAGTAGCACCAGTTGTTGCACCTGTTCCTACAACAACAGGAAGCTCTTCTGTAGTAGAAACAGATGTTTCAGCAGTCGTTGATGTACAACCGGTTCAACAACCTACTGCTCAAGACAATGTTCTTTCAACCATTGTAGAAAAAGTTAATTTTCTATCTGGTAGTTTTAAAGAACTTCACACCCTCCTAAAGGTTTTAAGTAAAGAATATGAAAAACAACAAAAAATTATTGAGAAAGCACAAAAAAAAAGACAAAATGCTAAAAATTCACCATCTGGTTTCGCCAAACCTAATAAAATTTCGGATGAACTATGCGACTTCATTGGAGTTCCATATGGCACAGAAAAGTCGCGAACTGATATTACAAGATTTATTAATCTATATGTAAAAGAACATAATCTTAACAAACCAGAAAATAAAAGATTTATCCTACCGGACGATAAACTTAAAAAAATCCTAAATGTTGGCGACAACGAAGAGATTAATTATTTTATTCTACAAAAACTAATCTCCCACCATTTCCCATTGAGTGCCAGTAAATTAGCAGCTGCTGCGGCAGCCTCTGCTACTGCATCTGCTGTTTCAGTAAGTTCCAAAGTTTAAAAACTTTTATAATTATTTTTTTATTTAAAAAACTATTTTTTTATATAACAATACGGCATATATTATATTATAAATATAATGAGTGAAATATATCATACACTTACAGCAAATGGTGCAAACTCGCTAAACAGTACATCGAATAATATCGTTGACTATTTTATGATGTTTATGAGAGGTCTTAGTAAAAATGATAATAATAAATATCTTGAAAAATGTTGGAAAGATAGTCCTGTAAAAACAGTAGCCATTATTTTTAATGGACGCGATAGGATAAATGGGAAAAAAGAAAAAAAGGTTTCGGGAGATGCAATGCTTTGGTTAAGTATCCATAAACCATATACGTATAAACTAAATATTATTAATTATATAAATAATTATGGATGCTGGAAAGATTTACTATATATATCTTATTATACCAACTATAAAACTGATAATTATAAAGAATTATCTTTATTCGCGGAACAATTAATTAAAGATAAGGAAAGTCTTGAAAAAAACGATAAAGTATCACTTTGTGCTAAATGGTCGCCAAGCGAGAATGATAGAAATGATAAAAGAAAACATTTTGCTAAAAAGATAGCCTCGATAATATATGGTAGAAGCGATGAAAAAAAAATGGAAAAATATAGAAATGAATATTTGGTTCCTTTGAGAAAAAAAATAAATATTGTAGAAAAACTTATGTGCAGCAATGAATGGGATAAAATAAAATACGAAAATGTCCCGGGTGTAGCATCAAAAAGATTATTAAACGCTTTTATGAAAAACGACGGTGAAAGATATACAAAATATTTGCAAGATGTTAGAAATGGTGTAAAAGAAATTAAAATAACAGGCATTCTACCACACGAATTATCAAAATATTATATTGATTTAATTGACGAAGAAGAATATAAAGAGAATGAAACTATTGAATTACAATGGAAAGCCATTGTTGAAAATGTTAAAAAGTCTGGTACTTTTTGCAATTCTATTTCAATTATTGATGTTTCAGGATCTATGTTTTCTTCTAGTAATGGAAGTATTCCTGCACAAGTTGCTATATCTCTTGGGGTAATAACATCTATATGTTGTGAAGGTATGTTTAAAAATAAGTTTATTACATTTAGTGAAAGTCCTGAATTAATTTCTCTAATACCTGACGAAAAGTTTAAATATGAACCAGAATATATCCCATCTCTGTTTGAATCATACAAGGCATTAAAAAATATAAATTGTGGATATTCTACAGACTTTGTAAAATGTTGTGAAAAAATTATTAATTTTGGAAATGATAATAATATTCAAGACGAAGATATGCCAAAAAAACTATTTGTATTTACTGATATGCAATTTGACAATGTTTCAACTGATTGCGAAAAGATACCTATAAAAACAGTTTATGAACATATAAAAAACATGTTTTCAAATAGTGGATATACACCTCCAAAATTTATATTTTGGAACTTAAGTACAGACCATAAAGAAACATTTCCTGTAAATTGTGATACAGATGGTGTAGTGTTGGTATCTGGATTTTCTGAACAACTACTAAAAATATTAATGAATTATGATGAAATAAATCCGGAAAAAATGGTAGATGAGATTTTGGAACCATATATCAAAAAAATTATTATTAGCGATGAAGATATTTAAAAATTATAATAGAACATTTTGAGTACAGTTTATTTTTTAGAAAATTTTATTAGTTTTAAGAATATTAAGAAAATAAAATAATTATGTACTCGTTTTTCCTTAAGTAGCATAAAATGATAAGATAATAGTATGTTTATATTAGAATGCTATAAATAGTATTAACTTATGATAACTTATTATCGCTGCTAATAATGTTTAGGCATTTTATTAATAATTATTAATAGTATGTTTATACTGAACTTTCAATAAAATTAATATCTTCATTTAGATTAAAATATTCATAGATACTATCATTATTAATATTTTCAATTTCATATACAATATTTGGTATATAGTTGAATATTTGTTTATTTGTTTCAAAATTGCTCCATTTTGTTGATTTTACAATAAATTTAATAATGTTTCCATTAAGATATTTTACCATTTTCTCTCCAATTTCCTCATTGTCTACTAATATATACAATCCACCTTCTGTAACTCCCAACTTCCCATCATCATAGAAAGGTACTATTGTTTCGCCATTTGAAAATATTACCTTTTTATTTGTTTGACATTTATGTGGTCTCGATGAATAACAATATGTTTTTCCCTTTGTTCTTGAAATACTATTTAATAATTCATAATCATATCCTTTTTTTTTGGTTTTCGATACATATGTTCTTGATGTATGACAATCAGAATCTCTTATTACATTTATACCATTATTATTCAATTTAGAAATAATTTTTGAAAATATAGTCCAACCAAAATTAGGTATAAATGGTAAGTTATTATTAATATATATTTCATATGTTTTTTTATCCTCAAAATAAACTATTGATTTTTTATATGGTACTATATTTTCCATAAGATAATAATCATATCTTGTTGTAGCACCAAATACTTTTCCACCTTCTACTTTATTATGAATTGATAGATAATGTATTTGTTTATTAAACATTATATCTCTCATATTATTTCCTGGTTTTCTCCATAATGCTGGATGAACATATAATAATAACCCTTTTACTTTTAATTTTTTCAGTGAATATTTTACAAACTCGTCCCATATTGATTTTCCTCCTTTTTTATTATTTGACGGAGGTTGATAAGGTGGATTACCAATAACAGCATCAAAACCTTCAATATTCCATTTTTCTTTTATATCTAATTCCAAAGTATTTCCTTCATTATAATTCAATTTATACTCATTGTAAGGGTCTATCAATAATTTACAGATAAATATATTTGTAGAATTAATATCACTAAAATAAAGACATTCTTCAACAATGGTTTTATATCTCTCTTTTTCGTCAGGAATAGCGTATTCAAGACCATTCATAAATCTATCAATTATATCTATAATAAACCCACCTTTGCCTGCACAAGGTTCAAATACTTTATTTATATATGTCCAGAAGTCAACAGGTATTTTATCCAACATTTCTTTTCGCAACTTAAATGGTGTAGAAACTTCAGCATTACTTTTCTTTTTCAAGTTCTTGTGGAATTAAATATTTGTCAATCAAAATAGATAGTTCTCTATTATTTTTAATATTTTTCATAAATAGTTCTTTGATAGTTCTAATAATCTGATTAGTTTCTTTATCATCTTTCATATATTTCATATATACTAATGTGATTATAATGTATATTTATATAGTTATAATATATTTTGAGTACAATTTATTTTTTAGAAAAGTTTATAAGTTTTAAGAATATTAAGAAAATAAAAATATTATACGCTACACTACTCGTTTTCCTTAAGTAGCGTAAAATGATAATACAATTTATATTTTGAAAAGATTTATAATTTTAAAGAAAATTAAAAGAATATGTATTATTTTTAAATAATTATTTATTATTATGAAAAAAATGAGATAATGTAATGTAATTTAATTGGAATAAGCAAGACCGCCCATACCAGATAAAATACGAAGGACGTTATAATTAACTGCATATACGTGTATAGTTCCGGAAACAATAGATCCCATTGAAAGAACAGCTGTGTCAATACGAGACATATTTAGGGTTCCACTTGGTTGATGTTCTTCGGGTTTGAGAGCAAACGAATATACATTAATTCCTTGATGATATTTATCGGGAGTATTTTCGTGATGTTGATATGGTTGTACAAGAGAGAAATAATCCCCATTTCGTGTAGCAAAACGATCATTTCCATTAAGCATAATTTTTGCTTGTGTTATAGGATTTTTTGATGAAACATAGTTATTTAATGTATCGTATGTAGCTGCATCGATATTAGCGGTAGAGAAGTTATTCCAAAACACTTTTTTAACGCCTGAAGCATCAGCCGATGATTTAACCGCCCAAACCAATTCTTTGCAAGGATGATTGAAATTCATACGGATACTTTTCATAGATTCAGCACTTGCTGTTACAGTATCAGTTCCTGTGAATTGAAGTTGTTCAATTAAATACTCATGAGATAATTGAGCAAAACGGCGACGCTCATCGGTGTCGAGGAAAATATAATCAACCCATAGAACGGCTTCAGTTAATTCTATTTTTTGAGTTCCTGCAAAAAGTGGGGTAATATTACCAAGCACTGTATCTACTTTAATTACATCATCACTACCTACGCGTTTATTACCATTTGTACATCCGTCTAATATATCTTGTCCAAAACATAAATTGGTATCTGTATTATCCACTAAGTTTACCATTGATTCATATTCGATATTAATTTTTACTTCGTGGTATTGGAGTGCGATAAGAGGAAGAGCTAAGCCAACATTTCTACAAAACCAAAATTCTAATGGAACATATACTTCATATGATAACCCGTAGTTAAGTTTTGTACAAGAGTTTGTACTATTAGCACCTACCATAACATTATATCCATCACGCTTTCCAACCGGAAGAGAAAGTTCATTCCAGATATAAAGCCATTCGGAATAATGTTTATCTATACGTTGTCCGCCAATTTCTAATTCTACGGTTTTAAGAAGTTTTTGACCAAAATTAGGAACGAGTGCAACAGCATCGGCAGAACTTGTATTTTTGATTTTACCATTAAAGTAAATACGATGAATTAAATCGCCATTGCGGGTAATTTGAATACTTGCACGAGAACCTAATGAATTACTTCCAGTAGGGGTTTGTTGAATAGCTTCAATCGCAAAATTAGTATGACGGCGATATACAACTTTGAAAAAGGTAATTTGAGGATTACCTGTTAAATAAACATCCTGAGCACCATAAGCTACTAGTTGAAGAAGACCACCACCCATTTACGCTATATACTTTATACTATTAGAGGAGAAAAAAAAAAGGACTATTTATATTACACAATAACATAATATATAATAATGAATATTCTTAATTGGAATAAGCAAGACCACCCATACCAGACAAAATACGAAGGACATTATAATTCACAGCATAAACATATAAACTGGTTGATTTACTTGCAGTTATAGCATTAAAGTCTAAGTTAAGAACGGCTGTATCAATTCGCGACATATTAAGTGTTCCACTTGGTTGATGCTCTTCCGGTTTAAGAGCAAAAGAATATACGTTAATTCCAGGATTTGAAGGAACGTTTTCGTGATGTTGGAATGGTTGAATTAAATTGAAGTATGAACCAGGACGTTCTGAAAATCTATCATTTCCATTGAGAACTAACTTACCTTTGGATATGGGATTAGCAGATGTTATTGCTGATGTAGGAGTATATTCAGCAGTACCAACTAATGCGGAAGTTGAATAATTAGCCCAGTTATTATTGTTTTTAAATTGATCAGAATCATCGAACTTGGTTCCGCAAAACCATACTAATTCTTTACAAGGATGATTGAACGATAATTTGGGTTTCATTTGTGTTCCTCCAGCGTTTGTTATACCAATAACATTATCAGCACCTGTAAATTGAAGTTGTTCAATTAAATACTCGTGTGATAATTGTGCAAAACGGCGACGCTCATCAGTATCAAGGAAAATGTAATCAACCCATAGAGACGCTGGTCCAAGAGCTCCTACTGCATCAGCAGTTCCACGGCAGTTTTCGTTAGTTTCGAAATTAATATTTACTTTAACTTCGTGATATTGAAGTGCTATTAATGGAAGTGCGAGACCAACGTTACGGCAAAACCAAAATTCAAGAGGAATATGTAGAATATCTTTTAACATACCTCCTGCTGCACCAACCATTTTTTTATAACCATCTTTTTTAGATTTAGGAAGAGATAATTCATTCCATATATACATCCAGTGAGAATAATGTTTATCTACTTTTTGACCACCAATTTCAATCTCTACAAAATTGACAAGACGGAGACCAAAATACTTACAATATTCATGAGTAGTGTTCGCAGACATATCAACGGATAAATACATGCGATGAATTAAATCTCCATTTCGGGATATTTGACATGTCACGCGGTTGCCATATCCAGGAGTACCGTTAAAAGTTTGTTGAATAGCTTCAATCGCAAAATTAGTATGACGGCGATATACAACTTTGAAAAAGGTAATTTGAGGATTACCTGTTAAATAAACATCCTGAGCACCATAAGCTACTAGTTGAAGAAGACCACCACCCATTTACGCTATATACTTTATACTATTAGAGGAGAAAAAAAAAAGGACTATTTATATTACACAATAACATAATATATAATAATAAATATTCTTAATTGGAGTAAGCGAGACCACCCATACCAGATAAAATACGAAGGACGTTATAATTCACGGCATAAATATTAATTCCATCATATGTAGCAACACGACTTCCTTCACCCCCTGTAAAATTAATGGCTGAGGTTACATTAACCATAAGTGTTGCAGTGTCGATACGAGACATATTAAGTGTTCCACTTGGTTGATGATCTTCGGGTTTAAGTGCAAATGAATATACGTTAATACCTGGATTAGCGGGGATATTTGTATGATGTTGATAAGGTTGAACATAATTGAAATAAGCACCTTTGCGTATAGCAAAACGATCATTTCCATTTAATTGAAGAATAGCATCCTTGAATGGATTTTTACCAAGAATATCAGGGGATGTTCCAGCTTGGAAAGTATCTTCGGATCTCAATTGACCACCCAATATACCGTGGGGACCATATGATGATATACTATCAACATAATCACCATCTGTATAATCATACCATCGTGATACTGATGTAGTATTACCGGCAACTTTAGCGACCCATACTAATTCTTTACAAGGATGATTGAAATTTAATTTAATGCGATTATTACCTGTTGAAAGAGATTCTGTACCGGTGAATTGAAGTTGTTCAATTAAATATTCGTGGGATAATTGTGCAAAACGTCGGCGTTCATCAGTGTCAAGGAAAATATAATCCACCCATAATGATACATTTTTAAGATCTGTGGGAAATTCAGTATCTATACTTGAGACACTTGGAGCACCGCCTGCTGCAGAACAAAAACATTTATCTTTAGATTCAAAATCAATTTTAACTTTTACTTCGTGATATTGTAGTGCGATTAAAGGTAAAGCTAATCCAACATTGCGACAAAACCAGAACTCAAGGGGGATATATAAAGTAGTGTCAGCATTTGAAACTATATCTTTATCGGCACCAACCATAGTATCATAAGCATATCTTTTACCTAGAGGTAAAGATAATTCATTCCAGATATATAGCCAATCTGAATAATGTTTGTCAATTTGTTGTCCGCCAATCTCTATAACAACGGATTTAATTAAGCGAAGACCGAGATAATTAACATATGTTGTAGTTCCCCCACTTACGCGTTTATCTACATCTACTTGTAGATACATGCGATTGATTAAATCACCGTTGCGTGATATTTGACAATTTACAGTACTACCATAAATAGGATTACCGTTAAAAGTTTGTTGAATAGCTTCAATCGCAAAATTGGTATGACGGCGATATACGACCTTGAAAAAGGTAATCTGGGGATTACCAGTTAAATAAACATCCTGAGCACCATAAGCTACTAGTTGAAGAAGACCACCACCCATTTACGCTATATACTTTATACTATTAGAGGAGAAAAAAATATGAATAATAGAACGAGTTGAAATATATATTTTTATCATATAAACATTTTATTTAATGAAATATTTATAATGATGTTCAAAGAAAAATCGTCAAAAAAAAAAATATCAAATGATAATAACGATACTTTCACCCTTGATGCTATGCATAATAATATAATAAAAGGTTTTGGGGATAGTGATAAACAAAAAGAAAAATATAATTTATTATTATCAACATATGAAAGTGAAATAGAGGGTATTATTGCTCAATTAGAAACATGCGATATAATAACCGATAAAGAAAAAGGTAATTTGTTATGGTCGAATATTATAATTTTGCGAGAAAAAAAGTCTGAACTTAAACTATGTATTAACGAGTTAAATACGTATGATGAAATAGATTATTATAAAAATACTAGTTATATATTATTTCAATATTATGAAACAGTTGATAAACAATCAGATATAAATAATAATCAAAATAAAGAATCGCAAAATACAATTGTTTCAACAAATGAATTATTGAATAGACAACCTAAAATATATAAAAATTATTCAAAGAAAAAAAGAAGCATAGTTTCAGCAACTACGATAAATGTATTGGATGCTCTTAACAATATAGATTCAAAGGTAATATCTATAAATAATTGCGAAGAAACTGATAAATGTGACAATATTAACGAAGATACTACAATAATCAATTATAAAACAGACCAAAATATTGATTCCAATAATACCGAAGATACGCTATATGACAAGAGTGCACTTGTTGATAAATATATGTCTATAATAAATAAACAATATGTTAGAAATGTTGAAGATAAAAATATAGAAATGTGCAAAGTATGTAATAATCAAATGACATGCTTACAACAAGATGCTATAATGATATGTAATATGTGCGGTTATCAAGAATTGTTATTAGTTGAACAAAATAGACCTATTTTAAAACAAAATACCAAAGATACATCTCATTTTTGTTATAAGCGAATTAATCATTTTAGGGAATGGTGTAATCAAGTTCAAGGAAAAGAAAGTACTGATATACCTGATGATATTTTTGAAAAAATATTAACTGAAATAAAAAAAGAGAAAATTATTGATTTGAAAAGCATAAGTTATGTCAAGATGAGAGATATTCTGAAAAGATTAAGAATAAATAAATATTATGAACACATTAATTATATTATTAATAGAATTAATGGAATACCAACTCCGCAATTCAGCCCAGAATTAGAAGAAAGGTTATGTAATATGTTTAGAAGTATCCAAGCACCGTTTTTGAAACATTGTCCGAAAGATAGAAAGAATTTTTTGTCATATAGTTATGTTCTTTATAAGTTCTTTCAAATACTTGGATTGAACGAATATCTCAAATATTTTCCATTGTTAAAAAGTCGGGAGAAACTATATGTTCAAGATCAAATATGGAAAAATATATGTATAGAATTAAATTACGATATTATTCCATCACTTTAAATATATATTTTATTTTTATTAAATATATATAAGATTTAAATAATATTAAATATTATAAATAGAAATAAGAAAATATGGATGAAACTGATAAATCTGTTCTCGTTTCTACAAAAGAAACTGATTATCTTGACGAAGATAAACCTATCCGTGGTCAAAATTACGTACTATTGTCGTTTTTAAGTCCAGAAGATGTTATTGTTAAAAAAGACCTATATTTTTTGAGCAAATTTATTGATAAGTTTGGAAAAGATATGACAGATTTGTTTCAAGGTATTAAAGAAAAATTTCCCGAATCAGAAGATATGATCAATAATATCAAAGAAAATCATTCTTATATTTTTGACCCGAAAGAAATGAATGAGCAATATACATTTTATAAATCTGTAAATAATGAAGAATTGGAACAAAATTATCATCGCGATAATAACTTCGTAACATCTATGAGAGGTATTAAAGTTCGTGGAACATTTGATACACTTGATGAAGCAAAAAATCGCAGTGAGTTTTTAAAGAAGATTGATTCAAAGTTTAATATTTATATTGCACAAGTTGGTTGTTGGTGTCCTTGGTCGCCAAATCCCGAGTGTCTAGATAATCAAGAATATTCAGAAACACAACTTAATACATTAATGAAAGAATATAAGAAAAATATGGATGATAAAGACGTTATTTTCGAAGATCGTAAAAATAAAGTAGCTTCAAATGCTGCACCCGTTAATGAAGAAATTGACGGAGAAACAAGCACTAATATTGAACTTGGTTCTCTTAAAGAAAGTATTGAAAATGTTGATGTATGGAGCGATAGAAACAAATAGATATTCTTATTATTTGTATGTAAAAGTTGTTATTATTTTTTTTTCTTATTTAGTATTATTAAGTATGAAAGCGATTGCTATATTTTTTTTATTTGTAGGTATATTATTAATTATTCAAGGATATTATAGTAATAAATCTGTATGTGAAAAAAATAAAGTAGTTGTAAAATATGTACCAAGAAGTTTTTACGAAGAACAAATGAACCCAGAAGAAAGTTTGCAAACTTTTTATAAAAGTATGTTTGAAGATATTATATTACTTTAATTATTATTTTTATCCTTAATATTAGTAAATGAGTAAATTATTTAATATTGAAAAGGTATTTATTGATATAGCAAATAAAAATTCTAATGATATACCAAAATTAAAAGGTAATATAGACGCTTATTTTAAAAATATTGATGAAATAGATTTAGAAAGTATTAAAAAAAAAGATAAATATTTCATTAATTATGAGAATAAAAGAAACGTTGATAAGATTAAATATGAAAAATATTTAACTGAAAAAAGTATTTTAAAAACTATTTTTCAAAATGAAAAAACAAAAATATCTTTATACAATTATTTAAAATTAAAATGTCCAATAAAAAACAATATACCCGATTTATATACATACGAAAATATAGAATTAAAAGACCGCGTTATTATTCCAAGATCCCCAGTTGCTAAGGTAAATAAGATAAATAAAAATAAAAAAGTGCCCATATGCCCCGAAGGAAAAGAAATAAATCCTGTTACGGGAAGATGTGTTAAAGTCTGTGAAGACGGAAAGGTTAGAGACCCTATTACTGGTACTTGCAAAACAATTAAAATTGAAAAAGTTGCAAAAATTAAAAAGGTTGTAACGCCTGATGTAAATGTTGTTGTTCCTAATATTGTAAAACCTGATGATACAATAGTTAAAAAAATTAAAAAGGTAGTAAAACCTGATGATCCTGACGACGAAATAAAGCCTGATGATCCAATAGTTAAAAAAATTAAAAAGGTAGTAAAACCTGATGATCCTGACGACGAAATAAAGCCTGATGATCCAATAGTTAAAAAAATTAAAAAGGTAGTAAAACCTGATGATCCTGACGACGAAATAAAGCCTGATGATCCAATAGTTAAAAAAATTAAAAAGGTAGTAAAACCTGATGATCCTGACGATGAAATAAAGCCTGATGATCCAATAGTTAAAAAAATTAAAAAGGTAGTAAAACCTGATGATCCTGACGATGAAATAAAGCCTGATGATCCAATAGTTGATACAGATGTAAAAGTTGTTAATATTAAAAATACAAAATGCCCTGAAGGAAAAGAAATAAACCCTATAACGGGAAGATGCGTTAAAAAATGCGAAGATGGAAAGGTTAGAGACCCTAAAACAGGTATTTGCAAAAAAGTTAAAGTAGATAAGCTTGCAAATATAGATGATATTAAATGTCCCGAAGGGAAAGAAGTAAATCCTCTAACAGGTAGGATTGTTAATAAATGCAAAGAAGGAGAAGAGAGAGATTTACAAACAGGTAAATGCAAAAAGAAATTAAAAAAATAAATGTCATATTTTATTGCGTTATAAATATAATAATGAAAATATTATATAATGTTATAGATTAAGAAGGTTGTTATGTCAACGCCAACTTCAACATTACCATTAAAAACAGACAGAACATCACACGACCAAAGCGATATCAATGACCCTATTGTACAAGATGTTCTAAATGAATTTAGAGAAGAACTTATGACTTCTAAAAATAAAGAAGATAATAAACAATCTCATCATAATAACAACCAAACGCAACAACATAATAATCAAATGCATGAACAACAGCAACAGCAACAACAACAACAACAGCAATATCAACAGCAACAACAACAACAACAATATCAAAATCAACAACAATATAATCAACAAAGTCAAAATGATGTAAATAATCAAAATAAGAATGTAGTCGCAGAAAAAAATGAGAACTTTCCATATATGTACATTGATTTTGATGTTATAAAAAAAAGTCTTGTAATTGTAATTTTAGCTATATTGATATATCATACTGGTGTAATTAATAATTTATATGAAAAAGTTCCCGAATATTTACAAGAAAATCTTAATGTATTTGATATATATATTAAATCCATTTCTCTGTTTATAATTTTATATACTTTAATATTACTCCAATATATCTAATAATCTATCATCGATAAGTATATTTTATTACTCTTTCATTGCTATTTTTTCATAGTAAAAAAACTTATAAATAAATAAAACAAATACAAAAAATGTCACAAATATTGTTGTTGAAAATATTATCGTATATGATGTTGTTCCATAATTATTTTTATCTATTACTATAATTGATATTATAACAATACAATATATTAATATAATAACCACACGAAAGAAATTATACAATAATTATACTTAATATAGTAAATCCAATTGTTATAAATATTTTTTTTATAATTTCGTCATTTTTTCACTATTTGATAAAAAATATTCATTGTTCGTATATATTATAATTCATAGTTCCTAATATAGTATTTGTTGTATCATAACCGCGTAAATGATTATTATTATTATTCAATCCTTGAGAGTTATATAATGAACCCGCTTTAATTTCATTTGATAATTGACCAACCTCAGTATCGTAATTATCAATATTATAAATATTTGTTTGTGCTGCTAATAAGTTTTCTTCTGTTATATATGGAACCTTGTTACAATCTGTAGCACTTTCAACAATACTTTTTATAGATGGGTGATCCATAGAGCATTTATCAACTTCGTTTGTAAATTTTGCTATATTTTTATTTTCATCAGTTTTATTTTTTATTTCATTAGTATATATTCTAAAATATATTAATAAAAGCCCTATTGTTAAAATAAAACCTGTTATATTATCTATCAACATTATAATAGTTATACAAATTATTGCTAAATATAACTGCATTAATGTGTCTTTAAATATTTTTTTATATTGTATATCCTTTATTATAAAAATCATACATAATATAATAAGTGATATTAATCTAAATCCATTAATTATCATTACTATTTTTACTTTATCCTATATTATAATTTCATATAAAAAAATGATAGATATCTATATATGTATTAACATTATAACTATAATGTTATCAATAAATGGGTATAGTATCGCAAAATCAACATTAGATGACGAAGAATTAAAAAAATTGCGTGATAATTTAACAATGAAACCTCGCATTAATTTTGATATGGGAAATAATAAACAAGAAGATACTACTTTTATATTATACAAAGAAACATCTAAAAGAATATATGTCCCGCGATATTATGGGCTTTGTAATTATGGAAAACCACGTGTTAACAGATTAACCGGAGGTCAAGACATTGATATTAATTTTATTGGTAAATTAAGAGATGCACAATTAGAACCGGTTTCAAAGTTTTTAGATGTTGCATATAATCCTCTAAAAATGGGGGGGATAATATCCGTTCCGTGTGGTTTTGGAAAAACTATAATGAGTTTATATATTGCTTGTCAAATTAAGAAAAAAACTATGTTTGTTAGTCATAAAGACTTTTTAAATCAACAATTTTTAGATACAGTAAAAGAGTTTGCACCTGATGCAAGAATTGGAAGTATTAAGCAAAGTAAAGTAGATGTTGAAAACAAAGATATAATTATTGCTTCTCTGCAATCATTAGCTATGCGAGATTATGAATTAGATATTTTTAGCGACATTGGCTTTGTAATTATAGACGAAGTTCATCATGCTGGTGCAAAAGTATTTTGTCGTGCTTTTCAAAAACTTAATAATCCAATAATTTTAGGATTATCGGCAACATTGGATCGTAAAGATGGATTGCGAAAAGTATTTGAATATTATATCGGGAAGTCTGTATATAATTTAAAGAATAAAGAATTTATAGATGTCAATATACAAGTTCATAAATACTTTGAAACTCATGTTGATTACTCGACAGTTCTTAAGATGTGGAATGGTAGAGATAATATAGCTGCTATGATTAATAACATATGTTCTTTTGCTCCACGAACAGAATATATTATTAGTATATTGAAAGATATTTTGAAAAAAGAACCAGACCGTCGCATATTAATATTAAGCGAAAGAAGAAAACAATTAAAAGATATTGAAGACTTTATTATAAATGAAAATATTGCAAATAAAGATTATGGTTATTACGTCGGCGGAATGAAACAAGTTGATTTAAATAAATCTTCAGAAAAAAAAATCATTCTTGCTACTTTTCAATTAGCATCTGAAGGATTTAATGTTCCATCATTAAACACCCTGATATTTGCATCTCCAATTTATGATATTCAACAGTCTATAGGACGTATTCTTCGCGAAACACCTCAACAAAGAAAATATATTCCACTCTGTATAGATATAGAGGATGATTTGTATTGTTTTAAAAGAAAAGCATCAGCACGAATGAAGTTTTATAATGCCAATAAGTTTAAAGTATCTTATTATCAAGATAATGAAGAAATTAATTATGGTAATGATGAAATTGAAGATATAGATAATAAAAAAAAACTTATGTTTATTCAAGATGATGATTAAATATTTATTTTAATATAGTAAATAAAGTATATTATGGAAAGTGAAGATTATTATATTGTTAAAGTTATTTTACTATTATTTTCTATTTTGATAGCAATATGTGCAATATATTATTATTATACGCAACTGAATGAAAAAAATATAAAAACATATGTTCCACACGATGAAAACGTATTTAAAAATAATTATAGACCTTTCGTGAGAATAGATGAAATTAAATATGCAAAACCTCAAACTTTAGTAAAATTATATAATGAAGAACCAGTTATATTTACTAATAAAAACAGTATTGACTTTGATAATAAAAATGTATTTAATATATATAAAAATGGGGATACAGTAAAAAATATAGGATTTGACGAAGAGATTATAATACCATATTCACATGAATATAAAAAACATAGTAAGTTTGAAGAAGAACTTGAAGATGTATATAATACGGATTTAGTGGAAAGTGAAGACCCTACATATGATTATTATGAAATTTTTAATTATAGTATTAAACCAAATAAAAGTGATTTACCTATAGCAAATGTACCTCTATGTGTTTTAAATGATGAATCTAAATCTTTAAAATTATCAGATAGAATACATTTATAATTTGATTATGAAAGAAAAAAATATAATAACATTAGTTTGTTATTTATTACATTATTTTTTATGTATATATGTAGTTATAATTTTTCTTCCATATAATTCTATAATTACGATTATAGTATGTATATCGTGGTATTTAAATAATAATTTTTGTTTATTATCGCAATTAGAAATATATTATTTTGGCGAAACATTTTTATTTTTAAAAAAAGTATATCCTATTAAAAATTGGCAAATATGTGTAATATATATATTACAATTCATTAAATTATTATATTTTATAATATAATAATGAGATTGGACTTTTATTTTACGTACTGGATTTTACTATGGTTTATTGTATTTATAATTTTTAATAAATATTTTAATATATACCCACCATTTTATTCATTAGTATTATAATTATTAGTAAATATTATTTTATTGATATACACGTATTGTTTAATAAATAAATATAATACGAGAATGCTTTTAATAGAGATATTGATTATCTTAATACTAAAATTAATACCTGTCATTATATTTATATCATTATGAAAAGTTAATTTATATAAATGAATTAATAATATTTATACCTCTATTTTTATTATTTATAATATGGAAACACGTTATAAATGATATTAATATTAACGGTGAGTTTGATAGTTTTGTTAAAAAAGGTATTCCATAAAATGGACCATTGGCAAGTATTATTAATTCAATATTTAAATGATTTAATATAGCGATAATGAAAATATATTATTTAAAAAAATGATACATTTACATATTATAATACAAATAAAAAATGCAGGGTATTATAAGTTTTTCAAATAGAATTGCATTTAATATTAAAAGTAATGAACATAAAGATATTGTATTAGACGAATTAAACGCTTTATATAATATCAAAATATTACAAAGACATCATCATAATCTTGATAATACAAATATTAATTTTATTTTATCTAATCATCTAATGAACTTACGTTCAAATGGTAATAGATATTATCTTTATTTTACTCTATATAATGATATTGAAATAATATATTATATAGATAAAAAAATACATCCAGGTTATCAACGACCGCGTATTATTTTTGGCAGAGGATTATTTGACAAAAGTCTTTTTAAGAACACATTATTGGATGGTGAAATGGTAAAATGTCATGATAATACTTGGACTTTTCTTATAAATGATATAATAAGTTATGAAGGAAACTATTTAATTAATAAAACATTACCAGAAAGACTTAATATCATATATAATTTATTAGATAAACAATATACACCAGACAATACAATTGATGTTTGTAATTATAAAGTAAAAAATTACTTTAATATGTATAAAGAAACAATTACGCATATAAATGAATTATCAAAAAGTCTTAATTATACTTGTAGAGGCATTTACATATGGCCGTATGACTTAAAATATAAACCAAAACTTTACAATTTTGACGAAAGTAATGTTGTTGATGTTATTAGAAAAACAAAAGATATTACAGAATTTAAAACTATTGATGATAACATAAATGACAATATTAAGATACCTGAAAAAATAAATATTCCTATTATACAATCTACTATAAAATGCGAAGAAAATCAAAAGTTTCTATATCTTGTAAAAACAAATGAACCAGATATATACAATGTCCATGAAACAGACGATGTTAAAATTAAGTCTATTGGTATTACACTTGTTCAAACAATGAAAGATAGTAATATGCTTCGTATGGCATTTAGAGATAAAAATGCGATGACTGTTATTAAGTTTATATGTTATTATAATGAAAAGTTTAAAAAATGGCATGCATTATCACAAGCTATTTCATAATTGCTGGAAGAGATGGACAACTATTATAATCATTTAATTTAAAGTCCTCGTATTTCAAACTTTCTATCCACATTATTTTTTCTTCTACACTTGATATTATAGGTGGGGCTTCTTTAATTATTTCAACTGTTGGCGATTTGCTTTCTTTGCAATTTATTTGTTTATTAACTTGTTCAATATGTTCTTCGTATATATGAGCATCACATATTGATAGACATATTTCGGAAGACTTCATATGTAAAACGTGTGCCAATATTTGCGTTAATAAAGCAGTGCTTGCTATATTAAATGGTAATCCTAGAAATAAATCTGAACTTCTCAATGTCATATGACAAGATAATCCTTTATCGCTTTTATTAAAAATATATAATATATGACACGGAGGCAAAGCCATCTTATTTAAATCTGGCGGGTTCCAAGCTGATAAAACAGCCCGACGACTATTACTATCTTTTTGCAATTCTTCAATTATATATTTAATTTGATCTATCCCAACATTATATTCTTTATTATCATTGTATTTTTTACCAAACTTTCTCCATTGCCATCCATACACAGGTCCTAATTCTCCTTCATTATAATTTAAACCTACGCTATCAAGATATTCTCTGGAAGAATTACCATTCCATATATGTACTTCTTTTTCTCTCAATTCGTTAGAATTGGTTGAACCTCTTAAAAACCATAATAATTCCTCCACAATACCTCTGAAAAACATTTTTTTGGTTGTTATAAGCGGGAAGTTATCACTGATATTATCAAATTTAACCATACATCCAAATTGTGAAAATACATAACCATTCCGTGTTTTCTTTTTATCACCATTTAAAGTATCTTTTAATAATTCAATATAACCACTCTCGTTTTTATAATACATTTTAACTATTAATCCATTTATTTTTTTATATATATATTATCTATAATGCTAGTTAAAGAAAATGAGTACATAATTTATTTTTTCATAGAATATATAGAAAATGTTAAAAGTTATAGAAATAATTAATTATGTACTCAAAATATATTCTTAAAGTTTTTGCAAAATAGTTATCAATAATTCTAATTAAATAAAATGAGTACATAATCTTTTTATTGTAAGAATTTATAGAAAATGTTAAAAGTTATAGAAATAATTAATTATGTACTCAAAATATATTCCTTAAATCGTATATTTATTTATAATATCTATATATATACTTATAATGAAAATTGAAATACTTTTTATTTTCTAAAGTATATGAATAAATAAACTTATTTTCATTGTAATTTAAATCATATTTATTTAAAATGTTTGAAACTTGTAAAAAACCATCACATATGCTTAAAAGCCCATCATCGTATAACTTATGACAATATCTGCACATTAATTCTACAATATTTATATCGTTTATTTCGTTAAAATTTAAAAGAAATCGTGGTTTAATATGAGCGGTTTCTAATAAACATAATGGTAGCGTTTTATCACAAATTATACATTTAGGTTTTTTATTCTCTATCAAATACTTTCTAAACTTTTGTTGTTCTTCTCTTATTTCCGTTAGTTTATATTTTTTAATATGTATAGAATTGTACTTTTTAAAAAAACTAACAATTATTCTTGAGTAATAATATACGTTATCGTTTAATACAACATTTCCTATTTTTGATAATATATAATGATTATCGTTGTGTAAAAAAATAATATTATTTTTAATTAATTTTGATAATTCATTTCTAATATTATTTATTTCTATTGATTTATCATATCTATACTTAATATAATTATATATATCTTTTTCCTCATTTTTATCTTTAAAAAAAAAAGAGTTAATAATATTATCGTTCATATCATATTATTTAATATAATATATTTTTAAGTATTATCATAATGATAATAATATATTATAACCTTTTTTTCCTGATATATTATTAATATCAATACCTTTACCTTTTTCTTCTGTATAGTTTAATAATTCTAACTCTTTTTTAAAGTTTAATTTTTTTTCCAATATTTTTTTTCCATTTATTCTACACCATTTTTCATACATAGTATATATTTCTTTTATTCCAAATCTTAGATTTTTTTTATCTGTTTTTTTAAAACATGCATTTGTAAATAATAATATATTATTAACTGATATATTATTATTTACAACATTAGGTTCTATACTATTTACAATTTCTATTGGTTGTATAATATTTAATGAAAATATTTTTGGTTTATCTTTATCGTATAAATATAACCATCCATCAGGTGTTTTCCAATAATATTTATTTGGTAAAGTATCACATTCTATTGTAGAATTGTCTTCTTCGTCATTATATTCTATTGTATTTTTTTGTTTATATTCATCTTTAAAAACTGAATATTTTACATTATTATTATTAATACAATAAGGGGTTTTTTTAATATAATTATTAGTATTTTTTGGTAATTTATTAGTATTTTTTGAGTAAGTTATTGATAAATATAATTTATCATTATCGTAACATAAATTAATTCTTCTTGTTGTACTATTTAATCCTGACCTAAGAAGGCGATTTAAATCGCATCGCGTAAATTTTTTCCATTTACTTCCTCCAATAATATCATACCATGTATTTTCTATTCTATTTTTAATTCTTTCATCTATCCATGATTTTTTAATATGATTTATATTAATGTTTTTTTGAATGTTTAGTAAATTAATTTTATCATTTATGTATTCAAATGTAATAGTTTTTGTTAATTCAATAAACTCTATTGTATTGTTTTCGCCATACAAATCTATAAAGTCTTCTTTATTTAATTCTTTTATTTCATTAACACATATATAATCAGGTAATTTATTTTCTTTACACACTTTTTTTATTTCTATATCTTTCATATCATCAATAATAAACATTTTATAACCATTATTTTTACTATCATAATGTTTCATCAATTGTAAGTTTTTTCTTTTTTTAGATACATCGATATATTTCATATATTTACAAAACTTAAAGTCTCCGTTATCTATTATACTTTCTAATAATTCTTTATTTTCTTCCCATGTTTCACACGACATAATAAATAATTCTATTTCTTTTATGAACTTTACATAAAAGTTCATTATTATATCTTGTAATTCAAGCGTAGTCCATAATGTTAGTTTTATTTTTCCATTTATTAGATCTATATCGTTATATTTTCCTTGTAATCTTAAACGCTGTGAAATATCAGTACAATTTAATGATGCGTGTGATACAAAATATTGATCTGTTAAATGTAATGAATAATTTTCATAATCATCACTTGTAAAAGAATAACCTCTTTCACCATATTTTCCTGTTATTGTTACAATTGTTTTATTAGTAATAGGTATATTACTCTTTACGAATAATACTCTTAATAATTTATATACTAACTTTATATTTAAATTTTTTGTATCTATATCAAAATAACAATAATTATTAGGTAATATAGTATCTTTATCTTTATCAATCGCTGTATCGTATATCCCTCCTAATTGCCATAATCTTTGACTTGTAAATGATTGTTGCGAATCCCATTTAGACCAAAATTTCAATTCTTTTTCATATTTTTTTGATAAATATAATCTTAAACAATTACCATGATATATTATTATAAATATATCTGGAAAGTCTGTTATTATTTTTTTTACTAAACAGAATTGATTCGCTCTTATCTTTTCTTCACTTATTAATAATGAATCATATTTTATTGTTGGTCTTTCAATTATTGTTCTTATAATATTTTTAATATTTTTATCATAATCTTGTAATATATCATAATTTGGTTTTTTTGCCTGATTTTCTTTTTCTCGATAATCCCACCATGCTATTACATTAGTATTGAAATATATAGAATTATTAAATAAACCGAAATAATCATTTGATCTTTTCATTTTATGTACTTTTGATATTTTTATTTGTATATCTGTTGTATCACTTAATCTTGTTGTTACATTATACAATAAAGAATGAGCTGTTCCGGTTATATGTAAAGCATATTTAACTTTTTTGTATATTTTTGCAAGTAATCTTTCGCATATAGTTGAATCTTTGTAATCTTTATCATTACTTCTATCGTTAGAAGAAGTAGGACACATCAAATCACTTTCATCAACTAATGTAGTTATATTAACAAGTTCATCATTATATTTAATATATTCGCTAAACTTTGAATTTATTTTATCTAATTGTTTATGATTCATCAAGCAACAAAATATATCCGTAGAGTTTATAGCATCTTTATTACTTAATTTATTAATAATATCGTTACTATTAATATCTTGCAATTCAGGAAGTTTGAAAGACTTCCAATAATCAGTATTATTTTCTTCAAAAAAATAATCTTGAAGCTCTTTATTAAACTCTTCAAATAAACTTTTGATAAATTGAATATTAAAATTATATTTCTCTGTACCAACTATATCATCTTGTAATTGTTTTTGATCTATTGATAAGTTTCTAAAAATATATAATACAGGTCTCTCTAAAATATAAACTGAAATCCACATTATTATACAAGCATGAACACGTTTTCCCAACTGTATATCTCCCCATAATAATTCGACAGTAGACTTTTCATTACATTCTAAATTAAGGGCGTTCAATAAATCTTCTTCAAATGAAAGTGAGCTAATATCTTTAGGAATATTTTTTAACTTATATGGGGTTTTACCCCAATTATGTCTTTCTAAACTTTCTTCATTAATATATTGACATTTTTTTAACATTGTATTAATAATTTTTTCCATAGGTTTTTTAAATATATCACCTCTTTTTTTATAAAAAGTGTCTATTTTATCTTGTAATAATGATGACATCTATATATTTTTATATACATACTGATGTGTTATATCATTTTTATATTTTATTTATATATTACATGGATTATATTATGCTACTTAAATAAAATGAGTACATTATTATGTACTCAAAATATATTCTTAAGGTTTTGCAAAATATTCATAATAATGGTAATAAATAAAATGAGTACATAATCTTTTTATTTCAAGAAATTATAGAAAATGCTAAAAGTTATAAAAATAAAT
>Ga0209491_10001441_pt1 | contig 46734 bp, 52 predicted proteins | sample BON02_FD_187213 | JGI IMG/M metagenome (GOLD analysis project Ga0209491, IMG submission 187213) | Freshwater microbial communities from Lake Bonney liftoff mats and glacier meltwater in Antarctica - BON-02 (SPAdes) (version 2) | ecosystem: Environmental > Aquatic > Freshwater > Ice > Glacier...
CCCGCCGAGCGTCAGCATTCCAGCCATCACATAAACCATGATCTGCACGGGACGGAACGCCTCGGCATAGGCCGCGTAATAGGCGGTTTCGGGACGCACCTCGACGAGCACGTCGGTGCGCGTGGCGAAGTCAAAAAGCATTTCGTCGAGCGCGGCAGCGTTTTTCGCCCGCAGAACGATGGAGGAGAGTTCGCTCCGACGGGTGGCTACCATGAGATCGTCCAGCGGCCCCCAGATTTCGGATTCAAACGCCGTGCCGGGCGCGGCGAATTCACCGACGATTTTCCAAGAGGTGCCCTCCAAATCGAGGGACTGCCCGATGGCCAGGCGTTCGCCGGGCACGTCCAACTTGGTTGCGACAAGCGGACCGACCATGATTTCACCCGGCTGGTCGGGAAAGCGTCCGGCGCTCAATCGCACCTGATCGTGCACCCCGAGTGCGACCGGGAGAACTCCGCGCACAAGGGCCTGGGTCGGCTCCCGTCCGGGAGCGATTTCCGCCTGCGTAGTGAAAAAAACTTCTGGCGAGGCAAGCGGACGATCCTCCGCCGCCGCGACGTAGGGAGAGAACCGCAGCACTTCCAAGACAGCGGGATCGATGGCAGAAAATTCGATGGTCTCGGCGCCCTTGCTAGTCACTAGGGCGTTGAGCGGGTGGCCGGTGTCGCGAATGCTGTTGGTGAGGCCGGTGGCAAGAGCGAGCATGAGAACGGCGACCAGCACGGCCAGGCCGATGCCGCCCGCCGTCATAGCCGCGCGGGTCTTCCTGCGCAGCAGGCTGCGGAAATTGTAGCGGAGCGGCAGTTTCATCTAATCAACCTCCCGCAAGGCTTGCACGATCCGCAAACGGCTGGCCCGGATTGCCGGGAAGACCGCGGCGAGCGTCCCGAGGATTCCGGCCAGCGCGATGGCCCAAAGGACCAGCTCGGGCGAGACGTACGGAGTGATGGTGAATCCCTCCACCGAAAGCGTGAGGCTCGATCGGTTCACCGCCAGCCAAGCGAGGCTGGCCCCGAGTGTGCCGCCGAGCAGGGAGGCGAGCGCGGCTTCAGTGATGACAAGGCCGAGGACGTGCCCGCGCTGGAAACCGAGCGTCTTGAGGATGGCGAATTCCCGCGTGCGGTCGCGAATCGTCATGGCGAGGCTGTTCCCGACACCGATCAGGATGATGCCCAGTGCCACGTATCCCAGCCACCGGCTGAATCCGATGATGCCTGTCACACCGGAGATCGCCGTAGCAATGAAGGATTGCTCGGGGGATGTCTTCGTCGGAGATGACGAACTCGCGAGCATGGTATCGATCCGCTCCGCCACCGCACCAGACCCCGCCTGGTCAGAGATTTTTGTCATAAGCAGGGTCATTGTGCCGACCTGCTGCGTCGCGAATTGCAGGTAATCGAGGTCCACCAGGATGGCATTTTCAAGGCTGCTGCCGGGCGCACGGAAGATCCCCCGGATCGTGAACGAGACGCCGCCGAGCTTCTCAAGCGTGACGCCCTGCCCGACCTCCCAACCATAGGTGCGGGCAATCTGCTCGCCGACAATAGCCGCGCCGCGTTCCTGCGCGAAGGTGCGGTATTGCTCATCCGGGAGGTCAATTTTGCGAAAGTCCCGGAATTTTCCGGGTTCGATGCCGTGCACCGCGACCAGATCGGTGGCCCGCGAGCAGGAACTCAAAAGGAAGAGCGTCGCCATGGTGTCAGCGACCCCGGGGAGATCGGCCACCTGCCCTTGGTGGGAAATTGGCAGCTTCGAGAGTGGCGGACAGCCCTGATATTTGTCGAAGACCACGAGGATGTCGTCGCCGGAGGAATTGGTCAGCATGCGCTGCATGCCCTGATCCAGCGAGACCACGCCGGTGAAGAGGAAGATCGCCACGGCGACACCCAGCAGAGTCAGCAGGGCGCGCACGGGATTCCGCGCGAGGCTCTTAAAGGCAAAGGGGAGGAACTTCATTGTCGGGATTCCGCAGGCGGGGCGCTCTTTCCTTGAGCAGGCTGATTCTCGACTAAAATACCTTTGTCCATGTGGAGAACGCGGGAGGCGCGTTCGGCGACCTTCGGATCATGGGTCACGATGACGAAGGTCTTTTGAAATTCCTGGCATAGGGTCGTAATGAGCTCCATCATCGATTCGGCGTTTTCGCGGTCGAGATCACCGGTCGGCTCGTCGCCCAACACAAGTGCGGGATCCGTGGCGATGGCCCGCGCGATGGCGACGCGCTGTTCCTGCCCGCCGCTGAGCTGGCTTGGCAGATGCTTTTTTCGCTCGGCGAGGCCGACGACCTCCAGTGCTGTCATCACCTGCTCGTGACGGCGCTTGCGGTCAATCGGGAGCAGGAGCAGGGGAAGTTCGACATTTTCGTAGGCGGTGAGCACCGGCACAAGATTGAAGGATTGAAAGACGTAGCCGACGTTGCGGGTGCGCCAAGCTGCGAGTTGATCCTCGCCCATTTTTCCGATGTCGCGTCCGTTCACGGTGACATCGCCCGAGGTCGGCGTGTCGATGCCAGCCATGAGGTTAAGCAGCGTCGTCTTGCCGCTGCCGCTCGGCCCCATCAGCGCCAGGAATTCTCCTTGTGCCACTTGAATGGTCACTCCCTTGAGCACGTCGAGCTTCTCAGAACCACGGGTGTAGATTTTGTGAACGTTGCGGATATCGACGACGGGATTCATGGGGCGATGGCGGTGTGAGTGGTGGAGGAGTCCTCCGGGTTGAGAAAGGTGACCTTGACGCTCATGTCGGGACGAAAATTCGACGAAACCGCGTCGAGAGAGATTTTCGCCTGAACCGTGTTCTTTGGTAGCGAGGCGCGGGGCAGAATGCGTGAGATCCTGCCCGAGAAGATCTTGCCCGGCTCCGCATCGAGCGCGATTTCGACGGGTTGACCGATATGCAATCGGCTGGCATCACGCTGGTTCACATCCACCCAGACCTGCAATTTTTTGGGGTCGTAGAGCGACGCGATTTCACGTTTGGAATCGGCATAAATGGTGTCGCCGACGTGAGCGAGCCGTTCGAAAAGCACTCCGTCTGCGGGCGCTCGAACCTCAGTTTGCTGAATTTGCCAGTCGAGGGTCTCAATGCTGGCTCGGATTTTCGCAGCTTCCGCCAGCAGGATCGCGGCGTCGGCACGCGTCCGTTCCCATTCCCGCGTCGTCGTCGCACCGGTGGCAGTAAGTTTTTTCGCCCGGGTGAGTTCGCTTTCCGCAAAAGCGAGCTGTTCGGCATTGACGCCAAGGGCAGCCCGCAATTCGGCCAGTTGCTTGTTCATTTCATCGGCATTGAGCCGCGCGATCAGGTCACCCGCTTTCACCGGATGCCCCTCGACGAGCGAGAATTCATCGATCCTTCCGAGCACGAGAGGGGCAATGTGGATCGGAAACGGCGGCATCGGCTCAATGTAACCGGCCGCCGTGAAGCGAGCGGAAGGTGGTAACTCCGCCGGTCCAGCGACGGCTAGAGCAGCCGGAATCGTCGCATTAGAACCATTGTCCCGATTCGCGGCAACATCACCGGGCAATGCACCACTTCGGAAGACCAGCACCACACCACCCACGACGACAACCAGCACGGCGAACCAAGCGATCCATCGACGGTTACTTGGCCCGGGGGCGGCGGCGTCCACCGCCTCCAACTTCAAGTTGCGAATCTTGTCCAGGCGCTCGTTCATGCGATTGCGGCCGTGCGGGCGGCAGTAGAATCTTCCAACAGACAAAGACCGCGGTCGATCAGCTCGATTACGCACGGATCGACGATCCGGTAGAAGACCCTGTTACCCTCACGTCGGCTCCCGATGATGCTTCGATCCGCCAAACGCTGGAGCTGATTGCTAATGGCCGCCGGCTTCATGCCAAGCTGCCCCGCGAGATCCATCGGACACGCCTCTCCGCTCCTCACCAACGCATGCAAAATGCGCAGCCGCGTGTCGCTCGCCAACGTCTCATACACCCCAACCAGCGCCGCTGCGGCCTCAAGGGCCAGCAGGGGCCTTTCAGCCAGCCGAGGCTTCGGCCGGCAGCGGGCGAGCCCGTGCGCGGGATACGAGGAGTTTTGACGCGTCATGATATTACACATCATCGTGTATCCATGAATGTCAAGCACAGGCGGATTGCGTGTTGGTCACCGAGGGAAAATCGAACGCCTCGATAGCATACTCCCAAATGTTTTCGAGGTCACCGTGCGCTTCAGTGCGGAGGAAAATGGATCGGTAGGTCTTAAACAGGGCCTCGCCGATGACCGAAAAGCTGATGCAGATACCCGCGGCGATGCCCGACCAGAACAAGGATGTCCTTAAGGGCGCCGCAGTTCCTCGTCACCCTCGCGGCGGACCACCTGATAGACCAGCTTGGCCGACAGATGGGACGCCTCGCGAACCGCCTGTTCTTCTGCGGGTTTGTTGTTTTCCGCTTCAACGCGGATAGATTCCATCTGCTTGCGTTGGGACCCTGTTTTCTTGCTGGCGCTTTTGTTGCCCGGTTCAATCTGGTCTGGCATGGGTGTTAAGTAATAAAATGAAGCCGTGGCACGCCCTTGCGACGTCTGCACTTGGGTTAGTTAATCTCTCGTCAGCTAGGCTTTTTTCAACACCGCCAGAACGAGAATAACAATGGCCAGAACAACAAGGATATGAATAAAGCCGCCGAGGATATTCAGACCCAGCCAGCCCGCGAGCCAGAGTAGGAGGAGAACGACAGCGATAGTGTACAGCATATTGACGGATCGGTGCAGCTAGCGGAACTGGCTGGGTAAACTTACCAATTTTTTCGGCATTTTTCCCAAGGTCTCAGCGGCGGCTCTCAATCAGACAAATAAAAACAGAACCGCAAGACCCACCCGGCGCGAAACCCAGTAGTCCACCGTTTGAATTCAATCTTCGACCGCTCGACCGTCACAAACTCCTTCTCCAAAAAATTTATGGCTACAAAAAAAGCAGCAACCAAAAAAAACCAGCGGAAAAATCCTCAGACCCATGCTGGGAAGGTTATGAACAAATAGGCACAAAAAAAAAGGCGGGGAAAACCGTGCCTAATTGTGTCCCTAAAAAGTAATCCCTTCTGCGAAGGTGCGGTCAAAGCGTAGTCGATTTGTGAGTCACGGATTTTAGCGTGCTACGATTTCAGCCACCGCAGCATTTAAAAGCCGGTCCATTAAACACTCGAAACTTGTGATTAACTCACCTGTTGGAAAAACCGCGGCTGTCACGGGTAGCAGCTCTGGCATTGGGCACGGCAGCCTGCTCGACAATAAGCCTAAGCCGGAGACGCTCCTCGAAAATATCCCTCTGCGTCGGCTTGGCCAGCCTGCCGATGTTGCGAGCGCGATGGCGTTTTTTGGCTTCCGCCGATTCGGATTACCTCACGGGCACCAAGATTGTCGTCGATGGCGGGCGGCTCTGGAACTATCAATAGCAACAGCCATGAACTATGAGACATTTCTGAAAGTCTTCAGGGCACCTGGCGCAGAGCCACGCTGGACGGTCACCGTCGCGTAGGTTTATCTCCGCAATCTTACCTACGATGAGTTTTATCTACGAACATCCTCAAACCTACGACCTCGAACATTCCGGACCGCAACCGGATCTCGAATTCCTGCTGCGCTTTGCGCGGCAGCATCGGCCAGTTCAAATTTTGGAATACGCCTGCGGAAATGGCCGGCTCACTTTCCCACTGGCAGAAGCCGCCGCCGAGTGGGGTGGATCGGTCACGGGCATGGATTCGAGCCAAACCATGCTCGATGCGGCGGTATCCGCTTCGAACCCTCATGGAATTATCTGGTCAGGCGGCGATATCCAAACCTGGAAGCCTCCCACACCGGTGGATCTGATTATTTCATTCTGCGGATCTCTCAGCCATCTTTTAACCATCGATGACCAGACAAGCACTTGGAGGAACGCCTATGCTTCGCTTGCTCCGGGGGGTCGTTTTATTATCGTCGAGTCGGCACCTGATTACGAAATCATGGCGGACGCCATGCGCTCGCCCGCCCGGACCGCTGTGTGCCTCGATGGAGACTTCGATGATGGCCAGCGCCGCCTCCTGCGCTGCCGGGCGGCTCAATACCAGGCTCATTCCCAAACTTTACGGGTCAGGTATCTTTACGATCAGTTGGAATCGGAAGAAACGTCGGTTCGATTTGTCGATGACTATAATGCCCACGTTTATTTTCCCAACGAGCTCCGGCTTCTGTTCACATTGACTGGATTTCGAGTTGAACGGGAGTGGGGAGATTTCGCAAAATCTCCTCTCTCGCATCGGTCCCGGTCGTTGATCATCTGCGGTCAGCGCCCGGAAGGCTCCGAAATTCAGCTCGAAACCGATCGGACAGGTGACGAACGCTGTTCACCCAAAGACCTTTAGCGAGAGCTGTCCGCATCCGACACAATCTTTTTAGTCATTCGTTAAGCATAGTTTGAGAATTATGACGTGGGAGACACTGGCGACTGAGCGACCAGATCCAACAATGAAGCCTTCAAACCGGTCACCTGCGCTAAAGGACTGATCTACATTGAATCGGCCTCGATACTGCCACCGATTTAAAGCGCTCTTTATAAACACAGGGACGGCTGTTTTCTGGCGCGCAAATAGTGCGCTGATTGGAGTCGTCCTTGCTCCCCGCCCACAAAGAACAACTTCGGGCGCGCGAGGACTGAACTTTTTGCTGAGGCACGCGGCAACAATGGCGCCATTAGAGGTGGGTAAGCATGATACGAGACTACCTCCGAGATGCGCATGAATCTCCCGTCGTGTGTATTCGTTGCCGGGTCTAAACATCATGGCTTGGGTATCAGGGACTTAGCGGTCTCAACATCGCAGTCAAGTGCAGTGCTTAAAATAAATTCCGAAACCGCCGTCAGGCAACTGCAGAAACCTCGGCAAGAAAATCCAAAAAAATACAGCCGTGACCGCCTGAACTGCGATCTATGATGAGGAGAGAAAGTCAATATGGAGACGTCGTTGCCACCCACGGTGCCGGTCGATTCCGACCGAGTTGCTCCGAAGTCAAAGTAAACCAATAAACACAATGAATACGACCAAGACGTTAAACCACCTCATCGAAATCTGCAAAGACGGCCAGGACGGCTTTCGCGAATCCGGAGAAAAGATTAAGCACCCCGAACTGACAACTCTCCTCGGCAATTATTCGCAGCAACGTGCGACGTTCGCAGCCGAACTTCACGAACTTGTAAACGCGTTGGGCGAAGAGCCTGAGACAACTGGAAGCACCGCCGCCGCTGCTCACCGCGGCTGGATCGACCTCAAATCCGCTATTACCAACGGTGGCGACCATGCCATTTTGTCCGAATGTGAGCGCGGCGAGGGCTATGCTGTCTCTGCATACAGCGCCGCTTTGGAAGAAGATCTACCAGCGCATATCCGCTCGGTCGTAGAATCACAATCTGCTGGCGTGCAATCAGCGCATAACGACGTCCGCAACCGCTGCGAGGCCGCTACGGCATAATCCAAAAAAGCTCCAGCGTCCCGCCTTCAATGCGAAGGCGGGGGCGCGCGAGTGGAGACGCCTCCTCCGGCTTACTCAGGGAGGTTAGAGCTGCCGCCATTTCTACCGAGAGCGCCTTATTCTGCTCACGCGGGATTGCCTCACTTCGTTCAATTCTTCGAGGCAGCCTAGCGGCTGGCTGTCTCGCGATGCTCGGTTGTCGGCTGGGCTTCGGCCGGGCACCTGCGCACTTAACTCGTAAGCGACGCCCTCAAACAAGCCCTCGGTTCACGCGACATCGCTCCAGGTCTCATCTTCCACAGCGACCGCGGCAGCCAGTATGGCAGCGGTGCTTATCGCCAAATCCTCAGCCACGCGGGAATGCGCCGAAGCATGTCAGCCTGGGTTAATACCTATCACCACGCCTGAACCGAGTCCTTCCTGGGAACCTTGAAAACCGAAATGCTCCGAGAGGGTTGCTTCATCGACTCCATCGGCGCGCACCGAAATATTTGACTACATCGAATCCTACTACAAACATCACCGCAAACACTTCGCCCTTATAGTGAGAAAACACCCTCGTCGCGGATAACTTTAGCGACGGATGATGAGGTCAAAGATAAATCCGACGCCCGCAGCGATCCCGATGGATTGCAGGGGTTTTTCGCGGACTACCAAACCCCTGCCGAATTTGAGGCCATTCTCCAGTCTCTTAACTAAAACAAATTTGGTCTAGAAATCCGTCGCACCTCATTTTGGATTAAGTAGATATTGGTGCGTATCGATCACGAAGATTTGAGGTGGGAGGTTGCTTGCGTGCAGGCGCGGTCGAGGTGGACGTAGCCGCCATCGACATAGAGAAGTTGCCCGGTCGTATGCGATGATTTTGGCGAGGCCACAAAAACCACCGCATCAGCGATTTCTTGCGCCGTCGTGGTGCGACGCCCCAGCGGAATCGTGCTATTGAGCTGGGCTAGAGCGGCGGCGGGATCGGGGGCCTGCGCCAGCCAGCGCTCATAAAGCGGCGTGATGACCTCGGCCGGGATCACGCAATTCACCCGTATGCCGAACTTGCCGAGATCCAACGCCCACTCGCGCGTGAGTGCATTCATCGCGCCTTTGCTCGCCGCATATCCACTCGTCCCTCCCTGACCTGTCACCGAGCACTTTGAGCCAATGTTAATAATACAACCCTGCGCTGCGATCAAGGCGTCAAGCGCGTGATGAATCAGCACAAAACACGTCACAATATTTTTCTCTAACGACTCGCGGAACTCCGACGGTTGATGCCTCAGCCCGATGGCATCGTTACCACCGGCATTGTTCACCACGCCATCAATCCGGCCATGCTGCGCCATTACCGCCTGCACCGCCGCTTGCACGCTGGCCTCATCCGTCATTTCCACGTGATACGACTCGACGCGGTTGCCTTTGCTTGCCTCCTCCACCGCAATCGCCTCCGCCTCCGCCCGGTTCCGTCCGAGAATGCATGCTATGGCTCCCTCGGCCGCAAACGTTCGTGTAATCGCTTCGCCGATGCCTTTGGCACCACCGGTGATCAGGATCACTTTGTCTTGCAGTTCGAGGTTCATTGATAAGTGGGGTGACAGGTTGGTCCGATTGGCTCGAAGCTTTTGTAGCCGAGCACGAACTCTTGATGTCCGAGCGATTCCGACGCGGTTTGCCGCCCCGCTGCCACATCGAGCACGCTCTGAAAAATCTCATCGCCGACTTCATCCAGAGTTCCACGGCCCTCTAAAATACGCCCCGCATCCACATCCATGTCTTCCGTGAGATTGCGATACGTTTCCGGATTGGCGCAAACTTTGATCACGGGTGAAACCGCCGATCCGACGACCGAGCCGCGCCCCGTGGCAAAGAGAATCACGTGCGCCCCGCAGGCGATCAGCTCGGCGATTTCCGCATTGTCGTTGATATTCGGAAACCCAAACCGCACCTCGCCATCCGGCACCACATCGAGCAAATACAACCCGCCCTTCCGTGGCACGTCTCCCGGCTTGAGCAGCCCCGAGATCGGCGACGATCCGCTCTTCGAATACGCTCCCATGCTTTTCTCCTCCTGTGTGGTCAGTCCACCATCCGCGTTGCCGGGCGCGAAACTCCCGTGCCCCAACGTGGCGTAATAACGCGCCGCTTTGTTGACCGACTCCGTCAGCACCTCGGCCAACTCTGGCGTGACCGCTCTCGAAGCCATGATCTGCTCGCACCCGATCAGCTCACCCGTCTCCTCAAAAACACACTGCGCTCCGCCTGCCACCAAGCGATCAAAGGCTCGCCCAATTCCCGGATTCGCCGTGATCCCGCTCGTGCCATCGCTCCCGCCGCAAACCGTCCCCACCGCCAGCTCATCCAACGTCATCGGTGCGCGCGGGGTGGATTCCAATTCCTTGAGCGCCCCCTCGACCCACGCCCGTCCGTCGGCAATCGTTGCCCGCGTTCCCCGATTTTGCTGGATCACCAGCAGCTCCGCCGCCCGTCCCGACTCACGCACCGCCGCCAAGAGCCCATTGCGATTAAACCCCTCGCATCCCAGCGAGAGCAGCAACACCGCGCCCACGTTCGGATGCGTGCAGATCGCCCGCATCATCCGGAACGAATACTCATTCGGATAACACCCACCGAACCCCACCAAATGGACGCCGCGCTCGCGATGCGGAAACTGGATTTCCCTTGCCACATGATGCGCGCATTCGACGAGATAGACCACGGCCACCGTATTGCGAATCCCCTTGCGGCCATCCCTACGCAAAAACGCCTGCGGATTGATAATCGGTGAGTTCATTTTGCTCCGTGGAATTCTCTTCCTTCTTCCAACGTAAACGTCGGCAGGTAGTCGCTCTTCATGTTGTGCAGATGCACATGCTCGCCTTCCGCAATATCACGCGTGGCCGACCCAATCGGTGCACCGTATTTAAAAATCTTTTCCCCGAGCCCGATCCCCCGGCAGGCTAGTTTGTGGCCCAGCCCCAGCGCACGTTCCTGGGCGAATGTCGCACTCCCTAGGCCGACGCTCCCGCCCGCCTCCACGCTACGCGTGAGCACGACGATGTTGTCCAACGGCGAAAGCAGGATCGTATCCATCAGAATTTTCGGAAACTCAGATATGCATCCACCGGATCGATCCCTTGCAAAATCGCTGTCCGCACTTTGTTCTCCGTCTGCAACACGTCTTCCACCTTCGCGGTCACGTCTTCAATGATTTCCTGCGGGATGATCAACGCCCCGTCGCGATCCGCCATCAGATAGTCGCCCGTTCGGATACTCACGCCACCGATCACAATTGGCTCGCCAAACCCGTCCGGCACCCAGCGCCCCACCACATCGCGCGGCGTGTGATAGCGAAACCAAACCCGCAGACCCGTTTCCTCGATCCGCACCGTGTCGCGGCAGCCCCCGTCGCAGAGATAACCTCGCACGCCCTTATAGATAAAAGTCTCGGCGGAGAGTTCCCCCATGTGGGCCAGCGTGTCGTCGTTGGGTTGGCAGATCACCACGCTATCCTTCGGTGCCCGCGAGAGCATCCTCGTCCATTCCAGCAACGTCGTATGCCCATCCACCGTGAAATCCGTGCGACCGCTGAACGTGTAGATCCGCCCCGCCAACGCACGGGAATGATCCAGAGGCCGAATCGTGCGCGGCAAAATCTGATCCGGCAAGCCCATCCCGCGCAGGACATCGTAAACCGCACCCGAATAACACGCCTCCAACCGCTCGGCATAACCGTCGTTGTAATTCACCGGATTTTCGCCATCAGTGGCACAAAGTTGGGAGGACATGCTTGGCATGGTGCAAAAAATTCAGTATCCTTGGCAATAAAAAATATCATGAGCAAAAATATCGCCGCCATCCCCGCCCTCGAACGCGGCCTCGATCTTCTGGAGTGGATCACCGGCCAGAGCGAGCCGCTCACCCTTACCCAAATCGCCCAAGGCATGGCGCTGACTGTCTCCGAGGTGCAGCGCCCCGTGGCCTGCCTCCAGGCACGCGGCTACCTCCGCCGCTCCCCCGCTGGTGCCTACGTTCTCTCCGGACTGCTCTATCGCCTTGCGCTTTCGCATCCTCCCCACCTCCATCTCCAGCGCGCCGCCCTCCCGCCCATGCTCGACTACGCTCGCGAAACCGGCCAATCCGTCCACCTCTGCGTGCCCGACGGCGACACCGCACTCCTCCTCGCCGACGCCCCTGGCAGCGGCCTCGTCCGCATCAGCCTCCAACCCGGCGCCCGCCTCGACCCCGCCACCACCGTCTCCGGCCGCCTCCTCTGCGCCTTCGGTGCGCTCGCACCCCAAGGCAAGCTGCCCGTCCTCGCCGCCATCCGCAAACGCGGTTACGAGCAAGCCCCCAGCTCCTACGCCGAAGGCATCATCGACCTAGGCGTCCCCCTCCACGACCCCTCCGGCCAAGTCATCGCCGCCCTCACGAGTTCCATTCTCCGCCTCAAACACTCGCCGACCAAAAGCGATCTCTTCCTCAAAACTCTCCAATCCTGCGCTGGGAAAATCTCTGCCCAATCTTGAACGTCAGTCGGCGTGGAAGGTTCCTCCATCTCTGCCCACCACTCGCTTTCGGCGCGGCGGCAATTCTCAATCAGGGACCTACTACGAGGTCGTCCCCGAGCCCGCGACTTGGGCGCTCCTGGCCGTCGGCCTGACGAGAGTGGTCGTCGTCTGCGGCAGGAAAAGGGAGTGAAAAAAGGGAAATCTGAAACGCCGAAAGATCCCGGCTTCTGCTCTGAAAACTGATCTCTGAAAACTTCCCCTTTTCATCCTTAATCCTTCATCCTTTTTAGATTTGGGGGTAATCCTGCGGTCATTTTCACGGGCTGCCGGATTCAACCAAGCACGGAAACATCCAGGATTTCAAAGGTGACTTTGCTAAACCGCCGATGCAAGCGGCTCTGTTGCCAGCCAGTAGCCAAATGATTTTCGATTCGCCGTTTTTCGGCCGCGGAAAGGCGCTTAAACTTGACCTCCGATACCACCGCGCCGCCGTTCTCATCGCGAACAAAATCAAATTCGAGGTCTCCTTCCCAATAGCGTGCGGCCCCGGATATTGAGCGCGACAGTAATCCTCAAAAACCGTCGAAGCATGGTCGTGGATCAGTTTTTCCTTTTCCGCCTTGGCGTAGGCGTGCCATCGCGTCCGGTGCGGCGAATAGACGTGGAAGCAAAATCGCATTGCTGGATCTTGGATTTGATAACATGTCTTCTTGGTCGAACGCATGCTTTCCCCGAAGGGAATACTCCGCGCCAGAACTGATGCATCCATGAGTCGTTGTAACACGTGACTGAGGTTTGTTTGTGCCGTGCCTATCCGTGCGGCGATTTCCGAGGTTCTATGAGCGCCACGCCCGACGGCTTCCAAAACTGACAGAGCCGGCAGACCCGCGATTTTCTCATCCCGAAGGATACGCGCAGGCTCGTCTTCCAAAAACGCCGACCGCCCAAAGAACAGTTCGTCCGCCAAATCCAGCGCTGTAGCGCGTGGCTCAACGAACTCCCAATACTTGGGGATCCCGCCAACGAGCGAAAACCGCGTGAAGGAGTCCATCCCGCCGAGTGGGATTCCGCACGCCTCGCAAAATGCCCGGTAGCTCATTGGCTCAATGTGCAACAGCTTTCTGGCGCGCTGATACAGTGGCGCGGCACGGTTCAAAAACAGGTGGTTCATTGCGCTGGTGCTGGAGCCGGACAGAACCAGCGTAAACTGCTCCGGCTGACGATGGTCCAGCCACCGCCGAATCACGCTTGGCAGTGAGGCGTCCGAGGCAACCAAATAAGGAAACTCGTCAAGGCACAGTATGGTTGGACCCTTTTTCAGACTGAGCAGTTCCAGAAGCTCATTCCACGTCTTCGGCACGATGATTGTATCCAGCGCCTGACCAATATCACTCATCACCTGTTCGATCTGGATGGCGCTGGCAGCTTCAATGGCCTGGCTGTAGAGTCCATTCTGTGGCTTGATCCAGTGGGTAAACAGCCGCGTTTTCCCGACACGCCGCCGTCCAAAAACGATAGCCAGCCCGCCCGATCGGGCGACACCAGCAAGCTCTTTGAGCTCCTCTCCACGGTTTGTAAACGGCAACTTGATGCCTGATTCTTCCCTCAAACATAAGGGTTTGAAAACATTATGTCATCACCGCACAATATTGCCAATCAGAGTTTGTAGAATGAGCTGTGGAGCAAATTGTCAAGATTTGCACACCCCAAGTTTTCCGAACGTTGAATGTTCGATGTTCTTCCCGACTATGCGGCACCGAAATCGGCCTCGAGCTTCGCGGCGACAGACTCTGTGAGGCCCGCGTCGCTTGCAAACACGCTCCATTGCGAAAGCGCGTCCCGCACCTGGTCGAAGATTACCCTGCCATCAACGCCCATCGTCTTAGCGCATTTGAGCAGATCGCTTCGTCCCGGAGAGAAAGTCCCCGCGACAGACGTGCATTGGACTTTCTTCTCTTGGTTTTTATTCCCGATCCGCGGCCCGTCGTTGGGCGTGAGGTCGTAAGCCGGAGACAAGCGCCAGATCCCATCCGCCCCCATGAGGAAGCTGAAATTCTTGAGGTGGTCATCGCTGTTGCCAGCCATGACATTGAACGCGCAGCGGCGGAACAGTTCGATGAGATCGCGGCGATCTCCGGTGAGTTCCAGCGTGTCGCGAGCAATCCCCTCGTAGCTGCCAGCGCCGCGAATCGGCATGATGTGCCGCAAGGCCGCGCAGGTCTGCATGTGAATGCGGGAACCATCAGCTCCCCGATCAAACCGCCTGATTCCGAAAAGCCCGCGCTCTCCTTTCGCGTATTGCACGGAGAAGAGGCGTGTCTCCGGCATCTTGATGCCAGCCGCTCGCGCCATGAGCGAGAATGCGTACTCGACCCGGCCAGCCTGCTTGGAATCTTTGTGTCCAGGCGGGAGCGTCGAAAGTTTGACGACCCACGGATCGAACCCTTCAACTTGCGAAAGGGAAATCCGGGAGCCGTCGCGTTTGATGTAGAGGACCGCTTTCGGTTTCGCTCCTCCGATGGCCGATCCCACTTTGAGAAGCTCCTTCAATGCGCCCATGTCCGATGGAGGTCGGTCCTGCTGGGCCTGGAGGGCTTCCGCGTCGATCTTCTCAAGTGAAGTCAGGAAATTCTCTTCTTCCGGGGTTGCACAGTCCGGTTCGTAGCGCAGGGCTCCCATGCCCGCGCTGCCGATGTGCGACAGGAACACGGTCCCAGACGCATGGGACGGATGGAGTCCTGCGTTACGAATCCGGGCTTCGAGAAGCGGCATCCCCCACGAATCGGGCAAACTGTCCCACATGAGGCCGGGCAGATTTTTGACCGCTGGGTAAGCCGGAAAGTCAAAGCCTGTCGGCCCGGAGAGCGATGACGGGAGAAAGAACGGCGCGAGTTCGATCCCCATCTGCTGCCAAGCCGGATCGTATTCGAAGAAGATGCGCCCCGAGCCATCCGGGTTGTCGGCAAGCCTTCCGACCCGATCATTTCCGATGAAGACAGAGAGGATCATACGGTGACGCTCCGGCCCCGCTTCCGCACGGGCCGCTTGTCCACCAGATCATCGATGGATCGAATTGGCAGCGGGGCAAGAAGGTTCTCGAAGTCTCGAACGCGATGCAGAGCCGTCGCCACGCGCAGGAGCCTTTCGAGACTGATCCGGCCTGTGGTTTCAAAAAGCCGGTAAGTCGCAATCGGAATCTCCGAGCGTGCGGCGACCTCTTTCTGACTCCAATTATGAGCGAGCCGCACTTGCCTGATCCGATCCGCGATTTGCTTTGTCAGTTCTTGATTCCCCATTGCCATATGCGCCAACATATTATCTGTTGCATCATTTTCAATGGCAAGACTGATATTATTTTGTTTGTTCCTTAAATTCTGAAAGGCTCCTGCTTGAGGGGCAAAACGAAATTCTTTTCAGCGGACGAACACGGCCGGATCAAGAAACGCACTAGGGTCGTCGGACTCTTCCCTAGCGGGGAATCGCTCCTGAGGCTCGTTACCGGCGTCCTCGTCGAGATCTCCGAAACCTGGGAAACCGGCAAAACGTATCTCACTCCCAACTAACAGAAACCAACCCGAAAATACAAAACCAACCACCTTCAGAGAAAGTCATCAGCCACTTTTACCGAAAAACATTTGCGCGGTCGCCACGAGTGGTTCTGCAGAATATTTGATTTCGATTTTTGATTCAGCTCCCGATGTTGATCCCAAGGGATACGAAGGATGAGATATTACGAATGATGCGATGCTAAATAATTTTTCGAATGGAACGTTTTACAGCCTGACCCTAGCTAATGCCGCTGCGTGCGACGAAACGTGGTCGGCGTGCCCCGCGGGGCACGCCGATGAATTTGGTAGCAAAAAATTTTGCCCCGCCTGTGCCGTTTGAAGCATTTCCCGTTCCCTTAAGAGAACGGTGGATAACCACGAAGAGAAGCGCTGACTTCCAATTAAGGCCTGTCATTGCTTATCCCCGACAAGCCTCCAGTTGAACTAAACATCGGTCCGGGAGTTGCATTCCTATTGCGAACACCGCAGGGCAAATCTGCTGTGGCACCCGAACCGGAAGTCAACGCTTCTATTCGGACTGGATTCGGCTTTTTTATCCGCGTCCAGCATTTCTGCCACGAAAATTTTGAAAGAACTACTCCCGGAATTCCACCGGAAGGGCTGCCTTGAGAGCGGTTTTGACACGCTCGAAAGAACTACTGACTTCTTCTGAAGTAAGGGTCCGCTCTGGGGCACGAAATGTCAAGGAGAACGCCAGAGATTTACGGTCTGCCGGGAGCTTGTCCCCGCTGGGATCTGTGAAGACGTCGAACAGATCGATCGCTGTCAGCAGCGGCTCCTTTGCCTTATGAAGCGCAGATTGAATGTCTGCGGATGGAAGGGCCAACGGGGCAACTACTGCGAGGTCGCGGAACACGGCTGGAAATCTCGGAATTGGAGAAAATGCCATATGCTTTTGTTCGGTGAACGACGCGATGGCGTCCATCCGGATCTCAGCGACGACCACAGGACCGCGTGCATTGATGGCGCGGGCGGTGGCCGGGTGAACAATGCCGACGATGCCAACGACGAACCCGGCGAGTTGGATTTCCCATCCGGCAGCGAACCGAGGGTCGGTTGCTGGTGCAATCGTTGCCGACGGAAGCAAGATTTCAATCACTCCCTTGAGGTCAAAAATGTCCATGGCTGGGTCGTCCTTTATGAGCCAGGACGGAGCTGCGCGGCGACCAGTGACTGCGAGCGCAACGGTCGTGAGCTCCTCTTCTTCCGCGACCTTGAAAATCCTGCCGACTTCAAACAACCGAATGGATGATGCGCCGTGGTTAATATTCCTTTCCATCGCGGGAATGAGTCCGTCGATGAGGCTGGCGCGCAAGGCGGATTGATCATCACCCAAAGGGTTGCGCACTTCCAACACGGGCGTTCCCGCGCCGATGGTTCTCGAAACAAGCGTGCTGGTGCGTCCTTCGCTGAATCCAAGCCCGGCGAGCACGGTTCGCACGCGCATGATCTCGTCATACATGGCATCGGCAGCGCTGCTGTTTGCAGGAGTCGCACGCACGACACCTGGGACGCGGTCAATACCGGCGAGTCGAATGACTTCCTCGATGAGATCGACTTCGCGACTCAGATCCCCGCGATAACTCGGGATCTGCCATTGCTGAAGTTCTGTCGTTGATCCATCCCGTTCGGTCAGGCCCAGTTGAGATAAAAAGCACCGAATTTCTTCGTTATCGATAGTGGCTCCCAGCAGGTTGCGGCAGCGGGCGGGACGCAGTGTGATGGCGGGTGGAGCCGGGGGCAATGTGCCCGCAGTGACTGTGATCGTATCGATCGATCCGCCAGCCACTTCTTGGATGAGCTGAGCGGCACGGGCGGATGCTGACAGCACCGCGTCGGGATCCACGCCCCGCTCGAAGCGGTAGCTGGAATCGGTTTGTAATCCATGTCTGCGCGCGGTTTTGCGGATGGAGGGCGCGTCGAAAAGTGCGCTTTCGAGGAGGACCTCCGTGGTGTCGGCCGTGACACCCGATGCCGCGCCGCCCATGACACCGGCGAGCGCCAGTGCGGATGAGGAATCTGCGATGACCAGATTCGTTGGGGCGAGCACAAGGTTCTGAGCATCCAGGGTGGAAAATGCTTCCTTCTCCAAGGCAAGGCGGACGTCGATAGGTCCATTCACTTTTGCTGCGTCGAAGGCATGGAGCGGCTGCCCCATCTCCATCATGACAAAGTTCGTGACATCCACGACGTTGTTGATTGAGCGGAGTCCACACGACTCAATGCGCGACTTCAACCATGCGGGACTGGGTCCTACGCGGACCCCTGAGATCCGCCGCACGGAATAAAACGGGCACTGATCTGGAGCGGAAATCGTCGCTTTTGTAACGTCTGTGGTCGTGGCGCTCAGGACGACTTCAGGTGGCGTAAGGATGGCACCCGTGAAGGCGCGCACTTCGCGTGCAATGCCGAGGTGAGAAAGCCAGTCGGGTCGATTGGAAGTGATCTCCAGCGTAAGGATGGCATCGGGCGGATACAGCGATGCAATGGGATCACCGACTGGGGCGTCCGCTGACAAAATCAGGAGTCCGTCTGCGTCTTCGGCCAATAGCAGTTCTTTCGCGCTGCACATCATTCCTTCGCTTTCGACGCCACGCAGCTTGCCGGTTTTAATTTTAAAATCCCCCGGCAGCACTGCACCCGGGAGTGCCAGCGGGATTTTATCACCGACTTGGTAGTTTTTTGCCCCGCAAACAATCTGGCGAGGATGCCCGCTGCCGTCGTCCACTTTACAGACGCTCAGGCGGTCAGCATTTGGATGGGGAGAGGATTCCCGAATCTGGGCCACGATAACATTCGGGAAATCCGCGCCACGGTGTTCAATGGATTCCACTTCGAGTCCCGCGCGGACCAACAGGTCGGTCAGGGTGTCCGCAGAGCCATCAAACGGGACGTAAGATCTGAGCCAGTCGAGCGAGAGTTTCATAATTTGTTGAGGGTCGGTCCGGTGAGCCACCGCATCCGGTCAAAATTGCTTGAGGAACCGGAGGTCATTTTCGACCAGCATCCGGATGTCCGATATGCCGGTGAGGTTCATCGCGAGACGGTCCAGCCCGAAGCCAAATGCAAAGCCGGATACCACCTCGGGGTCGTAGGCGAAGTCTCGGCGGCGTTCATTGATCTCCGCAAAGACCGCCGGGTCCACCATGCCGCATCCTGCGAGTTCCATCCAACGATTGCCCAATGCCTCCGTCCGGATGTCGATTTCAAAACTCGGCTCAGTAAATGGAAAAAAATGAGGGCGAAAGCGGATTTCAGTGCCATCGCCAAACAACTCACGGAAAAAAAATTCCAATGTTCCTTTGAGGTCTGCCAGCGAGATATCCGGGCCGACACAGAGCCCCTCTAATTGTGTAAACTGTGCCAGATGAGTGGCATCCACTTCATCCCGTCGATAAGCGGCGCCCGGCGCGATGATACGGATCGGCGGCACGCCGTTTTCCATTACCCGCACTTGGACGGATGAGGTATGGGTGCGGAGCAGGCGGCCGTCGGGCAGGTAAAACGTGTCGGCATCATTGCGCGCGGGATGGTGCTCCGGCGTGTTGAGCGCATCAAAACAATGCCATTCGGTCTCGATGTCCGGACCATCGGCAAGCGAAAACCCCAGGCGCCGAAAAATTTTTACCGCTCGATCAAGGAGTTGGGTGAGCGGATGGATCGAGCCGCGTTGTGCGGGCAGTCCCGGCAGCGTGGCGTCGATGCGGGATAGTGCTGTTGCATCCGCTTTGGCAGCAATCGCAGAGATCCGTTCGTCCAGCAACGCTTGCGCCACCGTCCGGAGGTCGTTCAGTGCCTTTCCGATGCGAGGTTTATCTTCTTTGCTGACCGAGCGCATGCCTTCGCTGAGAAGGGGGACTGCTCCGGCGCGACCGAAGTAGCGCACGCGAAGCGACTCGAGTGCGTCCGCAGTCGTCGCAGATTCGATAGCAGCTACCGCTTCGGAACGAAGGGCTTCGATTTGCGATTCCATAATAGAGAGCATCGCGAAGTGCTACGGGGTCTCTGGGTGGACCGGCGCAGACACTTCGCGAATTTCCTTGGATTGCGTTAGTTTCGAGCAGCCAGCAATCAGGCTGCTCGTTTTGCATCCAGCCCGGCTTGGGCTTTCTGCACGATCTGCGAGAAGGTTGCTTCGTCATTGACCGCGATGTCCGAGAGGACTTTGCGGTCGAGCGTGATTCCTGAGGCTTTGAGGCCTTCGATAAATCGGCTGTATGTGAGACCTTGAGCGCGCACGGCTGCATTGAGGCGGCTGATCCAGAGGGCGCGGAAGGTGCGTTTCCGGGTCTTGCGATCCCGATAAGCCCAATACTTTGCCTTCATCTGCGCATCTTTTGCGTAGCGGAATAGCTTTGATCTGCGGCCGCGATATCCTTTGGACGCGTCGATGACGCGCTTCCGTCGCTCGCGACTGGCGGGTGCATTTGTTGCACGTGGCATGATGTTGTATCTCCGGGGGTAACCCGGAGCTCCGTGGAGCGGACTGTTTTATTATGGGATCCGGGGCCTCATCGGCTCCATATCCTGCTCGTGGGAGCAGGAAGACCGTCGGATCGCTGGGTTTTAGGAGAAAGGCAGGTTGAGTTTGATGCGTGCGACGTCGGATTCCGAGACCAAGCCTGTTTTGGCGAGATTCCGTTTCCGTTTGGCCGACTTGCATTCGAGCAAGTGGCGTCGTCCCGCCTTGCTACGCAAAACCTTGCCGGTCCCGGTGATTTTAAACCGTTTGGCGACAGCCTTTCTCGTTTTGCTTCGTGCGATTGCTTTTGGCATGGGTGCGGAATATTAGATACCACAAAGGTTTGTGCAACAAAATTCATTAATGATTTGCAGGCCTCAAAAATCATATTTTTGGCGATCTTGTCTTCTGCAGGAATCGCAAAAGGAAAAAGACCCCCGTCAGAACCATCCACGGAAGGTATCCTATCCAAACCCCGGCAGCTCCCAACGCGGTGTGAAACGTCAGGATGTACACCGTGGGCAGGCTGAGGACCCAGTAGCAGATAGCGTTTGCCACCGCAGGCACACGGTTATCGATTAACCCACGTAAAGCCCCCAGACTGACCGACTGGATCGCATCGGAAATCTGATAGACGCCTGCGATTACGACGAGCATCCCCGCAAGTGCGGCAACCTCGGGGTCGGAAGTAAACCACGTGGCGATCCAGTGTCCGGCGCCCACATAAAATATGGCACACACGGCCATTAGGGTGGTCCCAAGTACGATTGCCACGACACCCGCCCGGCGTGCCCCCGCACGATTTCCTGCACCAATTTCCTGTGCTACCCGGACACCGGTTGCCGATGCGAGCGAGATAGGGAACATCCATGCCAGCGAGGCGATGCTGATTGCCACTTGGTTTGCGGCCATTGCCGTGGTGCCAACCCAACCCAACATCAATGTCCCCATGGCAAAAGCACCACCTTCGAGCACATCCTGCGCGGCCACCGGCAACCCGTCCCGGAACAGTCGGTTCAAGAGTTGCAAATCCACTGCGTGCGTAAAGATCCCAAAGCGCTTCATGATCCGAGAACGGGAAATCCAGAGCCACATTCCAAGCGCTTGACCCCAACGCGCGATCAACGTCGCCCACCCAGCTCCCTCCAAACCCAGCGCTGGAAACCCAAACAACCCAAAGATCAGCAGCAGATTGAGAACCGTATTCAGCACAATGGCTCCGGCCATGAACCACACGACCGGCCACGGTTGGTTGAGTGACTCTGCGGCTTGACCCAACAATAGTGCGACAAGGGCTCCTGGCATGGACCAGGCAAGTAGTATCATGTAGGTCCTCGTGAGTTCGACGACCTCTGGCGGTTGCCCGAGGCGTCCCAAAATAGGGACGACCGCGGAGAGTGCCAGCGCGATTAGAAGACCAACTCCCATCGCAAGAACGAGACCCGCACGGGCGCAGTTACCAGCTTCAGGTGCGTCGCCCGCACCAAACGCCTGCGCGATGCGCGGCGACACGGCACCCAGAGAGCCATACGCAAAATACATCGCAAACATGACAAAGTTCCCCGCCAGCGCGGCCCCTGCCAACTGAACGGCTCCAAGCCGTCCGACCATCAGGGTGTCAGTGATCTGGAGAACGACCTGCCCGGCCTGTCCGATCAGCATCGGCGTCGCCAGAAAAACCAACGGCCCCGCGGATGCGCGGAGTCCGCTAAAAAAATGTCGCCTTGAGGTCAATTGCCGATGGCGGTTAACCGTTATCCCTGCGCGTCCGGCGGGAGCTCAAACAACGAAAGCTGATTCACAATGTCAGCCATATCCCGCCTTCGCCGCCCGCCAGCAGCCAGAGCAGGTTTCCCCTCGGCGTTAAGTTCGGCTTTTTCGAGGTTGGCGAGGATTTGTTTTGCGCGATCGATGATGGTATCTGGAAAGCCAGCCAGCCTGGCGACTTGAATCCCGTAGCTCTGATCCGCCCGTCCGGGAACAATCTTTCGCAAAAAAATCACCTGATCATTCCATTCCCGCACGGCCACATTGAGGTTTTTTACACCTTCTCGTGTCCGTTCGAGATCCGTGAGCTCGTGATAATGCGTCGCGAATATCGTGCGGCATCCGATGGCGTCATGAAGGTGCTCGGCGACACTCCATGCGATGCTCAATCCGTCAAACGTCGATGTCCCCCGACCAATCTCATCCAGAATGACGAGGCTCTGCCGGGTCGCACAATTGATGATATTTGCGGTTTCGTTCATTTCCACCATGAATGTGGACTGCCCGCGTGACAGGTCGTCGCTGGCGCCAACGCGTGTGAAGATGCGGTCAGCCACGCCGATTACCGCCGATTTTGCAGGAATGAAGCTTCCTGTCTGAGCGAGAAGCACGAGGAGCGCGACTTGCCTGATGTAGGTGCTCTTTCCCGCCATGTTTGGTCCGGTGAGAATAGCAAATCCCTGCGTATCGGAATCGAGTAGCGTGTCGTTTGCAACGAACCGCTCGCCGCCAGATTTCAGATCCAGCACGGGATGACGTCCGGCCTCGATCTCGACGGCGCTGCGTTCCTGAATCGCCGGGCGGCAATAGTCGTGAAGTCGTGCAGATTCTGCAAACGAGCCCAGCGCATCGACGGCGCCGAGGGCGGCGGCCGTCTCCTGAATGCGTGCCGTCTGCTCGAGCACCGTGCGCCGCAGGCGTTGGAAGATTTCTATTTCAAGCGCGCGCGCACGCTCGTCCGCACCGAGGATCTTTCCTTCGATTTCCTTCAGGGCTGGCGTAATAAATCGCTCGCCATTCGCCGTGGTTTGCTTGCGGTGATAATCAACTGGGACGCTGCCGAGATTGGCGGCAGTGATCTCGATGAAATACCCAAAAACCGAGTTGTATCGCACCTTGAGCGACTTGATTCCCGTGCGCTGGATCTCACTTTCCTGCAGGCTGGCAATCCAATCCTTACCCTCATGGGAGGCTGCACGCAGCTCATCCAGAGCGGGGTCATATCCGTCGCGAATCATCCCCCCATCCCGAATCAAGGCGGGAGGTTCATCCACCACGCCGGCCTGCAGCACGGCGCACAAATCGGGCATTGCGTGGAGGTGTTGCGCGAGGTCGGCGAAAAGCGCCGGGGTTGCCGATGGAGCGGTGGCAATCTGGGATAGCCGGTCCTGCACGGACGGTACTGCGCCCAGCGAGGACGCCAGCACAGCGAGGTCGCGGGCATTGCCGGAGCTGCCACTCAGCCGGGACAAAGCCCGCTCCAAGTCGCGAATGCCCTTCAGGTCGGATCGCAAAGCGGCCAATGTGCCGGGGTCCGCTATCAGGCAGGCGACGGCCTCCTGCCTGCTCCGAATGGATTCCACGGATCGCAGGGGATGGAGCATCCAATCCCGCAGCGTGCGCGCGCCGACTGGCGTCACCGTATTGTCGAGCGCGCCCACCAGCGTCATTTCGCGGCCCCCGCGGGATTGGACAATCTCAAGGTGCGTCTGCGTGACCGCATCGATGATGAGGTACTCACTCGTTTGGTAAGGTTTCAGAGTTCGGAGATGCGCGACATTCCTTCGCATTTGCCGACTCAAATAGTGGAGGATTGCACCCGCCGATCCAACCCCCGCACGGAAATGGGCGCAGCCAAAACCATCCAAGGATTGCACTCTAAAATGCTCACGCAGCAAGTGCGCGGCTGAATCCGGATCGAACACATACCCCTCGATTTGCTGTGCATTAGGGATTTCGTTTAAGGGTCCTCCCCCATCGGGAATTACGATTTCAGCTGGGGACACGCGTGCGAGTTCATCGAGCAGCTGCGCCATCGATTCCACTTCCGTGAGGCGAAATTCGCCCGTGCTCAAATCGACGTATGCGATGCCAAAAACACCACGGATCTCGCAAATTGCCGCAAGGTAATTTTGCCTCCGTTCATCGAGGCCAAAATCATCCAATGTGCCCGCGCTGATGACTTGCGAGAGTTCGCGGCGCACTAACTTCCCGGCTTGGACTTCACCGACCTGATCACAGATCGCGACCTTCTTACCGCCAGCGATGAGTTTTTCGATGTATCCGCGGGCAGCGTGATACGGCACTCCGCACATCGGCATGGTTCCCCGCTTGGTCAGAGCGACATTGATGATTGCAGCAGCAGCTTTCGCATCATCGCCGAACATCTCGTAAAAGTCACCCAGCCGGAAGAGTAAGATCGTGTTGGGCGGGAGCTCGCGACGCACAGCGTTGTACTGCCGCATCATTGGCGTCTCTTTGTCCGACATGGCGCGATTATTGTTCCGGCTGACTCGAAAGAAAAGCAGAGATCGGGCTGGTAGGCACCGCGGTGTCGCTACGCATCGGAAGACCAGCCTCCCAGGCGTCGCGCGCGGCTGCGATCGTGCATCGGAAAGCATGCGCCATGCGTACCGGGTCGGCTGCCGCAGCGATGGCGGTGTTGACCAGCACGGCGTCAGCGCCCATTTCGAGCGCCTCGGCGGCGTGACTTGGTGCCCCGATACCCGCATCAATGATGACGGGTACGGTGGCTTGGCGGATGATAATTTCGATTTGGGATCGCGTCTCGATACCTCGGTTGCAGCCGATGGGTGAACCCAGTGGCATCACTGTGGCCGTACCCACATCCTGCAATCGACGGGCCAAGACGGGATCTGCATTAATATACGGGAGCACGGTGAACCCCTCGCGGACGAGGATTTCTGCTGCAGCGAGCGTTTCGATGGGGTCCGGAAGCAGATAGTGGGGGTCGGGATGAATCTCCAGTTTTACCCACATCGGGAGACCCGCCGTGGCGGCCAGCCGCGCCAACCGCACGGCCTCATCCGCATTCATTGCCCCGCTCGTATTTGGCAGAAGCAGAAATTTCTTTGGATCAATAAAATCCAGAATATTTGCAAATGGATCGCTTTTTCCGGTGAGGTCCGCGCGGCGCAGTGCCACGGTCACGATCTCCGCTCCGCTGGCGTCCAGTGCATCGCGCATTACCGAATTGGAAGAAAACTTCCCCGTTCCGACGAGAAGTCGGGAGTTGAACGATCGGCCGGCAATGACGAGCGGAGCGGTTATCATCATCGATTGATTCGTTAGCCCATGATCCCGACGGATTTGAACTTGGCATCCACGTGTTCAAAGTGCCGGTCGAGCGCGCACGCATGCTCGATTTCTGCTGGTGATAAATGCGCTGCCACTTCGGGCTCCTCGGCTAATGTCCGGGAGAGCGGGATTTTTTCCTGCCACGTCCGCATGGCAGCGCGCTGCACGGCTTCGTAAGCGGTCTTTCGTTCGAGCCCCTTGGTGGTGAGCTGGAGTAATGCACTCTGGCTCGCATACAACCCGCCGGTGATCTCCAAGTTGCGCAGCATGTTTTCCGGATACACAATGAGGCGATCCACAAGCTTCGTGAGCAATGAGAGCATGTAATCTAGCAACGTGCAGGAGTCAGGCAGAATGATCCGCTCCACGCTGCTGTGGCTGATATCCCGTTCGTGCCACAGCGCCACGTCTTCGAGCGCGGCGACAGCATTGCCCCGGATGACGCGCGCGAGTCCGCTGAGCCGTTCGCCGGTGATGGGATTGCGCTTGTGCGGCATCGCAGAGCTCCCTTTTTGGCCGGCGCTGAAATACTCCTCCACTTCAAGCACCTCCGTGCGCTGCAGGTGGCGAAACTCGGTCGCCCAGCGGTCGATGCTGGCCGCGATTAAAGCCAGCGTCGTCATGAACTCGGCGTGCCTGTCACGCTGGACGATCTGGGTGGAAATCGGCGCCGGAATCAGGTCCAGACGCTCCATCACGTATTCCTCCACCCGGGGATCCAGATGGGCGTGAGTGCCTACCGCACCGCTGATTTTCCCCACGCGCACGCGATCACGCATCTGGGTGAGTCGCTCGATCGCACGGCCAAACTCGTCGTACATCAAGGCAAGTTTGAGTCCGAACGTGATCGGCTCAGCATGGATACCGTGACTGCGGCCCATCATGGGCGTGAATTTGTGCTCGAGCGCGCGGCGGGCGACAACTTCACGCAACTTCAGCAAGTCCGCGAGGATGATGTCGCAGGACTTCATCATTTGGACAGCAATTGTCGTATCGAGAAGGTCGGAGGATGTCAGCCCTTGGTGGACCCAGCGGGCAGCCGGACCGACGCGGGAGGCGACATTTTCAAGGAATGCGATGACATCATGGTTGGTGCGCTTTTCGATTTCGAGCACCTCATTGATATCAAATCCACCGCGCTCGCGGATGGCCCGGGCGTCCTCAATGGGAATCTGGCCAAGGTCGGCCATGGCCTCGCAGGCAAGAATTTCAATTTCGAGCCAAATTTCGAGTTTGCGCTGGTCACTCCACAGCGCCTTCATTTCGGGAAGACTGTAACGATCGATCACCGGGCGGTTCTAAACAATACGGGACGTTGTGGCGAAGAGAAAATCAGGCATTTTTTGGCACATCCGTTCGCAATCCGTACGTGTGAGTCATTCTTCACAGCTCAATGCGGGTCGTTGCTGTTCAGCCCACATGCGGCGGGCAAGCTCTCCGACAATCGCGCTGTAAGTTGGGTACGAGGGGCGAGTAGTTGCGAGAACACGCAATGTGACCCCTGCCGCCATGGAGATCGCCAAACCCTGGATCAACTCCAAAGCATTTTCACCGATAGCGTGAGCGCCGAGCCGTATTCCCGTTCGTCGGTCTGCAATCAGTTTAACGAAACCATGTTTGCGTCCGTCGATAATTGCGCGATCAAGTCTTGCGTAGTCCGCGGAGGCAGAAATGAAGTTAAGTTTTCTACCTCGCGCCTCGCGTTCAGTCAGGCCAAATCCGGCATGATCCGGGTCCGTGAAACCGCCACTCGGCAACAACTCCGGTTGATGCTCCAAGTTTGGTCCGAGCACTGCGTTTTCCGCTGCCACCACGCCGAGCGCCTCAAATCGCTCACGTAAAACCGTGCTCACCATCTCATCGGTGCTCGGCACGATGGCCGGTGCCACATCAAGCAGGGTGACTTGCCAACCAAAGGCATTCATAACCGAACACATTTGCACCCCGGTGTATCCACTGCCGATGATCGCAATGGATTTGGGCATCTGCTTAAGTGAGAAGAATTCTTCCGGTACTGTGCCAAACTCCGCCCCATCGAAGGTCGGTCGCCTCGCCTGCCCGCCAATACAGAGGATGACTTTTTCAGCATGGAGTTCTCGCTTGGAATCGGCAAGTTGCAAGACGTTCGGACCTACAAACTTCGCAGATCCCTCGGAAAAAGCTCCCCGCCGGACGCGCGGATTTGCGCCGCTGTTTGCTTGTTCGCATGCACTTCCTCCACGACGTCATGCACTCGGGCCACCAACTGTGACCAAATAAGGTTCGGATCAGACACCTCAATTCCGTAGAGCCCTGCCGAGCGAATATCCCGGAGCAGCCGAGCCGCCACCGCGAGCACACGGGTAGGCACGCAGACTGTATTCGTAGAGGTCCCACCGGTACGAACCCGGTCAATCAGCCCGACGCGCGCGCCCGATTCTGCCGCACGCAAGGCAGCACCTGCCCCCACTGGCCCTGCCCCCACGACGAGGATATCGAAGTTTACCTTTTCAGGAATAGTTGTCATTTTTCGAAATGAAATCTCCCGAATCTCATGCCATAGATACGTTCGAGAGGCTGTGTTCGATCAGCACAACAACTGAAATTGATCGTAAAGGAAGAGGGTATCAGAAAAGTCGGGCCCGTGCCGGCAGGTTTTGGTGAGATACTTCCTGCGGTGATAAATGCATATGGCATTATCATCAGGAAATTTGACATTACGATCAACTCTGCAGAAGCAGAATTCGTGAAGTTTCCCGGCAGGAACCCGGTCGTTGCCACCAATTTAGATCCTGCTCAAAGTGCGCTTTTGTTTGTCACAGATGCGGGTCGGATGGCGGTAGCTCAGCGCTTCTTCCCAGTCGATGATTTCCTGCCTTTTGTGACCACGCTTGCGAGTGCAATCGTGCCTCTCAAACACCCGCCCAGGTAGGAACATTTTGAGGTGAAGGGGCTTTCGGCTTCCGATGGCGGATTATTTTTTGTTGAAGCCAATGCACAATCGATCCTCCTCAGCGACGATGAGCAGTGGGCGCTGCACAGTCTCCAACCGTGCTGCTGGAGCTAGGTAACATGGACCCGTGGAGTAGTCGGCTGTGAATGCCGCCGGCGACGACGTCGCGACAGCAGTGAGTGATTCCGTGCTGGGAGGCGCTGAGATTCGTTTCATGTCGTCCGCCGTCCGTTCGGAATATCGCAGCGTGTTCTTAAGTGGAAACTACGAAGAGATGGTTGACTTTTCGCTGAATGCGCTTGGGCAGGTGGTTTTTGTGAAACGGGCAGCGGGTCCTCTGGATCGCATCGTCTTTGTCGATGTATCGGCTCGAATCGTCCAAAGCCAAGTTATCTTGGCCCGCAAGATACGGAACCCTCGAGCACCGCAGGCTCGCTTGCGCAATTTGAACACTCTGCTGCGTCGACTCCACAAGCTGAACCGGTTTGAACAGTTAAATTCCAACTAATACCGGTCAGTAGAGCCTGGATCTGAGTGGTTGATTCCACTCGGGCCCGAGACGACCGGGGGAGTTGTGGTGGTATCGCGTGCAGTCAGGATGTCTCCGATTCCTGCGCGTAAGACGGGAATCGTGTTTTTCCAGTCCATGGTGAGCAATGATCCGATACCGATCATGCCAGCAAAAGCAACGATGAAGACCAGAAATCCTGCCCCGAGGTGAAACGTGCTCGGCTCTTCCAACGAGCCGATGGCAAATTCCGATCCAAAAGCGATGGTCCCAACTGTCAGCATGAGGATGCGTGCCATATTCCCCGCGATGGCCAGCGGGATGGCGCAGAGAAACAAAAGAATCTGCTTCCAGACGGGCTTGACGATAAAAAATGCATAGAGCGCGGTCGCCATGGTCAGGGCAAAGAGCGAGCGAATCCCGCTGCAGGGATCTGCGACATCCACCGAAAATCCCGCGCCGGGTTGTGTCCCCAGCAGGGAATTAGGTGCTGATAGAATCGCGGTTCCTTGCTGAATCGCGGCGAAACCAAAAATATTTAATAATTGGACACTGGCAGTAGACATCAATAGCCGTAGCCTAAACGCGATCATTTCCTCCAGGAACACGAGCGGCATCGCGAAAAACAAGAAAACCCAAGGAAAAAGCATCAATTTCCCCCATTGCCAGCCGAACATCGCCAGTATTCCGCCGGCGATGAAAAGCCAGATCGATCCGAGGCCAACAAAAAAATTATCTGTTCGATATCCAGCCCAGTAACAGAACGCGGAAAATGCGATAATCACAAATCCCAGCCAGTGCCCGCGCATGGGTGCGGCAATCAGGTCCGCCCGCCGTTGCCAGACGATAAATGCTGACGCCAGCGGCACGAGCCAACAATGCTGCCAATCATCGGCTGTCCAGAATACCCCCAACGTGGACGAAATCGGAACCCGCACATCACCATAGCCGACGGAATAGGGAAGCAGGCTCCCGAGGGCGAACATGCCAGCGAGAATAACAAACGCCCCGATGAGGATTGGAATGATCGCCTCCGAAGACGGAGCGGGGGCGGGGATGGCTTGAGAATTCACAAGTGAGGAGCGATTACGGCTGACGACAAATCCAATAGAGCAGTGATCCAGAGGTTTCGCCAGCGCCTGTTATTAGATTTATGATCGTATGACCCGCTTCCAAGGATAGGAGCCAAATGGAAAAAAGTTGTCACATGTCGCCCTGGCACGCCGGATCGCGGCATCATATCCCGGCACGCCGGGAGCTCCATCGATCTCCATGAAAAACACCGCGCGGTCCGCATGGCCTGGCAGTGGACGGGAAATGATGCGGTTAATATTGACATCGCTTCGGGCAAACGGGCCTAAGAACCGATGGAGACTCCCACTTGCATTGCCAAAAGACACCGCGACGGCAGAGCGTGCCGTCTCAGGATTTATTGGCGTCTTCTCCAGACGCCTCAGAACAAAAAAATGCGTGATGTTTCCGAGGTTTGGAATCACAGGACAACGGAGGATATCCAGACCACGCGGAGCGGCCGCTCCGGGCGCTGCCAATGCGGCTGCTTCGATATCCGCTGCGGCTGAATCTGCGGCGAGCGCGGTGCTTGCCACGGGGATAACCTCCGCTTCGGGAAGGTGGGCGGCAATCCATTCGCGATGGGTGTGCAGTTGCACAAAGTGCGAGTAGATGCGGCGGATCGGCTTGCGGATTCGCCCCAAAAGACCGATTCGCACGTGCAACGCAATTTCTTCGACGACAAACACCCGTCCTGCTTGTGCAATCAGGAGATCCACGGCGTCGTAAATCGTTCCACCCAGAGAATTCTCTACCGGCACAACGGCGTGTGCTCCGGGTTGGGCTATGAGCGAATCAAAAATTGCGCCGAACGACGCACACGGCTCCAGCGGGCGACGGGATCCGAACCGTCGCTCGGCTACCAGATGCGAAAATGTTCCCTCGGGACCGAGGTAAATAACCGGCGGTCTGCTCACGGATCAGCTCGGGTTGTCAGAGCTTCTGGGGCACATCGATACGGTATCATGCCGGCAAGTGAAGCATCCGTCCACAGTTTGGACAATGGACGATGGCCTTCTCACCCCGCACGTCGAGACCGACCTGCATGGGTACTTTCATGTGGCAACCAGTGCAGACGTCGTTTTCCAGCGGCACGACCACGACGGCATTCTTGCTTTTGAAAAGCCGCTCATACCGGTCCAAAAGATCAGGGTCAATGGGCGTCGTCAGGGGATCTCGGGTAGTCTCTAAAGCGGCAAGCTGTGTATCAAGCGTCGTCTTTTTTGCCTCCAGATCGGCGATCTGCGACTCATAGCGGAGCTTCTCCGATGCGTGCGTCTGCTCAGCGGCCACGGTGGCTGGAGCGAGCGCCTCTGTTCCCGCCATGAGTTCAAGCTCCCGATCCTCAATTCCGGCGATCACCTTTTCTGCCGAAGCGATTTCGTGATTGAATGCGGCGTATTCCTCATTCTTGCGCGTTTGCATCTGCTGCTGTTTGTAGCGCACGATTTGTTCGCGTTTGGCGGTGGCTTCCAACTCCAGTCGTTTGCGATCGACCTCGATCTCTCTCAGTCGAAGCTTTGACGCCTCCAACCGAATCGCCGAATCAGCGATGAGTTTCTCACGCGTTTTACGCTCTGCCGGAACAGCTGCGAGCTCAGTGCGATAGGAACGGATTCGCTGATCGCAATCTTGGAGAATGAGGAGGTTTTCGATTTCTGGAATCATAGATGCAGGCAAACTATGACGCCTCGCCATCGCCGGGGCTAGCAGGAATTGACGATCAGCGTGGGATCGATTGATCGGTGAGCCGGAGCTGTGTCGCATCGTAACCTTGCACGATGGCCTCAGCCACGATCTGATTGTAGACGGCGGGCGGCAACTTTTTGGAACGGGAAAGCACCCAGAGGTATTTCCGCGACGGATGGCCAACCAGCGCCCACGAGTAGTCTTTTTGATCCAGCGCGATGATCCAATAATCCCCCGTGAACGGCCCAAAAAATCGGACCTTCAATCGGGCGTTCCCGGAATCGGGCACCACTGTGGCGCTTCCTTCGACGCGGATCGGCTTATCATTCTTGTCGAAGCAGGTATTGACCACAGCGATAGAACCATCGGCCTTGGGCGTGTATTCCGCGGTCGTTCCCCCGGCGCAGCGCCGCTGAAACCACACCGGATAGCTGGCGATCTCATACCATTTGCCCGCATATCGAGTGAGGTCCACATGGGTCACGGTATTCATGGGCGTTTGGCGTGACGTGGCACAAGCTGCCAGCACGCCGACCACAGTAACGGCACCCAGCACTGCGACAACGGAATAGAGAATTTTCATATGGCAAGTTTAGTCTATCTCAGATCGCGTCTCACGCCTTATTGTGAGGCAATGATTTTGAAAATCTGTCTTTTGCTGGCACTGGCCACCAGCTTTGCGCTCATAGGCTGCGGCGACGGCGGGTCGCGTGCGGACCTGATTTTCATCAATGGCGCTGAGCCAGAGTCGCTGGATCCCGCCGTGATCACCGGCCAGCCCGAAGGCCGAGTGGTCAATGCGTTGTTCGAAGGTCTGACCACATACGATGCCGCCGGACGCGCCGTCCCCGGCATGGCGGAATCTTGGACCGTGTCCGACGACGGATTGAAATATACTTTTAAGATCCGCGATAATGCGAAATGGAGCGATGGCCGGGCGGTGACGGCGACAGATTTCGTCCGATCTTGGGAGCGCACGCTGAGCCCGGCGACGGGATCCAGCTACAACTACCAACTCTACTATATCCGGAATGCAAAACCGTTTGCCGATGGAGATCTGACCGATTTCTCAAAGGTTGGAGCGCGGGCCGTGGATGACCATACTTTGGAGGTGGAACTCGAAAGTCCCACCCCATTCTTTTTAGAACTCTGTGCATTTCCCACCCTGCATCCGGTGCCCGTGGACAGCATCAATCAGTTAGGCGACGACTGGATCAAGCCTGGCCGGATCATTAACAATGGTGCCTATCTCTTGGAGGAATGGAAAATCAACGACCGTATCCGGCTGCGCAAAAATCCCGAATACTGGAACGCTGCCAACGTGGCATTGGAGGTGGTCGATGTGTTGCCAATTGCCAAAGACACCGTCGCGTTCAATTTCTACGCCAGCGGGAATGCCGATTTGGTCATGGACAAGGGCTTAGCACCGCCCGCCCTGCTGGAAGACTTGAAGAAGCGTCCAGATTTTCATGCGGCTCCGTTTTTGGGTTCTTACTTTCTGAGGTTCAACTGCGCCGAAGGGCCATTTACCGATGTGCGGGTGCGGAAGGCATTTGCCATGACCGTGGACAAGCAACAGATCGTCGAGCGAATCACCCGCGCGGGCGAAACTGCGGCGCCCGGATTTGTACCGCCGGGGCTTGAGGGTCACATCGCCCCGGAAGGCTTGCCTTACGATCCGGAAAAGGCACGCGAGCTACTCACAGCGGCGGGGTTCCCGGGTGGCGCGGGATTTCCGCTGGTTCGCTACCTCTACAGCGAAGGCGGCCTGAATGAAGCCATCGCTGTAGAGCTTCAAAGCATGTGGCGGCGCGAACTGGGAATCAACGTGTCCCTCGCACGGCAGGAGTGGAAAGTTTACCTCAACTCGATGAACTCACTCGATTATGACATCGCTCGATCCAGTTGGGTCGGAGATTATCCCGATCCAAATACATTCCTCGATATGTTTGTCACCGATGGTGGTAACAACCGGACCGGATGGGCGAGTGAGGCCTACGACAACCTGATCGCGAAGGCGGCCCGCGAAGCAGATTCGGCAACCCGGTTTGCCATACTCGCGGAGGCGGAACGTCTGTTAGTGATGGACGGTGCTCCGATTTGCCCGATCTATTTTTATGTCGGCATCCAGCTTTACGATGCCGAAAAGATTGGTGGAATCGAATCGAACGTTCTTGATGAGCACCCAATCAAGTTCATGTATCGCAAGGGCGCATCAGGGCTGCCCTGAGCCGACTGCGGCATACGACTATCCCGCAGGGGGAAGCTCTGTCGCATTCACCTTGGAGCATGCTTCCCTGAAGCTCGACTCGGTTTCCAAGAGGCCGGCGAGGTAGGGTTGTTTGGTTGGCAGCTTTGCCGCGTTGGCGAATCCTGCGGGGTTCGTAAGGCGGGAAAATAACATCCGTGCAATCTTCGATTCGTGAACGGCCTTTTCGCCATAGCCGTCCGGTTTATTGCTCGACCAAAAGCGGATCCATTTGCCATCCGTGCGCTCTTCTGTGCCCAAATATACGACCAGATGACCGCGTTCCTTTTTTCCGACGGCGTCATTCCAGAAAATCTTCAAAAAATCTCCGGAGCGCGCGGCATCCGCCGATGTGAAATTCTCCCCGACCCCGAGTTCATCAAACAGCATCGCCGCTCCCGGACCATTTGCATTCCATCGGCCCCAGATTCCATGCCCATCTGCCAACGTATCGGGTAACCACGCCGTGATGCACGCGTCGTCCAGCTGGACTGCCCCGCGCCGGGCGGATTCATTGACCACCTCAAGGAGCAACAGATACGTCGCCGACGAACAATAACTCGGCACAGCCGACTTGGCAGTCACCACCAACCGGCCATTCGCAGGTTTCACGGCCCCGCGAAACCGGCGTCCGGCATCGCTCGTTACCGCATACCCGCCGCCCGCAGGCATCTTGCGAATCGCGGAAAGCACAACGGCATTCCAATCCTCAGCCGTAGCGCCATGGGACATCACAAGAACAACCGATCCTGCCAAAAGGGATCGCAAGACGGTGGGGCACGTCATTCGCCAAGCTCGACGTTCCAATACGCAAAATCGATGAAGTGTTTCCAACTTTCATGCTGCGGGCTCGGAAAAGTGAGGTTGATGAATGGTCGCCATTTCGGTTTTTTCGGCTTGCGGATGAGTTGCATCCCCGCCTCATGAGGCAGATGGTTTGCTTTCCTCGAATTGCACGGGATACACGAACATACGACATTTTCCCAAGTCGTTTGCCCACCCCGGTCCCGCGGAAAGACATGGTCCAAATTCAGATCTCTCCGATCGAAAACCTTGTTACAATATTGGCAGGTGCTCTTGTCGCGCTCGAACACGTTGTGCCTCGTGAATTTGACTTCTTTTTTCGGGAGACGGTCGAAGATCATCAACACGATCACCTCGGGCACCCGGATGCGCGCCTTCACGGTGTGGATCATCTCGACGTCGGGTTTGTCCGAAGAGAAGTCTTTCCATGCCTCGAAATCGTGCGTGAAAAAATTATTTTCCGTGTCATTGTGGACTACATGGGCATGACCTTGGAACAATAGGACAAGCGCCCGCCGCACGCTGCATGTATTTACAGCCTGCCAGAGGCGGTTTAAAACCAGCACAGGGCGATCCAAAACGATTTCCATATGGGTGAATTTCAATGATGCGGGGATAGTTCCGCACTGGGCGTTTGCTTAATGCGGGAACGGCCCGTTGTCAAGTAACGCATGGTTCGACAAGGCGAAAATACTCCCCCACGAGATCGGAAATTTTACCCGAAACGTGCATCCTCCCCCCGGCGTATCCATGAGCTCAAGGAGCCTATCATTTTCTTTTACCAAGCTCCTGGTAATCGATAACCCCAAACCAAAGCCAAAATTCTCTCCTCCGGGTTTGGTGGTGAAATTGACATCGAAGATCTTTTTCTGGAGGTCCTGCGGGATTCCAGGACCATTGTTGCTGATTTCGACGACCGCGTGATCGCCACTACGGGATGCGCGCACCCAAAGCACGCCCTGATCGTCCATCGCTTCGCAAGCATTCTTGATTAAGTTCGTCCAGATCTGAGTCATGCTGGTCGCAAGAGCGGATACGGTGAGTCCCAGATCGAGTTCGGCATGCAACTCATGTCGGTTAATGAGCGGATTTAACACGGCAAATGTGCTTTCGATGCTCTCGCGGATGTCCACTATCTCGCGCGCTGCTGACGCGGGACGGGCGTTCTCTTTGAGTTTGGTCACCAGGCGAGAAATCTGCTGCGCACTTGCGCCTAAATGTCGGAGTAAAAAGGCGGACTCAAAAATCGCCATGAGCGCTGGTCCCAGCTTTAATGCGCTGGCGGGTTCGACCGTTTGAGCGGGGCAAAACGACCGGTTGTCGGTGGCAAAAGAATGACCGCCGACCAGCTCGCCCCGTCCATGCCGGGAGACTTCGACGTTTCCACTGCCAGGCATCTGCTTGAACAATGCGAGCATCCCATCCAATAGGACATATTCCGCGTGGTTGGGAGCACCCTCCTTGACGACTTGCTCGTCGATGGGGAAATCGCAGAGGTTCGCTTTCAATTCGGGATTCGTCGCTACGAGTCGCCGGATTCCCGCAACGGATTCCTCCGCGTGCGGATCAAATGCAGGCCATTCGATGGGAGGATTTCCGTAAGTCATGAATAACAAGATATCCAAAATCCGGTTCAGAATGATGCCGCATTTTGGGATTTGGATCCGATTCGTCCGTGGTCAGGTTGTTTCCCTGCATAGCCTCAAGCAATCGTGGAGCCTCCAGAACGGATCGATAGGGGAGGGGATTTGTTTTCGTGGGGAGGAGATAAGAGGTGAGCTGGTCACGAACCGCTGCACGGAGATCTTCCGAAGCTGGAGGCGATGGCTATTTCAATCGCGACAACCATCAAGGACCCTGAACCCCAGCATGCCGGACGTCCCGAGGCTGATGGCAATCGGCACCAGCAGCGATGTCGTCACCGTGTGAGACGGAAAGTTTGCCATCAGGATCGCAAGCAATAGAAATCACACGATGACACCTGCATCTCCGAGCGAGGTCAAATTCACGAGGCTGATCATCCACACCGCCAACCCGGAATCTTTGAGCGAGATTCCCCCTGCAACCAGCCAAAGGACCTCCCAGGAAATTTCTCGAATCTCGTTTGTTCCGCAAGTGCGCATGTTCGGGAATGCTCCCGTGGTTTGACCACCGTCAAACTGCGCCGAGCACCAGACTGGCGTTGATTCCGCCAAATCCGAAGGAATTGCTCAAAATACGCCGGGTCGGCATCTCACGGCCATGAAGCGGAACAACATCCAAGTCGCATTCCGAATCCAGATTTTCATAATGAAGCGTTGGCGGCACCCATCGGTGCTGCATCGCCAAGCAACAAATGATCACTTCCAGCGCACCTGTCGCCCCCAGCGGGTGTGCTGTGTAGGCTTTCGTTCCGCTGACCGGGATTCGATTGGCGTGGTCTCCGAACACCGCCTTGATGCAGCGCGTCTCGCTGGAATCATTTACCTTGGTCGAACTCGCATGGGCGTTGATATAATCGATCTCTTCCGGATTCAGCCCCGCATCGTCCAGCGCCCGGCGCATCGTGTGGATACAGGGAAGTCCCGTGGGATGCGGGGAGGTCATGTGATGCGCATCATTGCTTAGTCCATAACCGAGGATTTCCGCGTAAATATGTGCTCCCCGCCGTTTGGCATGCTCGTATTCCTCAACCACCACCGCTGCCGCCCCCTCGCCCATCACGAACCCATCCCGACTTGCATCAAATGGCCGACAAGAATGCGGCGGAGCTTGCTGGCTCATGGTTCGGATGAGCGTGAATGCACCGTACGTGAGCGGACTCAACGGCGCCTCGGCGGCTCCCGCCACAATGACATCTGCCAAGCCATCGCGGATATAACGCATGGCTTCACCCAGCGCCACAGTGCCGCTCGCACAGGAGTTGGAATTAGTTGTCCCGATGCCTTGAAAACCAAACTCGATTGCAATATTGGAATGCGCCGACCCGCCAAAAACCTGGAGCGCCAGAAGTTGATTCACCGCCCTTGGCCCCCCGGATAAGAAGGCTTCATTTTCTGCCTCCGCATTGGCGATGCCTCCCAAGGCTGTGCCAAAGCTGACGCCCCTGGTGGTGGATGGAGCGTCCGGAGAAGCATCCAATCCAGAGTCTTTGATCGCGAGGTGAGCTGACGCCACGGCAAACTGGGCGTAGCGGTCCAAACGTTTGAGGCGCTGGGGTCCAAAATATGCCTTGGCATCAAAATCATTCACCTCCCCCGCCCCGTTTGCATTAAATCGGGACGTGTCGAATCTGGTCACCCGGCCAATGCCGCTGCGCTCCGAAAGCAATCCGGTCCAAAAGGCATCTTTTCCGATCCCAATGCACGATATGGGTCCAAGACCAGTAATTACTGCTCGTCTCACCGGGATCAATTCTGGTGCGCGAGCACCTCGGCGACGTGGATAGTTTTGACGCCCGTGCGCTGCCTCTGGAGCATTCCTTGGATCTGCATTAGGCAGCTGGAATCACCAGACACCACGTATTCAGCATCCGTCTCAACAGCAGAAGCACATTTCACCTCGCCCATGGCACTGGAGATCTCCGGAAACTTCACCGCAAACGTCCCCCCGAATCCGCAGCAGGTCTCGGCTTCCTTCATTTCGACGAGTTCCAGTCCCCGCACATGGCGGAGTAATTCACGGGGCTCCCGTTTGATCCCCAACTCTCTCATCCCGTGGCAGCCATCATGAAAAGTAACCTTCGCTTCAAACCGTGCGCCGACGTCAGTGACTTTGAGCACATTAACCAGAAATTCGGTGAACTCATGCACTTTCCCTGACAACGCCTTGGCCTCCGGTTCGCGCTCATGCCCATGGAACAATTCAGGATAAAAAACTTTGAGCATCGCGCCGCAGGATCCCGATGCTCCGACCACAACATCCGAATCGCGGAAGGCATCCATCATCGAACAGGCTGTGCCCCTCGCTTCATCCCAATACCCCGAGCTAAACGGCGGCTGTCCGCAGCAGGTCTGCGCCTCTGGATAATCGACCTCGTGCCCAAGGCGTTCGAATATCTTGACCATGCTAATCGCCACGTTGGGGTAAATTTGGTCCACGAAGCATGGAACAAAGAGAGAAATCCGCATACGCGCCCATTACGCCAGAACTTCCTCCTGCGGTCATTAAAATAGATCGTCTCCCCAGGTAATTCGGATCGGGATCCACGCCACGCTGGCTTTCATCGCGGGCCTGATCGGCTCAATCACGATGATAGGGCAGCCCCCGGACAATCGTGTAAGCGCGATACAATTGCTCTAATAACACGACCTGCGCGAGCTCATGCTGGAGCGTGAGCGGCCCGAGTGAGATGCATTCGTTTGCTGTGACGCGCAGTAGGTCCGAGTGGCCGTCTGCCCCGCCAATGAGCAGACTCACGGTGTCGGTGCCCGCGACTTCAAGCTCGCGCAGCCGCTGAGCCCACTGCTGACTGCTCAATGCCCGCCCCGTGCCATCCACCGCGATACGCCATGAATTTTCTGTCCTCGCTAGCAAGCCGGCCGACTCGATTTCCGGTCGCGGGGCAGGTTTCACTTCGGCAAATTCTAGGCGCGTAAAGCGGCGGATCCGGGTCGTATAGTCCGCAATCCCAGCCTTTGCATAGGCGAGTTTAGGAGATCCGACGCTGGCTAAAATCCACCGCATAACACCGTCTCCCCGGAAAGTTTTAGAAAAATCATTGACATAAGCACGAGATCATGGTGACCTTTCGACCCTTTTCTATGAAGACATTTTCCGCGAAAGCACAAGAAATCCAGCGCAGCTGGTGGGTGATCGACGCCAAGGACCAGTTGCTCGGCCATGTGGCTGTGAAAGCTGCCACTCTGCTGCGTGGTAAACATAAGGCAATTTATACCACTCACGTGGACACCGGCGACTTTGTTGTTGTGATTAATGCGGACAAAGTTCGCATTGGCGGCAAAAAAGAAATCCAGAAGACATACATGAGCTTCTCCGGATATGTCGGCGGTCACAAATCAGAAACATTCAAAGCCCGGAAGGAGCGCCGCCCGGAACTCCTCGTCGAGCGCGCCGTCAAGGGGATGATCCCGCACAACCGCCTTGGATCCGCGACCTACCGCAAACTCAAAGTGTATAGCGGTGAGTCCCATCCCCACGAAGCCCAGGCACCAAAAGCGGTGGCTATTAAATAATCTCCAGCTAATTCCATGAGTACTATTGTTCAACAATCCGCCACCGGGCGTCGTAAAAACGCGATTGCCAAAGTCTGGGCCAAGCCCGGCACGGGGACGATCACGGTCAATAACCGCGATTTCATCGACTACTTCCCAAGCCTGTCGTTGCAGAATGACATCCTTCGCCCGCTCGAACTCGCCAATAGCATGCACGCATTTGATTTCCGTGTGAGCACCAATGGTGGTGGCGTGCGTGGGCAAGCGGGCGCGATGCGACTTGCCATTTCCCGGATCCTCATCGAAGCGAATCCCGAATTTCGTCCCATCTTGAAAAAAGAAGGCCTCTTGACTCGGGATCCTCGAATGAAGGAGCGCAAAAAGCCCGGCCAGCCCGGAGCTCGCAAACGTTTCCAGTTCTCGAAACGCTAGTTTCCAAATTTTCCCACCCCAAAAGAAAAGGTCGACAGGTTGTTTATACTGTCGGCCTTTTTCTTTGCCCCGCCACCGTGCGGTAAAGATCGGCCAACGCTGCGCCAGAGGCGTCTTCGGAATACCCCTGTTGGACGGCATCCCGCGCCGCACAGCCCATCCGGGCATTGAGGTCGGAGTCCTCAAGCAGGACAGCCATTCGATCGGCCAGCATTTCATCGTCGCGCTCCGGGACGAGAAACCCGTTGGTTCCGTCGACGACAGCCTCCACAATGCCGCCGTGACGGGTTGCGACGACTGGAACTCCTGCTGCCATGGCTTCAAGCATGCTGTTGGGCACGCCCTCGGTGTCTCCGGCGATGGATTCGCTGGGATGCACAAAAATGGCGGCTCGAGCCAATTCGTCCGCGAGTTGAGCCTGCGGTAAAAACCCGGCGAACCGCACCCGGTCTGCCACCCCAAGCTCAGCTGCCAGCGCGCGTAATTCCGTTTCCATCGGTCCCTCTCCAGCCAGAGTGAGCCGCGCAGTGGCGTCCTTTTTGCAGACCCTCGCGAAGGCGTGGAGCGTGGTTACCAGGCCTTTTTTTGGAACTAATCGACATGCTTGCAAGATCGTGTGCGATGCCACAGCGGAGAGCGCCCGCAGCGGCACCTTCGAATCGGGTATCACTGTGCGCGTAACGCGAGTTTTCCCTTGGTCGGCGCCCATGGCCGCGACGCGCTCTGCCAATGCCGTGCTCCGGCACGCGATCACATCCGCACGCGCGAAGACTTCGCCCCGCGCGGCGGCGTAGGCAGGACCAGCAATGGCCCCGGCCACGTCCGCACCGTGAAATGATACAACCACCGGAATATCGATTTTTCGAAGCAGCGGAAGCCAATGCACGGCGACGTTTCCAAAGAATATGTGCAGCACGTCGGATCCCCGGGCTTGGATGTGGTGAAGCATCGTATCGACCTCGCGCGCGCTGGCCTGCCATGGGCCGGATTTCATGCTGCGTTCGCGGAGTCGGCTTGCCCAGCGCCAGGGCGAGCGTGGCACCACATCCAACGATGCGACCGGAAACTGCGCGAGATTTTCAATTCGCTGGGTAATAACATGGACATCCCACCCCGGAAGAAGCGTGATTTGCCGGTGGATGTGCAACATCTCCGGCTTGAGGTATGTTGCGCAAAAAAACGTGATCGGCGGACTTTTCATTTCGAAATCCGACGGTACGGCAGCACGGGGGAAGCAATCAAAAGTCGACAGCGAAAACGATGAATCCCTTGGGTTTTCCGGGATCATTAGGATCCCAAGAGGTCGTTTTTCGTCCATCGCCGTAGCTTTTCGGCGCCAGCGGGTTTACGAGTTGCCATGGCCGCCCCTCGCGGAATACCTCTGCGACGATGCCCTCGATGGTCGGCTTGGGATCCGGCGTCGTCGGCAGCGGCCGCGTCGGGATCTCACGGGGCAGGGGTGCGATGAATTCTTCTTGCGCAAATCCTCCGGCGGCAAAGCACCCCACCGCTAAACAACCAAGCACCCATGATGTCTTCATGGAAAAACTTTACGCAAACGCTCCCAAAGTATCAAGCCGAGGGTGACCTAATTATGAAAAATCGCACAGACTCTGCTCGATTCGGCTGTTCGCAAGGCATTGGGTATTTGGCTGGCAATTTTCTCACCGCCGGAGTAATTACTTTCGCCGAAATGCCGACATTGAAAGATCTGGAAGAAGTTTATCAGCTCCCGTTGTTTGAGCTGATGCAAAAGGCGCGCGAGGTGCATCATGCGAAGTGGCCTGCCCAAGAAATGCAGCTGTGCACGCTGCTGAGCGTCAAAACCGGAGGTTGCAGCGAGGACTGCTCGTATTGCGCGCAGAGCGCCCGATACGATACCGGGCTCGACCGCGGGCGATTGATGACCACGGAAGAGGTGCTGCCCGTGGCCGAGCGCGCCCGTGAAAATGGATCGACACGGTTTTGCATGGGAGCGGCATGGAAGGGTGTCCGCGATGGCGACAAACGATTTGAGCAAGTCTTGGATACCATCCGTGAGGTCAGCAAACTCGGCATGGAAGTCTGCGTCACGCTGGGACAACTCTCAGACGCCGAGGCAGAAAAACTCCGCGACGCCGGTGTCACCGCGTATAATCACAACATCGACACGTCCCCCGAGCACTACGGAAATATCGTAACCACCCACACGTTTCAGGATCGCTTGGATACGATCGGCGCCGTCCAGCGGGCAGGAATGGCCGTCTGCTGTGGTGGAATCTTGGGCCTCGGCGAGTCCGAACAGGATCGCCTGCGGATGCTGGAGGTGCTTTGCAACTTTGATCCCGCGCCCGAGAGCGTGCCCATCAACTGCCTCATGCCTATGCCTGGCACCCCGTTGGAAAACGCCGCGCCGGTCGATAGTTTTGAACTCGTCCGCCTGATCGCGACGGCACGCATCTTCCTGCCGGGTGCGAAAATCCGCTTGTCCGCGGGCCGCACTCAGTTGTCCCGGGAAGCACAAGCGATGTGCTTTTTTGCCGGTGCTAATTCTGTGTTCTACGGCGAAAAACTTCTCACGGCAGCCAACCCCGGCGTGGACGCCGATATGGAACTCCTGGAAAAACTGGGACTCACTCCGCAGAAGCCGTTTTCCGATCTTCCCCATCCGTCCAGCAAACAACTCATCCCAGCACTATGAAAATTTCCATCGGTTCCGATCACGCCGGCTTCGGCCACAAGCAACGCATCATCGAGCATCTCACCGCCGCCGGCCATGAAGTCGTCGATTGCGGCACCCATTCGCCCGACTCGACCGATTATCCATTGTATATCATTCCCGCTGCGGAAATGGCTGCCAGAGGTGAGTCGGAGCGCGGCATCGTACTGGGTGGCTCGGGTAATGGTGAGGCGATGGCAGCCAACAAAGTCAAAGGCGTGCGATGCGCGCTTTGCTGGAATAACCAAACGGCCGAACTTTCCCGAAAACACAATAACTCGAATGTCCTGTCGATCGGTCAGCGCATGACGTCCATCGAGATCGCGCTTGATATCGTGGACATCTGGCTGAAGACGGAATTCGAGGGCGGACGCCATCAGCACCGGATCGACGAAATGTCGGTGTATGAAGAAACGGGCGAACTGGTGAAGCTCCCGCGGGGATAGTTCGCGCGCTCTGACGCGGCGCTTTTTATTTCACTGCGGCCCAAACCCGATGCACGTCTTCGTGGTCGTCAAGGGTTTGAAGAAACTCGCCCACTTCGGCGGCATCGGTGTCCGAGAGCGTCGGAAATTGTTTGGCGATATATCCCAATTCGCTGGTCACGACAGACCATCCGTTTGCGGACAACCATTGGGACGCAGCGGCGGTTTCTGTGCGCTCGGTGAGAAACCGCGCCCCGTTGGCGTCCGCAGGGATATCATCGCTTTGTTCATGACCGAGCAGTTCGAAATCATTGGCGCCTGCCTCAATGGCGGCAGCTTCGATGTCTATGGCGGCATCGGGATGGTGCGCCTCAACGATACCCACGTGATCAAAAAGGAATTTGTTGCTACCCGGCGTGCCGAGTTGGCCTTTTTTGAACAAAATTCGGATCTCAGGCGCGGTGCGATTGTGATTGTCTGTGAGGACCTCGACGATGAGCGGCACTTTGTGAGGCGCGTATCCCTCAAACACAATATGATCCAAGACGAGTTTTTCGTCGCCGACGCCAGCGCCCTTTTTGACAGCTCGCTCGATCACATCCCGCGTCACCGAGGCGCGGCGGGCCTTCTCGATGGCGGCGAATAACCGCGCGTTGGAGTCCGGATCAGATCCGCCCATTTTGGAAGCGACCATGATTTCCTTGACCAGTTTCCCGACCACTTGGCCCTTCTTCAAATTTGCAACTTCACGTTTGGCGTGCAGCCATTGGCGTCCCATATAGCTATGAGCGTAACGGGATCATTCACGAAGATCAATATCCGCGCGCCTCGGATAGAGATGATTTTGGTCGGGGTCAAAAATTACGAACTTGCCGAATTTCCGGGCTTTTCCTTCCGGCGGTTTCGCGTCATTTTCAAAGCCTATGAAATCTCCCATTAAAGTTGCAGTGACTGGAGCGGCCGGTCAAATCGGTTACTCTCTGCTCCCGCGCATCGCTTCAGGATCTGTCTTTGGCATGGATCAACCGATCGAATTGAGCCTCATTGAAATCGAGCCTGCATTGAAGGCCCTCAACGGCGTCGTCATGGAATTGCACGACTGCGCATTCCCATTATTGAAATCTGTGACCCCCACGGCGGATCTCAACGAGGGTTTTCGCGGTGTCAATTGGGCGCTGCTCGTTGGCAGCGTGCCGCGCAAAGCCGGAATGGAACGCAAGGACCTGCTCGGAATCAATGGCAAGATCTTCGTGGGCCAGGGCCAGGCAATCGCCGCCCATGCCGCACCCGATATCCGAGTGGTCGTCGTCGGCAACCCTTGCAACACGAACTGCCTGATCGCGATGACCAGCGCCAAAGATGTTCCCGCCGACCGATGGTTTGCAATGACACGTCTCGACGAGAACCGCGCGAAAACACAACTCGCCATGAAAGCTGGCACTCACTGGAGCGATGTGGATCGCGTCACGATCTGGGGCAATCACTCCAGCACGCTTTACCCGGATTTTTACAATGCCCGCATCGGCGGAAAACCAGCCACCGACGTGATCTCCGACAGTGCTTGGCTGGAAGGCGAATTCATCAAAACCGTGCAGCAGCGCGGCGCGGCGATCATCGCAGCGCGCGGGCTTTCCTCCGCAATGTCCGCCGCTCACGCCGCCATCGACACTGTTCAGTCGATCATCACGCCGACGCCAGGAGACGATTGGCACAGCGTCGCGATCCCATCCGATGGCAGCTACGGCATCACACCGGGAATCATCTGCTCGTATCCCGTGCGCTCCGATGGATCGAAACTGGAAATCGTGCAAGGCGTGCCGGTGAATGCATTCAGCCAGACGAAAATCGACGAAACCGTGTTGGAGCTTCGTCAGGAGCGCGAAATGGTTTCCGAGCTACTCGGCTGATCAGGTCGCGTTTTATCATCTTAAATCGGTGCGGCGGAAACCAACCCGACGCACCTTCCTTCGCCCGACCTTATGCAATCACCCACCACTCCAGGCAGCCCGTCAGGATCGCAGTCTCCATTTCGTATCGCAGCGGTCCTCGGCACTTTGGTTGTCGCTCTCGGTGCCTTCGGCGCTCACGGACTCGAGGATACATTCGAAACTTTCGGGACGGCTGCGATCTGGCAGACCGGCGTCTTTTATCATGCCATCCACGCGGTCGCCCTGCTCGCCTTGGCAGCATCCGGGAGGGCCGGGCGCTTGGTCACCGGGCTCTGGCTCGCGGGTGTGATAATTTTTTCCGGCAGCCTCTATCTGATGGCAGTCACGAACATGCGCTGGCTGGGAATGATCACGCCCATTGGCGGACTCGCCCTGATCGGCGGATGGGTAGCGGTGATTTTTTCGAAGCGATGATTGCGGTCGTAGAGTCGATCCGCATCCCCACTCGGGGAAAAGGGACCTACGAGATTACCGATGCTGTTGCGCGGATCGTTTCGCAAAGTGGCGTGAAAACTGGAACCGCAACCGTCTTCCTGCGACACACCAGCGCGAGTCTTGTGATCTACGAAAATGCGGACTCCAGCGCACGGCAGGATTTACATGCTTGGTTCGAGCGACTGGTCCCCGAGGATATGCCGGGCATGGTGCACACCACGGAAGGCCCGGACGACACATCGAGCCACCTCCGTATGGTGCTCACCCGAACCAGCGAAACAATTCCCATCTCGCAAGGCGAAATGACGTTGGGCACATGGCAGGGGATATTTGTTTTCGAGCACCGCCGGGCAGCCCATTCACGCACGGTCGAGGTCGCAGTCACAGGAATCTGATGACCCGGCAACTGCGCCGCGAATCGAATTTTCCTCGCATTGGCTGCCGGAGCAAAGGATCGTGCTCAGACTAATGATGCGTATCTTTTTCCTTATCGTGAGTGCAGTCCTCACGCTTGCGTCGGACGTGCGAGCCGATTGGAACGTCGTGTCATCCACTGCGACGGACTCGCTGCCCGCAGGTGCCCATTTTGTTGAGAGCGAGTTAGAAAACGACGGCGCGACGGTGCGGTTGCATGGCGTGCGTCTCGATGACCGGAAAGTGCATTTGGTAGTCGTGGACAATCCGGTCGAGAGCACCGAACGCCTTGCTGATGCGATGCAATCGGGCGGATTTTTTGCGGGAGTGAATGGTGGCTATTTTCATCCGGATTTCACACCGGTGGGCTTGGAGATTTCCGATGGCAAGGAGGTGCATCCGTTTGAGCGAGCGAAGTTGCTGAGCGGGGTCTTTGCAGTGATTGGCGGGCGACCAAAGCTGGAGCGATCCAGCGAGTTTCAGTCATCGTCAAAAGTGACGCAGGCCCTGCAGGCAGGGCCGTTTTTGGTTTCGAATGGCGAAGTGTCGGCCGGACTGAACGACACGCGGCGTGCGCGGCGCACGGTGATCGCAACCGACGGGAAGTCGGCATGGGTGATGTTATTATTGAGTCCTGTCACCTTGGCTGGCGCCGCCGAGATCCTGAGCACGCCTGGAGCAATCGAGGGGTTTCGCGTGGTGCGGGCCCTCAATCTCGATGGCGGATCGTCCTCCGCACTGTGGGCCGCGACCGGCTCCAAGCCGTTTTATTTCCGGGAATATGGCAGAGTGCGCAATTACATCGGAGTTCGCGCAAAATAGGCCGTCGGGCCGACGCGCTCGGTAGGTCTTGCGCATGCTGCGATGCATTTCCTTTTCAGGAAATTGCATAGTTCACAC
>Ga0209491_10001443_pt1 | contig 46711 bp, 40 predicted proteins | sample BON02_FD_187213 | JGI IMG/M metagenome (GOLD analysis project Ga0209491, IMG submission 187213) | Freshwater microbial communities from Lake Bonney liftoff mats and glacier meltwater in Antarctica - BON-02 (SPAdes) (version 2) | ecosystem: Environmental > Aquatic > Freshwater > Ice > Glacier...
CACGCCCTACTGGATTTTCGATCAACAGATTATTCATACTCACATCACCCGATGATGTCAGGCGAATCGCATCGCCTGGAGACGAAGCAACCCGATTGTTGATCAGAGAAACTCCCAGAACGTGCGTACTGGAGATTCCACCCTGCACATCAAACCCATTCAGGACCGTGTTGTTTGCCAGCGTGACGTCGCCCACAATCTTTGACGGCAGTGCAGTCAGGGAACCGTTGACACCCGAGAACGGCAATGGGACAGAACCGAAATTGCTGTTGACGAACTGAGTCGGGCCGTTGGAAAACAGAGTCGACCCCGCTGTCATCGTCACATTGGGTTCTGTGAACGTACCTCCGTATGGCGTGTACACAACTCCCGTCGAGGCAAGCGGATCGAGCATCGCGTTGGAAATCGTTCCGTAGGGATCTTCGAACGTGCCGGTCCCGGCACCGTCGGGGACAACATGGACGAAGTTGAGCGGAGCTCCTCCGAAGGTTGCCGGACGAGCACTCTCTTCCTTCAAAACAATGTTTTGCCGACGAGACACGGGATCTGCGAGACGGTGTCGCACTGTTTGACCATCAGTCGATCCGTCAGCGTCACGAAACTTGTGTCGCATGGATCGTCGTGCGAGTGTGGCATGGATCGTCGTGCGAGTGTGGCATGGTGAAAAACTGTGTGGCGCAGTTCGATCATTCCGTTGACAGTCTGGCCGAACAGGTCATCATCCTGAACCGAAACGCCAACGACAACACAGTCTCGAAACATAGCTTCTGCACGAACTCGCCACCCGGCGGCTGCAATCGTATGGTTCGAATCGAAGTAGTAGCCGCCGCCAAACAAACTCGTCGAGATCTGAGAGAACGTCGGGAAATTGACACCTGCTTCCGCATCCATACCTGAAAGCGCGGCGGTCGAGGGAACAAAGAGGCGGTTGTCCTGAAAGTAGGCGTTCCCCACCTGATGCTGATACGTATCGTTGACCGCTGGTGTGTAACCGTTGGCTCGGAAGTCAAAGATCTGTCCGAGCGATTCCACGCCAATTCCTGCCTGATTGAACAGCAGCGAATTGTCGTTGCGGGTATCCCAGTAACCATTGATGCCGTAGATACGATTCTGATCTTCTACGAACCAGCGATAACCGGTTCCCACATTGCTTCCGAATTCTGCGTCGTTGAAAATCAATGCGCGAAAGTCTCCGAACCACATGGTGGAATCGGATTCGAGGGGTAATAGTGGAAGAAACCAGTCAAGAGAACTGTAGCTGCTCGTGTGTCCCACTCCCTCACCTGCCACATGGCGTGCGGAGATGCGCGTCATCCACGGATCCGGAGCATCCTGCGCTTCGGCAGGTTCTGCCGCCGCGATCGTTGCGAGAATGTTGAGGATCAGGAAGCAGCGTTTCATGTTGACCTGCAACGGCGCAAAGGCGAATTAAACGGAGTGGTTCCTCGAATATCGGCTGTGACAATTGTGCCGGATAATTCGAATCTGCGGGCTCAAAAATCTCCCGAAAGAACTCAGGCAAAGGTTCCATTTCGGAGAGCAGGGCATGAATTCATTGACGCCGCAGGACAGGGGGTTTCAGCAATCTGTACGGAGAAGGAAAAAGGGACATCGTAGATTGCTCTTGCCGAACCAACGGATGCAGTTGACCGTGGCCGGCATTTCGGCCTTCCGGGGTTCAACGTCAAACCGGTCGGCCCGGCAGGTGATCCGTGGCGTTGATTTGCCGTTTTCTGAATGGGATCAATCGTAGTCCTGTTCGGGTTCAGCCCAGACTTGGGCATTACCGTCGTCATCAATTTGAACGTGGATTGTATTTGCTCGGCAGCAGACTGGACAGTCCTCCACATACGTCTGACTTGTGCCTTCGGTGAGGTCCAGCGGAATGATGATTTCCTCCCCACACGCATCGCAGACGTAGCCAGCTTCTTCCTGCGCGGTGGCATTTTTGTCGCTGGAGAAATCCACTGAAGATGTTCATGGCGACTACACCGCCATGAGAAGAGCCGACGATCACATCGGGCTGATGCAGCTCGAGCGGGGATAATGGCAGCGTCGAACGAAATCGTTGTCATCCAGCTTGGGATTGATGACTTCGTGGCCGTGATCTTTCAGGTACGATCGTTTCACGCCGCCCGGAACAGAATGCCAGCCGTGGAGAAATAGGCTTTTCATGGCGTCATATCACCCCCCACAAATCCCACAAGCCTTCCCCTCATCAGCACCGCCGAATCGCCCCTTCCTGGGCTTCTGGAAATGCTCTCGTAACGCTCGGTTCGCTGAGCCCATGACTGAGCATCCATGGAGGGTTCAATGTGAACCACTCTTCGTGTCTTTGGATCGAACGCAACAAGGGCTGTCGGCTATGAACACCACTCTTTGAGCCGAAGTTCGACATATTCCCGGCCTGATTCGGAATCTATGTCTGTATCGGAAAGCTTGTCAAAATTTCTGGTCCAGAAGTCAGAAACGGCCTCGGAAAGAGACATGCCACTCATTCGAGATTTCTGTCCGCTCAATAATCCAGACACTCTCGGCTGTAGCTTTGGGTCACTCTTGAATAGCAATGTTTCCAGTTGTTTCCGTCGTTCATGATTCGAAAGTGACATCCCAAGTTCAGTTGGAAGTAGTTGCACAAACAAGGTTGCCGAGCCGAAATATGGGTTTTCAATGATAGACGCCACGATCACGCTCCCTTCACTTCTGCGATGCCGAAACGCGGTCGGGGAAACTTCTCTCGCTGCGGCCAGCAAATTGAGTGCGGTCTGTTCAGGCATTCGCAGCGTCGTCGACCACTGCCACTTCACATGGTCTCCGTCAAACAAAACTACGGAGGCATTAATGAGTCCGATTTCGTTCGCAAGATTGCAGACGCGAATTGCTGCAGCGAGGTCAGAGACATTTGCTCGCTTTGCAAGTTTCTGCAGTGCGCCCGCTACTACTGGTACGGTGGGCAGTACGGCTCGAACAACGCTGGCTGGCATCAACAACTCGGATGCCAGAGCGTTGACACGTCGTTCTTCCGACGAGTCTGATGACATCATTTCTTCGTACGACTCTCCGACAACTCCGGGATTGCCGAGAATCAAGTGGCCAAGCTCATGGGCCAGCGTGAAGCGCTTCCGTGGGCCAGTCTGATTGGAGTTGATCCGAATGATTGAACGGTCTTCGAGCGTCAGGCACCAACCGTCAAAGCCATCCAGTGGTGACTCGCGAATCGATACACCAAGCTCTTCGGCCAGTTTCTCAGGGGCCTCGGGGAAGTGTGCCTCGGCAAATTTCCTGGCGCCTTCCGCTGAAATCATTTCCCGCTGGTCTTCAAGGGTTTGATACCCAGCAGGTCGTTCATGTCGGTCAGCAGATCTCGTTTCGTTGCATCATCCAAGCTGGCAAGATCCTGATTGCGAAACCGTACTCGCAGTTTCTTGTGCAAAGACAGCAGTTGAACAATGTGGCGATCAAGGTCAGAGCTGACTTTAACATCGCGCATTGCGTCAATATCATCGCGAACATAGTCATCCGCGAGATCAACGCCGCCGGTTACCGGCACGAAATCATCATCATCATCCCAAATCATCACAAGAACCCTCGTTTTTTGAGCAACTTTTCCGCAGCAGCGGTAGGCAGCGCAAAATAACTCAGACCATGTGAATCTTCAAAGTGTCACCGCCCTGCTTAGACTCGTTATGGCAAGGTCCGCGACTTTGCCAATTGACCGTCTGGCAAAAGCAATTCACACAGTGGGTTCCGCGCGCCAGACAAGTTACGAGTTCACTTGTGAGTGTCTGCAGACTCGGAACGCTTCAACGGTGGTTCATGCAAAATTCCTGGTACATCAGAGCGATAGACCAAGGATGCATTCAAGGTTCTGAGAGGGGCCAAGACTTTGGGCCAGTTTTGAACGTCCTCTCGAACTTCTTGCATCTGACGGGCAAGCCAACCCCGATCAAGTTCGATTGATTCCATTTGTCACACTCTCAAATTGCTGCGAAAATTCTTCAAAAGCAGCCTCTTCGGCAGCCATGTTAATCTTCTGGGTCCGGGAAGGGTACTCACCAAGCCTTGGATTGGCAACTTCATGTTTCCAGTCGTGTGCAAAGGTTATGAGCTTCTTGCGGTCGATGTCGTCCCCCAATCGGAAAACGTCCTGATAACGTCGCGGTGCCACGCCCACGAACGGTACAAAACTCACATGATCCCCATTCCCCTCACCTTCAATACGGATCGAGTCGGGGTACAATTCGTTCACCAGACTTTTCGGGTAAGGTTCAATGTAGTAGACCTTTCTGATTCCAGCAGCAACGATGTGTCTGGCGCATTCGTGACATGGGAATGTGGTAGAAAACAGGATACTTTTGTCAACCGCAACACCTCGTCTGGCAGCATCCATCAAAGCGGCCATCTCTGCATGAACACACCGTCCGAATTCAATGACGCTCATGATCCGCGTGTTGTCCATGTGGCCATTGTTAATCAGCCATCCCGCGATCTTCTGGGGATCAGTTTCCCCTGCAAGTTCATGGGCCGTTCCATCATCGTTCTTTTGGTGACACATTCCGCTCTTTAGTATTCGTTGCACAACCTCGACGAACATTCTGTTCTTCATGTCATCATTAATTTCACCGCCGCGTTGAAAATCCCGGAAATCGGGATCGTCGCCTTCCCAGTACAGGCCACCTCCAGGCTTTGATGCCTCATTTGTTCCGACGGAGACGACATTTCCATCCGGAGTCGCGATGACCGCTCCGACTTGTCGTTGAAGTGATGCCGATCGCCATGCGGAAGCATGAGCCAGAAACATGCCTTGTTCACTGCGAGTCGGTGTGATGAAAACATTGCCAAGAAACAGCTCGACAAGTCGTTTCACGGCATGTTCCATTCCGTGATCCACATCAACGAAGAAATCAGCCAGATGAAAAACCTTGCTGACTTTCTGACCCATACGGTCATTGGGCTCTTGCTGGTCGCGGTTGATAAGTCGCTCAGCTTCTGGCAAAAACTCGGACGAATCAAAGAGTTGATTAGTCTTACAGATCTTCTTCGACAGATGCTGAACGCGAGCTGTTCGACTGGATGCCAGTGAGAAAAGCACGAAGGCCGGGCCATAGGTATTGCGAAGACTTTTCACTTCATCGGGATGTTTTAGCGATCTCAAAATGAACGCGTGTTTCTTTGCTCCGGACTTCTTTCGAAACTCACGTATTGCACCAACGGCAACCATCGATAACGCATCGCCACGTCCTGTTGCGGTTCGAAAGTCGTTTCCCGCCGTCATGTACTTTTCGTAGCGTTGCTGTTCATTCGCATAATTCAGATCGAGTTGAAACTGTTCCTTAACTTCGTCCAGCAGGCCGCTGAGCCGCACCTGATGGGTCGAATACCCGAGCCTCTCGAACGAATTCGCCAATGCTCGACAGACCGGATCCAGGTCCGTACCGATGGGAGCCACAAGGCCGATCACAATATCCTCAAGTCCAGTAGCGAGTAACCGTTGGTCGCTCATCAATGACTACCCCTGCTTTGCTGCTTTTTGTCTACGTTTTGGTTTTATCGTTGCCGCTGTCGTTTGTTGTTTAGTCTGGACACGAGCCAGCAATGCGGATGCCGATTCGTAGTCGCGGCGTGCGGCGGTGGCGAGAGCGTGTTCGGTGGGGACGAGTTCGCCTCGGAAGGCTTTGGCGAGCAGTGACTGCGTGATGCGGCTGACGTGCGTTTGAGCCTGCGTCAGCCGGGCTTCGATTTGATCTGCGAATGCGAACAGCTTTTCAACTTGATGCACGATTTCATGTTGCTCGGCCAGCGGGGGAAGGCAGGCATGGAACGCGAGTATTTCCGGGAAATAGGCCGTGGGATGGGCAGAGCCACGCGCGAAACGATACAGCGCATCGTGCTCAGCAAGAAACAACGTCATCAGGTACCTTGGCTCGATCGCATCTGTGCAAACCCAACCGACAAGATCCTGACTGGTTGCCATTTCGCGCCCGAGGATCAGTGAATAGCCAATTGAGTTGGCTGTTCGAGTGAGGCAGACAGTATTGGCAGGCAAGAGCCGTGCAGCGGAATTTGCTAAGCCGAGTTCGGTGACATGCTGAATTGTGTCTTTTATGACAAGACCGTTGTGGTTCCTCGCATCTTTGATTCCGACCCATGCAATCGGTCCGTCCCAGTATTCAGGATGCGTTCGACTGGGTGTGTGTCCCGATTCAAGTCGCGCGACATCGGTCAGTTTCGTCCAAGTCCATTTAGCCGGGGCATCTTGGCCGCAATCGCCAACACTGAGTCCAGAGTCGCCGAGAATACATTCATCCGATGCTCGCGCTGCTTGTGACGACTTGCCCGGTTGGACACTCGGTGTCGCTGGTATGGCATCTGGATTCTGCTCGCGCCAATCGGCGGTGAGGCGGCCGGAGCAGGCGGCGGCGAGGACGGATTGGCGGAAGCGTTTCAGCAGACCCGGAACTCGCGACAGACGCTGCTGGCTCGACGACACCTTCCCCAACAGCTCCTCCAGCTTCGCCACAATCCGCCGCTGCTCCGCAAGCGGTGGCAAGGGCAATTCGAACTCACGCAGGGTTTCGGACTTCACGCTTTGTACGGTCGTGCCTTCTCGATTCTCGGCGAGAATTAAGTGTGTCGATGCCTTCAATGCCAACGCAAGCCAGCGGTTCAGGTCTTTGCTGCCAGAGTCAAAGCACTTCAGGTCCTGATTGATTGCAGCCGGACGGCGAAGCACGGCCACGGGCAACGTGTGCTTGAGAACGCCGCTTCGCACAACGACAACCACTGCCCCTGGCTCGCAAAGCTTGGCGGTCGAATTTTGCAATCCTGCTTCGGTAATGAATTCGGTGCCGACTTCAATTTCGTCCGTCTTGATGTCTCCCGACGACAACCATGGAACATTTCCGTTCCAGTAACGCGATTCAGTGCGACTCGGAGTTCCACCACTGGAGATTTTGAAAACCTCTCCAACGCGGCATTTGCCCCAACCCTCCGGCAACTCGCTTGCGTCGTGCTCTGGCTCGGCGGGAGACTTGACCGCCCGGTCCTGTTGTTTCCCCGGACGCTGGCTCATGCTTCGACTCCGGTCTTGTCTTTGTCCCACGGGGACACACGACAATAGCCCACCGATTCATCGGTGGGGTGAACCGACAACGAGACCGCAAAGCCCCGGAGGGGCGAAAGACCGTGCGTGGGCATCGTTCGCATTTCGTCCACGGTCTCCGTCATTCGTTGTGCAATTATCGTGATCGTCATGCCGTCCAAATCTCTTTCGTCCCTGACGGGACTTGTCGCATTATCGCGTTCCGGATCCCACCGTTAAAACGGTGGGCTATTTTCAAACGTCCCTGCCGGGACGAAATCGCTGCCGCGCTCAATCCAGCATCCAATCCTCGTACTCCATCGCGTGCTTTTTGAGAATCGCTTCCAACTCGTCCTTAAACGTTTTCTTGCGGTGGTGTTCCGTTTGATTTTCGATGTAGGCGATAGTGTCATCAATGCCCGACACGCCGATGCTGAATGCTCCGTATCCTTCTTGCCATTCGAACACGTGATGCTCGGAGAACGTTTCGTGAATCCATTTCGACGAATTGCCTTTGATGAGCTGCACCGCCTTGGCAATCGCCAGCGTTGACGGAAGCGACAACAAGATGTGGACATGATCCGCGACGCCACCGACTTTCAACGCCTTCATCTTGTTCTCGCGGGCGATCCCACCGAGATACGGCCAGAGACGTTCTTGAAGATCGGCAGTGATGAACGGCCGACGTTCTTTGGTGGAAAAGACGACGTGCATGAGGCAACTTACGAACGAATGCATGGCAACTCCTCAGTCGTTGTTTTGGTGTGGTGGGCTTTCCCAGCCTGCGTGCGAGCTTCGTGGCATCCAGCAACTTGTCTCCCTCCATAATCCAGGCCGACGTCCTAATTTGCCTGGCCAACTCAAGGGCCTGCTTCGCAGCTCGCTTGAGCGCCGTTGGTTTCCCTTTGAGCTTCTTCGTTGAATCGCCGCTCATACCTCGACCCCCACTTCCTGCTCGATGAGGGCGACGATTTCGCGCAGGTCGCCGACGATTGCTTCCAGTTCCGTAATCGCTTCTGTGGCAAGATCTTGCGGGTCGGGGAGTTCGTCGCTCGATTCCAGCGACTCGTCCTTCAGCCAGGTGATGTCGAGTTTATACGACCGCTCGGCAATTTCGGTCGCGTGGAAGCGACGGAAGCGGCCGGTCTCGCCCAGATCTTTGCGTTTCGGTTTGCACTGGCCGTTCGGGTCGGAGCCGTAGCACTGCTCGAACTCGGCGAAGTGCTGCGGGCTGAGCGGGCGGTCTTTCTTTGTGATTCCGGGTACATTACTGCGAGCGTCGAAAATCCAGACGTGCTCGGTCGGCAGCCCCTTCTGAAAGAAGATGACGTTCGCCTTCACGCCTTGGCTGTACGGCGTGAACGTGCCGCGCGGCAGTCGCAGGACGGTGTGCAGGTTGCAGTCCTGCATCAGAATTTCGAAGACTTCTCCCGCTTTGCCTTCGAACAGACAATTGTCCGGCAAGACCATGGCCGCTCGCCCACCAGGTTTGAGCGTGTTCATTACGTGCTGCACGAAGTTGAGCTGCTTGTTGCTGGTCTCGATGGTGAAGTCGTCACGCGTAGGAGCCTGATTCGCTCCTTTCGTGCCGAACGGTGGATTGGTCACGATGACATCGAACTTCGGGCCGGATGGCGGATCGTAGATTGTGTCTCCGAGAATAATATGCGGTTCCACGCCGTGCAGATAAAGATTCATCAGAGCCATTCGTCGCGGGCGCGCTACAAGATCCTGACCGAAGTAGGTCTTCCGTTTGACTCGTTTGGCAACATCCCGGTCCATCGCTCCTGCATCGGCTCCACCTTTTTCTTTGGGCAAGACGAGCCATTCGTGGCTAGCGACCAGGAAGCCGCCGGTTCCGCAAGCGGGATCTCCAATGGTGAATTCCTTGTGGACTCGCGGATCAGGTTTCATGACTCGCACGATGGACTGGATCAGCACTCGTGGCGTAAAGATTCCGCCGGTGCCTTTCTTTCCCTCGGCCGCCGATTTTTCCAACAGGCCTTCATAGCACGCGGCCTTGATGTCAACGCCCAGCGACGTCCATTCGGTTTCATCGATGAGGTTGATGAGCCGCTTAAGATTGACGGGCTTGTTGAACCGTGACTGAGCTTCCGCGTAAATGTCGCCGATGATGCCCGGCTGTTTTGCCAGCTTGCGAAGAATATCGATGTACGAATCAGTCAGATCGCTGCCCGCTTTGTCCCTCAGATCCGGCCAGCCGCAGCCCCTGGGAATGTCAACGCCTTTCTCATCGACCATCTTCAGGAAGAGCAGAAACGTGATCTGTTCAATGTAGTCCCCATAATCAATGCCATCATGGCGAAGCGTGTGGCAGAAGCCCCACAGTTTGGATACGACGTCAGACATGATCAGGAGTTTTCCTCAAGCAGCTTTACGAACTGCGTAATTGACCAGGTTGTTGATTTTTGTTTGTTGCGGGCTTTGAATGTGACACTGGCTGCAGAAATCTTCAACTCGCCGAGTTTTTCTCCATCTGCTTTGAAGAGAAATTTGATTCGCTCGCCTTTAGTCTGCAGGTCAATGCTGCCGCGTTCGATCGTCATTCTTGTTTCATGATTTGCCATCGCAATACCTCTCTAATTGGACAGCGCCAGTTTGTGCAAAATCGTTGCATTTTCCGATGTTTCCTGCCAATAAACGTCTGCGATTCAGCCACGACAGTGGCGCTAGCGCGTAGCCGTGGGCTTCAGCCCACGGCTACGTGCTGATGCCCCTGCCGGGGCAGAATTTCGCTTCGTTTTTCGCCAAAGTGGCGCTGTCCAACTAAGCAGCCAATGCTTCATTGAAGTGATGTAACATTTCTTCCAGTTTTCCTTCGAATGCTTTGTTTGCCCGCCCCCATCCGCCGGCTCCCTCAAGAGCCGGAATCACATCGAAGTCGTCAGCATCGATCGAAAGATTCTCAGCCAGGTGTGCCTGGATGCGATCCAGCCACTGCTGCTGTTCTGGGGTAAATGTCTTTCCGGATGAGATGGCCGTGATAGCCTTTGCAGCACGTTCCTGAGCCGTCAGCAATGGGCTTTGCTCTTCTGCCGCATGCTTCACCATCGAGATGATATCGACGAGTGCCTTTTGATATCGAGCTACGTGCGCCTTCTGCAGTGCTTCCAGGGTGAATCGCTCCGGTGCGGTCATCAGCTTCTCTCGCAGCTCTTTCAATGCCACTGTACTCCAGTCTGCGGGGCGGTTTAAAAGAATCTGGACCGCTTCAATCTGAGCTGGATTCTCACGGACAAACCGCGAGAACATTTCCAGATAATCCTCAGGCTTGTGTTCTCGGCCGAGACCATCACGGATGAGATGTTCCGACGATACCTCATCCACGTTGTCAGTTGCTCGCAAGAATGTTCGCTGGGAGCGGGGATAGTTTTCCAGTAGATCCTGAAAGTCGCGGTCTCGCAGCAGTTGCATCGCGGTCGTGAAGTCGGATTTCAGACGTCCATTGAGTTGCGTCGCGTACTTTCCGACATCACCTTCCGGGATCTGGAAGGCGGCAAACATGTCACGTGCTTCCGGTGCCATCTGGCGGTCGATGCGATTAAGTCGCTTAACCAGACAGCGGATGTTGTAATCGCGATCCTTTTTGGCCCAGATGGCTTCAATGATTTCGGCGATGGTCCGAGTTGGCGAGCTGGGCGGCTCGGCGGTCATGTTCGTGGCGTTCTTGAAGTAATCGACCAGCGTCCCGTTGAAACAGTCGAATACTGTGAAGTGCGATTTGTCGGGGTACTTGTCGCCTTTGCGTGTGCCTCTGCCCAACATTTGTTCGAACAGGATGCGGGATTTGACAGGTCGCAGGAAAACGATGTACTCGAGGTCGGGAATATCGACGCCCGTGGAAAGCAGGTCCACCGTGATCGCAATGCCAGGCTTCGGACGGTTTCGAAACTCGCGAATCTTCTGCAATGGCCGGTCGACTTTTCCTGTGATCTTTTGCACGAAGCCTTCGCCACGGCCAAAGATCTCACGAGCCAGTTCGGAAAGTTCGTCGGCATGCGATGCATGTGGCAGGTCGTTCGCCGCAAAGATCAGCGTTTTGGGGAATCGACCATGTTCCTTCTCATGAGCATCCGCATACTTCTTGATTTCCAGCAGAATCTTGCGGTTGGAATCCGGGGAGGTCACAAGTCGTTCAAGCTCCGATGGAGGGAATTCGCGATGATCTTCCAAGGCATCCAGTTCGCGAGCGCCTGACTGAAGATCGACGTGTTCAATCGTTTCGCCTTCCTTCAGAAAGACTCCGTTGATGCGCACGTTCGATTTAATCTTGACCAGTTCCCAGTCGACCAAATGGCCTTCCCGAACTGCCTGATCGTAGGTGTAACGGAAAACGACGTCCTTGAAGTAGGCTTTGGTGTGTGATGCTGGTGTCGCTGTGAGACCCAATCTGATGGAGTCATAGTAGTCAAGCACGGCTCGCCAGGTCGATTGTTCGGCCGATGTGTACCCTCGATGACATTCGTCGGCGAACAGGAGATCGAATGCGTGAATCGGAATGTTGAGTCGTTCAGCATCCTCGTCGATATCATCCCCATCCTCTGTGAAGACAGCTTGCCGCCCAAGGATCTCAATCGCCATTCGCTGGATGGTGCAAACGTAGACAAACGTGTGTTTTGGCTGCGGATTCAGCAAGTAGTCACGCGGCATGACCTTCGGGTCAAATGGCTCATCTTCGCCGAAGTCTTCTTTCTGAAACTTGTTGCTGTAGACCTCGAAGATCTGGTCGAACTTCTTGTTCGGCTCAGGCTCAAACACGGAGAACGCACGAACGGCCTGAGCTGCCAAGGCTCGGCGGTCTACGAGAAACAGAATTCGCCTCGCGGTCTTCGATTTCAACAGGCGGTAGCATTGATTCACGGCGGTGAATGTCTTGCCTGTGCCTGTGGCCATCGCAACCAACATTTGTCGCTTGCCATTGCTGATCGCTTCTTCAATGGCTGTATTGGCTTCCTTTTGGTAGTCCCGTAGTTTTGAGTGCGTGGGAGGGTTTTCCAGGAACCAATTTCGTGCAGAAAGATCGCGACCAAAAAACTCCTTTAGAGCAGTCGGCGTGTGAAATTTTGCAATTGGTCGGGAAATGTGGAGAGAATCCCGCACATCATGGAAGCGGATCAGCTCGCCGTTTGTGGCGTACAAAAACGGGACGCGGAATCCGGCGTAGTTCAACGGGCTTTCCGACACGCCCTGAGAGTATCGCTGGGCCTGTACCAAGACCCCAGAAGGGTTCAGTGTCAGCTTCTTTGCTTCGACGATGCCTAGTAGATTTCCTTCCACAATCAGTGCATAGTCAGCAGGGCCGTTGGCTGTTGGGTATTCCTCGACGGCATGCTTCTTCAACGAGCGAATGTCAAGGTGTGGCGACTACGGAATGATGTCCCATCCGGCTTGCCTTAGGCAGCCGTCGATTCGATTGCGTCTTGTCTGGGCTTCTGATTCCACTCGATTTTCTTGCACGAAATTTCACTTGGAATGATAGTCCGAGAGCATACAGAACCCGGGAGCCGGCCGAAAGGAACACACTTCTCCATTACGGGATAAATTCACCGACCTCTTTGGGAGGATTGTCAAGTTTGGCGGAATTCACGTTCCGCTGCGCAGAAACACTGTTTCGTTTCGTTGATCCCGCATGTGGACTACGCCCGAAAATGCGAACCCCTTCGACATGGTCTCAGCGATCGCATGCGCGGATGTGCATCTATGACAGATGTCTTGATTGGTTTGCTATGTGCGGTTGTTTTGAAGTCCCCAGCATCTTCAACCGAGCATCTCACTGTACCGCGTCATCAAACAACTTCGCAGTCTTCGGCCTTGCGAATGCGAATTCTTCGCCCAGAAGACTCAGTCCACTGTTCAGCGGTGAGGCTCATGAGGTGATAGGTCTTTTCGAGTTGGGCGACGCGAGTTGGAATCCGTAGCCAAGTTCCAGCAGGAATGCCTGCAGCCGAGTGATCAGGCGGTCTTCCAGTTCTCTTTCTTTGACGGCCTTCGTCAGGCCAAGAAAGTCCAGGCTGTAGGTGCTTTTGAGCATCTCGTCTGCCTGCTCGGCCATGTGTTCTGGCAGTGCGATGGCAAAGTTATGCGTCTTCTTCTCCTTGACCGCTCGATCGTACGCTGCCGCCTTGATTTGATTCAGCAGCACGTTTCGCGACCAGCCGAATTGGGCCGTCGCCTGTAGATACCAAAGCCGAGCAGCGGGCTCCTTGACCTTCTTCATGATCTCAATATGGTGCCCCCATGGAACCGGTGCGAGATATTCAGCGACGAACGCTTCGTCGTTCGAAGTGAGTTTTGAGGTGATCGATGGAAGCCGTGTTTCTGGAACAACCTGTTCCAGAGACTTCGATCGGGTGACTTTGCCGCGACTTTCTGGAACAGCTTTTTCCAGAAAGTCAGGGACGGAGTATTCGGAATAGAGTTGTCGCATTCTCCAGGCACTGTCGGGCGAGAAACCACGGATATCCGGGAAAGCCCGTCGCAGATCTGCTGCGACAAGTTCCACAACGGAATCGCCCCATCCGCACGATTGTTGCTTTTCCACAATGCCTCGACCGATGTCCCAATAAAGCAAAATCGCTTCATGCGTTACGGCTTGTGCGGCAGAAACCCGAGCGGACACGACTCGCTGCTTCAAATCTTCGATGAACCGTTGATAGTCGTCAGGATCGGGCAAGTTCGTATCGACAGATCTGCGGATGGCTACGCTCGGCACAGAATTCGGTACCTTTGCATTCTTCCCCGGCAACTTTCCGGATGCTGATCTTTTCTTCATTGAGCCAGCCCCTCAAGCAGCTTTTCGGCTTCTTTTTCAAGCCTCCAGAATTCCTTCAGCAGATCTTTCGCGGGCGTCGGCGGCTGATAGCGATAGAAGTACTTATTGGGCAGGATCTCGTAGCCGATCTCGCCAGCCTGATCGTCCTCGAACAACTGGGATTCATTTGGATCTCGGCGGACTGCCGCTGGGTCAAGTTTGGCAAAGACCCATTGCGGCATACGCTGTCACCCTTCTGAAGTCGAAACGGCGGATAATGGTCCTCTTGCTAATTCCTGGTGCGGCAGGATAAGAGCGTTGCATGGGTGATGCAACACGCCGCCCAGCGTACGGAAAAATTGAATCAGAATCTGGTTACCGGCGATCGCAAGACGGCTCGAATCGCTATTTTCGATCCTCGGACTGCTTTTCCATCGAAACGTTATGGGACTTGCGGAGAAGCTGCGAAATCGACAGCGGACGGTGACTTATCAACACTTTGGCCTGATGCTGCGCATCGAACTTTGCCGGCAGGAGTCCCGGGCCGCCATCTTCCAAGTGTTCACCAAAGATCTGCGAGTCGTGCAACGCAATCCAGCGGCGGACGCTGGCTGCGTGCCTCTGGAATTCGTTGGTCAACTGATCCGCTGTGTGGCGCGTGTCGATGAACAGCGGGTCGCACCGATCAATGTGGATCGAGAGCGAATCCCCCTGCACAAACGAGAAGTCTGTGGCTCCCTGCTTTGACTTCTGGATCTCAGCTACCGGGTCGTGATTGAGGTCGTACGAGACCATCCGCTTCGGCTGACCGGCCAGCAGTGCCACGGTCGAAACGCCGTGCCGCATTCCAAACTCGATCACCACATCTTACTCGCTGGCAAGTACCCGGAGCTTTCCGCAACGTTCATTGATATCCGATGGCATGCTTCGGGTCATCTGAAACATTTCGTCCAGCGTCATGCCGTCGTACGCCTTGGCGGGTCAGTTGCGAAAGGAATAAATGTCAAAGCGTGAACGTCCAGCGATAACAAATTTTTCTCCCAAAATTTCTCGCAGTGGCGTGATGGCTAACCCCGCTGCGAAACTCGGCGGATGGGTGGGGGGCTGGGAAAAATTCTGGCCGTCGCGATCGTGGGCCTGCGATGACTCGTGCAAAAGTGAGTCACGGCCCTCTGGATCAGACACTCGGTTCATTGGCACTCTTCCGCCAGAAACGCCTTCCACGCAGCGTCAAACTTTCGACACTCCCGCAAAACATCATACGGGAACTTAGTCATCAGATCCTGGATGACACCTTTGATGTCCAACGTCAACTGCTGCTCAATCCGGTCGAGGATAGCAAACTGCTTCCGCTTGTCGTCCTCCATACGCTGATTTGTGATCGTGCCGGCCTGTTTGGCCTTGGCATCTTCGCGCTTGGCACAAATGTCGAGGAACTTGTCTGGATGCCTGCGGGCATACAGGTACCAGGACCACCCAGACGTGCTTGGTGCCATCAACGGAGTCACCGTCGACAAGGCCATTTTCCGATACGCGAAGTCGATGTCACGATCGGCATCAGTCGGCTGGCCATTCGTCAGCAGAGCCAGTTGCTTCAACTCTTCCGCAAACTCGGCATCCTGGTTGTGCTCGTCTAACTGCGATTCTGAATCTGCGGCGTCCGCCTCGCTCCAGCGATCCAACGCCACGGCCGATTGCCGCGCCGGCGTCTGTCCGTCCAGTGGAGGGTACTTCTCCAACATCGCCTCCCATGACTCGTCACGAGCCTGTTGACGATTGCGATCAGCCGCCCGAAGTCGCTTCCGTTCCGCTTCGCGAGACTCGCTGGCGGCATTCCATCGCCCTTCCGCTCGGAGACGCTGGTACTCTTTCAATTCGTGTTCTTGAATGACTCTCTCCTGAAAAATGGTTTGGTAACGCACGAGCAAGTGCAGGTTCACCGACCGCACACCGGGCCAGTCGCCTGATCGGCCATCAACCGCCGCACTGCGTCCGCCTTCTCGGCATCCGACAATGGCAGCAAAGCAATCATCAACAACGCCTTGGCAAAGCCCCCTTCGCTCGACTCCACCGCAGCAGCAGCAGCAGCAGCGGGAGCGGGAGCAGGAGCGGGAGCAGGAGCAGGAGCGGTATGAGCCACCGCTTTAGACCGGCTTCGGCGGGCCTTTTTCGTTTCGCTGGTGCAACAGGTGGTGCAACGAGAATCCCCCGTCGCCGTAAGTCCTGACAGGCTTGGACTTGGAACTAGAATCCCGCAGATTGTGGTTCTGGAGGCCGCCGGTTCAAATCCGGTTAGCCACCCTTTCAACAAACAGGCCAGCCTTTAAAGGCTGGCCTGTTTTCATTGATGAGCGCTGGAATTGGCGAAACGTTGATTAGCCTTCCGCCGCCTCTCGCATCGGCGGGGCCGATGGTTCGCCCGATTCGTCTTCGCCACGCAGCTCTGGTACCAGTGCCTCCACAATCGGGCCAGCGATCGCCATTAGCTTCGGGCCTTTCCGATTAGCGTCAATCACCTTGTGCATGTGTTCGGCCGACATCGTTTCCATTTCAATCAGGTCGGCCGTGAGCTTCTCGAGCGTTTCCCGCTGCGATGTCAGCGTGTCCAAAGCCGTCCGATAGGCTTCATCAACCAGCCGCTTGACCTCAATGTCAATTTCCCGCAGCGTGGCTTCCGAATGGATGGATTCCGATACAATCCCACCTGACCCTGCCAGAAACGGTGATCGTTGCGCTTCACTGTAATACATCCGCCCGAGTCGGGGGCTCATCCCAAACTCCGTCACCATGCGACGGGCGAGGTCGGTCGCACGCTGCAAGTCATTTTGAGCCCCGGTGGATGTTTCGTTATAGATCAATTGTTCGGCAGCGATCCCGCCCAGAAGAACGGCGATCCGGCTTTGCAGTTCTGACTGCGTCAGCAATTCGCGGTCATCCTCCGGAAGCTGCAGCATGTACCCCAACGCACCCATTCCTCGTGGAATGATTGAGATCTTGTGAACGGGATCCGTGTGCGGCAAACTTGCGGCGACAAGTGCATGGCCCGATTCGTGACAGGCGACTCGCCGCTTCACGTCCTCGACAATAATCCGCGAGGTCTTTTCAAGGCCCGCGATGACTCGCTCAATTCCCGCCTCGAACGATTTCATCGTAACGCGTTTGTCTTCCCGTCGAGCCGACAGCAGAGCCGCTTCGTTCACGAGATTGGCAAGGTCGGCGCCGACAAATCCGGGCGTGAGTTTGGCCAGACGCTTCAAATCCACATCATCCGACATCTTGATCCGTTTGGAGTGAACATTCAGAATCGCTTCGCGGCCCTTGATATCGGGGCGATCCACCAGAACATGTCTGTCGAACCGGCCAGGACGCATCAGGGCCGGGTCCAGCGTTTCCGGACGATTCGTCGCACCCATGACGATGACGCTCTGGTCAGTGCCGAACCCATCCATCTCCACGAGCAGTGCATTCAGCGTCTGCTCGCGTTCATCATGCCCGCCAGGAGCGCCGCTGCCGCGAACTTTGCCCAGCGCATCGAGTTCGTCGATGAAGATGATCGCCGGTGCTCGCTGCAGAGCCTGCTGAAACATGTCACGCACTCGAGCAGCACCCACACCCACATACATTTCGACGAAGTCAGATCCTGACAGCCCGAAAAACGGAACGCCCGCTTCGCCAGCCACTGCTTTGGCCAGCATTGTCTTTCCTGTTCCCGGAGGACCAACCAGCAGAACGCCTCGAGGAATTCGTCCTCCCAGAGCCTGATACTTCTGAGGTGTCTTCAGAAATTCAACAACTTCCTTCAGTTCTTCGACCGCTTCCTCAATGCCGGCCACATCGTTGAACGTGACGTTCACATCTTCCTGCGCATACAAGCGACCTCGACTGCGCCCGAATGACATCGCCGAACCGGCTCCACCCACGCGTCGCAGCACAAAGATGAAGCCACCGATAAACAATGCGGTGACAAACAGCATCGGAATCATGGCGGTCCATTCAGAAGGTGGTTCGGTCGATCCGAAACGAATCTTGTTACTGGTCAGCAATTCCTGAAGCTTCGTCCGTCCATCTTCCGTAATCCACGTCAGTGGTGTGTAGAAGCGTTTGACGGTTGTGGCTTTTTCCGTTCGCAGATCTTCTGCCGCCTTGTCCTGCCAGTAAATGGCTGAGGAGGCAATCGACAGCTCGAACATATTGTCCTTGTTTAGCGTCCCGGATTCGACCTGCTCCAGAAATTCGCTGTAGTCAATCTTCTCGCCGCTTCGCCCGCGGCCGGCCACGGAGAGAAACACAGCGGCCAGAATTCCAATGACCAGAAGGTACCAGAAGCCGTTATTGGCCTGCCCCTGGCCTTTGTCTTTACGAACGCCTCGCGCCGGTTTTCCGGGACCAGACGAATTTTTGTCTGGCGTTGGATCCTTTGGACCTGACATAGTGCCATCGCTAACTGGTAGAAATAATGCTCATGCAGAGCTGTTGTTTTCGAAATGACTGCTGTCAATCTTCAACTTTAGACCTCTGGTTATCCCTGGTCAACCAGAGGGTGCCATTCAGGAATGCGAGCGGGCGGCCGGAAGTTGCAAAAATCGCCCTTTTCGACCGGAACATCACCGACCTGAACGCTGGAATCGGAAAATCAGGAGCCGGCTGACAGACGTCTTTGATCCCGATGAACATGCCGTTTCATTGCTTGACAGTCTGATTATTCAGGGTAAAGATCGATGAACGTTGGGAATTTTGGCGCCAGATTCTGTAGACTTGCCGACCACAGACGGTCGTGCAGACAAAATTACAGCGAATTCTGGACTTTGCAGGAAACGATCGCTCTTACCCATTCTTCGCGGAACGCCCCCAAGGCATAGAAGAGGCCACTTATGTCAAAGTCCGATCGACGGTTAGATATCGAAGAGATCAGCGGTGTGACGGTTGCGCGTTTGCTGGAAAAAAAGATTCTCGACGAAGCCAACATTGAAGCCCTCGGGCTCGAATTGTTCGCCCTCATCGACAAGGACGGACGCAAAAAGATTGTGCTCGATTTCACTCAGGTGGAATATCTGTCCAGTGCTGCTCTGGGCAAGCTGATCACGATGCATAAAAAAGTGACCACGGCCAAAGGCAAGCTCGTCCTGTGCAGCATTCAAAAGGACATCCTGGACGTCTTCAAAATCACACAGCTCAATAAAGTTCTGACGCTTTGCACAGATCTTGACGACGCTTTATCAAAGTTCTGATCGGGTCCCCACATCAGCGGAGGTTGTTCCGCGAGCGGCCTGGGCGTTTTCCCTGTCACTTTCTTCCTTCGATTTTCCGATGTTGCCATGAATGATCCGGTGCAGTTGGAAATGAAGATACCCAGCAACACGGCCGATGGGCTGGCGCTGCAGGAGCAACTGGTCTCCCTGATGGAAGACTTCGGTTACAGCATGCGCGATATTTTTGCGATGCGGCTGTCGCTTGAAGAGGGAATTACCAACGCAATTCGGCACGGGAATAAACTGAGTCCTGAAAAACAGGTGATAATCACTTGTGAGATTGACGAATCCCGGATGCGCGTTGTTGTGCTGGATGAAGGCGACGGCTTCGAACCTGATACTGTTCCTGATCCAACGCTGGAAGAATTTATCGAACGACCGTGTGGCCGTGGCCTGATGCTCATGCGAGCCTACCTGAATGTCTGCGAATACTCACTCGGCGGTCGCTGCCTGACGATGGAACGCGAACGCAACAGCCCGCTGCCGATAATCGAAGACTGAACGGCTCGTTCCGAATCCTGAAAATCCTGAATGGCTGATAATGCCGTCGGCTCCTTTTCAGCCCGCGCGGCTCTCAGCAGTTTCTGGCCCATACCGGGTGGAAACCGGGCGATTCATTTCGAGACGGTGACTGGAAGCTGATCGAATTCTATGAATCTGACGAGGCCAAACTTTATAACCTTGCGACCGACCCCGGCGAGCATCAGAACCTGGCGGATCAGGAGCCCGCATAATTTGCTGAACTGCGAGCAAAACTGAACGAATGGCAAAAATCCATGAACGCAGCGATGCCTCAGCCAAACCCCCGTAGCGCAACGCCGTTAAGGATTTTTGTAGCCGGATTCGTGAGAATTCGGACATTTGCCATGAAACGCTTCCGAAGTCTCACGACTTCGGCTACTAAAAACGGCTCTTTTCCTCAACGGAAAATCCTTAACGGCGTTGCCCGTTGCAGGGCATCAGATTACTCCGGAGCACCGCTTTCCAGGAACCGGGCCAACTTGTGGAAGTCGCTGTTGTGTTTGATGAATCGCACAACGGTGACCAGCGTTTTAGGGTCAACCAGCTTTTCGAAGGGAACGAAATGCAGGTCGAGCTGTCCGGACACGGAGACCATGGCCCCGTTCAGATTCTCTTCGCACAGAGCGCGGTAGGCACCAACGCCCAGTTGGGCGCCCAGCATGACGTCGAAGGCGTGAGGTCGAGCACAGCGGCATTCATAGCCCAACTGCAATCCTGTAACTTTTCGCTTCAGACCGGTTTGCTTTGTAAACTCCGCCATGATGCGTTTGGCGAACATCTTGCCAAGGTCCACGTTCGCCACGGAGATATGCCCGTGGTCATCGCGAGGCACGTCTTTCAGAACTTCGTCTGACAGAAATTCCGCGAGTCCTTCCGCAAGCACAACGACACCGTATTCCTTGCCTTCCTTTTCCTGACGATATCGCATCATGCGGACGATCTTGCCGACAACCTTGTCGATGTCCATCACCTTGCGTTTGGGCGTGGAATCGGCCGTCAGGAATTCCTCGGTCATGTCTTCGACGCTGAGCACCATGTTGGCTTCGCCGGAGATTGCAGCTCCATAAGCCAGCCACCCTGCACTGCGTCCCATGCTTTCGACAACGAAGTAGGCACGAGCGGCTTCGGCGTCGGCGTGCAGATTGCGGATTTCCGTGCCGAGAGTTTCGACGGCCGTGAAGTAGCCAAACGTAAAGTCGATACCCATGTAGTCGTTGTCAATGGTCTTCGGCACATGGACAATCGGCATCCGCTTCTGACCTTCAGGAAGCCGATCCTGATACATCTTGAGCTTGTTCGCCGTCTTCAAAGTATCGTCGCCACCGATCGATACGAGTGCATCTACTCCAATGGATCGCAGAGCTTCGTAGACTCGCTTAAGCGGCGCAGCCTTTTCGACATCGTCCAGATGTTCCGGAGCAGTAATCTGCTTGCCCGGATTGGCTCGTGCGGTCCCGATGATGATGCCTTCCTTGCTGCGAGTGCGGCGAAGAGACACTTCGGTCAGATTTTTGTAATGCAGGCCTTCCACGAGCGGAGTGGCTGGCGAATATTCCATCAGATTCGAATAGCCGTATTTGATCCCGACGACTTCGATCCCATTGCGAATGCAGGAAATCGCACAGGTGGAGATAACGGCGTTAGCGCCCGGGGCTGGTCCGCCGGCGAATAGAAGAGCGACTCGCTTGATTCCATGTGACATGAGTTTGATCCTTCAATATTTGTAGTGCGAAATTTGAAATCTGAGATTTGAAATGCGAAGCCAGGATGTGACCACGCTGACCACGCAGGCAGATCCGTGAGCGCGCCTGCAGACTGCACAACTCAACCGCGAGTCGTTTAAAACTCAGAACGTGCGTTCCACGAACGTCGTGTCGATGTTGAAGTCCACAAAGTCCGCGTGGCTGAACATCTTCTTCGCCAGCGGCAGCGTGGTTGCAATGCCTTCGATCACGAATTCTCTCAGGCAGCGTCGCATGCACTGAATGGCTTCTTCGCGAGTCGGCTTGTGCACGATCAGTTTGCCGATCATGGAGTCATAATACGGGCTGACGGTATAGCCTTCGTAGACATGGGAGTCGAAGCGAACTCCAGGCCCGCCCGGCAGACGCAGCTTTGTGATTTTGCCGGGACTTGGACGGAAACTGTTGTCAGGGTCTTCCGCGTTGACTCGCAGTTCAATCGCGCATCCGGTGTGCTTGATGTCGTCCTGTGTGAAGGGCAGCTTTTCACCGGCCGCCACCAGAATCTGCTGTTTGATCAGATCGATTCCGGTGACCAGTTCTGTGACGGGGTGTTCCACCTGAATACGAGCATTCACTTCGATGAAATAGAAATTGAAACTCTTGTCGACAATGAATTCCACGGTGCCTGCGTTGGTGTACCCAGCTTCACGAACAAGGCTCACAGCACAATCGGACATCTTCTTTCGCACGTCGGCTGGAAGCTTGGGTGCCGGGCTTTCTTCGATCAGCTTCTGGTGACGTCGCTGCATGGAGCAGTCACGTTCCCAAAGATGGACAACGTTGCCATGGTTGTCGGCCAGGATCTGAACTTCCACGTGGCGAGGCCGTTCCACGTATTTTTCCAGGTAGACGCCAGCGTTCTTAAATGCCTTTTCTGCTTCGGCACTCGCGGCCTGCAGACCGGCCCGCAGAGAAATCTCGTTCCCGGCGACGCGCATTCCTTTGCCGCCGCCACCGGCGGTCGCTTTGATCAGAACCGGATAGCCAATTCGATCGGCGACTTTCACAGCGTCTTCAACGTTGGACACCAGCCCGTCGCTGCCGGGAACGCAGGGAACTCCGGCACGCAGAGCGATCTCCTTGGCACTGACCTTGTCTCCCAGTGCCTGCATGGCAGCCACCGGAGGACCGATGAACTCAATGTTGCAGCTGCGACAAACTTCGGCGAAGTGTGAGTTTTCGGCGAGAAATCCGTAACCCGGATGCACGGCCTGGACGTTGCCGATTTCTGCAGCGCTGATAATGCGATTGATCTGAAGATAGCTTTCACCGGCCTGCGCTGGCCCGATACACCACGCCTCGTCCGCCATCTCAAGGTAGTGCGCACCGCGGTCTGCTTCGCTGTAAACGGCAACCGTTTCGATGCCCATCTCACGACAGGCGCGGAGGATTCGAAGGGCGATCTCGCCTCGGTTTGCAACCAGAATTCTTTGAAACATGGAATACTCAATTCAAAAACAATGGGCGCCGACATGAAATCAGCACTGGTGATTCAGGACGGATCTCCAGACCCATCCTGTTCATCGTCAGAATGGAACACCACAAGCGAATAGGATGGTTCTCAACAGAAAGGCCAACGCCCAGACATAAACGCAGGACGACAGGGCTTCCACGCATCAGATTACGCCGGTTCGATTCGAAACAGGGGCTGATTGAAGCCGACAGCGTCGCCGTTCTCGACGAGGATTTCCACAATTCGGCCAGCCTTCTCAGCCTGAATCTGATTGAAGACCTTCATCGCTTCAATAATGCAGATTACCGTGTCTGGCTTAACGACTGTGCCGACGGAGGCGAACGGTGGATCTTCCGGGCTGGCGGCTGAATAGTACGTGCCAACAGTCGGAGCATTGATTGTAATACCCACTGGAGCAGCGGCTGGTGCAGCTGCCGGAGCGGCGGCGGCGGGCGCAGCAACCGGTGCTGCCTGCATCATAGGTGCGGGCGGATATTGAGGATTAAACGTTGGCTGAGCGTACCGCGGGCCTCGGCGGATCTTCCAGGATTCCTCATCGTTCTGAAGGTTGACTTCAGACACGTCAAATTTTTCCATCAGCTGCAGCAGCTTGCGGAACTTATCCAGGTCAAAGGACTCGCCCTTTTCTTCGTTTTCCACGGGTCTCGCCATTTCAAAAATGCCTCCAGACGCTGACTTCGTTTCAGCGCCTCGCCAAATACAAACAACGTGCAACGCAAGAAGCCCGGCTTTTCCAGAAAGCCTGACTTCTCTCACCGGCGAAGACGTTTCAAAGAACGTACAGGATCGTGAACTGCCTCAATTTATGCAAGGAAAGGAACGATCGCCTCTTCGAATTCGCGAGGAACGTTCGACAAAACCTCGTTTCCCCCCGGCGTCACCAGAATGTCGTCCTCAATCCGCACGCCGAACTTTCCAGGCAGATAGATGCCTGGTTCGACGGTCACGACCATTCCGGCCTCAAATTCCTGCGTGGAAAGGGGGCTCATGCGGACCGATTCGTGGATTTCCAGCCCAAATCCATGGCCGAGACCATGCCCGAAGTACTTGCCAAACCCCGCATCCGCGATCATTCCCCGTGCAATCTTATCCAAGTCGGCACATTTCACCCCGGGCCGAATGGCTTGAATCGACGCCTGCTGGGCGGCCAGCACAATTCTGTACACTTGTTCCATTTGGCGGGTTGGCTTGCCGGTGAAGAAGACCCGTGTCAGATCGCTGCGATAATGCGATTTTGTCTGTGCGCCCCAGTCGATCAGAAGCAGCGGACTTTCGGAAACCCGGCGCAGGCCCGCATGCGCATGGGGCAGAGCGGCAGTCGGGCCGACTCCAACGATCGGCTCAAAGGCAGGGCCACTGGAACCGAAGTCGCGCATCGCGGCTTCCAGAAGATAGCGGATTTCCATTTCTGTCTGGTCAGGCCGCAGTGAGCTGCGAATCACGGCGATGCCTCGTTCAGCGATGTAAATGGCTTCACGAATCTGTTCCAGTTCCCACTTATCCTTCACTTCACGCAGTCGTTCCACAAGCCCGCTGGTGGGAATGAGTTCCGCGGCAGTCACCTTTCCTTGAAGAGCAGCGTGCTGGGCGATGGTGACGTAGTCGGCTTCAATACCCACACGTCTGGCTTTGGAACAAGCCATGATTTTTGCTGCCAGATCATTGATCGTGCTGGCAGCGTCACGAATTTCAACATCCAGCCTGGGACACTCGTTCTGCAGTTGAGTCTCATACCGAGTGTCGCTCAGGATGACGGCGTTCGCGGCGTTCAAAAACAGCCATGAAGAATCCCCGGTGAACCCCGTCAGATAGCGAACGTTCGCCGGTCCCGTGACCAGCAGGCTTTCAACAGCCGGATCTTTTTGATCCCGCAGTTTCTTCAGCAGTTTGTTGCGGCGCTGTTCGTAGTTGGGGCTGTTCATCGGTTCGAGAATCCTGGTTGCGACCGTCTGAGGACATTGTGTTTACCTATGAAAAGGATAGCTGCTAAGAGGATAGCAGTTCAGCAGTCGTCAACAACTGCACTGGCGTCTTTGCAATCTGTTGGCCATCAGGCGAAGATTATGGATCGCGTGGGCTGAGGCGGAAGGCGCTGTGTCTAAGCGCACACTCGTTTGATTGTCGCGTCCTTTTTGTTTCATCATCCCTGTGTTTTACGGAAGCCATTTGCTATGTCTCGAAGGCTGCACGGTGTTCTGCCAATCGTCCACACGCCATTTACGGACAATGATCGCATTGATCATGAAACACTGAAGCGGGAAATCGACTGGGCCTACAGCATGGGCGCTGACGGTCTCGGGACAGGCATGGTTTCCGAAATCCTGCGACTGACGTTTGATGAACGTCTCGAGCTGACTCATTTGATCGCCGAATACAGTGCCGATCGAGGAGTCGTGTTTGCCGCTGTCGGAGCCGAAAGTGGAAAGCAGGCTCTGGCTTATTCGGTCGCCGCAGAAAAGGCCGGATGTGATGCTGTGATGGCTGTGCCTCCGCAGACGACACGCCTTTCCGCCGCGGGAATGGTGGACTACTTCAGTCAAATTGCTGACGGAATTTCATTGCCGGTCATTGTGCAGGACGCCTCCGGTTATGTGGGCCAGCCGATTCCGATCACGGCCTGCGTTTCGCTGCTGGAGCGATACGGAAACGAGAAAATCGTCTTCAAACCCGAAGCTTCACCCATCGGCCCGAATCTTTCTGCGCTGCGCGATGCAACGGCCGGGCAGGCGAAGATCTTTGAGGGCTCCGGCGGTATATTGCTGATCGACAGCTACCGGCGAGGTATCTCGGGGACAATGCCCGGCATGGATCTTCTGGACGGAATCGTCAAGCTGTGGCAAGCGCTGCAGAGTGCGGACGATGCAACCGCCTATCGCGTCTACTTTCCGATCTGCGGCATCGTTGCTCTGCAGCTTCAGGCAGGTCTGGATGGATTCCTGGCCGTTGAAAAATATCTGTTGCACAAGCGAGGTCTCTTTCCTTCCGTTCGCCGTCGACAACCCAACTCGTGGGATATGGATCCCGAAACAGCTCTGGAAGTCGATCGACTGTTTGCACTTCTGATGCAGGCCGTTGCGGAGTAAACAGCGTGCTCCCATGCGGTCGTAAAAGACCGTGGGCAATGTGACTGCGGCCGACACTCTTGCGCGATTTAAAATCTAAAATCTAAAATGCCCGCGAGGCCTTTCTGGTTCGAAAGCAGGCAGAGCACTTGCGCAGCCTGCTAATACCGTAGTGGTGTCCAAAAGCGGTTGTGTTGAATTGGGGAAGATCTCATACTGTGACCAGTTCTGAATGATTTTGGCCCTCAGTGGAATTCAGCCATGTCAGAGAAATCGCAAAATGAGCCCCAGAAGCCAGTTGGTAACCGCGTCCAGCAGTTGGGAGATTTCGAGCTGAAGAGGAAGCTGGGCAAGGGCGGGATGGGTGAGGTGTTTCTGGCTCACCAGATCAGTCTGGATCGGCTGGTGGCGCTGAAGACGCTTTCCAAAGAACTGGCGAAGAAAGAAGACTTCGTCAAACGCTTTCTTCGCGAAGCACGGTCGATGGCAAAGCTCGACCATCCGAATGTTGTCAAGGTGTATGCGGTCGACTCGTTCAAAGGCATCCACTTCGCGGCCATTGAATTCATTGACGGTCAAAGTATCCAGAATTGGCTCGATAAGACAGGAGTGTTTTCTGTCGGCGACGCAGTCCATGTTGCAATTGTCTGCGCGCGTGCGCTTCAGCATGCGCACGAGCAGAACATGGTGCATCGCGACGTGAAGCCCGACAACATTCTTGTGACCAAAAAAGGTGTGGTGAAGGTCGCCGACTTTGGTCTCGCCAAGGTGATGGATGAAGATGTCTCCATGACTCAAAGCGGAACGGGTCTCGGCACACCTATTTATATGGCACCCGAACAGGCAAGAAACGCCAAGCATGTCGATCAGCGTTGTGATATTTATGCGTTGGGAGCGACTCTTTACCACCTGCTGACAGGAAAGATACCATTCACGGGCAACACAGCGCTCGAGCTGATCATTGCCAAGGAAAAGGGAACGTATCCGAATGCTCGTCGTGTTCGTGCTGACATCCCCGAGCGTCTGGATCTGGTCATCGACAAGATGATGGCAAAGGATCCGGCTCACAGGTACAAGTCCTGCGATGAAGTCGCGAAGGACTTGCTGGCGTTGGGCGTTCACAATGAAGCATTGAGTTTTATCGATGGGGCCGACGCCCTTCAGACAGTCTCCCGATCAGCGGCACCAACAGTGATTACCAGCGGAACTCCTGCGGTCGCGCAGAAAACTGTCGCCACTGCGGCTTCGCGAGGCCGTGGCGCCACTGCGGAAACGTCGCGAGTGTGGTATGTGCAGTATGAAGATGCGAAAAGAAAAACGGTTGTTGAAAAACAATCAACGGACCGAGTCCTTAAAATGATTGCTTCGGGAGTGATCACTGCGAAGGCTCGTGGAAAAGCGAATGCGGAAGGCGCCTATCTGCCACTTGCTCAGTACCCTGAATTCACCAAAGCAATTGAAAACCAGCTGGCTCAAAAAGCCGCTAACGTTCGCAAGGAGGATATGGGAAATCTTTATGCAAAAGTCGCTCATGCAGAAAAGAACCGCCACTTCTGGCGGTCTCTGAAAAACTTCGGCCGCGGAATCGTCGGCTGGACGTCGTTGATGCTCTGGCTGGCCGGAATTGGCGTTGTCGTCTTGCTGGTTGTGCAGTTTGGAAGTGCGAAGATTCGAGAGATCGGTGGATCGTTGGGTCTGGTTGAAGAACAGAAAGCTGGTGACGCGAAAACGTCACCGCAGGGCACTCAGCCTTTGCCAGGTGCTGGTGCTGCAGCCAACAAATAGGAGCCGCTGAGCGATGCAAATTGACATCATTCGTGTGCTTCCCGCATCATCTTGCTGGCAGAGATTCGATAGCGTGATGGACGGAATGAGGAGCAACTCGGCGATAAACACTGACGAATTGCTGCGGGCAGTTACGGAGGTCAGTGACGCGGCGGGCATTGGCACTAAACTTGCCGCATGATGCCTGCGGTCCCTGCTCCGTATCGTTTCTGAGCCAATCTGCCATGTTCATTTCCTGCTTCAATCGCTTGAAAGTCGTCATTTTAACGGGGCTGCTTTGCTGCCGGCCGGAGAGCGCGGCGCTGGCGGGGATGCCTCCGACGGCCGTCACGGTCCACATGCTGAATGGAAAGTTGACGAAAGGACTGGTGGATGCGGAAACAAACGACGTCCATCTTGTCATTCGGCGCGAATCGCCAAATGTCCTACTGCGAACCCGAGTGCCGTGGATGTCGGTCTCAGTCGTCACCGTGGGCGAGTCGGTACTCTCGGCTGAGCAAATGAAATCACAGATTTCTCAGATGTCATCAATCGGCCCAAAATCAGCGGCTCAAGGCATCTCATTCATAACGAGTTCTGATCAATCCAGGACTCCTGGACCATTGGCAGCGGGTTCATCACGCGGCGAAATTGTCCCGGTCACGGCCTCGGGTCTGTCCGGCAATGGTAATCCCGCACGGTCGGTGAAGTCGCTACACTTGATCACTCAGCTGGCGAACTGGGACAGCGATGCAGAAATCGATGGCTTGCTCGTGGAGGTTCGTCCGCTGGATCAGTTTGGCCAACTGATTCCGGTAGAAGGTCAGTTAAACCTGAAACTGCTGGGGATCTCTCGCACTTTAGGAGGCCATGCTCAGCCGGGCCTGTCGCCGGTGCAGTTCGCCGCAAATGAGGGCGTGACCCTGCTACGGCCCTTCAGTCCAACTCGCGATTTTCATCAAATGTTCAGAGGAACGCGGACTGTGCCCGGCGAAGTTCGAGACTGAGCACCTCGGTCGCGCCAGGACTTGTTGAGAACGGTTGGCTGGAATTCGCAGGAGAGAAACGTACACTCCCATTCGCAGCTAATTCCAACTCGGTTGCCGTGGATACCTGCGAGCCTTTCCTGTTGTTGAAGAATCCTGTGATGGAAAATCAACGCGAATTCTATCGAGTGCGATATCGCGAACGAGACTGCCCAATTATTAGGGTCGCAGGGCACTCTTTGTCGGTGCTGGATCTATCAGAGGGCGGAGCGTATATATCCAGCTGCGACCTTTTCAAGGAAGGAGCGGACCCCATTGCCGTGGAGATCGTATTTTCCGACACACAAACAGTGGAGACAAGCGCCAGGTTCTTGCGGCAGGACGATGAACACGTGGCAATCCGATTCTCGCCTTTTATCCCAATGTCGATCATCTTCGCCGAACAGCGCCGGCTTCTGCGGCTGTATCCTCCAGCGGAGTGAAGTTCCGGCATGAGTTAGTTTACAGAGCGTTTCCAGGTGCCGGGGACGACTTTCATGCTGATTGTTCCTGCATCAAAACCCGGCGGCGGGTCGTTTAGATACATGCTGCCATAATTCAAAGTCAGCGACGTCGCATTGATGAAGATGTCGTCTGCGGCCATCACCACGCCGGTGACGCAGGAAGTCGCGGAGAACTTCAAATCGTGTGTCGAGTAGACGATGCCGGTAATTCTTGAAGGATACGATTCTGTCGCCGTTGTGTTGGACACGCCACCAGTGTACGGATAGGGGGTGCCCGCCGGATTCAGATTGATCCCCAAACTCGACTCACTCAAACCGGTAGAACTCATTTGGATATTCAAAGTGTTGTTCGTCAACAGAGCAGGATAGTTGTAAACAGCCGCCTCCCAGCACACGGAATCCTGAATGGCTGAGTTGCCGCCGGGGTTCAGAAAAATCAGCGTTCCGACGATGCGTGATCGCCCGATGACTCCGTGTTTTCCCGCGCAGTTAATGACATAAATGCGTTTTGAGTTTGTCTGCACCACGGCTTTCATGTAGCCCTAGCCTCCGGTTGATCCATATGCCGCGACATTGGCATTCACAGTCGCCCCGCCCCACATGAAATAGTTGCCATTGGCACCGACCACCTGATCGCTGGTGACCGTCGAGGAGTTTACATTTGAGTCGTTACCGCTGATCATCGAGAGTTCCAGGCATGAGCCGACCTGTGGTCCGATTTCCAGGCGGACGGACGTGCGGAAGACCGCCGTGCCTTTTATTCCGGTCCCTGTGAGCACGACCGGATGATTGTCGCCGCTTGTCAAATCGTTATCGATTGGATCGACTGCCGACAGCGTAAACGTGCCAGAACCGATGGGCTGATTTGTAATCCAGTTTCCATTGCCAAAATTGGTCCGCCAGAAAGGATCGTTGCGGACCCGCAGCATCCCGATTTCGAGGGCGGCGCGGGCGTGGTTTCGCGCTTCGCTGAAGTCGGTGCTGCTGGCGACACTTCGGCCCTGCAGACGCATGATCTGAAGTGACGACAGGCTGATGGTGGCCACGATCAAACAGGAAAACAGCACCAGTAGATAAATCGTGCCGCAGCGATTATCCCTTCGTGGCGTTGAAGCGTTGATCTTTATCATTGCGGACGCTCAGCACTGGTAGGATTAAGGATAAATAAAGACCGTCAGGGCCGCCGTCGCTGAACCGCCTCGTCCGTCGTAAACGGTCAATGTACACGAATAATTGCCCTGGGCTGCATACCTGTAAGAAACCACCTGACCTTCACCGGTCGTTCCGTCACCAAACTGCCAGACATACGAAAGGGAATCGCCGTCCGGGTCGGTGGATGTAGAAGCGTCGAATGTGACTGAGTAGCCCACTGGCCGACTTAGATCCGGAGACGTGGCGATAGCGACGGGCGCGCGGTTGCCGGTAGCATCGGTTGGCTTTGGGATCGTAACGACCCACGCGATGCTGCGATAACCAACAAGGGACGTGATGGGCTTTCCGCTTCTTGTCACGGTGACAGTCACCTGCTTGAGCCCCGTAAAACTGGCGCTCGTGGCCGCGAGTGTGTTCGGATCAGCCCATTGCACGGAGACATTCCGCGTCCAGTCGGAAAAACCAGATATGGCGGCCCCGTTGCGATCATTGGGAGGGGATGATTTCCATTCAGCATAGTCATCGACGTCGTCGAACAGTGAACGATTGCCGATCGCCTCGCCGGGCTCCGGACCAAACACCGGGGCCTGCCCCGAATCGGGCTCCTGATACGCCTGCAGCATCACTTCATTCATCAGCGCGCCGGCCAGTTGTTGTCCCAACAGACGATCGGTTGTTGATATTTCTCTGCGCCGTGAAGCGCCCAGCGCTTGCAGCGAGGCTACCATCAGGACACCCACGATCATGGCAGAGACGGTCGCTTCGAGGAGAGTGAAGCCGTGGCGATTTTGCACGATGCTGCGGCAGTGAATGAAGTTTCGATGCACGTTCAATTCTCCAGGACTCGAATACGCGCATAGGAAAACTCCGCCGTTGTGCCGCTGGCACCTATGGATGCAAACCGGTTGCCATCCGACGAAGCGAACGGTGTCACTTTGTACGTCCCGTACGGCACGGCGTTCACACTGATGCTGACGCTGGAAGTAATCGGATCGATGATCAGATGCACCAGCACAAGTTGACTCGGCAGTCCCGGAATTCGAATCAGCGTCTTTGTGATTGAGTCCGAGGTCTTCGTGGCCAGGGTCAGAGTCTGGGTGCCATCAACCTGCTTCATCAGGCTGGCAATGATTGGTGCGCAAATGGTATTCGTTCGCAGTGCATTGACTGAAAACGCAGCTCCGTTGCCTCCGACACTGGTGTTTCGAAACCTGAGATCGACTAATGTCGTTTTCGTAAAATCTCTGGCGGGGTTTGTGTTCAACTGCGCGCTGGCGGCTTGCCAGATGCCGTTCGTCATCATCGGCATGCTGAACGATCCGCTGCCGTTGACGACCCAGTCGCTGAGCGTATCGCCGTTCACATCGATGGCCGTCGGATTCTTATCGAATTTCAGTTCCCAGCAGTCCGAGAGTAATTCCGGATGATTCAGGAACGCCGCTGTGCTTCTTTGCAATGGCGACGTCGCCTTTATTTGCAGCCCGATGTCCAGCGAAGTCAGGTAATTGCTGTTGACGGACTGAGTTCCGCTGGAACGAATCCGTTTGCCGTACAACCGTGACAGCAGGCATTTGCCGCTGTCATAAGTCCACGATGCGCCGCTGGCTCATGGTGTGGATTTTGCCAAGCTTGGATCGATCGCCGGCACGGACGTCCTGATCGGCTCACCGAGCTTTAACGGTAGTATTACAGATCTGAGTACGTTCGCCGCGCCGTCCTATAACATCGGCATCTTCAACGCAGGAAGCTTCTCCGGACTGATTCAAGCCCTGCAAAAGACAACCGATGCAAAAACGCTGGCATCTCCCAAGGTCCTGGCACTGAACGGACAGGTGGCCCATGTTCAGATTGGGAAGCGGCTCGGGTATTATGTCACGACAACGACTCAAACCAGCACGTTGCAGAGTGTTCAGTTTCTGGACACGGGTGTTGTGCTGAATGTCACGCCCAGAATCACCGACGATAATCAGATTATGATGACCGTGAAGCCGGAGGTGTCCGACGGAGCGGTCGATTCTCTGGGGCTTCCTTCGTCTACAACCACCGAGGTGGAGACAAATATCATGCTGCCCGATGGCAAGGGAATGGTGATCGGTGGCCTGATCAAGGAAACAGACATCACAAGTCAGCAAAAGGTCCCTGTTCTTGAATCACTTTGGATGATTGGAAAACTGTTCCGTAAGAATAATGTGACGCGGGCACGCAGCGAAATCATCATCGTGCTGGTGCCCCACATTGTCGATGGGCAGCAATTTGATGCCTGCGAAGATGATACGGGCGTGCAACAAGCAACCACGCCGCTGCTGTACGGTGCACTGGATCAATTTCCGCGACCCTGGGAACCTAAACTGGCTGACGCCGTTGAAAATCCGCGCCGAATGAACCACGACCGCGTGCAGGAATTCTGGCGGCACCCAGCCACTGCACCACCACAGCATCTCGAATACTACTTTCCCGCGACCTACACCTCGATGCCACCCGCGACGATGATTTTTGAATCGATACCAGTGTACAACATGGACGATTATCCCAATACCAGGTCAAATCAAATACGGCCCGCTCTCCTTAACTCTAATCCGCCAGAGTCCGACAGAAAATGAATCCTGGGACACGGAAACCACGTTTCCGAATGCGGTTGTCAAACCGTAATTTTGCAGAGCAGGCGATTGAACAGGATCCGCGCCGCAAATATCGATCTGCGGTCTGCCCTGTCCAGGCATGACACTGCATCAGCAACTGACACGGTCTAAAACAACAAAAAATTCCGAGCGGCAACACGAAGTTTTCAGCCCATGTGAGGAGTATGAAATGCCAAACCGACTGCCCTTGCCTCCTGAACTGATGGCTCTTATTGAAAAGCGCGACGAGCCAGTTCGTCGATCGACATCGCGGCGAACGATTGAGAGCACCACCGATGCCGCATCGACAGACGTCCCAAAGTCGACAGCCAGCGACGCAGTCGAAAGGCGAAAATCCTCCGGGGATCGTCGCAAGTCCCCGGACCGGCGCGGCTCGCGCAGCAAACGTTCGTCCTGAATTCGGGCCAGCGACTGCGGAGAGTTTGTAACACTGGCTTCGCCCGTCACCATCAAACGAGCGATGCGGCTTCAGCCATGCAGAATCCATGACGCCCATCACTCGCGTCCCGATCTCCATCAGAACGCCCTCGGAATAACTCGAGGCTCTGCAACGGTCATCAATCGCCCCGATCGTACAGCCCCCGCAGGACTGCGCTGACCAAACGTGATCGTGCTAAGGACAACCAAAGACCGCAATGCTCGGGTTGTTGCATCCAGGAAACTGCCTGCATTCAAAACATTGACGTCACGCGAAGACATCGACTGGCTTGTACGCCTTCTTCAGGATGCCTTCCGAACTCGTACCGAACCACTTTTCAATCACAGCGGCGTAGACCTGACGGAAATCTGTGTGGTGCCTCAGGTCGCCGTCTGCCAGATCGGTCAGCTTCGGATGTGAGCCTGTCAGACCGGACCGGATACCGGCCCCCGCCAGAAACATCGGCCCTGCGGTTCCATGGTCGGTTCCGTCGCTGGCATTCTCCTGAACACGACGCCCGAACTCGCTGAAACACATGACGGCCACGCGATCCGACTGTCCCATTTCCTTCACCTCCGCCAAAAGAGCCTTCACGGAGTCTCCCAGTTGTCTCAGAAGGACGGAGTGCAGATCTGGCTGCTGAGAATGAGTATCGAAGCCACTTAATGTGACGTAGTAAACCGAGGTCTGCAGTCCGGTGCGAATCAGCCGTGCAACAGTCTGCAGTTGGCTGGCAAGTCCCGACTGAGGCCAGACCACCGAGGAGGTGCCAGTGTCCTGCGTATTGCTTAGGCGTTCGCTGGCCGCGATGGCCGAACTGGTGCTCGACTGCACGAAATCAAGCAGATCATTGCCCGCATCTCTTCGTAAGGCCGAGAGGTCCTGAACGGCTTTGCGAAACTCCATGTCCTCTGCGCCCTGAAGACGGAACTGTTCGAGCGATCGAATTGACGGCGTCCGAACCGTTCGCGACATCAGAGCAAACGGCTGCTTGTCACCGCCAAGATGCAATGCGGAAGGATCGGAGCCAGTAGCGTCAGACCTGTGTTCGAGAAATCGGCCCAGCCAGCCATCGATCCGAGTTTCCTCTTTCCGCTGGCAAGTGTGCCAGATATCCATCGATTCAAAATGACTGCGATTGGGATCGTCGTATCCAACGCCCTGCACGATCGCCAGCTGTCCCATTTCCAGCAGGTCTGCGAATCCTCGCAGTGAGCCGTGGAACCCCAGGCCATCGGCAATATTCAGAACGCTGTCTTTCTGGATCGCGAGTTTCGGACGCAGCTTGCGATACAGGTCATCAGCAAACGGAACAACCGTATTCAATCCATCGTTTCCCCCCTGGAGTTCGATCACCACCAGAATTCTGTCTGAGCTGTTCTGCCGCGCTGCAGCCAGCAGCGGATGCGGCGCTGTGCCGCCAAACGTCAGCACCGCAGCTCCGGCAGCGGACGCCTTCAGAAATTCGCGACGTCGAGTTGTCATCATGGAAACCTCTCGGGGTTGAGATAAGGCAATGTGTGCCGGTTCGATACTCAATTTTTTTTTTGGGGGAATAACTTCATCTCAGCCAAGCTGAAACTCGGGCAAAGTACACAACGCGTGCAGCCCTTCCACGATCGCGTGGTCGGTCCCCGGTTTCATCAGTTGTTCAATTCGCTCTTTGGCCACTTCGGAAACCGGTACCGCAAATAGCTGAGTCTCAAGGTGATCAATCATCGCTCGAGGATACGTGATCTTCTGCGAAGCGAGATACGTCTTTAGCGATGTTCGGCCAAACCGCGTCTTGTCGTGAGTGATCAGTTCGCGAACGAGATTGCTGCGTCCGAGAAGCGTCGACGAGTTAATCCACGTTCGCCCGCCGTCCCAGCCTTTGACGCTGGGCGGATACAGCAACCCCTGCCCAAGCAGCTGCATCGATTCGGCCAGTTCAAAGTTGTTGGTGGTTCCTTCCAGACTTCGCAGAAGTCCAATGGCAAGTTCCACCGGCGATCGGACCTTTCGACCAATCGACAGTGGCGAATAAAACAACTGACTGGTCAGGATACGTCGAATCACCGGGCGAATCTGCATGCCGGAGTCGCGGAGTTCCCTTGCCAGAGGAGCGATCAGATCTGCATCGGCAGCCGGTTCGTCCATCACCAGATAACGAATCAGCTTACTAACCAGAAACTCAGGAGCGGACTTCTGTTCGAGGACAATTCGGACTCCGTCTTCACCGCTGAAATCTCCCGATTGCCCCAGGATGGATTTAGAACCGTTGTCATGCTGAAAGCGGTTGAATCGAAATTCTCCGCGTCGGACTTCCCAGCCTGTGAAACAGCGTGCCAGCTCGCGGATGTCGGTTTCGGAATAGTTGCCTTCGCCAAGGCAAAACAACTCCATAATCTCCCGCGCGAAGTTTTCGTTGGGGTGAGCTTTTCGGTTGGTGGCGGAATCGAGGTAGACCAGCATCGCCGCATCGCGTGAAATTTCAAGCAGCAGCTCTCCAAAGTGACCGAACGCAAACTTTCGAAGCAGCTCATTCTGATTCCGCATCAGGTCGGCTTCCGTGACCTTTTCTGCACTGGTGGCAAAATGCCCGTGCCAGAACAACGTCAGCTTTTCCAGGGCCTGCGCCGGAGTGCTGAGCATTCGATAGGCCCAACACGCAGACAACTGCCTGACATTTCCCGTTGCCAGTGCCGCATCTGCAAGCGACTTCATTTCCGACTGAAACGACTCTGGCTCACTGGCCGTCAGTAGCTGATCAACGGCTTCTGTGGGCGACAGTTTGATCGCCGACTTCAGTTCCGCATGTGTCGCCCCAAATCCGGCGCGACGGAATAGATGCGATGCCGTACGAAGGTTCCACGGAGTCTCTTCACCTGGCGTGTATTCCTGCCAGGCCCATTCGGGATCGATCACAAAGTTCATGTCTGCACCTCGACGTTCTTCATCAATCGGTGGTCTGAAGATCTTCCTGCAGTCTCAGCGAGGCGGTTCATTCACGTCGATCGTCAAGTTCAGTTGCAGTTCGTTGTCGGCAGCATTCAATTCCAGCCCCGCTCCGCGAAAGCAACGGACGATTTCCAGAAGAAGTTCAATCGCGGCCTCGGCTTCCTCGCGAGTATGGCCCTCTTCCAGCATGTTCTGCGAGATTAACTGCTCTCGATTGTCGGCCAGCGTCTCACGCAGCACGGCCGCATTCAGAGCGACGGATGTGTTGGCTGCTCGGGCGTCCTGAACCGGCGCTGTGCCCAGTTGCCGGGCAAGTGTTGCCGTCGAGGCCAGTACAAACCGATCTCCCGTGAAACTGACTGACGGCGAAAAGTTGAAGATGATCGGAGCCGACGGAGAATCTTTATCCTTCTTCTCCGGCAGATAGCGGGATGTGATCAGATCCGTATCGCCCACTTTCTTCATATCCATCTCCAGTTGCGGCTGTCCGTTCTGTGCGCCCACAATGTTAAAGAATCCGATGGCACTTTGAAACGTGCGTCGCAGCTCGGACCGCATGGTTTCCGGGTCACGGAGTTTCAGCACCATGGCAAAGGCTGGCAGACGGATCGTGGGCATTGGCGTCACGTCCTCGAAACTCTGGCGAGTCACAATGATGCCGATTTCCGGAGCAAACGAACCGAGAATCTCCTCTCCGAAATCGCGGCCTGCAAAAACAGTCGAGAGTCCCGCATCCGCTTCGGCCAGCTTGTCGTTCATCTCCTCATTGAACAAGTCACCGGCTCGCAGCCACATGGCGGAAACATCTCGATAGGCGGCAACCGTCAGCAGTGTCTCGTCGATTTGAGGAAGCGCAGGCGCATGCCCTTGAGTGTCTGGTCCAAAAAAGTATGCTCGCTGCTCCGGAATCCATGTGGGATCAAAAGGTGTGGCGAATTTCCACGTGAGTCCGGAAGTTTCGACGGTGAGGTCGGAAGTGACCCAGTCGGACTTCTGCAGGATGCTCTGGATGCCGCCAAGCAGAAGCTCTGCCAGCGGATTCTCGGCCTGACCTTCGAACATCTTCTGGGCCGCGCCCGCATCGCGGACCGACTTTAGATTGATGAAAGACCAGAGTTGAGCCTCCGCCGGCTTTTTCTGATGAGCCGCAACGAACAACTCACTATCGGCCAGCGATTCTTCAGCGACTGGCGATTCTCCAGCGACTGACTCCTCACTGAGAAGCCGATCCAGAATAGATTTGCCAAGCTCTCCGTTGTTGGTCACGACCACCCAGTCGCGAACCGCCGCAGCGCCGCCCTGATCCAGCTTGTAGACGGTGATTCCCCGGTACTCATCAGTGTCCCTGACCGTTGTCCCATTCAGCCGGGACAACTCCAGAATCTTCGTGCGAAAATTTTCGACTGTGGCTTCATCCTTTCCGCGAATCAGCACCGCGGCTCCCTGAGTGCTTGCGTCAAATCCCACGTAGATGCCGCGAGCGGAAATCGCTTCGAAAGCAGGTCGCCAGTCTGTGCCAATCTGAAGCTCAAACAACTTTCGACCAGTCAAAAAATTGCGGTAACCCTGACTTTCCGTCGCCTTTCGGTAGACGTCCAGCGTCTGAATGTGCTGAGTCAGTGGATGGTCGAGCACTTCATCCAGCAACGCTTTCGGATCCGAAATTTCTGCGTACGCGACCGTGGTGGCTGGAAACAGGTCAGCCGGTTGCAGCTCGGCCGCCGACAGCTGTCCAATCGCAAGAAACGCCAGACAGGTACGCAGTAACACTGACACAGGAATTTGCATGAGACAATACTCGCGGCGGGGCCAATCGGCGTAGTGGGATGAAACTCAATCTGGACAGCGACGGTTTTCAAAGACGTACGATATCAGTTTATCAGCCGGAAACGCCTGAGTGTCTGGTCCACCTGGAAAACGTGAATATCCAGAGGAAAACACACTTCCGCTGACGGAACTGCTGCTGTCCTCCTGAGGAATGTTTCCATTCTGCAGGCCATCCGTCGAACTTACAAAGCCGTAGCGGAAGTCGCCAAGACTTTCGGCACCGCGGTTTCTGAGGAACTCGTGGCCGACGTCCTTCAGCACTCAGCGCGGGATGATGGCCTTTGTTTGCAGGGACAGAGTTTGTATTGCACAATAGGTCTGGCCACTTGTTCCTCCGCCCGGACCGGATTCAACGATGCGCGTTCAACTGCTGTCTCTGCTGGCTCTGTTACTGTGTTCCCTTCTGGAGGGCTCTGCATCTGCCGGTGATGGTCAAACACGACCGTCGGCTACCGATGCGGAATTGCGAGTCTGGCTGGAGAACATGTTCTGGCACCATCGGTATTCGATATCAGAGATTAGTCAGGTCACCGGACTCAAAGAAGCGCAGGTCCGATCCCAGCTGACAGCGTTTCAAATCTCGGACGAGACAAGACCAGCTCGATCAGATTCGCAATTGCTCATGTTGCCTTATCCGGGTGGTCGTCATCCGCGGATTGATTTTCTGGATGGAGCAGTCGAACCGCAGCGGGAGACCAAGCTGAGCGTCTTTTGTCCCTGGGATGATCGCAGTTACGTGGTGATGGATGTGCCGGAAGCGATCTGGTCAAATTTGGGACTCACATATCTTGCCCACACGCATGTGAAAACTGTCTGGGATCTTCAGAACACTCGCCTCGATCCGCAGGAATGGGAGAAAACCGGTGAAGGCTGCTATCGTCTGCATCGAGAACTTCCCAATGGCATCGCCTTTACCACAGCGGCCATTGCGTTTGAAGATCATATCTCTATGAGGATGTCACTCACCAACGGAACCGACAAGCCGCTCAGCGACCTGCGGGTTCAGAACTGCGTTATGTTGAAAGGTGCTGAAGGCTTTCAACAGCAGACCAACGATAACAAACAGTTCACGGACGGATATGCAATCGCCGGCTCATCGGACGGGACTCGCTGGATCATCAGCGGTTGGGATCCGGTGGATCGAGCCTGGGGCAATCCACCTTGTCCTTGCCTTCATTCCGATCCAAAGTTTCCAGACTGTGCCCCAGGAGAAACCCAACATCTAAAAGGCTGGCTGTCGTTCTATCAGGGAACAGACATTGCCGCTGAAGTGAAGCGAATCGAAGCGACTCACTGGCGCAATCCAGTCTCCGGAAAATCAGGCCAGTAGCCGGCGACTCGTTCAGTCCGAGGGCTTGTTGCGTTCCTCACGGTTCCAGCAGCCGCAGCTCCGGACGATCAGGCAGATCCTTCAGCTGATTCAGATTCCAAACCAGCCCGAGGCGGACGTTCGACGGCCCAAAAGTCCTGGACAAGTCGAAGCGTCGCTGCTCCGCAGCTTTGGGCATATTGAGGCATCGAAACCTGCGGCGGAAGCCACGGACTATCTCCCGCCGCCGCTCCGCAGCGAATCGTCGGGAGTTGAATTTTCTGGCGGCGCGGGTTCGATCATCTCTTCCTCTTCTTCCATTGTTTCTGCCGTGAGAAGGATGACGAATCGTTTCATGGACGATTCCGGCGGCTCTTTGCTCAAAGCTGATTCCTGGGGAATCTCCACCAGCAGAAGCAGCGTTTGACCAGAACTCATCAATGATTCCGTCGAAGTCGAACCAGTTTCTTTCGGCGCTTCACCAATGGTCACAGAATGGCTGAGACGAATCACTGAACCACCTTGCACGAGATGCGGCCTGGCGTGGAGTCGGAAGCCTCGAAACGTCCCGTCATCATGACTGCCCACGTCAACGGAAGTATCCTGATCTGAGATCATGCAGATTTTTTGTGCCGACAGTTGTTCAGCTTTTTGCTCCGCCAGAAACTCCCCGATCTGCTCACTTCGACCCTGATTCAGCAGCGCCCAATGTCGCTGAGTTTTATTTGTTGAAGACTCGTCCTGGCCCTGAACAGGCAGCAGATTGCAGCGTTCCCTCAGCCCGTTCAGTTGTTCGTCTGTTGTGATGCGTAGCAGCTGACAGGAGATCTGAATTTGCGTTTGATCTTTCCGCAGTTGCGAGAGAAGTTTTGCGATCTGCTCATGGTTCTTTGTCGTCTGCCGAACAACGAGAGACAGTGTGTCCTGTACGTTGGTGATCTTGTTCGGGCTGCGGTTATCTCTCCAGGAATCCGGTTCGATCGTTGTCTTGATCAACTCCACCACTGGCGAAAGGTCTGGTTTCCCGACAAACGGCCCGAATGGCGTGACCAGATCCGCAACGTTGTATGTGCGAAGATGAAATTCCTCCACGGGCTTTCCTGCTTCCGCTACGATTCCTGGTGACCAGCCAGTCACTCGTTCCAGATACGTCGTCAGCGCCGCCGTCGTGGTGTAGAGCGGATCGCAGCTCACGAATTCCTTCTTATGCACTAAGATGTCATTCGCAGTTGCTTCGACAGCACGACGAATCCCGTCTTCTTTGAGTTGTTCATCGGAGACCGCATGCATCAGGAACTGCAGGATGTGGCCAGTGCTTGCCAATCGCTTGTCGAAGGTCTCCTTACGTTTGCTGCTGCGGAAGAAATCTGACGAAAGTGTGCCGTCGGAGTGCTGCTGCGATTTCGCCACGTCGATGTATTTTTGAATCTTCTCATCAGCTTTCAGCCACACGCCTTCAAGCGGCTTTCCCGACCGAAGGTACTCGTTCCTCGCGACGGCAAGAGCATATAAGCCATCGGTTCCACCGTTAGGCGATGATGGGCCTCCCACAGCCTTGCCAACCTCAACTTGCACAAGTCGTTCGATGCTCCACTCTTCACCCTTTGCATTGATCCACTTCGCGTCCGACGGCAGGTAGCGACAAAGAGCCAGCAGAGTCCAGCTGACCTCTTCCTTATCGTTTGCGGTCATTTTCGCGTGGGAGATCATATCCCGAATAGTGACAGGACCATCCGGAGTGCCAAACGTCGCATCCAGCGGAACTCGGCATGCAGCAAGCTTCGCCAAAAACTGATTGATATGGCCTTCAAAGCAAAACGGCGCCGAATACGGATGCGCCCTTCCTCCATGCTGTGTCTTCTCAAACCACGATTCTCCTTTGTAGACCGGCCCGGCCTGAATCCACTCAAGAGCATTGACCTTGACGCCGTCATTTTTGATCACGAGGTCACGCCGCAGCCCCTCAATACCGTTCATGATCTGCCACGGGGTCTGATGATCGGCTGAAAGCAATCGACGCCGTACTGACTCCCGGACCTCCCAGGCAAGCTTCACTGTGGGATTTGCTGATTTTCTCACTTCTTTCGGTGCGTCGATGTTCGCTGGAACGGCGATTGCAAGTCCGACACCAGACGGTTCATCAATCACGTAGTCCACATCAGCAGACATCGCAGCCTGATTGCCGGATTCCAGTGCATCGCCTTCGCCGGTTTGAGTCCAAATGACAACTCGGTCGGCATAAAGATCAATGACTCTTCGAGAGATTTCCTGTCCGTTGATGTAAACGTCTAGGTCCTTAGCCAGTTGATTCCCACTGGCGGAATCACCGACTTTCTCGGCGATGACCCCATGTGTCGCGGAATCATGCTCGTTGTCGATCTGGAACACCAGCACCAACTCCCCTGGCGTGTCAGAGAAGCCAGGTACAGCATCCACTTCGACGGATTCGAGATTCATCTCCCGATAAAGACCGCGAATTCGGTCAATATCTTTGGAGACGAGGAATGAATTGAACTTATCACCCGCTTTCAGTTCCGAACCCTTAGTGAGCTCCGTCGTCGAGATGCTCGTATTGCCCTCGTAATGAATTTCCTTGACGGTGTAACGCAGCCCTTCCTTGATATCGTCTTGCTCATTCTTCGACAGACGCTTCGCCAAATCTGCATTGACCCCAAACACATTTCCTTCAAAAGTCGGCTGAGAGTCGACCACTTTGGTTGCGGCTCCGCCATTCGCGGGCTCGGAGAGCAAATCCCAGTCGTCGATCATCGATCGGCATTCTTCGATAATCTCTTCCTTCGCTCGCAACGGTGAATCTATAGGCAATTTTTGCGCATAGTCTGAAACAATCTGCATTCGAAAATAATACTGCTCAAGTCTATCGATGGATAAGTATTCCCGCGCAAAGCGTTTGGAAAGCTGCTCATCGAATTCGAACCCGTTGTTACTCTTGACTTGTTTCAGAATCTTCTCGAACGGAGGCTTAAGTGATTCATAAATAATTGCCTGCTGTTGTTTAGGAACACTCGCTGCGAAATGCTGCATAACCAATTCGTCGTAGAGAAAGTAGGGCAGTCGCTGGCGAAGCATCGATTGAATGATCATGGGCAGTTGCTGCGGGCTCACAAACTTCGAATGCTCCGGACTATTGACCACAAGTCCGCTCGGAATTACATCCTCAAGCCTTACCGGCCTGTCATTTACGTATGCGATGATCGCATTCGGCTTAACGTCGGCTGTTACAACAAAGTCCTCATTCAGACGAATCGCATCCGCAGAATCACCGATGGTTGGAACTTCCATCGGCTGTTTTTTTTCTTCAGGCGGTTTTGGTTCGTCCAACGCAGGTTTGGCCACCGCACCCGGCAGCACAAGAATCGCCATCGCCGCAACAGCCAGCCAGCACCAGAGCGGGGTTTGTTTTTTGAGTCCGTTTTTGAGTGACATGATTCGCTCCATGCGTTGAGTTGTGATTTCCACGGGCTTCATGCCGGGGAAAACGGGAATGGGTTTCAGCGAGTGTTTACTTTCAATGACAGACAACAGGCTGCGTGCGTATTGAGCTGGGGAACAACCGAGTTCAGCGATGACCTGTTCATCGCAGCATCGTTCGGCCTCGCGAGATAGCCAGCGGTTTGACAGCCACACGGCCGGATGAAACCACCAAAGACTTTGCACAATGGCCTGGAGTGCTCCCGTTCTCAGATCGCCCCGGCGAATGTGCAGCAGCTCGTGAGCCAGAATGGGATCGAGAAACTGTAGGTCCTGCCTGCCGGGGAGCGGTTTTGGTAGGTCCTGCCTGCCGGGCAGGACTTCGCGGCTTGCCGCGACCTGAGTGCATGCCGTGCCTTCTGGCAGCCCGGCATTCTCACATGCACGTCGCGCAGGTTCGCCCTCGGCGAAAGTCCTTTCCGGCAGAAAGGACCTACCCAAAACAGTCCTTTCCGGCAGAAAGGACCTGGTTGTTGGCAACAAGCATCGAGGCAGCACAATCGTATGCCGCACCAGTCCCAGCACAGCGGGGCCGAAGAGCACGTCGGAGACAATGATCCGCGGAACTCGGCGAACGCGAAGTTTGTTCGACAACTCCTGCAGACGCTGGCGGAGCGGTTCATCAAACTCGGTTATGCGATGGCGATAAATATTCCGCAGGCAGAAAATACACTGAGCGATCATCGTGGTCAACGTGATCATCGCCCTAATGGCAACTCCGATCAGCGCAATCCCGGGCCAGGAACGATTCCACAGATTGCTGGTTTGAGGATCATTGGCAGCAGACACGAAGGAGTCGTTGAACGCAGTCGTCGCCGTTGTCTCGGCATCACCGCCGTATTCCTTCGCGAGGCCTGGGAAACTGGCAGACGTAGATTCATCAAAAGCCAAAACAGACGTTGACGACTCTTCGTTCGCAGGCGGAACCATCGTGTCAGCGTCCTCAGGAACTTCCTGTGCCACGATGTTCTGCTCAACGGTCGAGTCGAGAAAAAAAGAATCCTCGCTCAACATCCACGCCGCCTGCAACTGGCTGAACAGTCCCAACGAGTGGCCCCAGATTGGCGGAGTCACGCACTTAATCAGCACTAAAATCCACATGGCGTGTGCCAGATGCGGACGACTCCTTGCTACGAGGCGTGTGACGACGGCAACAAATATGGCCAGCACAGCAATCTGCCACGCCTGAGTGAAGATCAGTTTCAGAAGTTGATTACTCATGCTCTGCTCCCCCCTGCTTCTCGTTCCAGGGCTCCAGCCCTGGAACGCACTGCCAGGAGGCTCTCGCCTCCTGAATGCTTCGCGAAAGGAGGAACACCTTTCCAATGCGATCCAACTCCAGGGTCCCGGGCAAAAGGCCCGTTGATCACTCAATAGCCAGACAGATAACAAAGATTCGAAAAACTCCAGTGCGTTACGTGATCCATTCGGCTCTGAAGACATGCGGTCCATTCTGCGGCAACAGTTGACACCTCAAGTGTGCGTTCACTAAAACCTTGGGAACACGGGATAATGATCACTGCACTCAAACAGGTATGAGTGGTTTATTGCGGGGCCATCCCCAAAGGGCAGCATTCAAGGTGCCCCCGCCGCAATTCGATTGGGATAGCCCCAAGGTTTTCATTATCATCCTTGTTGAAGCCACAGGTGGTGTCGCCGTTCACTGCGCCCGTCAATGATCGGGCGTCTTCAACCTGTTGGAGGCGGGGGAACGGGGTGTCAAACCTACCGAATTGCTACCGAATTGAGCCCCGTTTCCTTTTCCAACAGCGACTTCCCCGATAGCGACGTCGGCGGCACGATGCTGGCAAAAATCGGGCATCGATTCCATTCTGTGCAGGGCCTGCCACAATCCAATGGAAGTGAATCGAAATCCCCATCAAACAATAGACTCGATGTTTACGAATGGCTCGAAGTCGCCGAACAACTCCGGATCAGCGACTGACCCAGCTGCGGCAGCGGTTGAAGGATTTGTCTCCCAGGATGATGACCGCCGAATTGCGATTGGCCCTTTGCGATGCATCAAATTTTGTTGTCGAGCAGGCTGCGAAAGTCGCACGAGAACACACGCTTAGCGAATTGGTCCCCGATTTGGTTTCGGCCTATCATCGTTTCCTTAACGATGGAGTTGATTGCGACAAGGGTTGCCGCGCAAAATTGGCGATTGTTGAAGCCCTGTTGCCGCTCGACTTTGAAGAACCGGATTTCTGGCTGGCAGGAATGCAGTACCGGCAGCAGGAACCTGTCTGGAACGGCTCCATCGATACCGCAACCGATTTGCGTGGCGTGTGTGCCTTTGGGCTTGTTCGATCGCGTCTCATCGCACCTTCCGATTTGCTGATCGCTCTGACCGACTTACTGGCAGATTCAGAATTCGTGGCGCGAGCCCATGCGGCACGAGCCATTGCAGCGGCCGGTCTGCCAGGCTCTGCCGCGCTGCTGCGACTCAAAGCCGCGATTGGCGATTCGAATACCGAGGTACTCGGCGCGTGTTTCACGGGCCTCCTGGAACTGGACGCCACGCGCCATGTCGATTTCGTTGCCAGGTTTCTGCAATCCTGCAATCCCACTCCGATGCCGCCATCGAAGCGGCCCTCGCATTGGGAAGCTCACGGAACCGGGAAGCGGCCATGTTGTTGCTGAAGTCATGTGAACGCTGTTCGCCGGACAGGATGGAGCCATTCTGGATCAGCCTCGGACTCTCGCGTCAGCCGGAAGATGTGGACTTCCTGATCACCAGGATCAGCAAGGTCGGACCAGACGCCATTCACGCCATTCGAGCTCTCGCGCCGATTCGCTCCTATGACAACACCGCCAGCCGAGTCCTCGCGGCCGTCGAGGCCACCAAAAGCCGAGAACTGGCCGCCGTCCACAGAACCGAATTTCTTCCATCACATGAGTGAAAGAGGAAGGCCGCCCTTATTCGACGCTCGACGGTCACTGGTGCCGCAATTCATAGTTGTTGGGACACCAGAGCGAAAGTCAGCGGTTGCGATAGTCTTTTTGCCCAGTTTTCCTTCCAGGTGTTTGGCCGTTTGATGGAATCTTTTTCGACGCGGCGACCGGTGTAATTCCATGCGAACGGTTTGGCGAAGGTGTTGTTGAAGTAGGTGATGAAATCGAGCAGACGGAACTTTAGATCTTCCAGTGATTTGAAGTTGCCCCGACGCATCAGGCGACGACCGACGATGCCAAACACGATCTCGATCTGGTTCAGCCAAGAGGAATGTTTTGGGAGATACACGAAGCGAACTCGATGACTGCGGTTGGATAAAAATGCCTGCCGAGACTCCATCGATTTCAGAATGCCACTGCGATCTTTCTTCCCCAGCGTACTCTTGTCGAAGCCTTCCAAATCGGCCACGTAACCCACCAGGGTCGCGCTGCAATGCACGTTCAGATTATCGAGCACAAACACCCAGCCAGCATCCGGATCCGTCTGTACGGTGTAATGGATATGCCAGGCAAAATCTTCTGCAGTTCGAGTCTGTTTAATCGTCGGTGAAATCATCTGCCCCAGCACTACGTGCCAGTTTCCAATCAGACACAGAGTCCCGTGTCGTATGTATTCGTACTCGATTCGCCTGGGCTGCCCGGGCTTCATCGGAATCGTTTCGGCTGCACGTTCCAACGCCTGAAGTCCTGGCATTTCATCGACGCTCACCGTGTGCGTATTTGCCTGAAAATACAGATCCGGAGCCTCGCGCCACGTCTGACAGACGACTTCAACCTGAGTCTGGAAAACGGCGTCATCCTTCTCTGTGGTGTTCAACCAG